>Ga0247719_1000011_pt1 | contig 166776 bp, 156 predicted proteins | sample 41E_DmetaG_FD_189046 | JGI IMG/M metagenome (GOLD analysis project Ga0247719, IMG submission 189046) | Soil microbial communities from hillslope of Landscape Evolution Observatory, University of Arizona, Oracle, AZ, United States - 4-1-E_D | ecosystem: Engineered > Artificial ecosystem >...
GGTAGATGATCTCGTCTCGGGTCAAGGCAGTCGGCTCCTTCGATTCTGTGGAAGGAACCAAAGGGTCCACTGCCTTGGCCCACGACTGGTGGACCTGCAACCTCAACCCCCGGACAGGAAGCTCTAGGCAGTCGCGCACGATCCGCCCGAGGTGCTCGGGTGTGACGTCGGGTGCGATGTCGATGACCGTCCGCAGTGCGGTGGTGCACGGGATCCCGTGCACCGTGGTCTTGTCCGACTCGGGGATGTCCTCGTAGCGGATGATCACCTCCTGGCCGCCCAACCACCGGCGCTCGGTCGGAACCCCGTTGCCGTCGAAGTAGCGGTCGACAGGGCCGTCGTCGAAGCCCAGGTCGGCATCTGTCACGTCTTCGTCGAACCTGCAGCCGCAGCTGACGAACTGCCCGAGGCAAAGAGGACACCGCTGTAGGTCGCAACCGGGATGGTGGAAGCCGCCCGGCCGGACGCCGCAGCCGTCGCATCGGTTTCGCACCGTGACGCCGCGCCGGCGCGGCGCTCGGTGAGGGATCAGGGTGACGGGCTCACCGTCGGCGTGCAGTTCGACCATCGTGCACGACGCAGCGGTCGTCATCATCTGTTCGCAGTACAGGCACTCGGCCATGTCGCCTCCAGCTCAGAACAGATCGAGCGGAAGCGAACGCTTCGAGTGGGCGCGGGCCGAGTCGACCGGTGAGCGCCGTCGAGCGCGACTCTACGCAACGGTCCGGCCGGAAGGAAGACCCGCGGGAAACTACGGCTTGCAGGGCGGGGCGGGCGTGCCGGGCGTGGCCGTCGACGGTCGGGGCTGTGCGGCGTCAAACACCAGGCCGCCGAAGCTTGCGGCCGAGTTGATGCCCCGAAGCCGGAGCTTGAGGTAGTCGCCGCTGCGGAAGTTGTCGATCCGGAAGACGTGGATGTCGGGGACGCCGTTGGCAGCCAGATCCGTGATGGACGGCCGGCTCGACGACTCGACCTGGCTGTTGGCGACCTCCGGCCGCTGGTCGAGCAGACCGACGTTGCCTCGGATCTCGACGACACCGGGGTCGTGATCGCCGCCGGTGGTGTCCGTGACGACGCCGACGTAGAACCGCGCCGGCACACCGTCCTGCAGCTGGATGCGGTTCATCGTGTTGTTGTTCGTCGGCCGCGGGCGACCGTCGGGCGTCACGACGGCCCCGGTCGGGTCGGGGATCGGCTGATCCGCCGAATACGTCTTGGGGTCCACGATGGCTCCGGCGCGGCCGCACTCGCCGCCGGGGATGCGCAGCGCACCCCAGTGGCCGAAGCCTCCGGCGGACCGGGCCGGACCGTCCTGCGAGAACGTGCGGAAGTTGTACGTAGGGAGACATCCTCGGTCGAGGGCGCCGCGCTCCGTGCATCCCGGATCGGCGGGACCGCTCGTGTGGTTGAAGGCACCGATCCACGAGGGAAGCTGGTCGCGCACGCCTGCACCCGTCGGTTGCCCGCTCGCCGGGGTCGTGGCGCCGAAGTAGGGGAACCACGAGCCGGCGGTGCCGACCGCGAGCCGGGAGAGGTCGCGCTTGTCGACGATCGTGCCGACGTAGGCGATCGCACGGTCGCCCTTCTCGCTGAGCGCACCGTCGACGGTCGAGGAGAAGTCGGTTACGCCGGCGCTGGCGCTCGTCGTTGCGGCGCCGAACGCCAGGCTGGCCGCGAGCGCGGCCACGAACCCGAGACGGCTGAAGCGGCGGGGTGCCATCTCTTCCAAGTACGACCCGCACGGCGTCGACTCCTGCCGCAGGCACCGGCTTGTCGTTCCGTCCCACTCGCTCGCTACCGTCGCTGTGGGTCGTCGCCGCTCATGTCCCCGACGTCCGCGCTGTCGGTCGTCGAGGTGATGCGGACGGCCGAGCGCGCCGGCGCGGACGGTGGTCGTGCTCTCCGCGTAGTGGACGAGCTCGACCACCTCGATGTCGACCGAACCGTGCTCGTCGCGGCGGGACGCATCGTCCGGGCTGACCTGCGTTCCCTCGACGCCGTCCATCTCGCCTCGGCGATGACGTTCGGCGACGAGCTGGGCGCCGTGGTGACGTACGACCGGCGCCTGGCGGCGGCGGCGACCGATCTGTTGCTGCCCGTTCACCAACCGTGACATCCGGTCTCCTGGCGCGCTGGCCTCGGCACCAGCGCTCGGGTGCTCGTCAGCCGGCGCGCACGCCGTGGGCCCGGAGCACGCGCAGCACGGCTGATCGCGTCGCCGGCGCTGGCGCTCGGTTGCGGGGGCCGTGGAACTGGCGCAGGCGGTTGGCCGCCGGGTCGATCTCGAGCGCGGCCTCGAGACGTCCGTCGCGCCGCACGGCGAGGACGAGAGACCGCCGGGCTCGTACCGCCGGCTCGAACGACGCGAGGCAGTTCTGCAGCAGAGCCGCCCACGTCCGCAGCTCCTGTTCGCTCCTCGGCGCCTCGAGCACGACGTCCCCGGCGGCGTAACCGTCGAGCGCGACGCGAAGCTCGTCGAACCGGTCTGCGCGCACGGGTCCCCGCTCCGGCGCCTGACGTGCGGCGCGCCACTCCGGCGCTCGCGCCGGCGCCGGTGGCTGCGGTGTCGGGTGAGCTGGCCGCTGTTCGTCCGCGGCCTGAGCGACCGCAGCGGGCACCGGCGTGCGGGTGAACGACCGGATGAAGCGCACGAGCTCGTCCAGCCCCCGGGGGCGGTCTGAATGGGGGACTCGCCCGACGTCTGCCGCCCGACGCGCGACCTCCATGAGCTGCGCGAGGCCCGCAGGGTCACGCAGGCCGTCCCGCAGCAGGCGCACGACGTCGTCCCTCTCGAACAGAGCGAACAGCTGGCGCACGTGACGGACGTCCTCCACGGCGGGCATCCGATCGACGAAGACCCGCGCCGTCAGTGCCGATGCGAGGTCGTCCGCCTCGGCGGAACCGGCTGCTGCGGCCGTGACCGCGAGCGTCCACCACGGGAGCTGCCCGTCGAGTGGGTGGGTGAGCAGTGCGCCGAGAGCGGCGTCGACAGCGCGGGTGGTCGACCCGAACAGCTGGCGGCTGACGCCGGCGAGCTCGTTCTGGCGCAGCGCGGCCGACGCCCAGGAAGGGACGTCGACCGTCGGCTCGAGTCCCGCGCCGACCGCGGGCGCAAGGGCTGGGTGCGTCGCCGAGAGGACGATTCCCGCGAGCGCACCCTGCCCCACGGGGTGTGTCGCAGGGCCACGCACGCTCCACGTCGATGAGAGGTGACGGGCGAGCACCGTGGTCCACGCCGCCGGGTCGGCCCGGCGGGCGAGCGCGGCGTCGGTCACCGTGGTGACGACCGTCGTCGGCGAACGCGATACCGGCACCCGCGAACGGTTCGGGAGGGTGAGGTGAGCGGTCACGTGCCGTGCGTCGGCGGTGAACCGCAGGATCTCCCGGTCGTCGACGAGCACCGCCAGCCCGCGCGGAACGTCGTCGACGAAGAGATCCGCCGTCAGCCGCGCCGCCACGAACACACGTTCGCCGATCTGCGTCCGCGGCGCAAGCGACGGTTTCGTGTCAGCTCACAGCCGTGATCAGACGGCCGCCCGCTACCGCTGTGAACCGGCCCTCGCGTGCACGAGGAGGGCTCGCCCCGGAAGGGACAGCGTGCCGTCGGGCTTCGTGTGGTCCGCGGCGAGGTCCGCTGCGGTGCGACGCACGGCAGCGAGCTGATCGGCGTCGGCCGCCGCGAAGGCTGCGGCGAGGGGAGCGGCGAGCGAGCTGACCCGCGCGATGTGTGCGGTGAGGCTGTCCGACTCGAAGCACACGTCGACGGCCTCGACCGCAACGGACTCGAAGCCCGCGCCGGCGGTGATGGCTTCGAGTTGTGCAGGATCGCCCAGCGAGAAGATGCCCCCGGGCGCGAACGGCGGAGGACCCGCGACCAGACCGTTCATCATCGCCGCCATGCCGACGCAGGTCATCCACGGGTTGTGCTCGAGCGCAGCCCACGTGAGGGCGGCGAAGCGGCCGCCGGGCGCGAGCACGCGGTGGATCTCGCCGAACGCACGCGTAGGCTCCGGCACGAACATGAGCCCCATCCGGGACACGACCACGTCGAACGAGGCGTCGGGATACTCGATCGACGAGGCGTCGACGACTGCGGTCTCCACGTTGGCAAAACCCCGGTTTCGACTGGCAGCGACCTCGACCATCGCGGGAGCCACATCGCTCACCACCACCCGACCACCGGGCTCGACGGCTCGCGACCAGATAGGACCGAGCGTGCCGGGGCCCGCACCGAGCTCGAGCACCCGGTCGCCGGGCTGCACGGCCGCGGCCCGGACGAGTGCGTCGGTCGCCTCCGACGAGTGGGCATCGACGTAGTCAGCCGATGCGTCCCACGCCGTCGCCACTGCGCCCCATTCGTCCGCTGCTGTCGTCGTCATCTTTCCCCCAACCTTTCACTGCAGTAGTATTCAAACGAATACATGTAGGTTGTAGTGAATAGCGAACGACCTGTCAAGCGCCGATACGACTCCTCCCGCCGCCTCGCGCAGGCGGAGGAGACGCGCTCGGCCATCGTCCGAGCTGCGCGGGATCTCTTCCTCGACCGCGGCTACGCGAAGACGACCGTGCAAGACATCGCGACGGAGGCGCGCGTCTCGGTCGAGACCATCTACGGATCCGTCGGCCGCAAGCCCGACCTCCTCCGACGTGCGTGGGACATCACGATCGGAGGCGACGATCAGCAGATCGTCTTCCACGAACGTCCGGAGATCTTGGCGATACGTCGCGAGCCCGACCTCGCCCGCCGCCTGCGCCTGCAAGCAGAGATGTCGACCCAGACGTCCCAGCGGATCGCCCCTTTCCTGCTCATGGTGCAGGCCGCTGCCGGCGCCGACCCCGCGGCAGCCGAGATGCTCGAGGAGATGAGCCGGCAGCGATTGGTCGGTATGGGCGTCATGGCCGCCGCGGCGGCCGCGACCGGCCAGCTGGCCGTGCCGGAAGAGGAATGTCGCGATGTGCTCTGGTCGATGACCGACGGCATGCTCTGGTGCCGCCTCGTTCGCGAGCGGGGCTGGACGAACGAGCGCTATGCCGAGTGGCTGGGCGACCTCTGGGTCGACCGGCTGGTGCAGAAGCGACGCCGCCCTCCGCGCCGTCAAGCCACCCCGTGAACGGTCGGGCGGCGGGCGCGCCGAGCCACCTGGTCCGCTCGGCGCGCCCGCCTCAGCCGCGCCTCAGGGCCGCGCTTCGAACACCCGGTTGAAGGGCGTCTCCGTCGCGCGCCGGAAAGAGGAGAACCCCGCATCGGCCAGCAGCTCACGCCACGCCTGCTCCGGCACCTGCGGTCCGAGCTGCTGCGCACCGCCCTGCGACTTCGCGTGGGCCAGGCAGATGAACATCCCTGCCGAGTAGAAGAGACGGCCGAGCGGGTTGATGTTGTCCTCGAGCCGCTCGCCGGCCATCGGCTCGACGATGAGGAACGTCCCGTCGTCCGCAAGGGTCGAGCGGACGTGGGAGGCCGCGCCCACGGGGTCGCCCATGTCGTGGAGCGCATCGAAGACGCACACGAGGTCGTAGTCCGATCCCGAGAAGTCGGTCGCGGAGGCGACCTCGAAGCTGACGCGATCGCTGACGCCTGCATCGGCGGCGCGCTTGCGAGCGACGTCGATCGATTCGGCGTGGTAGTCGATGCCGAGGAAGGTCGACTGCGGGTACGCCTCGGCCATCACGATCGTCGATGCGCCGTGGCCGCAACCGATGTCGGCGACGGTCGCCCCGGCCCGGAGCTTGTCCTCGACACCTTCGAGGGCCGGGATCCACGACGTCACGAGGTTCGCGACGTAGCCCGGCTTGAACAGGCGCTCGGTGCCGGAGAAGAGGTCGGTGTGATGTTCGTGCCAGCCGACGCCGGCGCCGGTGCGGACGGCGTCGCGGCCGAGCCGCTCCTCGTCCTTCATCACCGCCGCGGCGAGCGACATCATCCCTGCTGCGAACGCGGGGCTGGCGTCGTCGGCGAGCACCGCAGCCTGGGCGGGCGTCAGCGCGAACCGTCCCGTCGACGCGTCGTAGTCGCAGTACGTGGAGGCCGCCTGCGCGTGGAGCCACTCCTGCAGGTACCGCTCGTCGCAGCCCGTGCGCGCCGCGAGCTCCGCAGGTGTGGCCGGGCCGCCCTCCGCCAGCGCCTTGTAGAGGCCCAGCTTGTCGCCGAGCACGACCGTCGCCGCGTGGAACACCGCAGCGGCATCGGTCGCGACCTGGCCGAGGAACTGCTCGACTGCGGCCTCGTCGGACTGCACGGTCTCGGTGGTGGTCATGTCATTCCCTCCCAGTGATGGATGTGATGGGAGGAGGATGCGGTGGGCCCCCTGCAGGATCCCTGCACCTCGCCGCGCCGTGACCGCAGCGCGACCGCGCCCGGCTGCAAGGCCCCTGCAAGGCCGGCGGGCGACCATCGCGGCATGCTTGGCGAGGTGGGCCACATCGCCCGGTCGGTCGAGGAGCTGCTCGAAGGCGTCGGGCGGCGCGAGGTCTTCGTCAATCCCGACGGCAGGTCGTCGAGCGCCTTCGAGCGGGTGTGGATCGACGGTGCGCCCCACATCGTGAAGTACATCCACCCCGACGACGACTTCACGATGCGCGTCTCGGGCGACATCGGCCACCGGTCGGTGCGCGCCTGGAGCGACGGGATGCTCGATGCCGCGCCTGATCTCGTCGACCACGCGATCGTCGGCGCCGCAGCCGGCATCGGCCGCAACGGGTGGGGATCCGCTCTGCTGATGCGCGACGTGTCGGAGGAGCTGCTGCCCCAGGGCGACTCGAGGCTCGCGGCCGACGAGCACCTCGCCTTCCTCGACAATCTCGCGGGGTTCTGCGCCGCGAGCTGGGGCTGGCGCGACCACCGCACGGCACCGGCGTATCTGCCCTATCCGGCGCGGTGGGGGTGGTTCGGTCGTGCCGCCCTCGCGGGTGAGGCGGCACTCGGCTTCCCGGAACGCATCCCATCGGTCGCAGCCGAGGGATGGAGGCGCTTCGAACGGCGAGTCGAGGCCGACGTGGTCGCTGCGGTCGAGCGCCTGCGCGACGACGTGACGCCGCTCGCCGATGCGCTGAGGCGCACCCCCTCCTGCTTCCTCCACGGCGACGTCAAGTCGTCGAACACGGGGCGAGCCACCGACGGCCGCACGGTGCTCATCGACTGGGCGTACGTCGGCGAGGGGCCCGCATGCCACGAGATTGCGTGGCATCTCGCTCTCGACCGGGATCGCCTGTCGATGTCGAAGGACGACACCGCGGCGGCGTTCCGCGCCGCGCTCGAGCGGAGGGGAGTGGACACCGCATCGTGGTGGGACCACCAGTACGAGCTGTGCCTGCTCGGGGCGGTCGTGCAGTTCGGGTGGGAGAAGGCGTTCGGCGACGACGAGGAGCTGCAGTGGTGGTGCACGGCCGCGCGTCGCGGGATGCGCCTCCTGTGAGCAGCCTCGCCGACGCGTACTCGGCCGCCGCGCCAGCATGGGCGTCGGGTCCGGACCGCATCTACGGGCGCATGGCGGAGGTGGTAATCGCCCAATCGCCCGTCGCCGTGCAGGGACGAACGGTTCTCGACGTCGGCACCGGCACGGGCGCGGTGGCGCGGGTGGTGGAGGCCTCTGGCGCCGCCGCTGTGATCGCCGTCGACACCGCGTTCGGGATGATCGCCCACAACGCGTGCGATCGCCCGCCTGGCGTCGTCGGCGACGCGGTCGCGCTCCCGTTCGCGAATCGTTCCTTCGACGTGGTGATCGCCGCCTTCTCGCTCAACCACCTCCGGGAGCCCGAGAAGGGACTCGTCGAGATGGCGCGTCTCACCGACCGAGGGGGTGCGATCATCGCCAGCTCCTACGCGGCGGACGACGGCCACCCGGTGAAGGCGAGCGTCGAACGGGCGCTCGCCGGGGCGGGCTGGCGGGCCCCTGCCTGGTATCTCGACGTGCGGGAGGCGGCGGTTCCCCGCCTCTCGACCGCTGACGGGTGGCGCCGGGCGCTCGACGCTGCGGATCTCGAAGGCGAGGTGCGCTCGATCCGCGTGCCGTTCGAGTCGGTGTCGCCTCGCGCGCTGGTGGACTGGCGACTCGGCATGGCGCAGCACGCACCGTTCTTCCGTTCGTTGCCTCCCGCCGCTCGCGAACGCGTGGTCGCCGCCGCCATCGACGACCTCGGCGACGACGTGGAACCGCTGGTCCGATCGATCCTGGTCGTCTCCGTCCTCAACCGCTGACGAGGCGGTCGACGAAGGCGCGCGCCGCGGGTGCGTGGCGCGGTTCGCAGGTGGCGACCATGGCAGCCGCCATCCGTTCTGCCATCCGGACCCAACCATCGATGCCACGTTCGCGGCCGAGACGAAGGAGGAGGGGCCAGCCGTCGAGCGCGGCGCAGCGGGTGAGTCCTTCGACAACCGGTTGCAGGCGGGCCGGGGGATACGCGGGGTCGGCAACGCCCACGTGCGCGAGTGCGAGCAGCTCGTAGCGCGAGGCCCCGCGCTCGGCCGCGTCTTCTGCGACGGCAGACGCCAACTCGGCAGCACGATCGCGCTCGCCCGCAGCGAGGGCGAGCCGGGCGCGGATCAACGCGAGCCGGTGCCGCTGGTGCCACGACATGGTGCCGGTCCAGCCGTCGATGGCGGCCAGCCGAGGAAGGAGCCCCTCGACACCCGCTGGATCGTCCGCGAGGAGTCGCCCGTCCGCGAGATCGAGCAAGGCGACGTAGTGACCTTCGGCGAACCCCTCGGCCGATGGGCCTCGGCCGCCGGTCGCCTCGAGCGCCCGCTCGTTCTCCTCGTCGGCCGCTTCACCTCGACCCGACCAGCGCAGCAGCCACGACGTCACGTTCGCGGCGGGTGCGGTGAACCGTGTCCCGACCGCGCCGGCCTCGGCCGCGACCGCCACCAGGTCGGCGGCAACGGTGAGAGCTTCACCAACGCGGCCCAGCTGACCGAGTGCCATGGCGCGGTTGAAGCGGAGGTGGAGCGGGGCCCAAGGATGGGCAAGCGAGTCCGGCGCGAGCAGGGGCCGTGCCAGTGCTGCGAGCGCGTCCGCCGGCCGCCCCTCGTGGAGGCGCGCCTGGGCGAGCCACACGTCTGCGACACCACGGACCGGCAACGGCGCGTTCCCCGCCGCGGAGAGGTGGTCGATGGCGCCTCGCAGGTCGCCCGCTCCGTGTCGAACCCGCCCCGCCAGCGCTGCGGCGCTCACGCGCAGCGGGTCGTCGGCTGCTGTCTCGGCGAGGACCTGCTCCGCCACGACACGCGCCTCGTCGTAGCGGCGGCGGTAGTAGGCGATCCACCCGGCGACCTCGAGCGCCGCTGCACCGCCGCCTCGCGCGACCGCCTCGGCAGCGGTGCGCGCCGCGTCGTCGAACGCGGTTCTGCTCATCTGGAGGCGTGCTCTGGTGACGAGCGGTTCCGGCGCGTCGGGTGCGGCCTCGATGGCCGCGGCGAGATGATCCTCCGCGGCGTCGAGATCGAACCGCGCGGCGGCCGCCTCGGCCGCCGCGACGTAGGCGCGGCTGGCGAGCGCGGGCGCTCCGCCCGCTCGAGCGTGGACGGCAACGGCCAGGTGGTCGGTAGGCGTCCGCCGTGCGAGCGCGTGAGCGATGTCGCTGTGGGCAGCGGCCCGCTGTCCGGGAGTCGACAGCTGTTCCGCTGCCTGTCGAATGATCTCGTGGCGGAAGCGGAAAGCGGCTCCACTGGCGACGACCAGTCCTGTCGCGCAGGCCTGCTCGAGGTGCAGGATCGTCTCGAGGGTCGACGATCCGGTCACGGAGGCCAGCAGATCCGGGTCGCACTCGAGCCCGGCAACGGCCGCGACTCGCAGCGAGCGAGCCGCCTCGTCGTCGAGCCCGCTCGTCTGCGCGGCCACGGCGTCTTCGAGCGTCACAGCGCCGCTTGCGGTGAGCGCGCGCACCAACAGCGGGTGACCGCCGGTTCGATCGAAGACGTCCGAGGCGGCCGCGCGCCCCACGAGTTGACCGACCTCGTCGAACGAGAGCGGCCCCACCGTAAGGCGTGCGGTCGCTGTGAGAGGCGGCACCAAGCGCTCGCGAGTCGTGAGCACCAGCACCGCGGCGGACAGCCGACGCTGCGCGAACGCGATCCATCCGATGGTGCTCGGGTCGGCCAGGTGGAGGTCTTCGACGACCACCACGATCGGACCGTTCCCGGCGGCGCGGGCGATGGCCGCGAGCACGGCTGCGTACACCCGCGCTCGACCTTCGTCGGCGTCGGTCACTGCGGTCACGGACGTCTGGTGCGAGATCGGCCCGACGAGCGGAACCAGGACCGCAGCGTCGACGCCCATGATGGCCTCCGCCGCTTCGGCGCCGACCCCCCGCAGGTGCTCGGCCAGGGCGTCGGCAACGGGCTGGAGAGGAAGGTCGCGGCCCAGCTCGTCGCAGCGGCCTCGCACGACGACCACATCGCCGGGGATGTCACCCAGCCAGGCGCCGACGAGGGCGGTCTTGCCCATCCCGGCGTTGCCCTCGATCACGACCGTGCGCGTTTCGCCGGATCGAGCTCTGGCGAGCTCCGACGTGAGAACCGCGAGGTGCTCCCCACGCCCGACCAGGTCGTCCGCCGCGTTGGTCGACGGTGGCTTCTCCTCGTCCGTGGGTCGGTCACCATCGGCGGCGAGCAGTGCCTCGTCATGGAGAGCCTCGGTCTCGGCCGTAGGCGGCACGCCCAGGTCTTCCGCAAGGCGCGCCCGAAGCCGGGCGTATGCCGACAGGGCAGACGCGGGCCTCCGCGCCGCGAGGTGGGCTTTCATGAGCGCCCGGAGCACGACCTCGTCGTACGGGTCGACGGTGAGGACGCGCTCGGCCAGGGCCACCACGTCGTCGCTGTCTCCGGCAGCGGCCGCGGCGTCGAGAGCGACGCGGTGGGCACGCGTCAGCAGTGGCGACGCGGAGGCGCGGGCGGTCTCGATCCACTCACCGTCCTCGTCGCCGAGAAGCCGACCGCGCACGAGCTCGACCGCCGATCGGGACGCGGCTCGGGCTGCGGTGACGCGCCCCTCGGCGAGGGCCGTGACCGCTGCGCTCGTGAGTGCCTCGACCTCCGCGAGGTCGGTCCACTCGACGTCGAGCGCGTAGCCGGCGTCGGTCCGACGGATGCGATCGGTCCCGACGACGCCGCGGAGTCGAGAGACGAGCACGCCGATCTGCTCCGCTGGCCGAGCGGGAGGGTGATCGGGCCAGAGCACCTCAGCGATCACATCGCCGCTGACCGGCGTGCCGTTCCTGAGGGCGAGCAACTTGAGGAGCGTTCGAGCCTTGCGGCTCCCCAACGCGCGCTCGGCAACTCCGTCGACTTCGAAGCCGCCGAGGAGCCGCACCCGCACGTCGCGATCATTGTCCGGTGGCGAGCACCGCGCTCGGCTCAGGGAAGGGAACGCAGCGTCGAGCTCGGCCACGACGTCGTCATCCAGCTCCATCACGTTCGGCGTCAGCAGTGGGGGAAGTCCATTCGTCCACCACCGCCGGAGACGAAGCCGAACGCCGGAGCGTCTTCCCACCGCCGGCGCTCCGGATGGCCGAACAGCACGTAGAAGTTCCGGCCCATCGCTCGTGATCTACGCGGCGGCGCCGGGGCCGCAGTGGGATCATGACGGCATGGCCGTCGAGTTGAACCACACGATCGTCGCCTGCACTGACAAGGACCGGTCGGCCCGGTTCCTGGCCGAGATGTTCGGCTTGGGCGAACCGGAGACGTTCGGTCCGTTCCGCGTCGTCGAGGTGGCGAACGGCGTGTCTCTCGACTTCGACGTGCGCGACGAGATCGTGCCCCAGCACTACGCGTTCCTCGTGACGGAGGACGAGTTCGACCAGGTGCTCGGCCGCATCGAGGAGCGCGGGCTCGACCATTGGGCGGATCCCGGTCGATCTCGTCCCGGGATCAACCACAACGACGGCGGGCGGGGCGTCTACTTCGAGGATCCCGACGGCCACCTGCTCGAGGCGCTGACGGTTCCGTACGGCGGGTGGCGCTGAGGTCGTAACGTCGGGCGCCTCTCGCGCAAGCGCGGGAACATGCGAGAGGCCGCTACGGCAGGAGCGCAGCGCCGAGCTCTGCAGCGATGTCGTCGTCGAGCTCCATCACGGCGTCAGCAGCGGCGGCAGCCCTCGACGCCAGTAGCCCTCGGCGGGGTCGACCGCAACGTCCCACCGCACGGCCACCAGCCATTCGCACAGGTCGTCGTCGCCGGCGCCGAGATGAAGCCCCGGCGACACGAGATCATCTCGGTCGAGGATGGGGCGACCGTCGACCAGGAACTCCTCAGCGGGCACGGCCTCTGCGGTGACGGTGCCGATGCCCGTGTACGCCGGACCGCCGGCCTTCGTCGGCACGTGCACGAAGGCGCGATCGCCCACACGCAGGTCGGACCGCAACCGCCGGCTCCACATCGGCGCGCCGCCGCCGGAGACGAAGCCGAAGCGCTGGGCGTCCTCCCACCGTCGCCGCTCGGGATGACCGAACAGCACGTAGAAGTTCCGGACCATCGCCGCACCCGTACCCGGAGATTCGGCTCGCCCGGTCAGGGGCCTGGGAAGAACTCCTTGAATCTCGCGGCGACGTCGGCGTCGCCTTCGATCGACAATCCCCGACCCCGCGCGTCGGCGATCGAGCGGCGGCCGAAGGTGAAGAGCACGACTTCGCTGGCCGGACCGCTGATCAGAACCGAGGGCGGGCCTTCAGCAGCAGTTCCCGGCTGCCACCCGGGCTCGGTGAACACGAACCGCGCCGTCTCCTCACCCGACGGCGCGAGTGCGATCGACGTCCCCGCGGCAGGTGACGATGTCGCGCCCGCAGCGAGCAGCGGCGCAGTGGCCGAAATCATCGTGTGGGCGGCGTGGGCGACGTCCACGGGCAGTGAGTCGTCGCGGCCCGTGGCGGCACGAAGATCGCTGCCGTGTAGGCCGGCCTCCATGGCGGCGATCTGCACCAGAAAACCCGCGGGCACGGGTCCGTAGGGCATGGTGGCGATGGTCTCGAGATCGGTCTCTGTGGCCTTCGCGAGGTTGGCAGCCAGCGCCTCCGCGTTCGCGCGCAGCGCTTCGAGCACCTGCGTACGGTCACCGGAGACCTCGGCCGCCGTCACCGGCGACGCGTCGCGCAGAAGGATCTTCTGCCACGCGTCCGCCTGGAGCGCCTGACCCCACGCGAGGTGCGCGGCAAGGTCGGCGACCGACCAACCAGGCAGGCGGGTCTCGGCCCGCCACAGGCTCTCGCGGCCGACCTCCAGCACATCGCGTGCGCCTTCGATCTCTCGGCGGATGACTTCGCGTGCGGTCACCAAGTTCAGCATCACGGTCCTTGCTGCTCGAGCTCGCTGGTTGCGTCCTCGACGTCGTGAGGAGCGTGTGCGGCGACCGCGAGATCGCGGGCTGCTTCGAAGTATGCCCTCGCCTCGTCGTCACGAGCGAGCAATCGCGCCAGTCGACCCAGCGTGAGGTCGACCGGGCCGAGCGATGCCGCTCCGGCGCCGACGACGGCCACCTGCCCGCTCCACGGCACGAGACGCGCGTAGAGGACCTCGGCCAACGCGACGGAGCGGGGTGTCGCCGCAGCAACGAGGCCGTCGCAGAGCGCGGCCGCTCCCGCGGTGAAGGCCAGGTTGTCCGGCAGCAGAGCGGCGAGGTCGACGCCGGCGATCAGGTCGTTGAGCCGACGGTGGTCGCCGGTGGCGGCAGCGAGGCTGATGTCGAAGATGGTCCAGCGCTCGCCGGTGCGCTCGCGAACTCGTGCGAAGAGCTCCGTGAGCTCATGGGCTCGGCCTTGCCGCCGGCGTAGCAGGTACAGCTGCAGCGCGTGCACCTGGTGGCCGGGCTCGTAGCCGACGCGACGGGCGACCGCATGGAACTCGGCGATGGCGGTCTCGGCCTGCTCGAGCTCGCCGCGCCAGAGCACCTGCATGGCCCGCCACATGGACGGGTACCACGCCTGGTCGTTGCGGCGGAGCGTCCCGATCCGGTCGGAAAGCTCGGTCATGATCGGCTCGGCCCGGTCGATGTCGCCCGCCTGCAGGTCGTCGATCAGCGCCAGACGCTGGACCTCGATGAGCAATGTGCCGTCGCTCGCGCGAGACGCGGCTGCGACCATCTCGTCGTTGTGCGCCCGTCGCTCGGCGAGCCATTTCGGCCCCTCCCGGGCGGCGCGCGAGGCCACGAAGGCGTAGGCCATCGACGACGCCTCGCCCGTCGTCCGAGCGATCTCGAGGGCGCGCGCACTTGCATCGAGCGCTCGCGCGTCGCCGCGATATGCCAGCGCTCTGGCTCGCGCCGCGTGCACTCGTGCAGCGAGCGGAGACGCATCCGCGCCCAGCTCCGCAACCGCTCGCTCGAGGAGGTCGAGTGATCGATCGGCCACGCCACCGCGCTCGAGCCGGCTGGCGAACAGCGCGTCCTCGTAGGCGACGGCGAGCGAAGCGAGAACAGAGGTCGCGCTCCCGGCGACCGCGTCGTCGGCCGCGGTCGCGTAGGTCGCCATCGCTCGTGGGAACGACGCTCCGGCGGCCAGCAGATCGCCGAGCCGAAGGCCCAGCTCCGCGATCTCAGCAGCGGAGCAGCCCGTCCGTCGCGCCGCGTCCACGGCCAGTGCCTGCAGCTCTGCGGCTTCGAGATAGGAGAACCGTCGCGCTGCGTATTCGGCCGCAAGGAGAGCTGGGTCCTTCGCTCGGCCGGGCTCGTCGGCCTCCGACCAGTGCCACGCGAGTGCAGCCGCCGCCACGGACACGAGGCCCCGCCGCTCGAGCGCCTCGGCCGCGCGCCGGTGGAGCCGGCGACGATCGCGCCGCACGACGTTGGCTTCCACCGTCTCCTGGATGAGGGGGTGCGCGACGCGCCAACCGTCGGAACCGCGTTCAACCATGCCGAGGTCGGCGAGAGCGGCGAGCGCAGCGCTCACGTCAACGTCGGCGCTGGCGACGGCGTCGTCGACGACGTCAGCGACGAAGTCCTCCTCGAACCGCGAGCGAAGGATCACCGCCGCGAGGAGGACGTCGCGCAGCCATGGCTCGAGCGTGTCGACGCGAGCGAGGACGACTCGCTGCACCGTGTCGGGCAGGTCGACGGGTCCCGGAACGTGGCGCCAGCCGGTGCTGCCCTGCACGAGACGTCCTTGCGCGATCAGGGCACGAACGAGCTCGCGCAGGAACAGCGGGCTCCCGCGTGCGATCGCCAGCACGCGGGACTCCAGGTCCCATGGCAGCACGGTCTCGCCCACGAGCGCATCGAGCAGCGCGCGGTCCGCGCCGTCGGCGAGCGCGTCGACGTCGGTCACGGTCGCTTGATCGCGTACGCGCGCGAGGCCGGAGTCGATTCGTTCGTCCGGTCGCGTCGTGACGAGGAGAGCGACGCCTGGCAGTCGTCGCTCCGCGAGGCGAGCGAGTACCTCCACGCTCGCCAAGTCGCAGGCGTGCAGGTCATCGACGAACACCCCGACCGGATCATCAGGTCGGGCGGTCGCGGCGAGCGCTTCGACGATCCCCGTGGTGATGGCGTCGAGCGCTTCGTCGCGATCGCGCGAACGCGATCGCGTCGCCGGCTCGGCGAGTGCCCGCTACATCGGCTACCGCGCGAGCGACGGCCGACGCCAGCCGGAGATCGTCACGCGCCTCCCACGGAGCGGCCTTGACCGACACCCACCGCGCCACCGTCCCGTGCTGCGACGTCATGACATGGCGCACGAGAGCGGTCTTGCCGGTGCCGGGCGCACCCTGCACGAGCACGACGGGTGATCCACCAGTCCTCGTGTCTGCGAGGTGGGAGGCGAGAGCGTCGATCTCGTGGGCCCGACCGACGAGCAGGTTCGGGCCCGCAAGGCGCGAGGAGGCCTTGACACCTACCAGCGTGTGCGCGGCCAGCGGCGCCCGCTTGCCCTTCACCTGCAGGTGCTCGACACCGGACCAGTCGAAGGCATCGCTCGTGATCGCGATGACGTCTGCCGTGGCCACTACTCGCCCCGCGGGCGCGGCCACATGAAGCCGCGCAGCAGTGTTCATGGCGTCACCGAGCGCTGCGTACTCCGCGTGCTCGGGCCCGCCGATGATGCCGACGACGACGGTTCCCGACGCGACGCCTGCCTTCGCTGCGACGCCGTGCTCCTCGGCGATCTCCAACGCAGCGGACGCCGCGTGGACGGCACGAGCAGCGTCGTCCTCATGCGCCACCGGTGCGCCGAAGATGGCGACGACGGACCCGCCGGCGACGTCCTTCACGGTGCCGCCGAAGCGCTCGACCACATCAGCGATCGGCGTCGCCGCGGCTGCGACGGCCGCAACGGCGTCGTCCGCGTCGAGAGCATCGATACCGACGAACAGGGCAACGATCGTTCGGCGCTCGTCGCGGGCGGACCGCCCGTCTGCCGCCGGACGTGTAGCTGTGGCCTCGGGTAGGTGAATGGTCGGCGGGATGTGACGTTGCGACGCGGCGGCGAGCGTCGCCGTCGCGTCGTCGATCGACGCGGTGCCGCGGGCTGCGCCTGCCTCGAGCTCGACGGCGCGGTCGACCGTCGGTCCCGTGATCCTCAGACGCCGGTGCCCGCTGACGACGAGGTGGCTGAAGCGCACCGCCCCTGTCGCCACGCCGACGCGTACGCCGAGTGGGGGACCGTCGGGCGCTCCGTCCGCAGCGAACGTCGCGGCGTGCGACGCCACGACCGTCGGGATGCGTTCTCCCGCGGCGACCCCGGCCGCGGGGCTGTCGAACACCGCGAGGACGCCGTCGCCGGCGACGTCGACGACCCGACCGCCCGCCTCCCCGACGACGGCGATCACCCGTGACACCGCTTCGCCGGCGAGATCGCGATAGTCCTCCGGGTCCAGCTGCTCAGCGAGCGTCGTCGACCCGACGAGATCCGCGAACAGGACGGTCGCCGTCCGCACGCCGTCCGGTGTCTCGGTCTCCGCCTTCACTCCGCAGCCAAGGGTACCGAGGACTCGGAACCCGGCGGCGTGGCGCCCGGGCAGGAGGATCGACTTCCCGCGGGATCTCCAGGGACGCGATCCTCATGCCACGCGGATAAGGCGCGCGAGGCTCGATTTGAGGAGACCTCCCGATGGCGCGAACCCATCGCCGTCGTACAACGACGACATGACAACCATCACGACCCAAGCCATCCCTCACTCGACCAACAACGCGTGGCGTTTCGTCGCCACGTTCGTCGCCGGCGTCGCAGCTGCCGGTGCTGCAGCGGTCGGCCTCTCAGCGCTCACCGCAGACGCAACCATCGACGCGCCGCCGCGGATCGTCACTGTGCAGGCGTCTGCCGACGCGGACTGCCGCCTCGGTTCGACGGGGCCCTGCTGAGCCATCCCGCAGCGTCGAGCTCGAGCTCGGCCCTCGGCCGGGCATCGGGCGCGGCGCGAGACCCGATGTGGTTCACTCGTGCCATGGCACGGGCGGGGTCGTGCCCTCGGTTCGTGGGGCGGGACGGCGAGTTGGAGGCACTGCGTGACGCGGCGCGCGACGTCTCGTCGAGAGGAGCCAGCGCCGCCCTCATCACCGGCGACGGTGGTAGCGGGAAGTCCAGGCTCGTCGAGGAGCTCGTGAACACGCTGCGGTCCGACGGCTTCGTCGTCGCCGCAGGCGCCAGCACCGCGTTCGACTTCGCCAGTGTTCCGTACGCACCACTAGCCGGTGTACTGCGCGACCTCATCCGCGCCGGGAACGGACGGCTGCTCCACGACGTGCCGCCGGCGGCGGTGCGGGAACTGGCGTTCCTCGCGCCTTCGGCCTTCGTAGCCGTCGACGTAGGCGACTCCGTCCCGACAAAGGCCAGCTTGTTCGACGCGCTTCTCTCGGCACTTGCGATCGCTGCGTCCGAGATACCGTTGGCATTGGTCATCGAGGATCTGCACTGGGCCGACTCGGCCACCGTCGCCGCCCTCGACTTCCTGATCCGGAACCTCACGGACGAGTCGATCTTCGTCCTCGGAACGCTCCGACCTGACGAAGTTGCCGTCGGTGACGCGCGACGCAGCGTCTTGATGGAGCTCTCTCGTCACGATCGTGTCCGCACGATGGCATTGGCGCCGCTGGCGCCTTCGGACGTCGCGTTGATGGCGACAGCGATCATCCGACGGGAGCCGCCGCCGGATGTGGTCGCGGAGCTCCACGAGCGGTCCGGCGGTCTTCCGCTCTTCGTCGAGGAGCTGCTCGCGGCCGGAGATGACCTGCCAGCAGGGTTGCAGCAACTCGTGCTCGCTCGCAGTGAGGGATTGTCGAAGCCGGCGACCGTGGTGCTTCGAGCCGCGTCGGTCGCAGGCGCCGTCGTCGAGCACGATCTCCTCGGCTGCATGTGCGGACAGGACGAGGACGAGCTCGACGCTGCGGTCGCGGAGCTCATCGAGGCGCGGCTCCTCCGGGTGGAGCCGCGCACGAGCCGGTACGTCTTTCGCCACGCCCTGCTGCGGGAGGCGGTCTACGACGACCTCCGGCCGGGTGAGCGGCGCCGCCTGCACCGTCGAGCTGCGGACACGATCGGGTGCAGCACGCCTGCTGCGCTCGGGATGACCGATGAGCAGCAGACCGCGGCGCTCGCTCATCACTGGTGGCACGCGAACGAGTGGGAGCGCTCGGTGCCGCCGCTCCTCGCTGCCGCGGCAACGGCCGAGTCGCTCCTCGCGAACGCGGAGGCGCACGCGCACCTCGAACGCGCGCTGGAGGCGTGGTCACGGATACCTGATGCCGAAGCTCGTGTGGGCGTGAGTGACCTCGCGATCCTCGAGCGCGCGTGCGAAGCAGCCCAGTGGGCCGAGCGCGGCGTTCGCGCGGTGGAGCTGGCGACGCTCGGCGTGGCTCGAGCACGGGCGTGCGGAGACGGTAGGACGGTCGCAAGCTGGCTCGCGCGGTACGGCCGCGCCGTGTTCAACGAGGGCGACGCAACTAGTGCCTTGCAGGCGTTCGACGAGGCGGCCGATTTGCTGCCGGCTGATGCCCCGTCGCGCGAACGGGCGAGGGTCGTCGCGGAAGCAGCGCGTGTCTTGATGATGATGTCCCGCTACACGGACGCGCAGCTGCGCGCGACGGAGGCGCTCGAGCTTGCCCGCAGCGTCGGAGGGCGCCTCGAGGAGGTTCACGCGCTCGTCACGTTCGGATGTTGCCGGTTCGGACTCGGGTTCATCGACGAGGGCATCGACCATGTGCGTCGCGGCCTCGACCTCGCCCGCGAGCTGGGGAACCCAGAAGCCCTCCACCGCGCGTTCGGCAACCTCGCCGGAATGACCCTGAACGCCGGGCGGCTCGAGGAGTCCGTCGCCGTCGTGCAGGAGGGTCTGCGGTTGACCCGCGATGTAGATGGCGCATGGATGGGCACTGCGGCGACGAACGCCGCGCGAGCGCTCGTGCGCCTCGGTCGGTGGGAAGACGCGCAGACCCTGGTCGAGGAGTTCCCTGGTGGCACGCTGAGGACCAGCGGCTGCGCACACCAGTCGCTGGCCGCGGTCAGCATCCGGAGAGGCGACTTCGCCGAGGCGACAGTGTCGCTGGCGATCGCCGACGAGCGCTCGGCCGGCCTGCAAGACGTGATCGTCCGCGGCTGGTACCACACCGTCGCCGCGGAGCTGGCACTCGAGGAGGGTCGCCCGCTCGACGCCTGGAACCACATCGAGGCGGGGCTCGCGCTCCAGGCGGCGACGGAGGACGACAGCGTCGGCCCGGAGATGCGAGCGCTTGGCATACGCGCGCTGATCGACAGCCTCGCGCTGGCGCGCGGGCGAGGCGCGAAGCCCGACGTCGAGCCAGAGAAGGTCCGGCTCCTCTGCGGTGAGCTGGCCGACGCCGCTGCAGTGGAGGTTGTCGCGCCTGTGAGTCGAGGTGGAACGGTCCAACCCGAAGCCGCCGCCTTTGCAGACCAATGCCAGGCCGAGGTCTCGCGCCTCGAGCGATCGGATCCTGAGCTGTGGCGCGCGACGGCCCAACGCTGGTACGCCCTCGGGCAGCCCTACCACCGCGCCTATTGCCAGTGGCGAGAGGCCGAGGCGCTGCTCGATTCACGGCGCGATCGGCGGCGCGCGGTCGAGGTGCTCTCGACGGCACGCCAGATCTGTGTCGATCTCGGCGCCGTCCCGTTGCTGCAGCAGGTGACGCGGCTCGCGCAACGAGCCGGTGTTGAGCTGAGCGACGTCGACAGACCTGCAGAAGACAGAGAGGCGGCCGTCGCCCGTGACCTCGGGATCACCCGACGGGAGCTCGAGGTGCTTCGTTGTCTTGCTCGCGGCCGCTCCGACCGCCAGATTGCCGAGGAGCTGTTCATCAGCAAGAAGACGGCGAGCGTCCACGTGTCGAACCTGCTGCGGAAGCTCGCCGTCGGGAGTCGCATCGAAGCCGGAGAGGTGGGCCAGCGTGCCGGCCTCGGGTGATCCTCGTTGCTCCCGAGGCCGGCGCGACCGAGCTCAGTCGATGGCGGGGTTCGTGTCGGTGATCGGCTTCGTCGTCGCGTAGCACCCGTCGGCCCGACCCGCCGTTCCGACGTCGGGGCCGTGGTGCGCGTTCTCCAGCCCGTACATCGCGCCCGAGAGCGTGTGGCCGGAGTTCGGCGCCTCACCGGCATCCACGCAGAACAGCGCGTACGCGCCCGTCTGATCGACGAAGCCGTGGTTGACACCATTGGCGAGTACCTGCTGGCCTCCGTTCCCGAGCTTCACGTGGTGCGGTGCGTGGGCACTGGCCGGCGCTGCGGTGGCGATCAGCCCTGCCACGACGATGCCGGCCGCTGCGCAGGTCTTCTGGATGAGCGTCATCAGGTTCTCCTGTATCTGTTCCCGCCGACAGTCGGCGCTGGAGACAAGATGCGCCCGTACGCGCGGATCGGCATCGGGAGGGTTCCTCACTTCTGCCCCCCGACTCCTTAGATCCGGTGTGGTCGCAGTGCGGCGGCTCCGACGACTCCTGCGTCGAGGAGCTCGTCGATGTCTGAGTCGCTGTAGCCGGCTGCACTGAGGACCTCTCGGGTGTGCGCACCGAGCGATGGCGCGACGAGGTCGCAATCGAGCTGCGTACGGCTGAAGTGGGCGTGGCGGCCGGTGGTCGTCGTAGATGTCGCGCACGTCGAGGACGTCGAAGGCGACGTCGGTGAACCGTGGCGTGAGGGCAGCAAGGAACCACTGACCGTCGCCGCAGCGATACTCCGGTAGAAGGGGAGACTCCCGCCGGGCCCGCCGGTGGAGCGAGGCGGGGGAGCGACCGTGTCGTCGAAGTTGAACGCGGCAGCGGAGGCGATCATCGCCGCGTGCACGCCGCCGACGGTGACGAGCTGACCCTGACCAGAGCGCTCGGCCTCCCACAGCGCCGCGATCGCCGCACGCACCCCACACGCCATGGATGGTCGCCAGCACCGGGACGATCGCATCGACCGGTCCGCCGTCGAACGACGCCTGCCGGAGCGACACGCCCATCGTCGCCGCGAGCATCACGTCACCTGTCGCCGGATGTCCCCACGGGAGGTGGTCGGCGAACGGCGGGAGGTGGAGCCCGATGATGGTGGGCGACAACTCGGAGGGCCGGCGCTCGTCGTCGGTGATCACGACGTCGACCGGGTCTGACGGATGCTGACGCTGCAGCTCTCCGCCTTCGGCCTGTTCGTCGCCGCTGCGAACCTGACCTGAGCCAAATCGGCGGTTCCACGGAACCGCTGCGGGAGCTGTCGGCAGGCACGTGCGTGTCCGAGGCGGGTCGTACGACTGGCCACGACCTGCTGAACGTCGTCTTCGCTCTGCTCGCTGCGAACGCGGTGCTTGCGGCACTCGCGTTCGCAGCAGCTCGTCTCGCATGACTGGACGGTGCTCCGGTTCCGCGGAACCGCCCGCCGCCCGCTGTGCCTCACCCGCCGGCAAGCGGCCAGTCGCCCCGCACCGCGTCGAACGCGTCTTGCACCTCGGCTGCGGTGATCGTCGATGGCCGTCCGCGCGTACGGGCCAGCCAGCCATCGACGGAGGGTCGATTCGCCACCCGAACGGCAGCCCGCAGGAGGAGATCGGCCACGGTGATGCCGGCCTCGGCGGCCTGTTTCGCGAGCGCGGCATAGACCTCGTCATCGATGTCGCGGACCCGCACGGTCTTCGGCACAGACCCATCGTCTCACGCGCCTTCGCGTGACAGACGCCGGACGAGCTATGGCGCAGCGCTCGACCGGCACTGGATGCCCGAGCCCTCGGGCGTCTCCACGACGAGGTAGACGGCGGGATAAACGCCGATCACGCTGCCGTCGGCCTGGTAGCGGGTGAACGGCACGTCGAGGTGCACCTTGTCGCCGAGGTCGTGGATGACCCGCTTGTGGTCCGATTCGCTGTGGTCCCACCCGGTTCGTTCCCGAATGGCGACCATGCCGACCTCCATTGCTGCGGTCGCCTCGTCGACGTCGTTCCAGATCCGCACCTGGCCGCTAGCTAGGCGGACGTGGGGCTACCCGAGCGTCTCGGCGTGGGCTCGGGCGTCGCCGGCGTTGACCGTCGCGAGGAACCCCTCGGCAACGTGCATCGCCGCCACCACGGAGGCCGGCTGCTCATCTGAGGCCATAGCGCACGTTACGGCGATGGCGATGCGGGATCGCGCGCCATCACGTCGTCCGTTCGTAGAGTCGAAGCATGGCGGTGGAGAAGGTTCGCCTGAAGATCGGCAACATGGCCAAGGCCGTGCTCGTGACGGGGCAGGCCTATCAGGACCCCAAGGATGCGCTGAACGAGTTCGTCTCGAACGCGGCTGACGAGTACGCCGAGGCAGAACGACGCGGCGAGGTGATCCGCGTCGTGCTGCGCCGAAAGGGCCGCTACCCGACCATCGCCATCGACGACAGCGGCCGTGGAATGACCGTTGACAAGCTGCGATCTGTCGCTCGCAACCTGTTCGAGTCGGAGAAGGCCGGCGATCTGCGCACCCTCGGCGAGAAGGCGATCGGAACCCTCGCGTTCCAGCAACTCGGCGGGCGCCTCGACATCGTCACCCGCCCCGAGGGCAGTGACGTCAGCCACTCCCTCCGCCTCGAGCGCGGCAAGGCGATCGCACAGCTCGAGGAAAACGAGCGGCGTCGGCCGCGAGCGACGCCTGGTACGACCGTCTACATCTCCGAGTTGGATCCCGACGTCCTCCGCGTGCTGACGATGCGCAAGGTCGTCGACTACCTGCGCCGTCGCCGCGGACCTGCGCTCGCCCGCGGCGATTATGTGATCGAGGTCCAGGAGGGCAAAACCGTCGAGACGGTGACGCCCGACCGTCCCGATGGCATCCGGGTCGCGCTGCCAGCGCAGGCGACACTCTGGGGACGCATCGAGTTCGCCCTGTACGTCGCTCCACAGTCGGCCGCGTCGGGATCGTCTCGCCGTGTCGCTGTGGTGGGTCGTGCGGGCACGGTGATCATCGACGACCTCGTCGAGCTCGACGAGTTCGAGGACGGACCTTGGTCGACAGGCCAGGTGTCCGGTGAGATCACGTTCGAGGGCCTGCAGCAGTCGGCCGGACGCCGCGCCATCCTTCGTGATCGAGACGCCTTCCCGGCGTTCGTCCTCGCCGTGCGGTCGGTCGAACCTACCGTGGTCGCAGCGCTCGAGAAGGTGCGCAAGGAGGTCGATCAGCAGACGGCCGACCGGGTGTCCGACGCAGTGCGGCGCATCTTCGGCCGCGTGCTCAAGGAGCTGGACGATCTCGACAACCCGATGCGCTCGGCCGTCGGTCACGAGCGAGGCCACGGCGGCTTGTTCGCCCCCGCGCCTGGCGAGGGCGGCGGTCCGGACGATCCGGTGCCTCCACGGCCTGCTGACGAACGATCGGGCGGTTCCGCGGAGCCACCGGAGCCGCCGGGGGATGACGCGCCGAACCTCGACGATCTCGCGCCGACCCCGATTCCCGACGAGCAACCTGCCCCCGCACCGGCGCGGCCGCAGCGGCCCGGCGGGTCTCGCCTCCCGACGGTCGCGGTCGATCCGGAGCCGGGGGACGCGCGCAGCCGCTTCGACCCCGACGAGGGCGTCGTGTACTACAGCGATCGCCATCCCGATTACCTGCTCGTGAAGGACGAGGAGTCGTCGCTTCTCGACTACCTCGCAACGCTGGTTGCCAAGGAGTACGTCGTCTACAACAACCCGCGCGCGACGAGCGCCGAGTTCGCAGAGGAGATGGTGCGCATGCTCGTTCGCGTCCGCCGCCACCTTCGCCGGCGCTGATCCGCCGGCCGAGTTCCGCGATCGCCGCCGCGCGGTCCCACTCGACGAGCTGCGCAAGCGCTGGTCGCGCCTGCCCGCTGTCGACCCGAGCGCCCTGCGCAACGACATCGACGGCGTCATCGACGCGCGGCTCTGAGATGGCAGAGGGCGTCCTCGACACGAGCACGCTGATCCTGCTCGCACGGATCGACCCGGTCGATGCACTCCCTGCCGAACCCCTCATCACCGCGATCACCCTCGCCGAACTGTCCGTCGGACCGCTCGTCGCTGCCACCGAAGCAGGGCGGGCTGCGCGCCAGGCCCACCTCCAACAGGCGGAGAACGACTTCGACCCGCTGCCGTTCGACGCGCCGGCCGCCCGCAGCTTCGGGCAAGTCGCAGCGTCCCTTCGGCGCGCGGGCCGCACGCCGGCTGCGCGTGCTTACGACGCGATGATCGCGGCCATCGCGATCGCGAACGGGCTGCCCGTTCACACCTGCAACCCGTCCGACTTCGCAGGCATCGACGGACTTCGGGTCGTCGAAGTCCCTCACCCCGACCACTGAGGGTCGCGCTCCCTCGCCCGCTCGGCGGGCCACCCCTGCGCCGCCTCGTGCGATTCGCGCAATGGGGAGCGTCGCCGCGCTGAGGACCTGCTCCGGACGATCGGCTGGACGCTACGGCTTGCAGGGTGAGGCGGGGGCTCGCGGCGTGCCGGTCGTTGCCGTCGACGGGCGCGGCAACGACACGTCGAACAGCAGCCCGCTGAAGCTCGCGGGTGCGTCGATGCCTCTCAGCCGGAGCTTGAGGTAGTCGCCGCTGCGGAAGTTGTCGATCCGGAAGACGTGGATGTCCGGCACGCCGTTCGCAGCCAGATCCGCCGCGGACGGCCGGCTCGACGCCTCGATCTGGCTGTCCGCGACTTCCGGACGCTGGTCGATGAGGCCGACGTTGCCGCGGATCTCGACGACGCCGGCGTCGTAGTCGCCGCCTGTGGTGTCCGTCACGACTCCTACGTAGAAGGTCTGCGGCGCGCCGTCTTGGAGCTGTATGCGATTCATCGTGTTGTTGTTCGTCGGCCGCGGCGGGCCTTCGGGGGGAATGACGAGGCCCGTCGGATCCGGGATCGGCCGGTCGGCGGAATACGTCTTCCGGTCGACGATGGCACCGGCACGCCCGCACTCGCCGCCAGGTATGCGCAGCGCCGCCCAATGGCGAAAGCCGCCGGCCGCGCGGGCAGGTCCGTCCTGCGAGAACGTGCGGAAGTTGAACGTCGGGAGGCAGCCGCGCTCGACCGCGCCAGGCTCGGCGCAGCCGAAATCCGCGGGACTCGTCGTGTGGTTGAACGCACCGATCCACGTGGGCAGCCGGTCGCGCACGCCAGCGCCCGTCGGTTGGCCGCTCGCCGGCGTGGTGGCTGCGAAGTAGGGGAACCACGACCCGTCCGTGCCGATCGCGAGCCGGGAGAGGTCGCGCTTGTCGACGATCGTGCCGACGTAGGCGATCGCGCGGTCGCTCTTCTCACTGCGCGCACCGTCGACGGTGGAGGCGAGGTCGGTGACGCCAGCGGTCGCGCCGGTCGTTGCGGCGCCGAACGCCAGGCTGATCGCAAGCGCGGCCACGAATGCGACACTGCGGCGACGCCGAGGTGTCATCTGTTCAAGTACGACCCGAGCGGTGTGAACTCCTGCCGGGCCGATCCGCTCGATGGGCGCCGTCGTGCCCTGGTCCACCCACCGATCCCCCAAGGCGAGATGAGGGGAGTCCCGTAACCGATCGCGATGGCTGGTGTCGAAGATGGAGAGCGTGCGACGAACCAACGAGCCTGGAAGCGGGGATCCCATGGCGACAGCGGTGGTGCAGTGGTGTCCGCGGTGCCTGACGACATCGGACGTCGTCTCCCCTAGAGCAACCGCGAGCGGCGAGTCGTGCGGGCGCTGCGGGCTGGCGCTCACCGGCGACGCCGTCGACCGGCTGCGGGTGATCGTCCATCGCTTCCACGAGATCGGCGTCGCCGAACGGGGGCTGCAAACTGAGCGGGAACGCTTGGCCCGTGAGCATGCAGACCTGATGGCCGTGGTCACCGGCCGCGCCGCACCTTCGCCAGCCCTACCGCGCCGCAACCCTGCCACCCCCGGCATCGGGCACGACGGTCACCGCTCCACCAACGGGCGACGTACGCGCAGAGGCAGTGCGCGACGTCCTGCTCTGGGTGGGCGGGCTCCTTCTGGCGATCGCTGCCCTGACCTTCGCCGCCTTCGCCTGGCAGCGCCTCGACGACGGTGGACGCGCCGCGCTCCTCGTCTTCACCACCGTCGCGTCGGTCGCCGGTGCGTTCGGGCTGCGTCGCCGGCTCGCGGCGACGGCCGAGGTCTTCGCATCGCTGGGGGTCGTCCTGTTCCTCGTCGACTGGCTCGCGCTGCGCCGCGCCGGTGCCGGCGAGTCGATGGAGCTCTCGAGTTGGTGGGCCATCGGTGCGGCACTCGCCGCCGCAGGATCGCTCGGGCTCGGACGGTGGTTCGCCACGACCCGACTGCTCATGGCGGTCGCTGGTTCGGCCGCGGCGTTCCTCGCCCTCGCATCCACGGCCGGCACCGCGGCGACCGCTTCGGGCGGGCTCTCGATCATCGGCGTCGGCGCAGTGGGAGCATCACGTGCGGCCCGCTACTTCCGCTGGTACGGCTCGGCGGCCTCGTTCGTGGTCGCCGCGATTCTTTCCGTCACCGCGGCGGGCATCGCGGTGGTGGCGGGCCTGGTCGACGCTCGGGGAGGCACGATCGGCCTCGCCCTCGCCGCCGCCCTCGTCGGCGCGACGCCTGCAGCTGGCGCAGCGCTGCGGACCACCTCGAATCGCGCCCGCGACGGGTTGATCGCAACCTCGACGGTCGCCGTCGTAGCGGGTGCGGCCGTTGCGTTGTCGACCCAGGTCGACGGGCCGTCGCTCGCCGCGGTGGTCGCGGCGACGACCGGAGGTGTCGCGGCGGTGGCGACGTTCGGTCCACGCGCCGTCCGCCGGGGAGCGTTCTTCGGCAGCACGGTGGCCTTGGCCGTGGCCGCTGCCTTCTCCTTCGAGGCGGTGATGGTGGCGGTGGGCGGCCCACTCGCGTCGCTGGGCGATGCGTGGGCACACGAGCCGTCGGCGTCTGCGCTGTCGATGCTGGACGCGCTGGCCGAGCAGCAGCGAGCGGCGCGCGCTGCGCTCGTGTCGATTGCCGTCGTTGTCGCGGTCGCGCTCCTCGCCGCTGCACCGTCGAGCTCGGCTCGACTTCGCACGAGCCGCAGCCGCGACGAGCAGCAGGCACCGCGTGAGCCCCATGTGACGGGTGCGCCCCTGCTCGCGGCGATCGCAGCCGCCATCGCCGTGGCCCTCGTTCCGTTGACGTTCGATGCCAACCTGGCGACGGCGTCGGCCGTCACGGCGCTTCCTGCGGTGGGCGCGGTCGCTCTGGTCGGCCCAGTCGCCCGTCGGCGCCAGCGTGGTGGGGCGGCGGTCGAGGGGCTGGCCATCAGTGCTGCGGCGCTGCTCGTACCCGCGACCGGATGGTCCCTCGCCACCGAGGCGACGACGCTGCTGCTCTGCGCGGGTCTGCTCACGGCCACCGCCGCCGCGATGTGGCTGTCACCCTCTCGAACCGTCGCCAGGCAACTCGCAGGGGCGGGCGCCGGGGTCTCGTTCGTCGCGCTGAGCGTCTCCGCGGCGATGAGTGCCGGCGCGGCGTGGACGGAAGCGGGGATCGTTGCCGTGGTGGCCTCCGGCGTCGTGATGGCGGCGGCCACGCTCTGGGCGGACGAGCGCGACGGCGACGGCGTGTTGGCCGAAGTCGTGGCTTCCGCCGGTCTCTTTGTCGGGATGGCCCTCGCCGTCGGCGACCGCACCCACGGCGCCATCGCGTGCACGCTCCTCGTCCCCGCGTTCGCCGTTGCCGGCACACGCGCCGGTCGGCGCGGCTACCTGGTCGCCGCCTCGCTCGCGGCGGTGTTCGCCACGTGGGCGTGGCTGCTCGCGGCCGACGTGCGGTTGCTCGAGGCCTACACCCTCCCCGCGGCGCTCGGCGCCCTCGTCGCCGGACAGGTCGTGGCGCACGGGCATCGAGATGCGAGCTCGTGGCTCGTCTACGCGCCCGGACTGCTCATCGCGTTCCTCCCTTCGCTCGCCCTCGTCGTCGCCGACGATCTGCTCGCCCGCGCGGTGGCGCTGGGGGCCGCTGCGGTCGCGGTGGCATGGCTCGGGGCGCACTTCCGGCTGCAGGCACCGCTGCTCATCGGCGTCGGAAGCGTTGTCGGTCTGGGCCTCGACACGCTCGGGCCGATCGCCGGCGACCTGCCGCGCTGGCTCACGATCGCGATCGTCGGTGCCGTGCTCGTGTGGTTCGGCGCAACCGCCGACCGTCGCATCACCCAGCTGCGCGCCACCCGCGACCGGCTGGCCGCGATGGAGCCGCGGTCGGACGAGTCGACGCCGGTGGGATCATGACGGCATGGCCGTCGAGTTGAACCACACGATCGTCGCCTGCACCGACAAGGACCGGTCGGCCCGGTTCCTGGCCGAGATGTTCGGCTTGGGCGAACCGGAGACGTTCGGTCCGTTCCGTGTCGTCGAGGTGGCGAACGGCGTGTCTTTCGACTTCGACGTGCGCGACGGGATCGTGCCCCAGCACTACGCGTTCCTCGTGACGGAGGACGAGTTCGACCAGGTGCTGGGCCGCATCGAGGAGCGCGGGCTCGACCATTGGGCGGATCCCGGTCGATCTCGTCCCGGGATCAACCACAACGACGGCGGGCGGGGCGTCTACTTCCAGGATCCCGACGGCCACCTGCTCGAGGCGCTGACCGTTCCGTACGGCGGGTGGCGCTGAGGGCGTAACGTCGGGTTCGTGGACGGCATCCACGACCTGGGAGGCGCAGAGGGTTTCGGCCGTGTGGTGGCCGAGCGCGACGAGCCGGTCTTCCATACCGACTGGGAGCGGCGGGCATGCGGCCTCACCATGGGCACGTTCCTCGCGCAGCTGAGCAACGGCGGTCAGTTCCGCCACGCGATCGAGCGCATGGACCCGATCCACTACCTCATGTCGTCGTACTACGAGCACTGGCTCACCGGCGTCGCCACCCGAGCGGTGGAAGCCGGCATCGTCGAGAGGGACGAGCTCGAGCGGCGGGCAGGCGGGCACTTCCCGCTGTCGCAGCCGGTGACGGCGCATCCGCGTCTTCCCTCGCCGAGCGAGGCGCAGTTCGCAGTGGGGGATGCGGTGCGGGTGCGGAACGTCGCGACCTCCGGTCACACCCGCTGCCCGCAGTACGTGCGGCGGGCGAGAGGAACCGTCGTGCGAGTCGATCCTGCGGTGTCCCTGCCCGACGTCGAGGCCCACGGGGACGAGCGTGTGGTCGAGCCGCAGTACTGCGTCCGGTTCGACCTGCGCGAGCTGTGGGGAAGCGACGAGGCGGGTGCCGTGCACGTCGACCTGTGGCAGAGCTACCTGGAGCCGGCATGAGCGACGACCACGATGACCACGACGACCACGACGGCCACCACCACCCTCGCGCGGTGTCGCCGATCGAGCAGCGAGTGGCCGCGCTCGAAGACCTGCTCGTCGAGGCCGGCCTGGTCGACCGCTCGACCATCGACCGCATCGTCGAGATGTACGAGCACGACATCGGCCCCATGAACGGCGCCCGGGTCGTCGCCCGCGCGTGGACCGACGCCGCGTACCGGGAGCGGCTGCTGGACAACGGCACCGCCGCGATCGCCGAGCTCGGCTACGGCGGTCCGGAAGGCGGGCACGTGGTGGTCGTGGAGAACACGGGGGATGTGCACAACGTCGTCGTGTGCACCCTCTGCTCGTGCTACCCGTGGCCGCTGCTCGGCCTCCCACCCAACTGGTACAAGAGCCCGCCGTACCGGAGCCGCGTCGTGCGCGAGCCGCGGGTGGTGCTGGCCGAGATGGGATGCGAGCTGCCGGACAGCGTCGAGGTCCGGGTGTGGGACTCCAGCGCCGAGGCGAGGTACCTCGTGCTGCCCGAGCGCCCGGCCGGCACCGAGGCGATGTCGGAGGAGGAGCTGGCGGATCTCGTGACCCGCGACGCCATGATCGGCGTGGCCCGGCTGTGAGCGCTCTGCCGGTCGCGGTCCCTCACGAAGGCGCCGACGCCCCGCCCCGCAACAACGGCGAGCTCGTCTTCGCCGAACCGTGGGAGGGACGCGCGTTCGGGCTGTGCGTCGCGCTCTTGCAGGAGCGACGACTGAGGTGGGACGACTTCCGTCCTCACCTCGTCGCCGCCATCGCCGCGGACGCCGGCCGCCCGTACTACGAGAGCCTCGTGGTCGCGCTCGACGAGTTCGTGGCGGCGCTGCGGACCTGACTCAGTCGTCGTCGCCGGAGCGGTCGTCGTCGTCCTCCTCCGTTCGCGTCTCCTCGCGAGTTGCGTCGTCACGGAAGCGGACGCGTTCGCGCACCCGGCCGTCCTCGAGCTCGATGTCGACCTGCACCCGTCGCGTCCCTGATCGGAAGTCGAGGTCGATCTCGTTGCCCCTGGCCCGTTCGATCTCGACGGCCCACCCCGCAGCGGGCGTCGCGCTGACCAGGGTGAACGTCGTGCCGGAGAACGTGTAGACGACCGTTCCCGCGCCTGCGGCGTCCACCGACCGGGAACCGCTGGCGCCCGGCGCCGCCGGCGCCGCCGGCTCCGAGGAGGTCGGTGACGTTCGGGTCGTCGTCGAGGTCGACGACGACGGGTCGGGGGCGACCGCAGCTGTCGCATCCGTCGCACGGCTCCCGCCGGCGCCTCCGACACAGCGGGCGTCGTGTACGTTCTCGGCTTCGTCGCACGGGCCGCTGACATCGCCCGCGGCATCGCCGGAAGCGACGTCGTCGGTGGTCGCTGCGCGGAACTCGACGGCTGGTGCGGTGTCTCCGTGCTCTGCCGGTGACGCGACGAGCGTGGTGGCGCCGAGAAGCGCGGCACCCGCAGCGAGGCCTGCGGCCATCGGGAGGACGGAGGAACGACGGCGGAGGAGCATGAACGGTCCTTTCGGGACGGCTGATGCGGCGCACGATGCCGCCCCCGCGGCTAACCCGACCTCCGCCGTTCGTTAAGGGGATGCAAACTGCGCCGCTCTTGAACCTCCCTTAACCGCGGCGTGAGGCGCGGCTAGGTCCGTCGCCTCCACGCTCGCGACATGTGGCTCGTCGACGGCCTGCCGTTGCACCCCCTCGTGGTCCATCTGCCGGTCGTTCTGATCCCTGCGGTCGCGGCCGGGATGGCCGCGTACGTCGTTCGTCCGCGCTGGCGCCGTCCTCTCGGGATCGTGCTCGCCGCGATGGCCGTGGTGTGCGCGGGCGCCGCGATCGTCGCCGTGTGGAGCGGCGAGCAGCTGGGCGGCGCGCTCCGACGCGGCGACGAGCTGCGCTCACACCAGGCCCTCGGCGAGCGCACGCGTGCATACGCTGTGGTGCTCGCGATCGCGACGGTCGCTCTCGTGGCCTTCGAACGTGTGCGGGGCCGGCACCTCGCCTCCCGTGTCACCGCGGGAGGCGCCGCGGTGGCGGTGGTCGCCCTGGGCGCAACCATTGCAGTCGCGATGGCAGGCCACAGCGGAGCGAGGCTCGCGTGGGAGGAGGAGGTGGCGGTCGCCCGCGGCGGCGATCGAGGCGCGCCAGTCACGGCACGAGGGATGGGTGAGGTCGCCAGCGGGGGGAGCGGAGCCAGCGGTGCGGCCCCCGTCGCTCCGGCAGATGAGCCGTTCGTCGACGTCGTGCTCGGCGAGTGGGCGCTGATGTCGTCTACCGACCAGGCGCCACCCGGAACAGTCACGTTCCGCTTCCGCAATCGGGGCGCCGTGCCGCACGCCCTCCGGATCCGCAGCGCGGGGTCCGGCAAGAACCGGTTGGAGTGGCGATCGAACGTCGTGCAACCGGGCGAGGAGGGAGTGCTCACCGTCGACCTGCCAGCAGGAACGTTCGAGCTCGACTGCCCGATCGAGGACGGCCATGGTGAACACGACGCCCTCGGCATGGAGACCACGTTCACGGTGCGGGCCGGAGCTCCGCCGGTGACGGCGCCCGCCACCCCTGCCACGGATGCTGCTCGAGCGGGTACTGGCGAGGCGACGGTCGAGATCAGCGGCTTCGAGTTCCTGCCGCGCGATCTACGGGTCGCACGCGGCACCGTCGTGCGTTGGGTCAACGCCGACGCAGCGCCCCACACCGCGACCGGCGACGGCTGGGACACCGGCCGCCTCGCGCGAGGCGGCTCGGCTGACGTCACCTTCGACCGAGCGGGAACGTTCTCCTACATCTGCGACATCCACCCGGCGATGGCGGGCACCGTCACCGTGACCTGATTCGCTCCTTCTGCTACACCACCGACGTGGTTGCCGTCGCCAACCCGTGCACGTCAGAGCCCTCCTCGAGATCGGCGTGCTGATCCCGGCTGCGCTGTGGGACGGGATCCGCGATGGCACGGTCACCGTCGCGTTCCGGCGGTGGAAGCGGCCATCGGTGAAGGCCGGGGGCACGCTCCAGACGGGAGCGGGGCTCCTCGCGATCGACGAGGTGGCCCCGATAACCCTCGACGAGGTGACGGACGAGGAAGCACGGCTGGCGGGACATGCGTCAGCGGCGGACGCCATCGCTGCGCTGCGTGCGGAAGGGCAGCTGTACCGGATCCGCTTCCACCGCCTCGGTGACGACCCTCGGATCGCGCTGCGAACACGTGACGCCCTGACGGCCGACGAGGTCGCCGACATCGATCGCGCGCTCGCTCGTCTGCCGTGGGCGATGGCACGCCTGCAGGCGATCTCTGGCCAGCCGGGTGTCGTCAGCACGGTGCTCGCCGATGCGGCGGGGATGGAACGCCAGCGGTTCAAGACCCAGGTCCGCCGCCTCAAGGCGCTCGGTCTCACGGAGAGCCTCGAGGTCGGCTACCGGCTGTCGCCGCGCGGGGAGGCCTACCTGCGAGCCCGCTCCGCAAGCGATGCGACCACCCGTGGAGGAGGCCGATGAAGCTCTCGATGGAGACGAAGGGCGCGCCGAAGACGCTCCAGGCGAGCGACGCCCTCAAGACCTACCGCTACCTCCGCATCGGGATGGTCGCAGCGGTTGTGTGCCTGGCCACAGCGATCGCGATCGAGCGTTCGAAGGTCAGCTGCTGGCAGACCTCGATCAGCGCCTACTACTACACGCCCGCTCGAGCCGTGTTCGTAGGCGGTCTCATCGCGGTCGGGCTCGCGTTGATCGTCATCAAGGGACGGTCGAACGTCGAGGACATGTGCCTCAACTTCGCCGGCATGTTCGCTCCCGTTGTCGCCGTAGCGCCGACTGCCGATGTCGGCGCGTGCTGGTCGATCCCGCCACTGGCTCGACCGGTCACGGCCGACGGAGATCTCGCGCCATGGGTGAAGTCGTACGTCGACAACAACCTGCAGGCGCTGTTGGTCGCCGGCGCGGTCGGGCTCGCGGCAGCGGTGGTGGTGGCGATCGCCTCACGCCGGCGCGACGGGCTGCCGGCCGGGGCGCGAGCCTCGTTCGCGGTCACCGCCGCGGCGCTCGTGGTCGTGTGGTTGCTGATCGACCGGTGGGACGACTTCTACACGAGAGCCCATGGCGCGGCCGCGGTGTTGATGTTCCTGTTCCTGATCGGTGCGGTCGTCAGCAAGGCGGTGGGGGACTGGCGATCGCCGCAGCGACGCTTCGCTGCGGTCTACGGGGCGGTCGCTGTGGCCATGGCCGTGGGCGGGGTGCTCATCGTCATGCTGCGCCTCGGCGGCGACCACACCGTCCTGGTGCTCGAGGCGTTCGAGATCACCTTGTTCGCCGTGTTCTGGGTCGTCCAAACGATCGAGAACTGGGACGAGACGGCTGCCGGCGACGTGGCCGTGATATGAACAAAACATCGGCCCGGCGTCCGCATTACGTCCAAATGCGGAGCGGCGATTTTCGGGAATTGCGCTTGCGAACGTGTGTTCCCATATGGGATGATCTAGGCGATGCTCACCGCGTTGGCCGATGCGATCCGGGATCTCCAGATCCCTGTCGACTCGGCGACGCTGCGGGCCGCGGTCGCGCTCCACGACCGGCTCGGAGCGAAGGTCACCGCCGCCATCGGCGAGTTCGATGCGCTGCGGATGTGGGATGCCGACTGCGCCATGAACATGAAGTCATGGCTGACAGACGAAGGTGTCGCCGGACAAGACGCGCATCGTGCGGTCGCCTATGGGAAGCGGATGATCCAGCTGCCGAAGGTCTCGGCGATGTGGCAGTCGGGCGAGCTCTCGAACGGTCAGGTGCGTGCGATCTGCGAGAACCTGGTCGACAAGCACATCGGCCGGTTCCAGCTCTGCGAGGACGCGTTCGTGCCCGCCCTCGTCGGTCTCTCGGTGAAGGAGACGAACCACGTCATGGCGACATGGCGCGCTCACGCCGATGCCCTCGACGACGAGCTGCAGGGCGATCCGGAGCTGTCGCTGCAGTTCTCCCACACCCTCGACGGCCGCTACGTGATGAACGGCAGCTTCGATCCCGTCAACGGCGACGCGATCGCCGCGGCACTCGCGGTCGCAGACTCCGATGACCTGGCTGTGCCCGCGTCGCGTCGCAAGGCGGAGGCGCTGGCCCGCATTGCGAGGCACTTCCTCGACCACCACGACGTCGCCGTCAGCCCACGGCAACGGCCGCAGGTGTCGATCGTGATCGACGCATTCGATCTTGCAGAGCTCTCGAGTGGGCGTGGCCATGGCCATGCGTTCAATCCCGACACCGGCGCGCGGTACGACGCAGCGACCGTGAGCCGCTACCTGTGCGACTGCTCGCTCAACACGATCATCGCCGAGAAGCTGGGGAAGTCGATCGGGCGCGTGCTCGACGTCGGGCGCTCGCAGCGCACGGCGACGCCTGCTCAGCGCATCGCACTGGCCGTGCGCGACCAGGGATGCCGGTGGACCGGGTGCACGATGCCGCCCGGATGGTGCGAGGCTCATCACCTGGATCCATGGGAGCTGGGAGGGGCCACCGACCTCGACAACCTGGGCCTCTTCTGCGGCGGTCATCACGACCTGATCCACCGGAAAGGCATCGAGCTCAAGCTCCTTCCGGATGCGACGATCGTCGCCACGTTCCTCGACGGGACGACCCAGACGATGCGGCCTCCAGGTTCGTCGCCCTAGCCGGCGACGGCCCAGATCCCCCACGTCGCGATCATCAGGATCCCGGCTGCCACCTGCACCAACGCGCCCACGCCGAACCCCTTCAGCGTGGCCGCTGTCGCGCGCCACGCCGCAGGATGCTCACCCGTACGCATGCGTTCGCCGAGGTAGATGCCGAGCGCGCCTCCGATCGGAAGCCCGACGACCGGGACCACGAAGAACCCGATCACCGCGCCGACGACGCCGACCAGGAGCGACGATCGGCTCGCACCGGCACCCCCGGCGGCGCGGTGGGGAAGAACGATGCCCGCGAGCGTGCCTGCGACGGCGAGCACCGCGATCACGATCATCGCCACGACGCCGACGGTTCCGAACCCCTCCACGAGGCCGTAGACGACGGCTGCTCCGGCGATCAGCGTCAGCCCCGGGATCAGTGGCACGACGGTGCCGATCAGGCCTACGAGCATCGCGAGGGCGACCAGGAGAGCGGTCATGTCGTTCCGATCAGCACGACGAGATCCTTCCCTCCGCCGGGGCGTAGCGTTTCCTCATGCACGACCTGGTGATCCGCAACGGCATCGTCGTCGACGGTACGGGCGCGCCGCCCATGCGCGCGGATGTGGCGGTCGACGGTGAGCGCATCGTCGAGGTAGGAGACGGTGTCGGCGCCAGCCGCCGGGAGATCGATGCCGACGGGCGCCACGTCACGCCGGGATGGGTCGACATCCACACCCACTACGACGGCCAGGCGACGTGGGACGCCGACCTGGCGCCGTCGTCGGTCAACGGCGTCACGTCGCTCGTGATGGGCAACTGCGGCGTCGGCTTCGCGCCGGCCCGTCCTGACAAGCACGACTGGCTCATCCGCCTCCTCGAGGGAGTGGAAGACATCCCCGGCACGGCACTCGCCGAGGGCATGACCTGGGGGTGGGAGAGCTTCCCCGAGTACCTCGACGTGCTCGACCGGATGCGATGGACCGTCGATGCCGGCACCCAGGTTCCCCACGCCGCGCTCCGCACGTACGTCATGGGCGAGCGGGGGGCCGACCACACGGCCCGTGCCACGGCCGAGGAGATCGAGGCGATGTCCCGGCTCGCGGAGGAGGCGGTGGCGGCGGGTGCACTCGGGTTCACGACGTCGCGCACGTGGGCTCACCGCACCTCGCTCGGCGAGCAGATCGGCACCCTCACGGCAGCGACCGACGAGGTGCTCGGCATCGCCGGTGCGCTCCGCCGGCTCGGCCGCGGCGTCGTGCAGCTGATCTCCGACGTCTACCAGTCCGACGACGACGAGCTCGTCGCCCACGAGCTCGATCTCCTCGGTCGCATCGCCGTCGAGGTCGGGCGGCCGCTGTCGTTCACGGTCCAGCAGAACGACCGCACCCCGGATCGCTTCCGCGAGCTGCTCGACGCCATCGACGGCTGGAACGCTGGTGGAGCGACCGTGCGGGCGCAGGTCGCAGTCCGTCCGATCGGCGTGTTGCTCGGCCTCGCCGCGTCAGCGAACCCGCTCGCGTTCTCCCCGACGTACCGCACGCTGCGCGACCTCCCGGTGGCCGAACGGGCACGCCGCCTCCGGGAGCCGGACCTGCGGGCGAAGGTCCTCCGCGAGCACGCCGATGCGGCGGCGACGGCCCGCGACTTCCTCGCGCTGATCCATTCCGGTTACGACCGCATGTACCCGCTCACCGATCCGCCCGATTACGAGCCGACTCCGGAGCGGTCAGTCGCAGGCCTCGCAGCGGCACAGGGGCGAGACGGCGCCGACGTCCTCTTCGACCTCCTGACCGGCGGCGACGGGTCGACGCTGCTCTACGTCCCGCTCATGAACTACGCCCGCGGCAGCCTCGACGACGTCCACGAGATGATCACGTCGCCCCACTCGATCTTCGGGCTCTCCGACGCCGGGGCGCACTGCAACGCGATCTCCGATGCCACGTTCCCGACGACCGCCATCGCGCACTGGGTGCGCGACCGGACGCGGGGCGAACGGCTGCCGCTCGAGTTCGTCGTCCACCAGCAGACGCAGCGGACGGCGGCGCACGTCGGCTGGACCGACCGCGGCGTCGTCGCGCCCGGCTACCTCGCCGACCTCAACGTCATCGACCTCGAGTCGATCGCGGTCAGGCCGCCTCATCTGGTAGCGGATCTCCCGGCGGGCGGCACCCGGCTGCTCCAGAGCGCGACGGGCTACGACGCCACCATCAAGCGCGGTGCCGTCACCGTCGAGCAGGGCGAGCTCACGGGCGAACGTCCGGGGCGTCTCATCCGCAGCTGACTAGCGTCGCTCGACGATGAGCTCGACCCTGTTGCAGTACGGCGTCGCCGACCGCGTCGCCACGATCACGCTCGACGACGGCAAGGTGAACGCGCTGTCGCCCGCGATGCAGACCGAGATCCGCGACGCGTTCGATCGTGCCGAGAAGGACGATGTCGGCGCGGTCGTGCTCGCCGGACGAGCCGGTCGGTTCTCCGGCGGCTTCGACCTCAACGTCATCCGCTCAGGAGGCACCGAGGGTGCGGCGATGGTCCGGGGCGGGTTCGAGATCTCCGAGCGGCTCCTCTCGTTCCCGAAGCCGATCGTGGCCGCGTGCACCGGTCATGCCATCGCCATGGGATCGTTCCTGCTGCTGTCCGTCGATCACCGCGTGGGTTCCAACGGCGACGCGCGCATCCAGGCGAACGAGGTGGCGATCGGGATGACGCTTCCGTACGCCGCGCTCGCCTTGATGCGGTACCGCCTCACGCCGGCCGTGTTCGACCGCGCCTCGAACACGGCGTGTGTGTGGTCGCCCAATGCCGCCGTCGCCGCAGGGTGGCTCGACGAGGTCGTCGCGCCCGACCAGGTCGTGGCGCGTGCTCAGGAGGTGGCGGCCGGGTTCACCCTGCTCGACCCGAACGCGCACGCGGCGACGAAGCTGCGCGTGCGCGAGCCGCTGCTCGACGAACTGCGCCGGCGGATCGCCTCACCGACCGACCTCTGAGTTTCGCCAGGGCAGCGGCAGCGGCCGCCGGAGGTCAGCCGCCCAACTTCGCCTTGGCGTGCTCGCTGAACTGGCGCATCTCGGTCACGGGTCCGACCTCGAGGAAGGCGCACGCTTCGTGGGTCCACGCGGTGTGGCCCGCGGGCCAGTAGTAGGCATCGCCGGCACTCGCGAGCTCCTCGCTCCCGTCGGCGTGGATGACGTGGATCGAGCCTTCGATCACCATCCCCCAGTGGGGGCTCGGACACCGGTCACCCGGAAGGCCCATGAGCAGCGGGTCCATGTCGGTGCCCGCAGGAACCCGTGCGTACCGCACGGCCATGTCGCCCCACTCGGCGTACCGGGTCACCAACTCGCCCTGCTCCACCTCGACCGCGAGTTCATCCAACGGACAACCCATGACACTTCCCCCTCGTCCGGCCGGTCCACGCCGACCCCTCACAGGGCAAGGCGGAACAATCCGTGTTACGGCCGGAACACCTCATCGGCGAGGCGCCGTCGGTACGCTCGGTGCCGGAGGCGGGGCGGGTTGGAAGCCGAGAGCGACAGAGACATCGGCCTTGCGGAGCTCGACCACCTGGCGCGCTCGGCGTACGAGGAAGGTCGCCTGGAGGACGCCCTTCACCACTGGGAGCAGCGCCACCGGCGCGCGATCGCGGCGGGCCTCCCCGACGTCGCCGCAGAGGCAGCCACGAACATCGCGATCTACCTGATGATGGACACGGGCCTGATGGCGCCGGTTCGCGGGTGGATCGCCATTGCTTCTCGCCTCCTCGACGATCTCGACGAGTCAGGCGTCCATGCCTGGCTCGCGGTCGTCCGCACCTACGAGCGCTTCATGTGCGGCGACATGCGCGCCGCACGATCCTGCGCGGAGCGAGCCGTCGATGTCGGGGTGCGCCAACGGGCCGCTGCGCCCGTCGCGGTCGGGCGGCTGGCGTTGGGTCGGGTGCTGATCTTCGACGGCCTCGTCGACGAAGGGCTCGCGCTGCTCGACGAAGCCGCGGTCGCGATCTTGTCCGGCGAGCTCGACGCTCTGTCGGTCGGGATCGTCTACTGCGAGCTGATCTGCGCGATGCAGGGCCTCGCGCAGTACGACCGCGCAGCGGAGTGGACCGAGGCGATGGAGCGGTGGAGGGGAGGGGTCGCGTACGGTGGCATCAACGGCCGGTGTCGCGTGCATCGGGCCGAGATCCTCCGCTTGCGAGGATCGTGCGACGACGCCGAACGGGAGGCGTTGAAGGCGTGCGAGGAGCTCCGCCCGTGGATGCGGCGGGAGTACGGATGGCCGCTCGCCGAGCTCGGAACGATCCGCTTGAGGAAGGGAGACCTCGAAGGCGCCGAAGAGGCGCTGCTCGCTTCCCACCAGAACGGATGGGACCCGCACCCTTCGCTGGCGATGCTCCGCCTCGCACAGGGTGATGTCGACGCCGCACGTTCGCTGATCGACGACGCGCTCGACCACCCGCTGCTGGTTCCGTCGAAGGAGCGTCCGCCCCACGTGGCGCTGACGCGCGCACCGCTGCTCGAGGCTCGCGTCGAGATTGCGATAGCGGCCGGAGATGTCGAGACCGCGGCGGCGGCTTCGCAGGAGCTGTCCGACATCTCCGTCCGGTTCCACAGCGCAGGTCTGGCGGCAGCGGCCGCACTCGCACGGGGGAGGGTTGCGCTGTCCCGGGAGGAACATGGAGCAGCGATGCGGGAGGCGGAGACCGCCTGCCGGGCGTGGCACGAGGTCGGCGCTCCGTACGAATGTGCCGTTGCTCGCTTCCTCCTGGCGGAGGCGTACCGCTCCTCAGGCAACGAGGTGCGTGCCCAGTTGGAGTTCGATGCGGCGCGCGAGACGTTCGAGCACATCGGTGCGAACGGCAAGGCAGGCGAGGTAGCGCGGGCGGCGGGTGGTGGCAGACCACAGCTGGCCGTGCGCGATCGACGACCGGTCACGGGCCGGTCGCGCTTCGGGCTCGAGGGCGACACGCGCACGATCGAGTTCGACGGCCGGGTCGTACTGCTCCGCGACCTGAAGGGGATGCGCTATCTCGCGAAGATGCTCGCCGACCCGGGGCGCGAGTTCCACGTGCTCGACCTGGTCGCCGTCGATGCGCCCGGAGCAGAGCGCCCGGCGAGCACCGCGATCACGACGCCCCTGCTCGACGCACGGGCGAAGGAGTCACTGCGCCGGCGGCTGCTCGACATCGACGACGACATCGACGAAGCCCTTGCGCTCGGTGACGACGCGCGAGCGGCTCTGGCGCAGGCCGACCGCGACTACATCGTCCGAGAGCTCGCGCGAGCGTTCGGCATCGGCGGCCGCGCCCGAGACGCCGCGTCAGATTCGGAGCGTGCTCGCGCGAGCGTGACGCGGTCGCTCCGCTACGCGCTCGCGCGCATCGCGGAACACCACTCGACCCTCGCGGCCCACCTCGAGCACGCGCTGCGCACCGGCACGTACTGCTCGTACGCTCCCGACCCGCGGGCGGAGATGCGGTGGGACGTGTGGTGACGGCAGCGGCTACTGCGTGAGCCTCGGGCGTCGCCGCTCGAGGGCCTGGCGCATCTCCTGCATGTCGACGTCGAGATGCGTAGCGGCGAGGTTGATCGTGTCGTCGAGGAGCGCCTCGAGTGCGAGCACCCGTTCACGTGACGATCCCGTCCAGACCGCGTGGAGGCGCTCGCGCAACCGGGTCGGTGCGATCTCGAACCGGGCGATGAGCTGCTGCTCCCACTTCATGCGCGGGTTCGAGAGCAGCACGCGGTTGAGCCCGTGCAAGGCGCCCAGCACGGCGCGCGTGCCGCGGACCAACAGGTCGTGGAGCGCGAGGTCGTCTCCTCGCTCGACGAGCGCTTCTCTGAGGTGCCAGCCCTCGATCCGGTCCGGCGCGAGGTATCGCTGCACCATGCGCACGCGCAACGGCTCCGGGTACACCGCCGCCTCCTCGCGCCAGCGCTCGAGCAGCGCGTGGCCGTGCAGCGGAACGCACGACGCGAGCGCTGCGACCCGCATCTGCGCGTTCGTCGACGGGTCGCCGTGCGCCACGACCCGCTCCAGGAAGCGCTCGGCACTCACGACCAGGAAGCTGCTCCCCCCAATCGAGAGGTCGCCGACCCGGTACTCCTCCCCCCACTCCTCCTCGTCGGGGCTGTACTCCCAGTAGTGCTCGACCGCACCGGAGAGCGCGTCGATCGGCGCTCGGCGATCCGAGTCGGTGGGATCGCTGTGCCAGTAGACGTCGAGCTCGAGGTCAGACCATTCGTCGTCGATGCCAGCTCCGACCGATCCTGCGGCTGCGACGGCGGCCACCTTGGCGTTCTGGGCGTACAGGCGCGCCGCGTCTCGCGCGACGTCGAGCCGCCAACTCCGCCTGTTGCCGTTCACGGCCGCACCGTAGACGCTGACCGGTGCCTCGCCCCGGCGATGGTGCAAGAGTGACCGTTAGCGAGGTGAGGGGGTCACATGGGGTCAACGCAGCGAGTCGATGCGCGGAGCGGCACGTTCGCCAGAGTGGTCGCGGGGATCGGCGGCGTCGCGCTGGTGGTGTTCGGCGTCTGGGCGATGATCGCCCCGGAGTCGTTCTTCGAGGAGCTCGCGCAGTTCGAGCCGTACAACCAGCACTTCATCCAGGACATCGGCGCGTTCCAGATCGGCCTCGGTGCCGTGCTGCTCCTCGCGCTGATGCGGCCCAGCGGCGGAGCGTTGGGCGTCGCGCTCGTGGGAGTCGGCATCGGCGCCGCGGCTCACGTCGCGTCGCACGCCGTCGGGACCGACCTCGGCGGCACGCCTGCGGTCGACATCCCGTTCTTCTCGATCCTTGCCGGTGCGTTCCTCGCCGCCGGGTTCCTCAGCTGGCGGCGCTGAGCATCAGGGCCAGACGCCGTCGATCCACTCCGGATCGCCGGCCAGCAGCGGACGCGCCTTCTCGTTCCACCATCTGTCCTGCTCGGGGTCGTCGGCGAGCGCCGTGTAGCGCTCCTTCGACTCGAAGATGACGCAGCTGATGAGCCGGCCGTCGTCGGCGAGGAAGGTGTACTCACCCTGGAAGCCGGGCACCTGACGGCCCTCCTCCCACTCCTTCACGCCGCGCATCCAGTCTTCGACGCTCACGCCGTCGGCCAACCGGCCGATCATGACGGTTCCGTAGGCAGCCATTCGTGATCCTCCCGCTCGAATGCCTGCGCCGAGCGTACGACGGACGGCAACGGGCGTGCTCGAATCGGTGGTTCCACCGATGCCCGGGCGCGGTGTCCGTCCGTACCGTCGACGACGAGCCACGTGCGTGGCCCTACGGAGGGAGAACAGGATGCCGGTGTTCATGGTCGATCGCGATCTGCCTGGGGTGTCACTCGACGCGCTCGCTGCAGCCCAGAAGAAGGCGATCGAGACCGCCGCGGACTTCCGTGAGCGCGGCCGCCAGGTCCGCTACATCCGCAGCACGTTCGTGCCGGGCGAATCCCATTGCATGTGCCTCTTCGAGGCCCCGACCGCAGGTGACGTCACCGACCTGAACGACGAGGCGCAGATCCCCTACACGCGTGTGACGGAGGCGCTCGATCTGACGCCGTGATCGCTGCCCTGGTCGCTGTCGCTGTCACGTAGCGCCCGCGACGCCCAGACCGCGAGCTGGGTCCGGCTCGTGATCGCCAGCTTCGTGAAGATGTGGCCGACGTGGCTGTCGACCGTTCGGAGCGAGATGAACAGGCGCTCCCCGATCTCACGGTTCGACAGCCCTTCGGCGACCAGCGCCGCGACCTGGACCTCGCGCGGTGACAGGGGTGGAGCAGCCGTATCACGAGTGGTGCCTCGTCCTCTCGGCTCGCTCGTGCCGGCGGGATCGATGGAGAGCAGCCGGATGTTCTCCCTCGCCGTCGCGGCGTGGCCGTCGTCGCCGATCACCTCGAAGAGCGCGAGAGCGTCGCCGTAGAGACGGGCCGCTTCATCGGGCACTCCTTGCTCGACCCGGAGGCCGGCGAGGTTGTTGAGGACGGCGCCCTGTGCGTGGCGGTCACCGTGTTCGGTGAACCTCGCCAGCGCCTCTTCCGCGAGCTCGACCGCATGATCGAGGTCGCCTCGGGCTCGCGCGGTGAGCGACAGGTTGTTGAGGCACATCGCGCCGCCGCGAGCGTCACCGATCTGATCGAAGAGCTGTCGCGCCCCGTCATAGAAGCGGAAGGCCTTCAGCAACTCGCCGTCGTCGTGCGCGAGGTTCGCGATGTCGACCAGCACGGAGGCCGCCGCATGCTTGGCGTCGACGCCCTGCAGGAGCCGGAACGCGATGGCCAGCTCGTCGAACGCGGTGTCCGCAGCGCCGGTGGCTCGTGCGATGAGCCCAAGGGCCGTACGTGCGAACGCCTCGCCCCTCGTGTCGCCTCGCCGTTCGAACATGGCGAGCGCGCCGCGTGATCTGCCACGGGCGCCGTCGACGTCGCCCAATCGGAGCAGCGCGAGGGCGAGCGCCACATCGGTGGACGCCGCCGCCCGGTCGTCGCCCAGATCGTCATAGAGAGCGCGGGCCTGCTCGTACGCAGCGACGGCCTTCGCCGCGTCACCCTTCGCCGACGCGAGCGACGCGATCGCGCCGAGTGCCTCCGCCCGGATGCGGGCACCGTCGTCGCTTCGGGCGAGAGCCGACTCGAGCGTCTCGATGCCGGCGTTGAACTGCCCGACCGCGACCCAGTGTGGCGCCAGCATCGTTGCGAGGACGAGCGGTGTCGGCACTGCCGCCAACCGTACGAACGGGTGGCTTCGACCGCCATGGCCCGCTGGGACGGCTCGTGTCATCGCCCGCGCGAGAAGGTGCCGGGCACCCGACGGCGAACCACTCCTTCGTGCGCTCCTCCTCCAGCCTCTTCCGCCGCGCCCACGCGGGGTTGATCGCATCGATTGCTGCCTGCTTCGTCGTCGCCGGCGTGATCCTGGCGCCCGCGGCCAACGCGAGCGACCCGTCGAACGGGCCCCTCCGGTGCTCAGGAGATCTGAGCGGTACGCAACCCGTCCTCCTCGTCCACGGCACCGGCGTGACCGCGACGGAGAACTGGTCGTGGAACTACGCCGCCGACTTGCCGACACGGTTGCGACCGGGTCAGGCGAGGTTCTCGGTGTGCACGCTGCAGCTTCCGGACCGCGCGCTCAACGACATCCAAGCGTCTGCCGAGTACGTCGTCAGCGCAGTGCGAGCCATGCATGGAGCGAGCGGTACGAAGGTCTCGATCATCGGACACAGCCAAGGTGGTCTCGTTCCGCGGTGGGCGCTTCGCTGGTGGCCTGACCTGCGGCCGATGGTCGACGACGTGATCACGCTCGCCACGCCGCACCACGGCACGGTGATCGCCGACAGCACCGGCGTGTACAGCTGTGAGGCGTGCTGGCAGATGCGGACCGCCTCCGACTTCATCACCACGCTGAACACGTGGGACGAGACGCCGGGTGACATCTCCTACACATCGATCTACACCCGCTTCGACGAGCTGGTGGTGCCGGCCGAGTCCGCCGTGCTCGACAAGGGTGTGACTCCGTCGAACAGCTTCTCGATCGCGGTGCAGGACGTCAACGTGGCGTGCTCCGCTCGCCCGACGGATCACCTGGGGATGGCAGGCGACGCGGTCGCGCACGCGCTGGTGCTCGGAGCGCTGAACAACCGGCGAACCGGTTCGCACAACGGGACAGCCGCAGGCGTCGTGGTCGGCGCTGACACCTGTGCCAGGGCGTCCTTCTCGTCGATGCCGCCGCCGTCGCAGTGGCCAACGACGATGTCGGCGTGGATGGCGAACCTGAGCACCTTCCCGCAGAACGGGCGGCCGGCGACATCAGAGCCCCCACTCGCTCCGTACGTGCGCGAGACGACGGTCTCGGTCTCGGCGCCATCGCGCGCCACGGCGACCGACGCCATCGCCGTGGCGGCCACCGTGGCCGATCGCGGCGGCCAGCCGCTGGAGCGTGTGCGAGTCAGCTTCGAGCTCGGTGACGGCCGCGCCGACGGGATCACCGGCGTCGACGGCGTCGCGCGGACCTCGGTCGTGGCGGACGTCGACGCGGGAACCCGGTCGGTCGTGGCTCGTCACGCCGGCGGCGACCGACACGATCCGGCGGTCGGCGCAGCTGCAGTCGAGGTCGCTCGCGAGACCACGATCGTGGAGTACACCGGCCCGACCACGGCTCGCGGGTCTGCGGTCGCGGTCGCCGCGTGGCTCGTCGACGACGATGGCAGCCCTGTCGTCGGGCGCGCCATCACCTTCTCCTCGCTCGGCGCTGCAACGACCGTCCTGACCGACGAGGCCGGGGTGGCGCGCGGCACGTTGATCGTCTCCGACCATGGTTCTGCAGCACGGATCACCACGTCGTTCGGCGGCGACGGGCGGTACGCACCTGCCGCGACCGAGTCGGTCGTCCGGTGGGGCCGGGGCTGACCCAGCCCGTGGACGATCTCGCCCGCCGTCGCCTCGCCGTCGTGCGTCAGCACATGGAGGCGGAGAACCGGAAGGACTTCGACGCCGTGATCGCGACGTTCGCGCACCCGCGGTACGAGTTGATGCCGACGGGGCGGGTCTTCGACGGGGAGCCCGCCGTGCGCGAGTACTTCACGCGATCGCGCTCGACGTTTCCCGACCAGCGGAACGAGAACGCCGTGTTGCGTCCCGCGGGCGACGACGGGGTGATCGCCGAGTTCGATCTCCTCGGAACGCACGTCGACAGCGGCAAGTCGTTCCGGTCGCGGATGGTCGCGTTGTTCCTGTTCGCTGAAGGCGACGATCGCATCGTCTGCGAGCGTGTCTACTTCGACCGCAAGAGCATCGACGACCAGGTGACCTGACCCCGGTCGGCACCCGGGCCAAGCGGAGGCTCTGTCACGATCTCCGGTGTGCTGGAACGGGCGGGACCGCCGGCGGAGGCTCTGCGATGGGTCGAACGCACGGCCGGACGCGGCGCGACCACGGTCGGCTGGCGGCGCCTCCGTGGTGGCATCGCGTCGGTTGTCCACCGGGTGCGACTCGCCTACATCGACGGCAGCCACGGCTCGGTCGTGCTGCGCCGCTTCCTTCGCGACGACTGGGGTGACCCCTCGGTGTTCATCGCCGAGGAGGTGCAGGTGCTCAGGGCGCTCGAGAACGCCGACATCGGCGTCGCGGTCCCACACCTGCTCGGCGCCTCGATCACCGGAGAGGGCGCGGGCGGACGGCCGGCGCTGTTGATGGAGCACGTTCCCGGTCGCGTCCACCTCCGGCCTCGGGACGGCGCCCACTGGTTGGGTCAGATGGCGCACACCGGTGCGCGGATCCACCAGGTCTCGATCGACGCGAAGCCGTTCGAGTCGTGGCTCGAGATCGAGAAGCTGCGCGTGCCTTCGAACGCCACGCGGCCAGACCTGTGGCGTGTCGCCCACGGCGCGCTCCGGGAGCAGTCGCCGAGCTACACGCCGCGGCTGGTCCACCGCGATTACCAGCACTTCAACCTGCTGTGGGTGCGCGACCGGCTCGCCGCGGTCCTCGACTGGGGGAGCGCGTGCCTGGGGCCGGCAGACGTCGACGTCGGCCACTGCCGTCTGAACCTTGCGGTCCTGTTCAGTCCCGAGTGGGCCGAGGAGTTCCTCCGGATGTACGAAGCGGAGGCGGGCGCGATGGTGGACCCGTGGTGGGACCTGGCCGAGCTGTGCGTCTACGGCGACGACTGGCCGCGGTTCATACCGATGCAGGTCGCAGGACGCACGTCGGTCGACACGGCGGGGATGACGGCGCGCGTGGAGGCAGTGATCGAAGCCACGCTCGATCGTCTGTCGAACTGACCCGGACGGTCAGAAGGTGCCCCAGCGCTCCGCGGGGTCGAACGGCTCGGGCAGGCGGGCGAGGATCTCCAGGAGGTGGAAGTCGCCGTCGACCTTGAGGTGGCCTTCCATCGCGATGGCCGGAACGTTCGTCTTGCCGTTGATCCACTGGGCGAAGTCGACCGGGCGCAGGAAGTGCAGGAGCGCGTGACGCTCGACGGTCTCGCCGGGTACCTCACGCGCACCGTCAGCGGTGTAGATCGACTGGACGACGTGGGTCTTGTCACCCTCGTCGATGCGGAACTCGATGACACGGCCGTCGAGCTCGGGCAGCAGGTTGAAGATGCGGAGGGCTTCGTTCATCGCCTGCTGTTGCTCGAGCAGGAGCATCCCGACGTCGAGCCCACGCAGCGCCTTCTCGCGCTGGCGCTCCGGCATGTTCCGGCTCGACCAGATGCTGCGGATCACGTGGCCCATCCGGTTGCCGACGTTCTCGGCGTTGAAGATCGTCTCGATCTCCTCGGACGTGCCCGCCATGCTGAACCGCTCGACCAGCGCGACGCCTTGCAACGTGATGCGATCGAGCTCGTAGTCGACCGCGTCGCTGAGGCGCTGCCACTCCATGCGTGTCGGACGGCGTGTCCCGACGTAGGTGGGGCTCACGTCGAACCCGTGCTTCGACCAGGTGATGTAGGTCGACACGGCGTCGTCGTTGGTGTGGCAGACCTCCTGGATCACGATCCCGGACTTCCCCATCTGCTTGCGGTCGAGCCGTGCTGCGAATCGGCGAGCGACGGCGTCGACCACCATCTGCGGGTCGAGCTCGTCGAGCCTGACCGAGAGCTGATCTCGCGGCACCGCGGCAAGTTCCTCGAGCACGTCGCGCTCGATGGTCTGTGACATCGAAGACCCCCAGGCTCTGGTCCTCCCCCCGAAGGACACGCCGAGCATAAGCCGGGGACACGACAAGACGCCTGTGAGATAGTTCGCCGTTCACGACTGGGGGGTCGCCCGATGTTCTCGATGCTCCAGGCCCACAGCGGCCTGACGGCTTTCCTTCGACGACCGGAGGTGAAGCGCCACCTCGGCTTCTTCCTGCGCCCGAACCTGCGCGGGCTGCTCGGCGTGTTCGCCCTCGTGATCATCACGACGGCCCTGCCCCTGTCGATGCCGTTCCTCTACCGGCGCGTGTTCGAGACCCTCATCGACAACCCTGATCCACTTCCTGACGTCCTGCGGTGGGCCGCGCTGGTGGGCGTCGTCGGCATCACCAACGGCGTCCTCAACGTCTTCCTCGCCCGCCAGAGCCTCCGCCTCGGCTACGGCCTCATCGCCGATCTCCAGGCCGCGCTCTACGACAAGTTTCAGCGGATGCCGCTGTCGTTCTTCGCCCGGGCCAACACCGGAGCGCTCCTCAACCGGATCACCAACGAGGTGAACGCAGCCGAGAACCTGCTGTCGTCGAACGCCGTCGCGGTCATGCGAAGCGTGTTGACGCTGACGGGGGCGACGATCGTCCTCGCGTTCGTCAACCCGCGCCTGCTCGTGATCTTCGTGCTCGCAGTGCCTTCGGCTTGGCTCATCCGGCGCGAGACGCGGGCGGCTCAGGCACGTGCGTACAACAGCTTCCAGCTGTCATCGCAGCTCCACATCCGCGCCGAGCAGCGCCTCAACGTGTCGGGCGCCACGGTCGTGAAGCTCTACGGCGACCCGGAGCAGGAGCTGAACGCGTTCGTCGCCGTGGCGGGAAAGCTGCGCGACTGCCTCATCAACATCCGGTTCCGGTTGATGAACCTCGACGCGGTGATCGCGACCATCACGGCGATCGCAACCGCCGGCGCGCTCGCAGGCGGCGGCTACCTCGTCACCCGAGGCCAGCTGACCGTCTCGACGTTGGTGCTCCTCCTGTTCTACGTCGGCATCGTCCAGCAGCCCATGTCTGTGCTGGCCACCAGCCGGATGGACATCTCCCGGTCACTGGCCGCGATGGAGCGGGTGTTCGAGGTCCTCGAGTTCGAGCCCGGCGGGCGGCGTCCGTCGTTGATCGAAGAGCTCGCACCGATCCCTCGGATCTCGCAGGGGATCGAGTTCGCGAACGTGTCGTTCCGCTATCCCGAGGCGAGCAGGGTGATCCTGCCGAGTCTCGGCAACCGGGCCGAACCAGGCGACGACGCCGGGTTCGAGCTGCGCGACGTCGACTTCACGGTGCCGCGGGGCTCGATCGTCGCGCTCGTCGGCGCAACCGGATCGGGGAAGAGCACGATCGCTGCGCTGGCCGCCGGTCTGTATCGCCCCGACCGTGGGCACGTGCTCGTCGACGGCGTGGCGCCCGACGGGAGCCACGACGTGCCACGGCCGAGCGTCGCGTTCGTGACCCAGGACGCGCACCTCTTCCACGACACGATCCGCAACAACATCACCTTCGGTCTCGGCGAGGTGTCGGAGAAGGAGCTCGTTGCGGCGTGCCGCGCCGCGCAGATCCACGAACGGATCCACGAGCTGCCCGCCGGCTACAACACGATCGCGGGGGAGCGTGGCGCTCGACTGTCGGGAGGCGAGCGTCAGCGCATCGCGATCGCTCGAGCGATCCTCCGCAAGCCGAGCGCGGTCATCCTCGACGAGGCGACGGCCCACCTCGACAACATCACCGAGGTCGCTCTCACGACGGCGCTCACGGAGATCTTCGCCGACACCGCTCGTCTGGTGATCGCGCACCGGTTGTCGACGGTCGCCGCGGCCGACGAGATCCTCGTGATCGACGAGGGGCGGATCGTGGAACGAGGCACCCACGACGAGCTGCTGGTGTCGAGCGGCGCGTACGCCCGCCTGCACCAGGCCTACCTCGCCAGCGCCTGACGAGGCTGGCAAGGCTCAGCCTCGGGCCGCTCGGGGGTGTCCTTCGTGGTAGTAGCGCGGCGCCGAAGGTGGTGTCGTTCAGGTAGGCGTCGGCCGCCGCCTCCGGGAGGTACCGGAGGGTGATGCGACGGTAGACGACATCTGCACCCGTTCTCCGCGCCAGCGGAGCAGCGATCCGTCACCCCGACGGGCAGGACGTCGTCGACGGAGTTGGCGACCCGAGCCCTCACCGAAGCGGTCAGGCCATCGCTGTCGCCGTCCGGCCCCGCGTCGCGAAAAGAAGTGTCGCTCGCAGCAGCCGCCTTCGTAGGATCGCCGAGGCCGGCCCGCCCAGCCGGATGACCACGGGGAGGAGGGGTCGACATGCGAGACAGTGCGCTGTGGCGCGTGCGCCTCTACCTGCAGCCGTACAAGGCCACCATCGTGCTGGTGATCGTCTCCGCGTTCCTGTCGATGGGCGCGGCGCTGTCGATCCCGCTCGTCGCCAAGGCGATCATCGACGGGCCGATAGCGCGCGGTGACCGTGGCGGGGTGATCCCGCTGGCCGGCCTGGCGGCGTTCCTCGCGCTCGTCGAGACGGTGCTCACGTATCGCCGTCGCATCGACCTGGCCAAGATCGCCACCGGCATGGAGACGAAGCTCCGCGACGAGCTCTACGCCAAGCTCCAGGCGCTCGACATCGGGTTCCACGACACCTGGCAGTCTGGCCAGCTGCTGTCTCGAGCCACGTCCGACATCTCGACCATGCGCCGGTTCGCTGCGTTCGGCGCCATCTTCTTCGTGATCATCGTGGGCCACGTCGTGGTGACGTTCGTCCTGCTCCTTCGGCTGCACGTGCCCCTGGCGCTGCTGACGATGATCGCGATGCTGCCGATCCTCGAGCTCTGCCGCCGCTTCGAGAAGCAGTACCACGAGGTCGTCCGTCGGGTGCAGGACCAGACCGGCGACCTCGCCACGACCGTCGAGGAAGGCGCCAAGGGCATCCGGGTCCTCAAGGCGTTCGGACGCGGGCGGCAGATGTTCGACCGCTACGACGAGCAGTGCCGCACCCTCTACGACACCCACATCGAGCGGGTCCGCATCCACACGAAGTTCGTCTGGACGCTCGGCCTCGTCCCCAACCTCACTCTCACCGCGATCGTCCTCATCGGCGCGCTGGCCGTCGGCAACGGGTCGCTCACCATCGGCGGCCTCGTCGCGTTCGTGTCGCTGGTGCTCGCGTTGGTGTGGCCGGTCGACGCGCTGGGGTGGATCTTCGCCATGGCCCAGGAGGCGGAGACCGCAGCCGGCCGTGTGTGGGAGGTCTTCGACACACCGCCTGCGATCGCGGATTCCGACGACGCGCGCCATCTCGAGCGGGCCGCGGGCGAGATCCGGTTCGAGGACGTCCACTTCACCTATCCGGCGTCCGATCGTGAGGTGTTGCGGGGGGTCGACCTCGTCATCAAGCCGGGGGAGACGATCGCCCTCGTCGGCGCGACCGGTGCCGGAAAGACGACCGTCGCATCGCTGCTCGCCCGCCTCCACGACCCGACGGCCGGACGCATCCTCCTCGACGGCCACGACCTGCGCGACCTGAGCGTGCGCAGCTTGCGCGCCCAGATCGGTTTCGCCTTCGAGGAGCCGACGCTGTTCTCGGCCAGCGTCCGCGAGAACCTGCTCATCGGCAAGCCCGACGCCACCGAAGACGAGGTCGACGAGGCGTTGCGCATCTCGCAGGCGACATTCGCGTACGAGCTTCCGTGGGGGCTCGACACCCGCATCGGCGAGCAGGGTCTGTCGCTGTCGGGCGGCCAGCGTCAGCGTCTCGCGCTCGCTCGCGCCGTGATCGCGCGCCCGCGGGTGCTCGTGCTCGACGACCCGCTGTCGGCGCTCGACGTGCACACGGAATCGCTCGTCGAGAAAGCCCTCCGCCCGATCCTCGACGACTGCACCGCGCTCGTCGTCGTCCACCGCCCGTCGACCATCGCCCTCGCGCAGCGGGCGGCGCTGCTCGACGGCGGGCGCATCGTCGCCGTCGGCACCCACCACGAACTGATGGAGAGCGACGAGCGGTACCGCTCGATCCTCAGCCAGGAGGCGGAGGCAGAGGAAGCGCTCGAGCGGGCGCGGGAGATCGCATGACCACCACCGACTGGGGCCAAGGAGAGCCCGACGAGGTCCACGAGATCGACGAGGACGCGCCCCTCGACCTGACGGGCGACGAGTTCGTCGACTCGTGGCGCGGCGTCAAGACCGAAGACGTCGAGGAGCCCACCGCCGGCCTCGCCGGCATGTTGCGCAGCCGGAGCCGGCGCCTCCTCGGGTCGCTGCTCCGCCCGCACAAGCGGCCGATGATCCTCGCCTCGATCCTGATCGCGGTGAACACGGGCGCGCAGCTCGCCGGGCCGTTCCTCATCCAGCAGGGCATCGACAAGGGCATCCCGCCACTGCTCCAGCCCGAGAAGTCGTCGAGGACGCTGATCATCATCGTCGTCGCCTACCTGATCAACACGATCATCGGCGTGAGCTCCTACAACGGCTTCCTGTTGCTGACCGGGCGCATCGGTCAGGACATCATCCTCGACATTCGGCGGCGGCTGTTCGTCCACTTCCAGAAGCTGTCGATGGCGTTCCACGAGCGGTACACGTCGGGCCGGGTGATCTCCCGCCAGACGTCCGACGTCGATGCCATCGGCGAGCTGCTCGGCCACGGCCTCATCAGCCTCGTGACCTCGATGCTCCTGATCGTCGGCATCGGGATCATGCTGCTGTTCCTCGACATCCCGCTCGCGCTGGCGTCGATGGTGTCGTTCCCGATCCTCTACGCGATGACTCGGTGGTTCCGGCACCACTCCGAGAGCGCGTACCGGGAGACGCGTGACTCGATCGCGCTCGTGATCGTCCACTTCGTCGAGAGCCTCGGCGGCATCCAGGCGGTGCACGCGTTCCGGCGTGAGCCGCGCAACCAGGAGATCTTCGACCACCTCGACGCTCGCTACCAGCGGGCGAACCTGTGGTCGCAGCGGCTGGCGGCCGCGTACGGGCCGGGCGTGCAACTGGTCGGGCGCCTGACGACAGCGGGTGTGCTGCTCTACGGCGGCTTCCGCGTCATCGACGGCGACATCACCGTCGGCGTGCTCGCCGCGTTCATGCTCTACGTCCGCCGGTTCTTCGAGCCGATGCAGGAGCTCAGCCAGTTCTACAACCTGTTCCAGGGCGCATCGGCCGCGCTCGAGAAGCTCAGCGGCGTGCTCGAGGAGGAGCCGTCGGTGCCCGAACCGTCGTCGCCCGTCGCGCTCGAGGCGGCGCGAGGCGAGATCGTGTTCGACGGCGTCGAGTTCGGCTACGGCGAGCGCGTCATCCTCCACGAGCTCGACCTGCACATCCCGGCCGGCCAGACCGTGGCGCTGGTCGGCGCGACTGGTGCGGGCAAGACCACCGTCGCCCGTCTGGTCGCACGGTTCTGGGACCCGACCCAGGGCCGGGTGACGCTCGACGGCGTCGACCTCCGGTCGCTCACGGAGAACGACCTGCGCCGGGCGATCGTCACCGTCACCCAGGAGAACTTCCTCTTTTCGGGGACGGTTGCCGACAACATCGCGCTCGGCCGCCCGGGTGCATCCCGGGGCGAGATCGAGGCCGCGGCTCGGGCGATCGGCGCCGATGCGTTCATCCGGGAGCTGCCGGAGGGCTACGACACCGACGTCCACCAGAAGGGCGCCCGCCTGTCGGCCGGTCAGCGTCAGCTGGTGGCGTTCGCGCGAGCGTTCCTGGCCGATCCGGCGGTGCTGATCCTCGACGAGGCGACGTCGTCGCTCGACATCCCGTCGGAACGTTTGGTGCAGCGCGCCCTGCGGACGCTGCTCGCCGACCGGACCGCGGTGATCATCGCCCACCGCCTCACCACGGTGGAGATCGCCGACCGGGTGCTCGTGATCGATGCCGGTCGGGTGGTGGAGGACGGCTCGCCGAAGGATCTCGTCGGCGGGGACGGGCGCTACGCGGCCCTCCACCGGGCCTGGCTCGACAGCCTCGTCTGATCTCTACGGGACTGCGGGGCGCGTCCGAGGCGCCCCGTCAGTCCGGGCAAACTCGGACGATGCGCCTCCGAGTCGTCGCAGCCAGCTGGACCATCGCCATCGTCGGTGCGCTTGCCGCGCCCTCCGGTTGGGCACCAGCGGCCGCCGGTCCTGCGGCCGATCTGAGCTCGGCGAACCGCCCGACGCCGATCGCCGGAGCGGAGAACGGTCGGGTGCCTGCCGATCGCCTCATCACGGTCGCGGCCGACTGCCAGGTGGCGGAGGAAGCGGGACCGTCGGCCGCGCTCCTCTTCCGCCAGGCGCGCTCGCGCAACATCCCTCTCGTCGCCCGGGGGTGCTACCGGCCGATCGATCGCCAGGTGAGCCTCTACGCCGCGAACACGGCGTCGGGAGGCCCGTGCACGGCGAAGCCGAGCTACTACCCGGACGGCCGCCCCCGAGGCACGTCGAACCACGGCTGGGGCAAGGCCATCGACTTCGGCCAGCACGGAGCGACGCTGACGTTCAGCTCCGCCGGCTACCGGTTCCTCAGTCAGCACGCGGAGGCGGCGGGGTGGGTGCATCCGGACTGGGCCGGCCCGGGCAAGGCGTGCGCCGAGCCGTGGCACTGGGAGTGGGTGGGCGACGGCGGGACCCACGGCGGCCCCGTCGTCCGAGCCGACGTCGTCGCTGCCCTCGGCGACGGGTCGACGCTGGTCACCGGCCTCGGCAGGGTCGAGCAGCGCCCCGGCGCGACGATGCGCTCGTACGGCGACCTCGGCCAGATCGACCTCCGGTGGGTGATCGTCGATGCCACGACCACCTCGACCGGCCAGGGGTACTGGATGCTCGGCGGCGACGGTGGCGTCTTCACCTTCGGCGACGCCGACTTCTACGGCTCCACCGGGAACCAGCGGCTCAACGCGCCGGCCGTGGCCATGGCCGCGACACCGTCGGGCGGCGGCTACTGGTTCGTTGCGGCCGACGGAGGCGTGTTCACGTTCGGCGACGCGCCGTTCTACGGGAGCCTCGGTGGCACCCGCCTGAACTCACCGGTCGTCGGCATGGCCTCGACGCCGACGGGGCGGGGGTACTGGCTCGTGGCGGCTGACGGAGGTGTGTTCACCTTCGGCGACGCCGCGTTCTTCGGGTCGACGGGGAACATCCCGCTGGCCGAGCCCATCGTCGGCATCGCCCCGACTCCAACCGGCAACGGGTACTGGATGGCGGCCGAGGACGGCGGCGTGTTCACCTTCGGCGATGCCACCTTCCGGGGCTCGGCGGTGACCGGGCAGCCCCAGGTCCCCTTCGTCGACTTCGCGCCGGCAGGCGCCGGCTACCGGATCGTTGGTGCCGACGGAGACGTCGTCACCAGGTAGGCGGCAGCCGAGCCGGCGTCAGCCGACCTTGTAGCCGACGGTGAACGAGGCGACGGTGACGATCACCGCGATCGCCATCAGGAGCCACTCCAGGACCCACGTATCGACGGCGACGGCGATGGCCGTGGAGCGAGGGACGATGTTCGACGTGGGGTGTGCGACGGTGGCCATGCCTGCATCATCGACCGCGGACCGCGCGCGCGTTGAGCACATCGCGAGAAACGACGCGATCGTGCCATGACGCCTCGCCTGCCGCCGGACTAGACAGGTCTTTTGGTCTCTGTCGTAGAACCTGAAGGGATGGGGGCCACGACCGTCGACCGCGCACGCGTGCGCAACTTCACCGGCTTGGCCTTGGCGAGGGTCGGTCCGCGGGCGTTCGAGGTCGTGCACGGCACGTTCCTCACGCTGCTCGTGGGCGCCCGCACCGGCAGCGCGTTCATGGCCGCGTTCGCGCTGACCGCCCACCGGTTGTTCTCGTGGTTGGTGCTCCCGCTGAGCGGCCGGTGGAGCGACGCGACCCGCAGCCGCCTCGGGCGACGAGCTCCGTTCCTCGGCGGCGGGCTCATCGTCATGGGGATCGCGACGTATGCGTACACCGTCGTCGGCGGGTACTGGCCGCTCGTCGCGGCGATCTTCGTCGCCCGGATGGCGAACACGAGCCGCCAGATCGCGGCGGTCGCCGTCGTGCCCGAGACGTTCGGCCGCAGTCGGTGGCTGCGGGCGATCATCGCGACGGCCATCGCCGGGACCGTCGTCGCCCTCAGCGTTCGGGTCACCGTGATCGCGACCTGGGACGAGGCGGATCCGTCGACCTGGAACATCTCGTTCCGGATGGCCGCGGCGTTCATGGTGGCCGCCGGGGTCATCGTGTTGTTGTTCATCCGCGACAGCGCCGCGGCGCGGGAGGTGGCGAAGCGGGAGACGGAGAAGGAGTCGCTGCGGGAGCGGATCGAGGAGATCCTCGAGGTCCCGAACGCCCGCATCCTGCTCGCGAGCCTCTTCCTGACCGTCGCGGCGAGCGGAGCCACCGCGCGGCTCCTCCCGCTCTACAACCGCGAGATCCTCGGTGCCGGCGGAGCGGAGCAGTCGGCCGCAGCCATCGCGGCGGCGGTCCTCGGGTTGCTGGTCAGCATCCCGGGCGGCGTGTGGCTGAGCCGGAGGGCGACGCGTCGAACGCTGGCTGTTGTCGCCCAGGTCGTCGGCGTCGTCGGCGCACTGGCGCACATCGTGTTGACGAACATCTGGCAGTCGGTTGCGGTCGGGGTGATGACGGGCGCGTTCGGCGTCGCGGCGACGATCGCGCTGGCGAACCTCGTCCTCCAGTTGCTGCCCCGCAGTGGTGGCATGGGGGAGCGAGTCGGCATGGCGGCGGGGCCCTTCGCTCTCGTCGGCGTGCTCTCGACGTACCTCGCGGCGATCACTGTCGACATCACCGGCAGCTACCGGACCATGTGGCTGTTGCCGGCGGGGTTCGGCCTGGTCAACGCCGCGCTCATGACCCGGCTGTGGCTGCCGGAGTGGTCGCAGCGGGTCGACGTGCGCCGCGCCGTCCGGGAGCAGATCCGTGCGGCGCGGGCGCGGCGAGCGAGAGGCGAGCGGACGGAGCGCTCGTCGTTGTTCGGAGGCGAGGTCGACGTCGACGACGTCGATGCGACCGTCGTGTTCGAGATGGGCCGGCATGCACTGGGCAACCCGTACGTGCGGCCCGCGGCGGCCGGTGCCGACGACCCGCCGATCGTCGCCGCTGCGCGAGTGGTGGTCTCGGCCGAGGCCGCGTCGTCGACCGCCGACGTCGCGGCGCTCGCCGAGCTGCTGGCCGACGACGTCGTGTGCGTCGACGGCGCCGGCGAGCACGACGGTCAGCCCATCGTCCTGCAGCGGCTGATGGCCGACGAGTGGGACGACCGCGCGGGCGATCAGCGGGGCTGGCGCGTCGTGGCCGTCGACGGCGACACTCGCGGAGGCTGGGTGACGTTGCAGGCGACGCCGCCGCCGGCCGAGGGCGAAGTGCTCGTCGAGGTTCGGTTCCGTGACGGTCTGGTGTCGCGGATCGAGCGAAGGGTGTCGCCCACGATCGCCCAGCAAGCCGATGCGCATGCCGCTCGGCTCGGCTATCCCGTGCCCGTCGCGGTCGACCTCAGCTCGCCCGACCGGACGACGCGCCGGCGGCGGGTGCGCCGCACGTTCTTCGTCATCGGGCGTCACTGCTGGCGGTTGCTGCTGAAGCGCGCGTTCCGCCGCCCGATCAGTCCGATCGAGATCGCTCGGGGGCTGCGCCCGGTCTTCGAGACGCTCGGCGGCGGCTACGTGAAGTTCGGCCAGCTGGTCGCATCGTCTCCGAGCATCTTCGGCGACGACGTGGCCGACGAGTTCCGCACGACCCTCGATGCCGGTCCGGCCGCGCCGATCGCCGAGGTGCGAGCCCTGATCGAACGGGAGCTCGGCCGGCCCTTCGACGAGGTGTTCTCTTCGATCGACGAGGTTCCGCTGGGGCGGGCGTCGATCGCCGTGGTCCACCGTGCCGTGACGGCCGACGGCCGCCCGGTGGCGGTGAAGGTGATCCGCCCGGGGATCGAAGACATCCTCGCGACCGACCTCGCGCTGATGGAGCCGCTGTTCATCAGGGTCGCCGGGCCGTCGGCTGCTCGGCTGCTCGGCCCGCTGCTCCAGATGCTCCAGGGGTTCCGGCGCCAGGTGTCGGAGGAGCTCGACCTCCGCAACGAGGCGCAGGCCATGGTGCACTACCGGCGCTTGCTGGCCGCGGTCGACCTGCCCGACGTCGTCGTACCCAAGCCGGAGCTCGAGCTGAGCAGCAGGCGCGTGCTCACGATGGAGTTGCTCGACGGCGTGGCGGTCGACGACCTGGCGAGCATCGAGACCTTCGGCGTCGACCCCGCTCCACTCGTCGAGCAGGCCGTGAAGGCGTGGTTCCTGACCGGCGTCGTCTACGGGACCTTCCACGGTGACGTGCACGCCGGCAACCTCATGCTCCTGCGCGACGGCCGGATCGCGCTGATCGACTGGGGGATCGTCGCCCGCCTCGATCCGGCGACGCACGGGTTCTTCCGCCAGCTCATCGCGGGATCACTCGGCGACGAGGCCGCGTGGGACGAGATCGCGGCGTTCTTCGCCCAGATGCTCGGGCCGCTGTTGGCGCGGGCCGACATGACCGCAGCGGATGTCGTCGCCCTGGTGCGTCCACGCATCGAGTCGGTGCTCACACAGCCGTTCGGGCAGATGAGCCTCGGAGCGCTCATCAGCGACAACCAGCGCGAGGCCGCGGAGGCCGAGGGTGAGCGGGCGGCCCGACGGGCCAGGCGCGAGGAGCGCCGCCGGCGCGATGCGCAGGATCCGGCCCAGGGCGCGGCGCCGCCGTTCAACCGCGGCCTGTTCCTCCTCGGCAAGCAGCTCATGTACTTCGAGCGCTACGGCCGGATGTACCTGTCGGACGTCTCGATCCTGGAAGACCGCGACTTCTTCGCGTCGCTCGTCGAGCTGGAGCCGGGGGCGCCTAGCCTCCAGCCGTGAGCTTCTGGGATCGGGTGCGGGCGGCGCTGAAGCGCGAGAAGCAGGACGTCGACGAGGCGCTGCGGGAGTTCGAGGAGCGGGCCAACAGGTCGCTCGACGCTCGTGAACGCGAGCTGCACGGGACGCCAGAGGAGAAGCTGGCGATCCAGCAGGAGCGGGCAGCTGCGGCCGACGAGGAGCTCGAGGCCATCCGGCGCAAGATCGAAGGCTCGTAGCGCTGGTCGACGCGCCGCGCTGGTCGATGCGCCGCGCTGGTCGATGCGCCGCGCTGGTCGATCTGGAGGAAATTCTCCGGAACATGTCCGGAGAATTTCCTCCAGGTCGTCGAGGTGGGGTCAGCGACGGGGCCATCGGCGCTCCCACACGTGGTCGGCGACGAGAGGTTCGGCGGCGGCTCCGCGGAACCGGTGCCGGCGGTCGGCCGCGAACTGCTCGGCTGCGTTCGCTCGACTCTCGTCGCCGAGGGAACGCCATCGTTCGGAGCAGTCGCGCCACGCAGCCGCGGCCTGGCTGGTGTTGGCGAGGCGGTCGTGGTGAGCCGCGGTGCGTCCGGCACGCACGGCGCGTCGTAGCTCGACGAGGTGCGGTGACGGGCGCGGCGCGGCGGGATCGTCGGTGACGTCGACGACGAGCTCTTCGGGCCCGTAGCCCGACGGGATCACGACGATCGCGTCGACGCCGGCCGTGCGATCGCGCGAGTCGTCGGCGAGCAGCGGTGAGAGCCCGAGGAGCAGCGCACCCTTCCGCCGGAACACGCGCGCCCAGTCGCCCTCGAGCGAGCGAGGCCCGTTCATCCGGACGTTTCCGCCTTCGTCGAGCCAGGCCCGAGCCCGGGCACCGGTCGACGCGTCGACCTCGATCGCATCGTCTGCTGTGACCTCGCGCTCGACGGCAGCCAGGCGCTTCACCGCCGCAGGCGCGGCTGCGGCTCGCGCAGCGACCGTGGGTCGCGAGACGGCGTCGAACGCTGCGCCCGCGGCGTTCGTATCATCGCTGCGCCGGTACCGGTTGAGCAGCGCGTCGAGCATCGCCGGCGACATCGGCTCGTGGCTCACTCGCCGCAAGGGGCGACCGATCCGGGTGAGGAGGTCTTCGCCGAGCAGATCGATGTGATCGAACAGGAGGCGACTCGCCTCCGAAGCGGCAGCGACCCGGACGTCCCACTCGAGGTCGTGGTCGTCCGCCAGATCGGCGGCCAGCGTCAGGCGACTCATCGGCGACTCCCGCCGGCGGAGTTCGTCGTAGCGCGGCGGACCCGGAAGCGTCACCGGGCGGCCGCGCCACGGCTTGCGCAGCGTCATCAGGCGAGCCGTGACGTCGTCGCCCAGCAGCGCCGCGAGCAGGCGAGCGTCGGCCTCGGCGACTCGGCCGTCGGGCGCGGCGACGACGATGTCGGTGACGGTGGCTGGTGACTCGTGGTCGACCGACAGACGCAGTGTCGGCGTGAGGTCGATCGACGACACGCCTGCCGGACCGGGGCGCCACCCGATGACGACGATCTGCTCGGCATCGGGCACCCACACCGCTCGCCGCTGCTCCGGCACCAGGAGGAGGTCAGCCATCGGCCGGCTCCAGGCCGATCGCGTGCGCCGCTTCGAGCAGGATCTCGTCGATCGCCCGGAGCGCCCGTGAACGACGCTGGCGCATCGCGGCGTCTTCGGCTCGGCTCTGCGTTGCGAAGCAGTGGCGTTCACCCGCCAGCCACAGCGCAGCCCACCGGTCGGCTTGTCCGGGTGCCGCGCCCTCTGGCGAAGGGACCGCCCGGGGCAGAGCGACGTCACGGTGCACAGCGAGGGTCAGCGCCGTCATGCCCGCCGCGGCGATCCACGGCCGGCGTCGAGCGAGCAGGCGGTGGAGTGCGACTCGGAGCGCGTCCTCCGTCTCGCCCGCGACCACGTCGTCGGCGACGGAGGCAGCACCCGGCGCAGGAAGGTCGAGGCCGGCGTCGTCATCGTCTTCGTCCCACGGGTGGAGCTCCCGCTCGTGCGTCTGCGTTCGGATGCGGCCCCGGAGGAGGTCGATCGCCTTGGTCGTCACCACCCGGCGCACGTAGCCGATCGGGTTGTCGATCCCGGCGAGCGATGCCGGCTCGAGGCTCGCCACCGCGAGCGCGGCGGCCCCGAGGACGTCGTCGACGAGCACCACGGGCAGCGCACGCCGGTGCAGCTCGGCTGCCGCGGCCGCGCGAGCCTCATCGTCCGCGAGCCACGCGTACATCTGCGCAAGAGGGGTCGTGGAAGCTCCGCCCATGTGCCTCTACTCGTACCAGTCGGATGTGACGCTCACGAGACCATCGACGCAGACGACGCCGCGTTGTGACATGTCACATCGACAGGGCCTCGCCGTCGGTGCCGGTATGACACAGCGCAACGACACCAAACAGACCACCCACATCTACTTCCTCCTCGACCGGACCGGGTCGATGGCGAGCATGGCGGCGGACGTCATCGGCGGGTTCAACGGGTTCCTCGCGTCGCAGCGGGCCGAGCCCGGCTTCGCGCGCATGACCCTCGTCCAGTTCGACACCGTCGACCCGTTCGAGGTGATCGCCGACGGGCTCCCTCTCAACCACGTGCCGGAGCTGACCCACGAGCGGTTCCAGCCGCGTGGCGGCACGCCCCTCTACGACGCGACGGCTCACCTCATCGGCCGCGCGGCCGGACGAGTCGAAGAGCGTCGAGCGCTTGGGCGTCAGGCGGAGGACATCGTGTTCGTCACCTTCACCGACGGAGAGGAGAACTCGAGCGTCCGGTACACCCGCGCCGACGTCCAACGCATGGTGAAGGCGAAGGAGGAAGCGGGCTGGACGTTCGTCTTCCTCGGCGCGGGCCTCGACGCGTACGCCGAAGGCGGCGCCATCGGCCACGCCGCCGGGTCGACGCAGGCGTTCGCGCCCGACGGCCACGGCGCCCGCCTGGCGTACTCCAGCCTCGACGCCGCCATGAAGCGGCACCGCGCGGCATCGCCGGCGGCGAGAGCCGCAGCGAAGGAGTCGTTCTTCGTGGAGACCGGGAAGTCGGCCGAGGAGGATCGCCGGGAGCGCTACTGATCAGCTCATCGTGCGGATCGAATCGACCCGTACGAGAACGATCACGGCGATGACGCTCATGATCACGCCGGCGGCCGCAACGGTCGCCGGTGCACCTGCGGCCGTCGCGACGACGCCTCCCAACAGCGCGCCGATCGGTGACAGCCCGACCATGGCGAGGGTGTGCAGCGACATGACGCGTCCCATCACCTCGTTCGGTGTGTGCGACTGGATGAGCGTCTGGTTCAGGTTCATGTAGAGGCCGCCGCCGACGCCCCAGAAGAACATGAGCGCGGCGCTCAGCACGTACACGGTCGACAGGCCGAGGGCCGACTGGGTGAGCCCGCCGATCACCAGGAACCCCGCGAACCAGGCGCCCTTGTTCGACAGGTCGCGCCGCGCGGCGAGCCAGAGCGACGTGCATGCCATCCCGAGCCCGAGGAAGACGAAGAGCAGGCTCGCTCCGAGTGCGTCCCGGCCGAGCTGGTCACGGGCGATCTTCGGCATCAGCGCCTGGTACGGCCCCAGCATCAAGATGCCAGACGCCGCGAGGAGGACGAAGAGGGCACGGATCTCACGATGCCGCCCGACGAACCGCATGCCCTCCGCGATCTCCACCCGCAACTTCCGCCGCGCCGGCCGGTCGGTCACGACGGGCAGCTTCAAGGGCAGCAGCACGACGAGGCCGATCGCGTAGAGGACCGCCTGCGCGGCGAAGGCGCCACCGAGCCCCCACAGGGCGATGGCTGCTCCGCCCAGCGCAGGCCCCGCGATCATCGAGATGTTCATCCCGATCGTCGTGAGCACGATGGCGTTCATCAGTCGCTCTCGCGGCACCAGCGAGGGCAGGACGGCGGTGCGGACGGGCTGCCCGAACGCGAGCGCCGCGCCGAGGCCGAACGCCAGCGCGAGCGTGACGGGGATCGACGCGTTGTCGGTGCCCACGAGCAGCGCGGTGAGGGCGGTCATCAAGAGGGCGCCGCCTTGGCTCGAGACGAGCAGCAGGCGCCGGTCGACGCGGTCGCTCATGGCCCCTGCAGGCAGCACGACGAGGAACACCGGCAGGCCGATCGCGAAGAGGACGAGCCCGGAGGCGTCGGCGCCTCTTCCCAACTCGAGGACGAGCCAGACGAAGGTGAAGCGCTGCGTCGACTGCACCAGCGCGAAGAGGAACGTGTTGACCCACAGCAGCCGGAACGCCGGCTCGCTGAACGCGGCGAGGATCCTCGGTGCGCCGGGTGCCGGTTCGACCGGTGCTGCGGGGGTCGTGGTCAAGGTTCCAGGAACTCCGGCATGACTTCGGTGGCGAACTCCTCGACCCGCTGCCGTCCTTCGTCGGGCCACCCGCACACGAGGTACGACCAGCCGCGGTCGCGCCACTTCGACACGTACTTCCGGACGGTGTCGAAGTCGTCCGACAACGACAGCGAGCCGGCGCGCGCGATCGCCGACGGATCTCGTCCCGCAGCCTCGGCCAGCTGGTCGACCCTCGCGCTCGCCTCCTGCAGCGAGTTCGGGGTCCCGAACGCATGCCACACATCGGCGTACCGCGCGACGAGGGGGAGCGTGCGGCGAGGCCCGTTCCCGCCGATCCAGATCGGCGGGTGCGGCTGCTGCACCGGCACCGGCCGCACCTGGGCGTCGGCGATGGACACGATCTTCCCGTCGTAGGAGACGCGCTCGCCGGTCATCAAACGGGTGAGGATCTCGAGCGCGTCTTCGAGGAGGTCGAACCGCGCGGCGGTTGGCGGGAAGGGTATGCCGAGCGCCCGGTGCTCGTGCTCGAACCACGCAGCTCCGAGCGACAGCTCGAGGCGGCCGTGCGAGGCGTGGTCGACGGTGACGGCCTGGGTGGCGAACACCGAAGGGTGCCGATAGGTGACACCGGTGACGAGCAGACCGAGGCGGATCGTGGAGGTGACCCCGGCCAGGGCCGCGAGCGTGGTCATGCCGTCGAAGGTCTCGCCGGGGCCCTCGCCGTACATCGGCTGGAAGTGATCGAAGCCCCATGCACCGTCGAAGCCAAGCTGCTCGCCGAACTGGACCCTGCTGACGATCTCGTCCCAGGGCATCCGCTGCTGGGCCACGTCGATGCCGAACCTCATCGCGGCGACGCTATCGGGCGGCCGTAACGTGGGCGCGATGTCCCTCCGCCTCCGCCGCGAGCCGCCCCGCTTCCGGCGCGTGACCGTCCGGGGTCTCGAGCCGGTGACGTCCCGCCTGCATCGGGTCACCCTCGGCGGCGACGACCTCGACGGCTTCGAGCATCCCGGTCTGGCCGCGAGCGTCCGGCTGCTGCTCTCGCACGAGAAGCCGACGTGGAACGGCAACGAGTTCCTCCTTGCCGACGGCACCCGCCCCGTCATCCGAACGCTCACGCCTCTGCGGTTCGATCCGGAGGCTCTCACGCTCGATGTCGAGATCGTCCGCCACGACGGGGGAGCGATGTCTGCCTGGGTGGACGTCGCTTCGCCGGGCGACGAGGTGGCGATCTCGGGTCCCGGGCGCGGGTACGACCTCGACACCGCAGCGCCGGCGTTCGTCATCGCGGGCGACGAGACCGCGCTGCCGGCGATCGGCCAGCTCCTCGAAGCGGTACCGAGTTCCACTGCGGTGACGGTCGACGTCGAGGTCGCAGACCCCGCGGCGACCATCCCGCACATCGACGCTTCGTGGCACGTGGCCGAACCGGACGCGCCGCCGGGCGACAGCCTCGTCCGCGCGGTCGAGGCCGCCGTCATCCCCGACGGCGCGCGGGTGTGGGTGGCCGGCGAGGCGGCCGCCGTGCAGCGGATCCGGAAGCATCTGTTCGAGCAGCGAGGCCTGCCGCGGTCTCAGTGCACGGTGCGGGGCTACTGGAAGCACGGCCGTGCCGGCGGCGAGGAAGGAAGCTAGCCCGCTCGAGCCGTCGACGAGACCGAGCGACGGCGGCCGCGGCCGGTGTAGCGGATCCGCTAACGCGGTACGATGGAGCCTGATGGCGAACGCCGCACCCACGCTGATCCGCACGGCACGGCGCCGCAGCGGACTCTCGCAGGCCGACCTGGCGCGGCGGGCGGGCATGCCGCGATCTGTCGTGAACGCCTACGAGCGGGGCACGAGGGAACCGGGCGCGGACGCGCTGGCCAGACTGGTCGCGGCGGCCGCTTGCGACGTCTCCGTCGTCCCCACCAGCGGCATCGATCTCGATCGGGCCGGGCGCCTGCTCTCCCAGGTGCTCGACCTCGCCGAGTCGCTGCCGTTTCGCCGCAGCCGGACCCTCGGCGGGCCGACGTTCCTCGAACGGATCGGTTGAGCCTCCTCGGCGATCGCATGGTCGCCATCCACGATGCGCTCGACAGGAGAAGGCTGGCGCACGCCTTCGGCGGTGCGATCGCGCTGGCGTACTGCACGTTCGAGCCCCGGGGCACGCGCGACATCGACGTCAACGTCTTCGTGCCGCCCGACGATGCGGATCGAGTGTTCGACGCGATGCCCGAGGGTGTCGCCGTGCGTCCCGCCGATCGGGAGCTCGCGCGCCGCGACGGCCAGGTGCGCGTCTGGTGGGAGGAGACGCCCGTCGACGTGTTCCTGGACGTCCACGACTTCCACCGTCAGGTGGCCACCGAGATCCGCGAGGTCCCGTTCGAAGGTTCGACCATCCCGGTCCTCGGTTGCCATGCGCTCGCCGTCTTCAAGGCGTTCTTCAACCGGACGAAGGACTGGGCCGACCTCGAGGCGATGGTCGAAGCGCGGGCGGTCGACGTCGACCGGGTCCTCGGGGTGCTCGTGCGCCTCCTGGGCGCGGACGATGCGGCGACCGTGCGATTCCAGTCGCTCCTCTGACCCCGCCGTCGTACGCTCGGGCGCGTGACCACCCTCGCTCCTGCGCTCTGCACGACGACCCTCCAGTACTTCGGGGGGCCGACCTCGTCGGGCGCGGTGGATGTCACGATCCACGACGGCCGGGCTGCCGACCTGCCTGGATGGGAGACGTGCGGGTTCCAGCTCCTCTCGCACGCATCCGACGTCACCGACTGGGGCGACGACGACCAGATCTGCTCCGTCCACTACCCGGAGATGCAGGCGATCGCGAAGGAGCTCTCCGGCGCGGACCACACCCTCCTGATCGGGCACATCAAGCGGAACCCCGAGCAGGCACGCGCGCACCACGACCTCGCGCCGATCCCGCTCGTCCACTGCGACTTCGCCGACTCCTACGAGCAGCTCCTTCGAGACCGTTACCGGAAGCCGGGTCCTGAGGAGGCGGCGGCGCTGGAGGCCGCGGGCCTCCGCGGCCGTGACGTCGCGCGGGCGGAACGGCTCCTCGTGCTGCAGTTCTGGCGCAACGTCGGGCCCGTGAAGATGGACATGCCGCTCGCGTGGTGCGATGCCCGAACCGTGCCGCGGCGGGCGATCCGTCCGTTCCCCGTCACGAACTACGCCGGGGGCGGGTTCGACTTCGAAGCGCTCGGCTTCGAGGCGCCGCGCGACCCGTCGGCCCACGAGTGGTACGGGTTCGACCGGATGCAGGTCGACGAGGTCGTCGCGTTCCGCACGTTCGACACCGCGATGGTCGCGACGGGCGAGCCGTACTGGACCCCGCACTCCGCGTACCGGGACCCGGAGGTCGCGCTCGGCCAGCCGAGCCGCTCCAGCGTCGAGCTGCGGGTGACGTGCGTGTTCGAGTAGGTCGGGACCCGCTCTGGATCCGTAACGAACGCCGCCGCTTCGCCGAGGTTCGCGTCCGGTACTCCAGCAGCGCGGACGATTGAACGGAGGCGCCGCGGTGCGGGACGCGATCGCGCGCACCCGCACCGCCGCTCCTGCTCACCTCCTTTCGGCGGGAGGAGTCAGATGACGCGCTTCCAGATCGACTGGGTGGTGACGCCCGGCTGGTAGCAGGACGCGGCCTCGCCGTCGAGGAAGGCGACGAAGTCGGCGTTCGTGTTGATCGCCTGCTCCGCCTCCTCGAGCTGCTTCAGGGAGCTTCCCGCGGTGATCCACCCGCACCCGCCGTACTGGCCGGTGACGGCGACCAGGAACGAGGTGGGCAGGCCACCTATCGCCGTTGCGCGGTGCGCGATCTCGACACCGGCCGCGATGCCACGCTGGAGCGCCCCGTTCGAGAGCTGCGCACGTACGACCGCGACGTGCGTCGCATCGGGCGTGGCAGCGGGCCGCTCGACGAACTGCGCCACTTCGTCGTCGACCGTGCCTGTCAACTTCGTCGCGCCCTGCTCCAACAGGTCGTTGAAGATCGAGTCCGCCTGCAGCTTGGCGTCGGCGGCCTCCATGTCGGCGAGCGTCTCGAGCGTGCAGCCCCATGACACCGCGTTCACACCGGGCGACATCACGGGCACCCACAGGCCGGCGTCGAGCGACGTGATCTGGTTGACCTTCTCCGTAACCGTGACGGCCCACTCGATGCCGTCGCGGGCGTGCCCGAACCCGAGTCGGGCGGTGCGGTTGAACAGGTACATGGAACCCCCTCTGTTCGTTGCCCGACTCGACTGTGCGCTCGCCCGCGCCGCGTGTCGAGAGGGCGATTCCGGCCATGTCGGGCGAGGTGCTCACGTGCCGCGTCGGGTTGAGGATCGAAGGAGGGGGCAGACCGCCCAGCCGATCGGGTGGCGGGTACCGGCTTCCCGGCTGCAGACTGACGACACCGTCAACAGGGGGGCACACCATGGCCGCGGCGACGTTCGAGTTCGTGCCGTTCGGGGGGAAGGTCGCGCGCGACCCGTACCCGTTCTACGACCGCATGCGGGAGGCGGGGGATGTCTTGAAGACGTCGTTCGGCTTCTACCTGGTGCACCGCTATGCCGACGTTCGCAACGTCCACGGCGACCACGCGTCGTTCAGCATGGCCGCGATGGGCGCCGGCGTCGGTGGAGCGATGGGCGGCGGGGGAGAGGGCGGCGCCGGTATGGGCGGCGGCGACTTCCTGATGGCCCAGACCATGCTCACCACCGATCCCCCCGACCACGAACGGCTCCGGCGGGTCGTCAACCGCGCGTTCACGCCGACGTCGATCACGAACCTCGAGCCGCGCGTGCGCGAGATCACGAGGTCGCTGCTCGCCCCGCTGGCGAAGGGCGAGCCGTTCGACATCGTGGCCGACTTCGCCGCTCCGCTCCCGACGATCGTGATCGCGGAGTTGCTCGGGATCCCCCCGGAAGACGGCGAACGCTTCCGTCGCTGGACCGAGGCCGTCACGGGCACCGACGTTCGCACGGCGACGACGCAACAGACCCGGCAGCGCTTCGGTGCCGAACTGCGGGCGTACCTCGGCGAACAGATCGAGCGACGGAAGGCGCACCCGAGCGACGACCTCATCGGTCGGATGGTCGTCGCGAACCGCGACCAGGTGATGACCGATGCCGAGGTCGTGGCGTCGTGCGTGCTGCTGCTCATCGCCGGCAACGAGACCACGATGCGGCTGATCACGAACATGACGCTCGCCCTCGGCCGTCATCCCGACCAGCTCGAGCGCCTGGTGGCCGACCGTGAGCTGATCCCGACTGCGGTCGAGGAGACGCTCCGCTACGACAGCCCCGTGCAGATGCTGTTCCGCGGGACCAAGCAGCCGTCGATCGTGTCGGGCGAGGAGATCCCCGCAGGTGCGCCCGTGCTGACGATGCTCGCGGCGGCGAATCGAGACCCTGACGTGTTCAAGGATCCCGATGTCTACGACGTCGGCCGCTCCGACAACCTCCACGTGTCGTTCGGTCACGGGATCCACTACTGCCTGGGCGCGCCGCTGGCCCGGCGCGAGACGAAGGTCGCGTTCGAGGAGCTGCTCGAGGTCGCGCCGCGCTTCGACGTGCTGACGAACGATGACGAGCTCGAGTACCCGCAGATGCTGTTCCTCCGCAGCCCGCGGTCGCTGGTGATAAGCGCGGCCTGAACCGATGATCGGCGTCGACGACTTTCACGCCTCCGCGGATGCATGGCTCGCGGACAACGCTGCCGTCGCGCCCCGCGACTACGGCGCCATCCTCCCGCCCGAGCTGGGCGATGCGGGACGGGCGTGGCAGCGGCGGCTGTTCGACGCCGGATTCGCCGGGATCCACTGGCCGGAAGAGCACGGCGGCCGAGGGCTCACGCCGGAGCACACCGCGGCGTGGATCGAGGCCTGCGCTCTGGCCGAGGTGCCTGCGTTCATCAACATGGTCGGCGTGGTGCTGGCTGGAGGGTCGATCCTCCTGTTCGGCACCGACGACCAGAAGCGGGAGCATCTTCGGCCGATCCTCACGGGCGAGCGCGTGTGGTGCCAGCTGTTCAGCGAGCCCGGGGCCGGCTCCGATCTCGCCTCACTCACCACGCGGGCGGAGCGTGACGGCGACGTGTACGTGCTCACCGGGCAGAAGGTGTGGTGCTCGAACGGGCGCATCAGCGACTACGGGATCTGCCTGGCCCGCACCGATCCCTCCGCTGTGCCGCACAAAGGCATCTCGTTCTTCCTCGTCGAGATGCACGCGCCCGGCGTCGAGGTGCGCCCGCTCCGGCAGATGACGGGCGGGTCGGAGTTCGACGAGGTGTTCCTCGACGAGGTGCGGGTGCCGGCCAGCAACCTGCTGGGGCCGGAGCACGGCGGTTGGGGTGTGGCGATGGCGACGCTCACCAACGAACGCGGGCACATCGGGGCGTCGGCGATCTCGCTGCGGCGCCGACTCGACGCGATGGCTGCGTCGGGGCAAGGACTCGACCCGGTGGCGCGCGACGAGCTGAGCGCACTGCTGGCGCGGGGGATCGCTTTGCTCGCTCTCTCGGGGCGTCAGGGCCCGGTCGCCTCGGTGGCGGCGTCGTTGATGAAGCTCGGCGTGACGGAGCTGATGGTCGACGTAGCGTCCGCCCGTCTCGCTTCCACCGGTCCTGCCGGGATGCTCTCGAGCGACGCGAGCGCGGCCGTGGTCGCCGCGCCGGCGGGCAAGATCGCCGGCGGCACGACCGAGGTCCAGCGGAACATCATCGGTGAGCGCATCCTGGGCCTTCCGAAGGAGCCGCGGCCGGCTCGATAGTCCGGTGGCTCCATGCCCCGACTGGCCCGATACTTCACCCGGTGAAGTATCGTGGTCTGCGTGTCATCGCAGCAGCTCGCCGAACGTGTGTCACACGTCACCACCCGCCTCGCCCGCATGTTGCGCCAGCAAGACGAGGGTGAGCTGACGCTCACCTTCCGGGCGGCGCTCGCGACGATCGAGCGTCGAGGACCCTTGACCCTCGGAGACCTCGCGGCGATCGAGCACATGGCGCCGCCGACGGTCACCAAGGTGGTGACGCAGCTCGACGAGCGCGGCCTCATCCAGCGGACGATCGACCCGGACGACCGCCGGGTCACCCGGGTGTCGGTGTCGCCGGCCGGCGCCGCGCTCCTCGCCGCAGACCGGAAGCGCCGCACCGAGTGGCTCGCCGGAGAGCTCCGCCGGCTCTCCGCCGACGAGCGAGAGCGCCTTGCCGCTGCGGTGGAGGTGCTCGAGGGGCTCACCTCCACGGAGATGCAGCGGGCATGAACGCCACCTTCCGCTCGCTCGGCATCCGCAACTTCCGCCTCTTCTTCATCGGCCAGGCGATCTCCCAGATCGGCACCTGGATGCGCATGGTCGCCATGGCGCTGCTCGTCCTGCACATCACCGACAGCGGCGTGGCCGTCGGGCTCATGACGGCGTTCCAGTTCCTGCCCGTGCTGCTCCTCGGCGCGTGGGCGGGGCTCGTCGCCGACCGCTCCGACAAGCGCAAGCTTCTCCTGATCGTGCAGACGGCGCTGATGGGCCAGTCGTTCGCGCTCGCCGCTCTCGCGTTCATGGACAGGCCGCCGGTGCTCGCGCTCTACGCCGTCGCTCTCGCCGGCGGTGTGGCGACGGCCTTCGACAACCCGGCGCGGCGTTCGTTCGTCGTCGAGATGGTGCCCGAGGCGAACGTCCAGAACGCCGTCGCGCTGAACACCGCGATGATGACGGGCTCGCGGATCTTCGGCCCGGCACTCGCCGGGGTCCTCATCACGACCGTCGGCTACGGGTGGGCGTTCCTCGCCGACGGCTTGTCCTACATCGCGGTGCTCGCCGGGCTCTGGATGATGAGGCCCGCGGAGCTGCGCCCGGCGCCGCCTGCGATCCGGGGCAAGGGCCAGGTGCGCGAGGGACTCCGTTACACCCGAGCGACGCCCGATCTCTGGATCTCGCTCGTGATGATGGCCGTCATCGGCACGCTCGCCTTCAACTTCTCGGTGACGTTCCCGCTCTTCGTCACCCGTGCGCTCGACGGTGACGAGCAGCTCTTCACCCTGCTGTTCTCCGTCGTCAGCATCGGCTCGGTCGCAGGATCGCTCTGGGCGGCGCGACGGGAGTCGGTGGAGCTCCGCCAAGTGGTCGTCGCGGCGTTCCTCTTCGGCGCCGCGATGCTGCTGCTCGCAGGATCGCCGGGCATCGCGCTCGCGTTCCCGTTCGCGGTGCTCGTCGGGCTCGGGAGCATCATCTTCATGACGTCTTCGACTGCGCTCCTGCAGCTGCGCGCCGACCCTTCGATGCGCGGCCGCGTGCTCGCGCTGCAGGCGATGGTGTTCCTCGGCAGCACGCCCGTCGGCGGCCCGATCGTCGGTTGGGTGTCGGAGGTGTTCGGCGCCCGGATGGGGCTCGTCGTCGGCGGCGTGGCCTGCATCGGCGCCGGCATCTGGGGCGGCCTGGCGGGACGCCGGCGCCTCGACCGCACGGTGTCGACCGACGGCCTCGTCGCCTCGGGCGCCGACGCCAACCTGCAGTCGGCGTAGCTCAGCGGCGGCGGGTTCGGAGCAGGACCTCCTGCGCGACGGTGGCCACGTGAACGCCGTCGGCCGAGAAGAAGTGGCCCACGGAGACGCCGCGTGAGCCGCGCATGCCTTGCGCGGTGAAGTCCTGCAGTTGCCATTCGTCGGCCCGTGACGGGCGGTGGAACCAGATCGCGTGGTCGAGGCTCGCCGCCATGAACTGGTTGCCGCCCTCCTCCTCGTCGTCACCAGAGGCGTCGTCGTCCGGAGCGTCACGACGATCTGGATGGAGTGCGACGAGGGCGTCGGTGGGGAGATCGTCGGACGCGTAGGCGAGGGCGCACGCCTGCACCAGTGGGTCGTCGCCGAGGTCCTCGTTCACCCGCACCCAGGCGCGGGCGCAGCCGTCCTCGTTGGCCACGACGAAGCGTCGATCGAACACCTCGCTCCAACCGCCGGCCGGGAACGCGTCGGGCCCGCTCACCTCGGGCATGGTCGCTCGCTGGATCTCGGGTGCGTCCTCGTCGACCTGGAAGGAAGCGGTCATCGTCAGGATCGCGCCCGTCGACTGCCGAGCCTCGAGCGATCGCGTCACGAACGACCGTCCGTTGCGGACGCGCTCGACCTCGAAGCGGATCGGCTCCGATGCATCACCTCTGCGGACGAAGTAGGCGTGGAGCGAGTGGACGCGGAACTGCGGCTCGACCGTGAGGCCCGCGGCGCGCAGGCCTTGGGCAACGATCTGCCCTCCGTAGAGGCCGCCCCACGGATACGCGGGTCCGACGCCGACGAACGTGTCCGGGCCGTGCGGCTCGAGCCGCATCATGTCGAGGAAGCGCACCGCCTACGACCTCTGGTGGCGATCGAGGCGGACCGTCACCTTCCGACCCTTGATGGTCGTGCCGCGCAGGGCAGCGACCACGTCTCCCGCCGCATGCTCCGGCACCTCGACGAGCGCGAAGCGGTCGGCGATCTCGATGGCGCCGATGTCTCGTCGCTTGAGGTACGACTCGCCGGTGATCGCGCCGACGAGGTCCTGCGGACGCACGCCCGCGCTGCGACCGGCGCCGACGAACACCTTGGCCGTCGGTCCCTGACCGGCCCTGCCGCCCTTCTTCGGGAAGCGCTCGTCGGACCGACCGCCGCCGCCCTGCCGGCGGTCGCCGCCGCGATCGGTTCGGTCGCGATCGCGCCGCAGCTCGACGTCGGGGATCTCGACCTCGTCGTCCGCGCCCTGCGTCGTCGCCTCGTGAGCGAGCTTCACGGCGGCGAGCGCGATCTCCATCAGGTCGAACTCGTCCGACAGGGTCTCGACCACGGGGCGGAACGCGTCGAGCTCGTCCTCCAGCAAGCTCTCGTGCAGCGAGGCCCGCGTGAGCTCGAGCCGGCGGGCCCGCAGGTCGGCGACCGTCGGCACCTTCTCGACGTCGATCTTCTGGCCGGTGACCCGCTCGATCACCTTCAGCATGCGGTGCTCCCGCGGCTCGGCGAGGGTGATGGCGACGCCCTCTCGGCCCGCGCGGCCGACGCGCCCGATGCGGTGCACGTACGCCTCGGGCGCGGACGGGACGTCGTAGTTGACGACGTGGGTCAGGTGCTCCACGTCGAGCCCTCGCGCCGCGACGTCGGTGGCGACGAGCAGGTCGGCCGTTCCCGACCGAAGGCGTGCCATGACGCGGTCGCGTTGCTCCTGGGTCATGCCGCCGTGCAGCGCCTCGGCTCGGTAGCCCCGGCCGTTGAGGGTCTCGGTGAGGGTGTCGACCTCCTCGCGGGTGCGGCAGAAGACGATCGCCGCCGTCGGCGCCTCGACGTCGAGCACCCGCCCGAGTGCAGCGGGCTTCGAGGCCCGGGGGACGACGTACGCGCTCTGGCGGACGCGAGGGACGTCACCGGGCGCGGCTCGGTCGGCCGCGATCTCGACCCGAGCGGGGTTGCGCAGGTGACGGTCGGCGATGGCCCCGATGCGAGCGGGCAGCGTCGCGGAGAACAGCACCGTCTGCCGCTCCTCGGGCGCCTCGGCCAGGATCGCCTCCAGATCTTCGGCGAACCCCATGTCGAGCATCTCGTCCGCCTCGTCGAGCACCACGATGCGCACGGCTCCGAGGCGGAGCGTGCCTCGCGACAGGTGGTCGACGGCACGGCCGGGCGTCGCGACGACGACGTCGACGCCGCGGTCGAGCGCCCGCAGCTGCTGGACGATCGGCTGCCCGCCGTAGATGGGCAGCACCCGGACGCCCAAGCGGCGCCCGTAGCGGTGCACCGCCTGCGACACCTGGATCGCCAGCTCGCGCGTCGGCACGAGCACGAGCGCGGTCGGCTCGGTGCGGTCGAAGCGCTCGGGCCCGCCGTCGCCCACCTGCTCGAGGATCGGCAGCGCGAACGCCGCCGTCTTGCCGGTTCCCGTTGCGGCCTGACCCAGGAGGTCGCGCCCCTCCCGGATCAGGGGGATCGTGGCGCGTTGGACCGGCGTCGCCTCCTCGTAGCCGAGGGTGTCCAGCTCGTCGAGGAGGTCTTGGCGGAGGCCGAGCGCGGCGAAGGAGGAATCGTCCACCCGTCCTTGCTACCAGTCGTTCAGGAACACCTGTGACGAGAACGGGCCACAACCGGGGTCACGGGCGTACCGGGTGTCGGACATCTGCGACTCGGTGATGTAGAAGCACTCGCCAGTCGCGCTGCGAGTTCCGAGCACGACCTGCTGGCCGCCCACCTGCACCACGACCACGCCGACGGAGCCGGGGGCGTTCCCCTGCTCGAACTGGATCGACGGGTCGATCTGGTCGAGCTCGAAGAGGTTGTCGGTGTAGCGGTCGTTGTCGATGTAGTAGGTCTGCTGCGCGAAGAGCGCGTCGCGAAGGTCGCTCTGGGCCGCGAAGTCCTCGCTCGACTCGGTGATCGAACCGCCCACCTCGTCGAACGCGTCGTCCGGGATCGCGGCGATGAGCAGGGCGAAGCCGGCGACGGCAAGCGCGGTGAGCACGATGTTGGCGATGCTGATGATCCGGCTCGCAGTGACGAGCCCGTCGCCGGTGTAACGCCCGCCGGACGCACGGATCTCCTTCTTCGCCTGGCTCGCGAAGACCAACGACACGATGGCCGAGATCACGGGGCAGACGACGAATGAGACGATCGACAGGACCAGCGCGATGGTGGCCTTCGACGAGGTCTGCGGTGCGGCTGCGTACGCCGGCTGGCCGTAGCCGCCATAGGTCGAGCCGTACGCGGTCGACCCGTAGGAGGGGGTGGAGGTCGATCCGTAGGGCGGCGGGTCGCTCGACCCGTAGGGCGGCACATACGGCGAGTACTGCGACGCGGGCTGCTCGGGTGGGCGGTAGTCCGGATGCTGCTCGGGCGGGTACCACTTGCCGTCGGAGGCCTGCCACCAGTCTGCGCCCACCGGCGTGTCGCTCATGGCGCCAGTTTGGTCTAGCGGCCCCGGCGAGCGGCCCATACCGCGAGCCCGGCGAGGAGGAACATCCCGGGCACGACGCCCGCCATCAGCACCCGGACGTAGCCGATGCGGGCGTCGGTGAGCACCAGGGGGCGAGGGCGTGCGAGGTTCGCCGACACCGACACGAGGTCGTCCTCCAGCGTGAGCCAGTCGAGCGCCTGTATCGCCAGCCGGCTGTGGCCGAGCTCGCTCAGGAACGCGTTCGACAGGAGGTCGACATCCGACGTGACGACGATCCTCGAGCGCACCACGTTGTCGTTGGTGGCGTCGACACGCGAGGCGTCGGCCGCCGCGACCAGCGTGAGCCGCCCCTCCAGCCGCTCGCCGCCGTCACTCCGGTCGAGCCGTCCGCCGCTCGTCGTCGCGGCGACGGCGGCGACCGCCACGCCCTCGGCCGGTGACGGGTCGATCGCGAGCGCCTGCGCGCCGGGGTAGATCGTGGGAGGAAGCCGGCGAACGAACGGGAAGCCCGAACGGTACGCCGCGACCACGGGTGTCGCAGGGTCCCCCGGCACGTGGCCGCTCGGGTTCGTCTCGAGCACGACGCCGCGCTCGATGCGGATGCCGTAGGGCTCGAGCAGTGGGCGCAGCGACGCCGTCGACTCGGGATCGGTCAGGACCAGCGCTCGCCCGCCGCGCTGCATCCAGTCGACGATCGGGTCGCCGGCGCCGACGTCCGCCGTCGGAGCGGCGAGAACGACGGCGGTGCATTCGGTGAGCGCGGCGGCAGACGTGGTCGTGACCCGGTATCCGTTCGAGGTCAGGAGCTGAGCGAGCGCGGAGACCCCCTCCGCTTGGGCAGTGAGCGGGCGCTCGCCGTGCTGGTCGCCGAAGCACACGGTCGCCTGGCCGTCTCGCTGGAGTCGAGCGAGGCCTGCGGTCACGTCCTGCTTGGAGGCGGTGGGTGCGGTCTCGATGCGGTCGCCCTGCTCCAGCGCGAGGCCACCGAGGGCGGGATCGACGCCGAGACGGCGAAGCTCGCCCGGTGAGTCGGCGGGGTCGAGCACCCGGTAGGAGATGCGACGGTTCGCGCGGCGGTAGCGGTCGAGCAGCGCCGCGGCCTCTGCCCGTCCGGGCTCCTGCCGCGGCAGGAAGGCCGTGACCCTCACCTCGCCGTCCACGGCTGCGACCACGTCGAGGGAGGTGCGGGTGAGGCTGAGCGACCGGTCGGCGGTCAGGTCCACCTCGGTCCGCACGCGGTCGAGCACGGCGGTGCCAGCGACCACGACCACCACGGCCGCCACAACCGCAAGCGCCCGCCGGCGCACGACGCCGCTCATCGCCGCCGGGCGTCGACGCACACGGTGGCGGCGACAAGCGCGGAGACCGTGATCAAGACGAAGAAGCCGGCGTCGGCGGAGTCGATGGCACCGCCCGCGAACGAGTGGAGCCGGTCGGAGATCGACAACCGCGCCACGGCGCCGGCCGCACTCGCGGTCTGCGTCGACTGCGCGAACCACAGCACGAGCCCGACGAACATGGCGACGATCGCGGCGACCGCCTGCGCCGAAGTGCACGCGGACGCAAGGAGGCCGATGGCGGCCGTCGCTGCGACGACGAGCGCGAGGCCCAGGAATCCCGTGACCACCGGACCCCAGTCGGGATCGCCCCACCACGACAGGAGGAGCGGCATGAGGAGACACGGCGCGACCACCGCGGCCGCGGTGGAGACGACCCCGATCCACTTGCCGGCGACGAGCGTCGCGGCCTGGACCGGGATCGATTGCAGCACGTCGAGCGTCCCGCTGCGTTCCTCGTCGGCGATCGCGCGCATCGTGAGGACCGGCACGAGCACGACGAGGAGGAACCCGGCGATCGGGAAGAGGGGCTGGACGACGGCCTGCCGGCGGCCGACCAGCTGGTCGACGAAGAGGACGCCGGCGACGGCGTTGAAGACGATCGCGACGGCGTAGGGGAGGGGCGATGCCCACAGCACCGCGAGCTCCTTGCGGACGACGGCGCGGATCATGCGAGCGTCGCTTCGCCGACCAGTCGAAGGAACCGTTCTTCCAGGTCGCCGAACGCAGCTCGCTCCACGTCGGCGACCACGCGTCCGGCGACGAGGACGACGACGCGGTCGCAGATCGCCGAGGCTTCGGCGAGGAGGTGCGTCGAGAACAGCACGGCCGCGCGGTCGTCGCGAGCGGCCCGGCGGATGACGTCTCGCGCGGCTACGACCTGGGCCGGATCGAGCCCTTGGGTCGGTTCGTCGAGGACGAGGGCTGCAGGCGGACCCAACAACGACCCCGCGAGCGCGACCCGCTGACGCTGTCCCCTCGACAGACGAGAGATGGGCCGGCCGAGCAGGTCGGCGACGTCGGTGAGCTGCGCGACGCGGTCGATGTCGTGCACCGCCACGCCCTTCATCCGCGCCAGGTAGCGGAGGTGGCCGCGGGCGCTCAGCCCTTCGTAGACGGCGAGCTGCTCGGGCAGGTACCCGACCGGGCGCGTCACCTGTGTCGACCCGGTGTCGGGCCTCAGCACGCCGAGCAGGCACCGCATCGTCGTCGTCTTGCCCGCACCGTTCGGTCCGACGAAGCCGACGATCTCGCCTGGCTCGACGCGCAGGTCGACGCCGCGCACGGCCGCTCGTCCGCCGAAGGAGCGCGCGAGGCCGCGCGCTTCGATCACACCGGGGTTCGGCGGAGGGCGCCCCCGGCAGGAGGCTGCGGCGCGCCGAGCCGGTCGAGGTCGTCGAGCGTCTCGACCACCTCGCCCCGCAGCCACTGCACGATGCCTGCCAGTCCGGCCGGCGCCCGCGTGATCACGACGATCAGCAGGATGCCGGTGCCGATCGGCACGATCCACCCGTTGTCGAAGTGCACCAGGAGCGGGACACCGAACACGAGGATGGCACCGAGCACCGATCCGAGGAGGGATCCGAGGCCGCCGATCATCACCATCGCGACGAGGAGCAACGAGTAGCTCGTGGTCCACGTCGTCGACTCGACCGTCTTGAGCTCAGTGGCGAACAGCGCGCCGGCCAGTGCGGCGATGCCTCCCGACGTGGCGAACGCGACGAGCCGGTACTGCACCAGGCTCACGCCGAACGTCGTCGCCGCCTTCTCGTTCTCCCGGATCGCGAGGAACCCCCGTCCCGTGCGCGAGCGGTTGAGGTTCCGGGCCACGACCGCGCAGAGCAGGAGCGCGACGAGGCACACGAGGAACAGCGGGCGCTTCGTCGTGCTGTCGAGGTCGAGCGGCCCGAGCTTCGGCGGGTTCACGGCGATGCCCGCCGTCGAGCCTCCGATGAGCCGGCTCTTGAAGATGAAGAACTCGGCCGCGAGGTTGAAGGCGAGCGTGGCGACGGCCAGGTAGAGGCCCTTGATGCGGAGAGCCGGGAGACCGATGAAGAGGCTGACCGCCATCCCGACGAGCACGGCCATCGCCACCGAGACCAGCCACGGCAGGCCCACGCGGGTGTAGAGGTTCGCCGCCGCGAAGGCCCCGACGCCGGTCAGACCCCACTGGCCGAGCGACACCTGCCCGCTGTAGCCCATCAGCACCGTCAGGCTGATGCCGACCATCGCGAAGATCGCGATGCGGATGAAGGCGCCGTTCGTGGCGGGGCCCGTCACCAGGCTCAGTCCGATGACGAAGACGATGGTGATCGGGAGCATCCACCGAAGCGTGCGAGCACCCGCGGTGTCGCGCAGGCGCGCGGGGAGGTCGCGAAGCGCGGGCACGAACGCGACCTTGTCCTCGGTCTCCTCCTTCTGGCCGAAGATGCCGCCCGGGCGGAACAGCAGGATCGTGATGATCACGACGAAGAGCAGCGTCTCGGGCCAGCCGGGCTGATCGTCGGTCACCATGCGCAGGAGCGCTTCGAGCACACCGACCGACAGGCCACCGACGATGGCGCCAGGCAGGCTGGTGAGGCCGCCGACGAGGGCGGCGGCGAGGCCTCGCACGAGGAACCCGGTCGACAAGCTGCCCGGGTCGAGGCTGCCTCGGACCATCGTGATGAGGATCCCGGCGATGCCAGCGAGCAACGCGCCCGTCACCCACACGAACGACGACACGCGGTCTGCGGAGATGCCGAGCAGCCGCGCGGCGTCACGGTTCTCGGCCACCCCCCGCACCGCGACGCCGAACTTCGTCTTCGTGAAGAAGAGCGCGGCGCCACCGCACAGCAGGGGGGTGACGATGAAGACGAGGATGTCGGCTCCGCTGATGACCCGGGTGCCGATCTCGAACGACAGGCTGTCGAGCACTCGCGGGAGGGCGCGGAAGTCGGCCGCCTGCTCGTCGTTCCGGGCGAACAACAGCGTCACGAACCCGACGGCGCCCTGCGCCAGGGCGATCGTCGCGACGAGCTGGATCAGACGGCTGGCGTTGCGGAGGTGGTGCATGATCGTCCGCTCGATCACCCACCCGTTGAGCGCGATGAAGCCCAGGGCGATCACCACGGCGATCGCGAAGCGAGGCAGCGTGTTCGCCCCGAACGGCAGCCACGAGAACGGCGGGAACGACGCCTTCGCCGTGAGCCACCACGCGAGGAACGCGGTCTGCAGGCCGAAGTACGGGTGGGCGAAGTTGAGGACGCGTGTCCCCTTGTAGACGAGCACCAAGCCCAGCGCGAGCAGGCCGTACACGAGGCCGGCCGACAGGCCGATGGCGAGGTACGAGAGGAAGGTGTTCACGCCCGCACCGCCTCGCGCTCGAAGCCGGCGGACGCGCCGGCGAGGAACACCGAACGCAACAGATCCGGCCGGTCGGCCAGGCCTGCGCTCGGACCCTCGTAGCGGACCTCCCCCTTCTCGAGGAAGTAGGCGCGGTCGGTGTAGGCGAGGGCGAACGAGGCCTGCTGCTCGACGACCACGACGGTGAGCCCCTCCTCTTCGTGGAGTCGTTGCACGGTCTCCATGAGCCGCTCGATCACGATCGGCGCGAGACCCAACGAGAGCTCGTCGATCATCAGCAGCTCCGGCCGGGTCATCAGCGCGCGAGCGCAGGCGAGCTGTTGCTGCTCACCGCCCGAGAGGCTGCCCGCCATCTGGTTCATCCGCTCGGAGATCCAGGGGAAGTAGTTGACCGCCCGCTCGACCTCGGCTTCGACCTGCTTCTTGTCGCGGAGCAGGTAGCCGCCCATGCGGAGGTTCTCGCCCACGGTGAGGGTCGGGAACAGGCCGCGCCCGCCCGGCACCTGCCCGAGGCCCGCACGCACCAGCTCCTCCGTCGAGGCGTTGGTCACGTCGTCGCCCTTCCACCGGATCGTTCCCGCCGCAGCGGGGATGAGACCGTGGGCGACCTTGAGGACTGTCGACTTCCCTGCACCGTTCGTGCCGAGCAGCGCGATCCGCTCCCCACGAGCGACCTTGAAGTCGGCCTGGTGGAGGACCTGGACCTTGCCGTAGAAGACGTCGACGCCCTCGAGCTCGAGAAGCACCTCGCCGGTGCCTGCTCCGGCGGCCGCGTTCGCCCCCTTCTCGTCGCGCTTCGCCGACGCCGCGACCATGCGCTGCTCGCGCGGGGTGCCGAGGTACGCCTCCACGACCTTCGGGTCCGCCTGGATCTCTGCAGGCGTCCCCTCGCTCAGGTTCTGGCCGGCGTCGAGGCAGTAGATGTAGTCGCACAGGCTCATCACGAGCGGCATGTCGTCCTCGATGATGAGGATCGTCGAGTCGGTGCTGGCCTGGATGTTGCGCAGCAGCGGACCCAGGGCCTCGGTCTCCTTCTGGCTGATGCCGCTCGCTGGCTCGTCGAGCAGGAGCAGCTTCGGCCGGAGGGCGAGCATGCACGCGAGCTCGAGCAGCCGCAGCGTCCCGTACGACAGCTCCGACGCGAACTTCTCCCCCCACGTCGACATGCCGACGAGGTCGAGCAGCCGTTCGGCTTCCGCGAGGATCGACGCCTCCTCGTTCCGCGTCGTCGGCAGCTGGAGCGCGTTCGACAGGCCGCCCTCGACGCCGTGGAGGTGGAGCGCGACTCGCAGGTTGTCGAGCACCGTGAGGTAGGGGAAGAGGCGGACGTTCTGCAGCGTTCGCCCGATGCCCAGCCCGGCACGCGCGCCGGGCCCGAACGACAGGAGGTCGCGACCGGCGTACATCACCGAGCCGGAGTTGGCCCGCTGGAAGCCGGAGATCGTCTCCATGAGCGTGGTCTTGCCGGCGCCGTTCGGGCCGATCAGGCCGACGATCTCGCCTTCCCGTACCTCGATCGAGACGTCGGACAGCGCGTGGAGGCCGCCGAAGCGGACGCTGATGCCGTGACACTCCAGAAGCGCCGGCGTCTTCGAGCGCATCTCAGAACCCGTCGACAAAGCCGGGCGTCAGCTGCTGGTACTTGTCGACGCCCGCCTGGTACACGACCATGCCCTCGGCCCCGTGGGCCAGGTTGTTCTTGTCTCGGTAGCTGATCGGCGACGAGACGAGGTCGTTGTAGTTGTCGTAGGCGAGCATCCCCGCGAACAGGCGCTGGCGGGTGAGGTCGGGGCCGGCGTCCTTCATGGCCTTCAGCCAGAAGTGCACGATCTGGTACCCGCTGGCGCCGCCCTGGCCGTCCTTGACCCAGTCGTCCTCGCCGTTGATCGCCACCCACTGGTCGTGGGCCTGGTTGAGCGCGCCGCACTTCGACGGGTCGTACGGGTTGTGGTTCGGCCCCGGCAGGTAGTAGCAGCCGCCGGCCAGACCGCGCGCACCGTTCCAGTTGCCGCCCATGAGCGAAAGCGCGGTGTCGCTCTCGTGGGCGAAGTTCGAGAACGACCAATTCCATCCGCATCGCTGCGTCACGCACTCCTGCACCATGCGCGAGGTCGAGATCGGATCCTGCGCGGGCACGACGATCTGCGCACCGGAGTCCTTCAGCTGCTGGATCTGCGCGGCGTAGCTCGTCTGCTCCGTCGGCTTCTGGATCGTCACGACCTTGACGAGCTGCATCCCCTTCGACGCGAGGCGGCGCTGGAAGGCTTCGACCGACGGGGTGATGTACGGCGAGTCGAGCGCCGTGACGCCGACCTTGGTCTTGCCCTGGTACGGCGACCCTGCCCGCTTGATCTCGACGGCGAGGAAGTCGGCCAGCTTCTCGAGGTGGGTGTCGTAGCTGGCCGCGATCTGGAACATGCAGATGTCGCGGAAGCGGCTCTCCGACCCGCCGGCGGCCATGTACGGGATGCCCCGCTTGCGCGCCTCGGCAGCGATCACGGCGACCTGGTCGACGCCGAGGGTGCCGCTGACGAAGAAGGGGTTGTAGCCGTTGATCGCGTTGGCTGCCTGCGCCGCTCCGCTCACGGTGTAGCGGTCGTCGAAGACCTGGTACTCGATCTTGCGCCCGTTGACGCCGCCCATGCGCTCGTTGAGGAAGCGGATGTAGATGCCGACGCCTTCAATCGGGTCTTCGGCCAGGTTGAGCGGCGCCCCGTCGAAGGTGACCGGAGCATGCAACGCCCACCGGATGCTGCCTTGGGTGACACCGGTGCGGTCAGCGCCCGGCTCGCAAGGGTGTTTCGTCGCAGACGCAGCGGGCGCGGGAGCGGCGGTCGCTGTCGGGGACTGCTGCGCGCCGGAGGCGCCGGTCGCGCCGGGCTGGGGTTTCGGTGCAGCGGACGACGGCGCGCCGGGAGCGCCCGGTACGGGCGCAGGCGAGGCCCCTTCGGGCCCGGTCGCCGCGTCGGTGGGCGCCTCTTCGGCCAGCCCCTGCTCGACGGCTCCTTCCGGAGCAGGCGCAGTACCGAGGCCCGCATCGGGCAGCGTCGTTGCGGTCGGGCCCGCGTACAGGTCCTGTTCACCGCCGCCGTCGCTCACCGCGATCGCACCCAGCACCGCTCCGAGGAAGAGCGCGACCGACCAGAGGCCCAGCCCCATCACGAGACGGGCGCTCGGCTGCGCCATCAACTGCTTGAACCCAGACGTGGACCGCGTGAGCACGGAGACCCCCTCCACTGATCACGTCGACCCCCTCCACTGATCACGTCTCACTTCTCCACAGAGGCCGCGGTTCCTGCACTTGCCGTTGACACCGTTCGATATACGTCGTACATATATACGTCATGGCTACTACATCGAAGGTGAGGCGGGCGTCACGATTGGAGTTCCTCTCGGATCTCGAGAAGGCGCTCCACCACGGCAACGCACCCGTCGCCGTTGCGCTGACGGACCTCGACGGCTTCGCCGGGATCAACGACACGTTCGGGAGCGACGCCGGCGACCGGGTGCTCGCCGCGTGGGAGCGGCTGCTCGACGCGAACGTCACGAAGGTCGGCGCCGCGTACCGCCTCGGAGGTGACGAGTACGCGGTGGTCCTGCCGGGGATGTCGGCGGAGAACGCGCTGGTCCTCCTCGACGAGATCCGCACCCACTTCGCCGAGCGCCGCGTCGACGGGGTCGATGCCGCCGTCAGCGCCTCCGTCGGTGTCGCGTCGCAACCTCCCCATGGATCGACCGCGGAGGAGTTGTTCCGCGCCAGTGGCGAGGCGCTGATGCGAGCGAAGCGCGACGGACGTGATCGCGTGGCGCTGTACGTCGAGGAGAAAATGACGTTGAAGAGCAACTACTACAGCCGGGCGAACCTCGACCGCCTGGCGAAGCTCTCGACGTCGACATCCCGGACCGAAGCGAGCCTTCTGCGCGAAGCGCTCGACGACCTCCTCGAGAAGTACCGCGACGCGCTCTGAGGTGCTAGGCCAGTCTCATGAAGCTCTCGATGGGACTCGGCTACACCGGCGACCCGAAAGCCGCGGCGCGGCGGGCGCGTGAGTTCGAGTCGGCCGGAATCGACATGGTGTGGGTGGCGGAGCTGTACAGCTTCGACGCCGTGAGCATCCTCGGCTACCTCGCCGGGCAGACGGAGCGGATGGAGCTCGCATCGGGCATCCTCCCGCTCTACTCCCGCACCCCCACCCTCACCGCGATGACGGCGGCCGGCCTCGATGCGGTCTCGGAAGGCCGCTTCGTCCTCGGGCTCGGCGCATCGGGACCGCAGGTGATCGAAGGCTGGCACGGCGTGCCGTACACGAAGCCGCTGACCGCCACGAAGGAGATCATCGACATCTGCCGCAAGGTGTGGAAGCGGGAGCGGGTCGAGTACGACGGGGAGCTCTACAAGCTCCCCCTCCCGCCCGACCAGGGAACCGGCCTCGGCAAGCCGCTCAAGATCATCAACCACCCGGTGCGCGAGAACATCCCGATCTACCTCGCATCGCTCGGTCCGAAGAACGTGCAGATGACGGCGGAGATCGCGGATGGATGGCTGCCGGCGTTCTTCCATCCCGACAAGGCGCGCGAGGTGTTCGGTCCCGATCTGGATGCGGGTGCCGCTCGTCGTGACCCGTCGCTCGCTCCGCTCGAGATCGTCGCCGGCGGCACCGTGGCGATCACGAACGACGCCGACGTCGCCAAGAAGATCCGCGACCGCGGCCGTGGCGGCACGGCTCTCTACGTCGGCGGTATGGGCGCCAAGGGCAAGAACTTCTACAACAACGTCTTCCGTCGCTACGGCTACGAGGCGGAGGCCGAGAAGATCCAGGACCTCTACCTGTCGGGCCAGAAGGCGGAGGCCGAGGCGCTCGTGCCCGACGACTACCTCGAGGCGACCGCCCTCGTGGGCGACGAGGGGCGCGTGCGAGAGCGGATCGAGGCGTACAAGGCCGCCGGCGTGACCCGCCTGTCGATCACGCCCGTCGGCGATGACCCGCTCGCGTTGATCGAGAAGGTCAAGGCCTGGGCCGACTGACCGTCCGCGTTGTTGTCCCACCCTCGTCGTACCGTCGGGGCGTGGTGACGTTCACGGTCGTGCTGAGCCATCGGGGCTCGTACAAGGGGATGGTCGGCCCGTTCGCCGACGAAGACACCGCCGTCGCGTGGGCGGGTCTCAACGCCCGCGCGTCCGACGGCTGGGCGTGGGACGTCGAACCGCTCGTCGACCCCGACCACCTCGCGGCGTACGAGCCCCCGGCGCGACCCCACCTTCGTGTGGTGTCGTAGTGGCCGATGAGTTCTGCGTCGTTCGATCGTCTCCCTGACGTGCACACCCGATACGTCGACATCGAGACGGCCGAGCCGCTGGGCGGGCCGTCGCTGCTGGTCGCGACCCGGAAGGGGCTGTGGCGGATCGACGCCGATCCGGCGCGTGAGCAGTGGTGCGCGGCGGGTCCTTCGTTCCTCGGCCACGTCGCGCACCACGCGGTGCTCGATCCCCGCGACCGCCGGACGCTGCTGCTCGCCGCGAAGACCGGCCACCTCGGTCCCACCGTGTTCCGATCGGCCGATCTGGGGCGAACGTGGACGGAGGCGTCGAAGCCGCCCGCCTTCACCTCGCCCGACCCGCTCGGGCTGGGCCGCAGCGTGCGGAGCGTGTTCTGGCTCTCGCCGGGCCACGCCGACGAGCCGGGCACGTGGTACGCCGGCGCGTCGCCGCAGGGGCTGTTCCGCACAGCCGACGGCGGCGACACGTGGGAGCCGGTCAGCGGTTGGAACGACCACAAGATGTGGGAGACGTGGGCCGAGTGGCCCGACACCGAGGGCACGCCCGACGGATCGCTGCTCCACTCGGTGAACGTCGACCCGCGCGATCCCGACCACCTCTACATCGGCTTGTCGGGCGGTGGGGTGTTCGAGTCGACCGACGGCGGCAACGACTGGCAGCCGCTCAACGCGGGGTGCCGGGCCGACTTCTTCCCCGATCCGTATCCCGAGTTCGGCCACGACCCCCACACGGTCCGGCTGCACCCACTGCAGCCCGACCGGCTCTACCAGCAGAACCACTGCGGCATCTACCGGATCGACCGTCCGGCGAACGAGTGGGTGCGCATCGGCGACAACATGCCCCGAGAGATCGGCGACATCGGCTTCCCGATCGAGCTCCATCCCCGTGACCCCGACACCATCTGGGTGTTCCCGATGGACGGCACCGACGTGTGGCCGCGCACGAGCCCCGGCGGCCGCCCTGCGGCGTACGTGAGTCGCGACGCAGGAGAGTCGTGGATCCGGTGTGACGGCGGGCTGCCGGAGCGGGCGTGGTTCACAGTGAAGCGCCAGGCGATGACCACCGACACGCACGATCCCGTCGGCGTGTACTTCGGCACCACGAGCGGCGAGGTGTGGGCGAGCCGCGACGAAGGGGCGACGTGGGCGTGCATTGCCGCGCACCTGCCGGAGATCTACGCCGTCGAGTGCGCGTATCCGCCGGCCGGGTGATCGTCCGCATCCCGACGCCGCTCCGGTCGTACACGGCGGGCGCGGCCGAGGTCGGCGCGGCCGGTGCGACGGTCGCCGAGGTCGTGGCCGACCTCGACCGCCAGTTCCCCGGCTTCCGCTTCCGCATGGTCGACGAGCACGGCCAGCTCCGCCAGCACGTCCGGGTGTGGGTGAACCAGGAGCTCGTGCGCGACCGCTCGCTGTCGGTTGCCGTGACCGACGCCGACGAGATCACGATCATGCAGGCGTTGTCCGGCGGCTGAGCGGCGACGCGCATGCGTCGTGCGCCCCACCTGCGCCCGACCTGCGCGACGAACGCCACCCCTCACACGGGGTTCTGTCGCGGAGGTCGCGACACGGCGGCTACTGAGTGCGGAAGGCGAGCGGGGGCTCCACCTCGGAACCTTCGGGGGCGATCTCGATGGCGAGGACCGTCGCGAGGTCGTCGATGCAGTCGGCAGGGACGTCGACGATCAGCTCGCCGGACGGGTCCCAGTTGAGGAGGTCGTCCATCACCGAGCAGCGCGTCCGGTGTTCGAGCAGTCGACCGGACGCGACGTGGGTGACACCCCGAACACGCCGGATGGGGAGACCGCGGACGGTCGCCGTCTCGTAGGGCCGCGCGAGGAGGTGGACGTAGACGGCGTCGCCCGAACGAGTCGACGGTGCGTAGACCTGCCACGGCTCGAGCCCCGGCGTGGTGTCGTGGATCGAGCCAGCGTTCGCCCGCATCCACCGGGCGACCGTCTCGAGGCGCTCGACCTGTTCTGGCGCGAGCGAGCCATCACCGCGAGGCCCGACGTTGAGCAGGAGGTTGCCTCCGCGCCCTGCCACCTCGCACAGCGTGTGCACGAGCTCTCGCGCCGACTTGTAGCCGGTGTCGGCGGGGCAGTAGCCCCAGGTCGAGTTCATCGTCATGCACGTCTCCCACCGGCCGTCGGACGGTGCGGCGGGCACCAACTGCTCCGGCGTCTCGTAGTCGCCATGGCCAGGGAGGCGGTCGTTGACGAGGCACTCGGGCTGGAGGTCGCGGATCATCGCCATCAGCTCGTCGGCCTTCCACTCCCGCGCCGACCGCTCCCATCCGCCGTCGAACCACAGCACGTCGATCGTCCCGTAGTCGGTCAGGAGCTCGCGGACCTGCGGGAACAGGTAGTCGTCGACGAACCGGCCCCAAGCCTCGGGTGAGGAACGGCGGGGCGAGAAGGCGTAGGGCCGGTCGTCGTCGGTGAGCGCCGGGTAGTCGACGTGATGCCAATCGGAGAGCGAGTAGTAGAGCCCGACCCGCAGGCCTGCGGATCGGAATGCGTCGACGTAGGCGCCGACCAGATCGTCGGAGGCGTGGAAGTCGGACACGGCGCTCGGCCACATCGAGAAGCCGTCGTGGTGGCGCGAGGTGAAGACGGCGTAGCGCATGCCCGCGTCAGCTGCGAGCGCGGCCCACTCCTTCGGCGCGTCGACCGACGGAGCGAACGTGGCGGCCGACGACTGGTACTGCTCGACCGGCACCGGCGTCGAGTAGGGGAGGACCGCGGTGCCGCCGGCCATCGGCCACGACAGCTCGAGCCCTTGCTGGCTCACATGGCCCCAGTGGATGAACATCCCGAACCGCGCCGAGTCGAACCACGCCCCCCGCTCCATGGCGGGATCGTACGCTCGGGCGCCGATGGTCGACCTCCTCGAAGGGCTCGCGACGACGCGGGCGATCCGCCGGTTCCGCCCCGATCCGATCCCCGACGACGATCTCCAGAAGATGTTCTTCGCCGCGAGCCGCGCGCCGTCGGGTTCGAACCGACAGCCGTTCCGGTTCGTGGTGCTGCGCGACGGCGAGCGAGCGGCGCAGGCGAAGGCGTTGCTGGGCGAGGCGTTCCGACGGGGTGGCGCGCGAAGCGGGTGACCGACGACTACTCCGCCGACGACGACTCTCCGAAGTCGCGCACCGCGCGGGCGATGCAGCACTTCGTCGACAACTTCGAGACGATCCCCGTCGTGGCTCTGGCGTGTCTCGTTCGGTACCGCGAGCCGAACCCCACGGAGGGCGGGTCGGTCTACCCGGCCGTGCAGAACCTCCTGCTCGCGGCTCGGGCGCTCGGCTACGGGTGGTGACGATGTGGCACACGTTCGTCGAGCCGCAGCTGCGGGAGCTGCTCGAGATCCCGGACGGCGTGGCGCTCAGCGCGACGATCCCCCTCGGGCGGCCGGTCGGATCGCACGGGCCCGTGCGCCGGAAGCCGATCGGCGAGCTGATCTACGAAGACCGGTGGGAGTCGCCGGCGTCGTGGGCGGTCGATCCGCCGGGCACGAGGTTCGCCGGCGGTCCGAGGAGGAGCTGATCAGCCGGTCATGGCGCCCTGGCCGCCGTCGACCGGGAGAACGACGCCCGTGACGAACGCAGCCTCGTCGGACGCGAGGTAGAGCGCGGCGTAGGCGACGTCCCATGCCGTGCCTTGATGGCCGAGCGGCACACGGCCTGCGCGGAGCGCGGCGTACTCGCCGCGGTCGGTTCCCGTCGCCCGTGCCGGTGCGTCGACGGCCATCGGCGTGTCGATGAAGCCCGGCATGAGCGCGTTGGCGCGGATGCCGTAGCGGGCGTTGGTGAGCGCGAGGTTCTGGGTGAGCGCGTTCACGCCTGCTTTCGAGATCTTGTAGGCGGTCAGGTTGCCGGCCGCAGCGACCGCGGCGAGCGACGAGATGTTCACGATCGCTCCTCCGCGCTGCTCGCGCATCGACGGGAGCGCGGCCTTGCACGTGAGCCACATCGCCTTGAGGTTCACGTCGAGGATGCGGTCCCACGCGTCTTCCTTCAACGACGCGGGTGTGCTGTCGCCCGCGCCGATGCCGACGTTGTTGTGGAGGATGTCGATGCGCCCGAGCAGCTCGAGCGATCGCTCGACGACGGCTGCGGGTGCCCCGGATGAAGCGATGTCGGCGACCACGACGTCGGCTCGCCCGCCCTCGCCGGCGATGAAAGCCTTCGTCTCCTCCGCGGAGGCCTCGTGCCGGTCGACGACGACGACGTGAGCGCCTTCCCGCGCGAAGAGCATCGCGACGGCGCGGCCGTTGCCGACCGTCTCGCCCGGCGTCTGCCCGGCACCGACGACCACTGCGGTCTTGTTCTCGAGGCGGGGACGGCTGGTGGTGGTCATCGCGGGATCGCTCTCCAGACGCGCTCGGGGGTCAGGGGCAGGTCGAGGTGGCGGACGCCGAGATGCGAGAGCGCGTCGACGACGGCGTTCTGGACGACGGGCGGCCCACCGATCGTCCCCGACTCGGCGATGCCCTTGAACCCCATCGGGTTGTTCGGCGACGGCGTCTCGGTCAGGTACGACTCGAAGCCCGGGAGGTCGGCTGCGGTGGGGAGCATGTAGTCGGCGAAGGTGGCCGTTCGCGGGTTGCCGTCGTCGTCGTAGACGAACTCCTCGAACAGCGCCTGGGCGAGGCCTTGGGCCAGGCCGCCGTGCACCTGGCCGAGCGCCAGCATCGGGTTGAGGATGGTTCCTGCGTCGTCGACGGTGACGATGCGGCGGAGGTCGATGCTCCCGGTTTCGATGTCGACCTCGACGACCGCCACGTACGCCCCGAACGGGAACGTCGGACCCTCACCGGCGAAGTCTGCTTCGCACTTGAGCCCGGGCCCGTCGTCGGCGAGCTCACCAGCGAGCTCGACCCACGAGATCGTCCGCGCCCCGGGCGCGCCCACCACGTGGAACTCCGCTCGACCGACGTCGAGCACGACGTCGTCCTCCGCGGCCTCGAGCAGGTTCGCCGCGAGCCGCCTGGCTTCGACGACGAGGGCGTCCGACGCCTCGGCGATGGCGGAGCCCGCCTTCTGCGCGCTGCGCGAGCCACCGGTGACGCCTCCGCGCGGGACGACATCCGTGTCGCCGTGGAACACCTCGATGCGGTCGAGGGGCAGGCCGGTGCGGTCGGCGACGAGCATCGCCCACGCGGTGTAGTGGCCCTGGCCGTACGGCGACGAGCCCGTGTGCACGAGGATCGAGCCGTCGCGCCGAAGCGTGACGGCGCCGTACTCGCTTCCCTTGATGCCGGCGGTCCGGTCGATGAAGACCGATGTCCCGATGCCGACCACACGCGTGTCGTGCCGTTCGCGGCGCGCCGCCTGCTCGGCTCGGACGGCGTCGACGTCGACGAGTGCGAGCGCGAGATCGAGCGCCTTGACGTAGTCGCCGCTGTCGTAGGTGAGCCCGGTCGGGCTCGACCACGGGAAGGCCTCGGGGGCGATCAGGTTCTTCCGCCTGACGTCGATCGGGTCGAGCCGAGCCTCGGCCGCGAACACGTCGACCGCGCGGTCGACGAGCGCCGCGGCCTCGGGACGGCCCGCGCCTCGGTACGCGACGAGCGGCGTCGTGTTGGTCACGACCGCCGTCGCATGCCAGCGAACGTGCTCGATCGCATACGGGCCGGGGAGGAGCGCGCCGGTGTTGCCGACCAGGAGCGGGCCGTTCACGGGATAGGCGCCGCAGTCGATCAGGAGCTCGACCTCGAGGCAGCGGATGGTGCCGTCGCGGTCGCCGCCGATGCGGACCCGTTGGCGCTGGGCGCGCGAGTGACCGAGGCCGACCATGTCGTCGGAGCGGGGCGGCGTCCACCGCACGGGTCGTCCCGACCGCTTGGCGAGCAGCGGCAGCAGCAGGTCTTCGGGATAGGCCCGTCCCTTGGCGCCGAACGAGCCGCCGACGTCCTGCGTGATCACTCGCACCTGATCGGTTTCCAGTCCGTACACGTTGGCGAGCTGGGTCCGGATCGGGTGAGCCCCTTGACACGACGCGTACTGGACGAGCCGGCCGTCGTCGGTCCACAACGACGCAGCGACGCGCGTCTCGATCGGGCACGGAGCGAGGCGCTGGTTTTCGAACGTCGCCTCGACGACCACCTCACAGGAATCGAAGGGGAGGTCACCGTCGGCGCCTCCGTGTGGTCGAGCGACGACGTTGGTGCGGGCGTCCGGGAACAGCAGCACGTCGCCTGCCAGCGCGGCGTCGAATCCGATGACGCTCGGCAGCGGGTCGACCTCGACGACGACGAGCTCGGCCGCGTCGGCTGCGTCCTCTGCGGTCTCCGCGACGATCGCGACGAGCGGCTCGCCCACGAACCGGACGACGTCCGTCGCGAGCAGCGGCCGCGCCATCTCCACCGGCCAGTCGGGACTGATCGGAGAGAGGGGAGGGAGCTCGATGTCGCCGGGGGTGACGACGTCGACGACACCGGGCGCGGCGCGGGCCGCTTCGACGTCGACGTGGGTGATCCGCGCGTGGGCGACCGTGGCGGTGACGTAGGCGACGTGAAGGCAACCCGGCAGGTCGACGTCGGCGACGAAGCGCCCCTCCCCGACGAGCAGCGGCGCGTCCTCGACGCGGCGGACGGCGGTACCCAACAGCGGCATCGGCCGACCGTAGCGTCAGCGTCAGTCGTAGAACTTCTCGCCCCGCTCGAACTGCTCGACGATCGCCTTGATGCGCCGGGCGCGGGTCTCGGGCGTCCGCGCCGTCTGCAGCCGGTGGACGATCGGGTAGGTGTTCCGCTTGGTCAGGGTCTCGTAGAACGCCTTCGCCTCGGGAGCCCGCTCGAGGGCTTCGAGGAAGTCGGCCGGCACCTCCGCGGTGGAGGGCGCGTCGTACGCCTGCTCCCACCGTCCGTCGGCCTTGGCCCGCTCGACCTCGGCCAGACCTGCCGGCCGCATCCGTCCCTCCGCGATGAGCCGCTCGGCGCGGGCGACGTTGATCTTCGACCAGATGCTGCGCTTCCGCCTCGGCGTCATCCGCTGGAGCGACCACGCGTCGTCGAGGCGCTTGCCCTGGCCGTCGATCCATCCGAAGCACAGCGCGGACTCGACCGCCGCCTCGTACCGCAGCGACGACTCGTCGTTCCCTTTCTTCGGGAGCATCAGCCACACGCCCTCGTCGTGGTCGGGACCGTGCGTCTCGAGCCACTCCTCCCACGCTTCGACGGAGCGGACGTCGAGGACCTGGGGCTCCTTCTTCTCGGTCACGGGGATTCACCCTCGACGAGGCGCCACACGAACATCACCGAGAGCTCGTCCTCCCGCATCCCGCCAGCCGATCGGTAGGTCGCGAGCGCTCCCTCGTTGTCGTCGTCGGTGAGCACCCACACCTCGGTGCAGCCGCGCTGCTCGGCGTCGTCGACGAACGCCTCGACCAGCGCCCGCCCGTGGCCGCGCCGTTGCGCGTGCTCGGCGACGTCGAGCGCGTACAGCAGCATCGTGAGCTCGCCGTGGGGGTGGACGAGCTCATGGCCGTACACCCACCCCACGACGTCGCCACGGTCTTCCGCCACGATCAGCGTGGCCTCGGGACGGCGGAGGAACGCTGCGGTGTCGAGCTCGCCTTCGGTGTCGAACACGCGGCATGCGCGCTCGGCGACCTCCTCGTCGCCGGTACCGAGGCGCCGGACGCTCACGGCACCGCCAGGTCTGCCAGCCGCTCGCCGATGGCGGGCGCGAACTTGAAGCCGTGGCCCGAGCACGCCGACCCGACGACCACGTTGCCGTGGCGGTCGAGCACGAACGACGAGTCCGGGGTGTTGGTGTACAGGCAGGTCGTCGCCGTCGCCGGTTCGGGGACGAGCCCTGGGATCCAGTCGCGCACGTAGTTGACGACCCGCCGCCGGCCGATCTCGTCGATCTCGAACGTGCGGGAGTCGCCGGTGGTCTCCGGGCCGGTGCCGTGCTCGGCCACCTTGATCCCCTCGCCGGGCGTGCACAGCCCGTAGTGGCTGCGGGCCTCGTAGTGGATGAAGCTCGGCCACTCCTCCTCCGCAGGCTGCCCGGACGCGACGGGGAAGTGGAAGACCTGCTCCCGTGTCACCCGAAGCGGCGGGAGAGGAATGCCGAGCGGCGTGACCAGGTCGCCCACCCACGCGCCCGCGGTGACGACGATGGCTCGCGAGGCATGCAGTATCTCGCCTTCGAAGGTCATGACCGATCGATGGTTGGCCTCGATCGCGAGCATGCGGCACTCGAAGCGAAGCCGGGCGCCGCTCTCCGCCGCGCGGTCCTGCAGCGTCCGAACGGCCCGGTCGGCGAGCAGCCGGCCGGACTGGAAGGTGTGAACCACCGCGCGATCGAAGCGGAACTGGGGCCACCGCTCGCCGGCCTCCTCGGGGGTCAGGCGTTCCCGGGGCACACGAGCGGCGACGAGCGCCTGGTGGATCCGGTCGACCTCGTCCGGGTCGCCGTGGTCGAGCCCACCGGTTACCTGGAGGATCTCGCCATGGCACTCGGCTTCGTCCTCCAGCTCGAGCCACAGGTCGCGCGCCCGCTGACCGAGGCGGACGTACTCGCCGTCGGCGTACGCGAGGCGGAAGATGCGCGAGCCGCCGTGCGACGAGCCGCGCACGTGGCCACGCTCGAACCGCTCGAGCAACAGGACGTCGACGCCTCGGCGAGCGAGGCTCCACGCCGTCGCCGACCCCATCACGCCGCCGCCGACCACGATCACGTCGGCGGCAGCGGCGGAGCTCACCAGCTCAGCTTGCCGCGGCGCCGAGCTCCTCTGTCGCGGAATCCGGTGCGTTCTCGAACTGCAGGAGGCCGAGGTTGCCGTAGAGCTCGCGCACTTTGGGGGTCAGCAGCCCGAGCTTGTTGAGGTTCGGCACGATCTTCGAGAAGAGCATCTGGCGGAAGATCGCCATGAGCGGGTTGTTCGCCGCGAACTCCTTGCCTTCGGCGACGGGGATCTCCATCCGCTCCCACACCTGCTCGAGCAGGAACCGGTCGTACATCAGCTGGCTGGCCTCGAGCAGGAACTCCTCGCGCTCGGCCAGCTCGGCCGATGACATCTCCGGGTACAGCCCCTGCAGCGAGAGCACGCCGAAGGCGACGTGGCGGGCCTCGTCACGCATCACGTAGTCGGTGACCTGCTTGATGATCGGATCCTGGAACATCGCGTTGCCGAGACCGAACGCGGCGAGGGCGAGACCCTCGACGAGGATCTGCATGCCGAGGTAGGTGATGTCCCACCGCTTCTCGCTCATGATGTCGATGAGCAGCGCCTCGAGCGGCTTCGAGATCTCGTAGGAGTGCTGCAGCTTCTCGTTGAGGTACTTGGCGTACGCCTCGACGTGGCGGGCCTCGTCGGCGACCTGGTTGGCGGCGTAGTACTTGGCGTCGATCTCCGGCACCGTCTCGACGAGGCGCGCCGTCGCGACCAGCGCGCCCTGCTCGCCGTGCATGAACTGGCTGACCATCCACGACTGGAACTCCCACCGGAGCTGGGCCCGGCGAGTCGGATCGTCGCCGCCGTACTTCGCGAGCGGGCCGGCGTCCATGAACCCGAACATCTGCCCGGCGGGATCGTCCTCGGCCGAGCGCACCTCGCCGAAGTTCACCTCCGGCGACCAGTCGATGTCGGTCGTCGCGTTCCACTGCGACGTCTTGCCCTTCTCGTACAGCCTCGAGAGCTGCGGGCGGTGCTGCACGTAGTCCCAGGTGAACTGGGTGATGACTTCTGCGTCGACGTCGAGGTGGGGTCCGGTGGGCTGCAGTGCGGTCACGGTTACCGACGGTAACGGGCCAGCGGGCGACGGCGCAACAACGTCACCGGCTCAAGTGGTCGCTGCACCCCTGGCGCGTCGCAGGGGTGACTCGCGGTGGTGTATTGCGTTCAGGGCGGACCTGATGTACACCTCAGGTTGTCATGGGGGACCTCGCTGGGGGGCGAGTCCGGCCGTACGTCGGCTTGGGCGTCGTCTTGTTGCTGTTGTTGGGGATCGCCGGCGCGGCCGCGCAGCCGCCGGCGCCCCGGACCGTCGCGGTCGACGTGGAGGTCCCGGCCGACGCCGCCGACGCGACGTCGTCTGGCATCTCGACCGCCGATCTGCAGGCCGGGTCGGAGGTGGGTGGCGCTGGCGGGACCTCCACGCCCGGTTCGTCCGGCGGCGGAGGACCGTCGGGCGCGGGAAGTCCGGCGGCAGGCACCGCGGGCGGATCTCCTGTCGTGGTGGGCGGGGGTCGTGCCGGGGGAGCGGGACGAACGGCCCGCACCTATCCGGATCCCGGGGTGTCCGACACCGAGATCCGCGTCGGCGGGTCGACCTTCACGAGCGGTCCGGCTGCGGTCTACGGCGAGCAGATCGCCGTCGGGTTCGCCGCGGGCGTCAACTACGTGAACGAGCGAGGCGGCATCAACGGTCGCCGGGTGGTGCTCAAGATCTACGACGACCAGGGAGACCCGGCGAAGCAGCTCGCGAACGTGAAGCGGCTCGTCGAGGTCGACAAGGTCTTCGCCCTCTCGATGGCGTACGCCCCCATCGCCGGCGACTACGTGGCCCAGCGGGGCATTCCCGTGTACCACCTCGGTCAGTTCAACGAGGAGTTCACCAACCCTTGGTGGTTCCCGCTCGGCGGGCCGCAGCGCCTCGCGAGCTACGCGACGGCCTGGTTCCTCGGGAAGCGCCTGCAGGCGAAATCAGTGGCGATCTTCTACCTCGACGCCGGCGCGGCGAACTACTCCCAGGCCTACGCCGCGAGCGTGAAGAAGGACTACGAGGCGTACGGCATGCAGGTGCCGGTCCTCGCCGGCTTCGCTCCGGATCAGACGTCGTGCTCCGACGCGATCGGCAAGGCGCGCGACGCCGCCGTCGACTTCATCGTCTTCGAGATCGACGCGTCGAAGACGATCAACTGCGGTGTCGAGGCACAGATCCAGAACTACAAGCCGCCGAAGGGTTGGGGCGGCTACCTCATCGGCGTGCCCGTCATCCACGAGGCGCTGGGCGACTGGTCGATCGGCATGTACGCGTTCGACGCCTTCGGCGCCAACTACGAGGTGAAGGACTACGTCGACGCGGTCCGCAAGGTTTCGTCGAAGACCGAGTCGTACTCGTCGGTGACGGCGAGCTACTTCATCGCGGCGCTGCTCATGCGCGACTCGATCGCCGCCCTCGGTGACGACATCAGCCGCGCCCGGCTGCGCGACACCCTCAACACCTTCACCGACTGGACCCCGGGTCTCACCACCGACCCGAACCAGCCCCGCTGGACGTGGAGGCCGAACTGCCACGCCGCGCTGAAGGGCGGCTACGTGATCCAGATCAAGAAGCAGAAGGACGGCAAGCTCAAGTGGGAGCAGATCACGCCGCAGTTCCGGTCGACGCCGCTTCCGCCGGGGCACTCCGTGCCGTCTGACTTCGCCGGCTGCGACATCTTCACGAACGGCGACCCGACATGAGCCGCCTCAAGGAGGCGCTGGCGCCGAAGCCCCGCCCCCTCGCCGACTACCTCGAGGCCAACGCGTTCGTCGGCGGCATCGTGCAGCTCATCGTCGCGGTGCTGATCGGTGCGCTCGCAACCAGCCGGGCCGAAGCGCACGCCCTCACGCCGTGGACGCTCGCGGCGGTCGTCGCCGCGGCTGCTGCCGGCGGTGTCGCCGTCGGATGGCCGATCGCGGTGTACGGCGGTGCGGCCGACACCTTGAAGGGCCTCGTCGTCGTCGACGCGCCCCCCGGTGCAGCGCCGGAGGGTGACGACGAGCTCCACCCCCGCACGCTGTGGGCTCGCACCGCCGGCTGGGCGGCCGGGGCGGCCGCCTGGTCGTTCAGCGCCGCTGCGCTCGTGGCGGTGGTGCTCGACGGCCGTCACGCGAACGCGTTGGTCGTGATCGCTGCACTCGCGGCGCTGGGCGGTGTGTCGGGGCGCGCGGTCGACCTCCTGGCCCGCCGCCGCGGGGTCGAACTGGCCCGTAGATCGATGGATGCGGCGCCCGCTTCGGTGCCGGCCCGTCGCAGGGCGTGGCTGCACATCGCCCTGCCCGTCGCCATCGGGCAGGGGCTCGTCAACGCCGGCATCGCGTGGCTGCTGTTCCACGAGTACGTGCAGGGTGATCCCTTCGCCGAGCGAGCGCTCACCGAAGAAGCGGTCGTGGCCGAAGTGGCGACGATCGTCGTGCTGCTCGTGGCGGTGTTCGCGCCGATGGTGCGCAGCTGGGGCGAGGTCGACGCGCGGCTGGGGCGGGTCGAGCTCGACGAACCGGCGAGCGCGCCCGTCGGGCCGCAGGCGTTCGTGTACCTGATCGTGGCGGCGTTCGTGCTCGGTCCGATGGCGGGTCTGCTCCTGCCGGCGACGCCGAGCCTGCTGCGCGTGATCGTCGTCCGCTCGCTGCTCGCGTTCGCCGTCGTGTTCGTGATCGCAGGTCTCGCTCACGTGCGAGGTGCGATCAACGCGACGTACGCGGCGACGGCGGTCCCGGTGGCGCCCAGATCAACGCCAGAGGCGCAGGCGGCGGCGGTGGTCGCATGAGGGCGCACCGTCGCGTCGGCGTCGCCGTGGTTGTTGCTGCGGTGTGCGCAGCGATCGCGTCGGCAGGGTCGATCGGGGCGCCGGTGGGAGCGAAGAGCCTCACCGGACCCGCTCTGGTCGATCCGGGGCCCGAGGGGGTGCTCTCGGGCGAGTTCGATGCGTTCGCGGTGCGGGTCGAGTACGACCTCCCGCTTCCGTTCGGCGCGGGAACGGTGCCTCACGTCGTCGGCGAGGTCCGTCGCTCCGGCGCGGGCGAGAACGCGAAGGGGCTGGCCGCCGCGCCGACCCACTTCGACGCCGTCGTCGGCGGCACGTACTACGACCCCGACAAGTCGCAGAAGGGTGACGAGAACCTTCCGCCGCAGGTCGAGTGCTTCTATCCCGGATCGTCGGTCGACACCCGGTTCGACTTCCCGACCGACACGAGGGGCGAGACCGCGGGCCTGCCGGCGACGTCGTTCGCCATCGCGCGTTGTGACGCCGGACCCATCGTGTCGCTGCGGGTCGCCGCCGGCGCGGCCGAGCTGCCGTCGGTGCTCGTCGCCGGCGGTGCAGCCGACGGCGAGGCGCGGCCCGTCGAGCGCCGCCTCCTGTCGAAGGCGGCCGCACGGGCGAGCGACATCACGCTGGCGGGTGGGGCCATCAAGGTCGGCTCGGTCGAGGCCAGTGGCGAGTCGACCGTCACCGGCGCTCCCGGTGGAGCCAGGACGATGTCTCGCATCACGGTGAACGACGTCGACGTGGCCGGCGTCCGCTTCTCGATCGCGAACGATCGCCTCGTCATCGCGGGCCGGGAGGTGCCGATCGACGGCGGCGCTGCGAAGGCGGTGGTCGGCGCGGCGAACACGGCTCTCAAGGCGGCTGCGCCGGGGTGCCGGATCGACGTGACGACCGAGCCCGAGACCTTCCCGCAAGGTTTCCTGCTGTCGCGCAAGCCGCCTCAGATCGGCGTGGCGGAAGACGGTACGGCGGCGTCGTCGATGCGGGCGGGCATGCAGGTGCTGTGCGACATCCCGTCGAGCCTGAGCGAGCCGAGCGGATTCAGCCCGCAGCGCTTCCAGGCGGTGCTCGGGTTCGTCTACACGGGCGCCTACGCCAGCACCGAACCGAGCGGCTTCTCGCTCGCGAACCTGGCCGACCTGACCGACGGCTTCGACTCCGAGTCGTTCTCGGGCGACGGCGCGCTCGGATCGTCGCTCGACACGCCGACGTCGATCGGCGGGCAGGCGACCGGCATCGGGGTCGTCGAGCCTGCAGCGACGCCGGCCGCCGAGGCGCCCACCGCCGCCGGCGCGCCGCGAGGAACGAAGCTGGTCACCCGGTACCGCACCGTGCCGGTTGCCGCGGTGCGGATGTCGACCGTCGCCCGCGTCAGCCTCGGCGTCGCCGCGCTGCTGGCGTGGATGGCGCTCACCCACCTCGGCCTGCGCCGCCTCCGCGGGGTCACGCGGCCATGACCGACTTCCTGTCGACGCTGCCCGGCGGTCTCGTCACGGGCGCCGTCTACGCGCTGCTGGCGATGGGCCTCGTGCTCATCTACAAGGCGACCCGCGTCCCGAACTTCGCGTACGGCGCGATGGCGACCCTCGTCGCCTTCTTCCACTACGACCTCGTCGAGGGGCGCTCGCTGTCGGTCTCGCTCGACGTCCTCTTCGTGCACGTCGACTGGCGGGGCGACGTACGGCTTCCGTTCTGGGGAGCCGTGCCCGTGAGCCTGTTGTTCGCAGCTGGGCTCGGCCTGCTGATCGAACGCTTCATCATCCGCCCGTTCGCGCGGGCGCCGATGGTGGTGCACATCATCGTGAGCCTCGGTCTCGCCCTGCTGCTCTCGGCCACCACGCAGCAGCTCTTCGGAGCGGACGACCTCATCGTGTCGAACGAGCGTGCCATCTTCCCTCGCACCGCGGCCTTCTCCGTCGGGGGCGTGAACGTGAGCTGGGAGCGCTTCGGCGTCATCCTCCTCGTCATCGCGCTCGCAGGTGCGGTGTTCGCCTTCTTCCGGTTCACCGCCACCGGCCTCGCGATCCGGGCCGTGGCGACGGAGCGCGACGTCGCCAGCCTGCTCGGCGTCTCGGCGCGGCAGCTGTCGGTGGTGTCGTGGGTCGGCGGCTCGGTCGTCGCAGGAGCGGCCGGCATCGCCCTCGCATCGCTGGTCGTCTCGTCGAACCCCAACCTGCTGCTCCTCCTCACTGTGAAGGGGTTCGCCGCGGCGATCGTCGGCGGGCTCACGTCGTTCCCGATCGCCGTGCTCGCCGGGTTCCTCATCGGCTTCGGCGAAGAGCTCGTCCGCCACTACCTCCTGCCCGTCGACCGGGCGCTCTTCCAGGGCGCCCCCGAGGTGCTGACGCTCGGTGCCGTGATCGTGGTGCTCGCGTTGCGACCGAAGTGGATCTTCGCCGGCATCCGCGAAGACGAGGACTCGGGAGTCACCTCGCGCGGCGGCATGGCCGACTCGGCGCTGGCACGCATGATCGACCCCGTGGAGGTGTACCGCCTGGCGAAGGCGGCCCTGCCGCTGTCGTCGCCGCGATGGCTGCGGGCGATGCCGGCCGTCAAGATCGCGGTGGTCGGCGGCATCGTGGCCTTCGTGCTGCTCTTCCCGCTGCTGCCCCTGCCCGGGTTCTGGACGCTCCCCGCCAACCTGACGCTCATCTACCTGCTGGTGATGCTGAGCTTCGTCGTGCTGGTCGGCTGGCTCGGCCAGATCTCGTTGGCGCAAGGCGCGTTCGTCGCCGTCGGCGGCGCCGGCACCGCCATCTTCGCCAACACCTTCGACCTCCCGTTCCCGCTGCCGTTGCTGGGCGGGGTGCTGCTCTCGATACCGGTGTCGATCGTCGTCGGCCTCCCTGCCCTCCGTCTCCGGGGGCTGCACCTCGCCGTCGCCACACTCGCGTTCGGCCTTGCGGCCGAGCGGGCGATCGTCCCTCGCTTCGACATCGCCAACCCGGTGCGGCTGCCGCCGTCTCTCGACACCGACACCGCCCGCTACTACCTGTTCCTCGCTCTCACCGCGATCACCATGGCGCTCGCGTGGCGGATCCAGCGCACGAGGGTCGGGCGCAGCTTCTTCGCCATACGCGACTCCGAGACGGTCGCGTCCGCGTACGGCATCCGGCCCGTTCGCACGAAGCTCACGGGCTTCGTCGTCAGCGGCGCCATCGCCTCGCTGGCAGGGACGATGATCGCCTACCAGCTCGGTGGCGTGAACACGCAGTACGCGTCGGTGTTCTTCTCCATCAGCTGGCTGGCGAACGCGGTCGTCGCCGGCATCGGCGCCATCGCCGGACCGGTGATCGGCGCGCTGATGTTCGGCCTCTACCCGGAGCTGACGAAGAGCGCGGTGCAGGCGACCTCGATCTCGTTCATCCCGCAGATCGTCGCGTCGGCGTTGCTCATCGTCGTCATGGCGGTGAACCCGGAAGGCCTCGCGTCGATGAGTCGGTTCGTGCGCAGCCGCGCGACGGCGTACGACGACGTCGCCGATCCTGCGGACGTCGAGGCCATCGAAGCGGTGGTCGCCGCGACCGGAGGCGTCGCGACCGAGGTCGACGGTGGCGATGGGCGGGTGGGTGACGAGGCGCGCGATCCGGAGGTGGTGAGGTGAGCACGGCGCTGTCGATCGAGGGCGTCGAGGTCCGCTTCGGTGGTGTGCGTGCTCTCGACGGGGTCAGCTTCGACGTCGAGGAAGGTTCGATCACCGGGATCATCGGGCCCAACGGTGCGGGGAAGACCACGTTGTTCGACTGCATCTCCGGGTTCCGACGTCCATCAGCCGGGCGCATCACGTTCGCCGGCGTCGACCTGACGAAGCGCGCGCCGTGGGAACGCACGTCACTCGGCGTCGGCCGCACGTTCCAGAACGCGAGGCTGTTCCGCTCGATGGCGATCCGGGACATCCTGCGGACCGTGCAGCACGACGGCATGCGCCGCTCGGGCTTCTTCCGCTCGGTGCTCGGCCTCGGCGGAGCGCGAGACGACGAGCGTGAGGTCGCCCGGCGAGCCGACGAGGTGCTCGAGCTCGTGGGCCTCGCTCCCCACGCGGACAAGCCCGCGATGGAGCTGTCGACCGGCATGCTGCGTCTGGCCGAGCTGGCTGCCGTCGTCGCCGTTCGGCCGAGGTTGCTGTTGCTCGACGAACCGTCGTCGGGCATCGCGCAGGCGGAGACCGAGGCGCTCGCGCCGTTGCTGCGCCGGCTGGCCGCGTATCTCGACGCGACGGTCGTGATCATCGAGCACGACATGCCGCTCATCATGGGGATCTCCGACGAGATCGTCGCGATGGCCAGCGGCAAGCTCGTCACGAAGGGTCGTCCCGACGACGTGCGCAACCACCCCGACGTGCTCGCGTCGTATCTGGGGAAGACCGCATGACCGCGCTGCTCGACGCCACGAACATCGACCTCCACTACGGGCGCATCCAGGTGCTCTTCGACGTGTCGATCGCGGTCGCGGAGCACGAGATGGTCGCGCTGCTCGGCACGAACGGCGCAGGGAAGTCGACGTTCCTCAAGGCGGTATCGAACCTCTCACCGATCTCGCACGGCCGGGTCGTGTTCGCAGGAGAGGACGTCACGTCGCTGCCCGCGGACGTCATCGCGTCGCGGGGGCTGGCGCACGTTCCCGGCGGGCGGGGCCTCCTGCCCGACCTGTCGGTGGAGGAGAACCTCCGCCTCGGCGGCCATCTCCTCCGGCGAAACCGGAGGGCGTTGGCTGACGGGATCGATCGAGCCGTGGCCCTCTTCCCGTGGATGGGACAGCGGCGGCGGCAGCTGGCAGGGACGCTCTCCGGCGGCGAGCAGCAGATGCTCGCCATCGCCAGAGCGCTGGTCACCGAGCCGCGGATGCTCATGATCGACGAGCTCTCGCTCGGCCTCGCTCCGATCATCGTCGAGGAGCTGATGGCGACGCTCACGACGCTCCGCGACGGCGGCATCACGGTGCTGCTGGTCGAGCAGCACGCCACGTTCGCCATGCAGTTCTGCGACCGCGTCGTGTTCATGGAGAAGGGGCAGGTGCGCTTCTCCGGCGCGGCGGCTGACCTCGCCGGACGCACCGACCTGCTGCGCTCGGTCTTCCTAGGCGGTGCGGCAGAGCTTCCCGCGTCGCCATGAACATCTGGACCGACCGCGCCGTTCGGAGGGAGAACGGCGAGGAGAAGCCACTCGGCCCGCGCGCCGCGCGCACCCGCAACACGATCCTCGCTGCCGCCGCCGACGTCTTCGCGCGCCAGGGCTACCAGCGCACGACCATGGCCGACATCGCCGGCGAGGCCGGCGTCGGCCTCGGCTCCGTGTACCAGTACTTCCGTGATCGCGCCGACGTCGTGTCGGCGCTCGTGCGCCAGTCGGTCACCGCGCTGCGTCGCAGCCGCGGCGTGACGTGGTCAGCAGACCGCGGCGCCTCGGAGATCGAACCGATCCTCGCCGCCTACATCCGCCAGTACGCGCGCTTTCGTGGCATGGCGAAGGTTTGGGAGGAGGTCGCGTTCATCGACGACGAGCTCCTCGCCCTGCGGCGCGAGCTGGGCCGTGAGTTCACGGCGCCCGTCGCCGCGGCACTGCGCGCCGCCATCGAAGCGGGCACGGTGAGCAGAGACATCGACGTCGAGATCGCGGCGCCGGCGCTGACCGGCATGGTCGACCGCTGGTGCTTCGTGACCTACGTGCTCGATCCACCGCCGGTCGAACCCGATGCGGACCACGCGGCCCGCCAGCTCGCGATGCTGTGGGCGCGGTCGCTCAGACCGACCAGCGGAGAGGAAGGCGCGCCGGGCCCCAGATCCCGGCCGTCGAGGGCTTCCACTCGATCTGGCCGTCGACCTCGATAGGCCCGAGTCGGCGGGCAACGATCGGGAGGGCCTCTTGCAACTCGGCTCTCGCCAGCGACGCGCCGAGGCAGTGGTGGATGCCCGATCCGAACGTCATCTGCGGCGCCGAGGAGTCGCGCTGGATGTCGAAGCGGTGGGGATCGGCGAAGGCGTTCGGGTCGAAGTTCGCGCCGGCGAGGCTCGTGACGACGAGCGTCCCCTGGGGGAAGACGACCTCGCGGTACTCGATGTCTTCCGACGCGAGGCGCGCGGTCCCTCGCACCGCACCGAGGTAGCGCATCGACTCCTCGACGGCCTTGGGTGCGAGCTCGGGATGCTCGGCCAGCCGTGCCCACTGTTCAGGGTGCTCGGTGAACAGCGCCACCGCGCACGCGAGCTGGTTGCGCGTCGTGTCGGTGCCCGCCATCAGCACCGCCTCGGTCATCATCACGAGCTCGTCGGTCGACAGGCGGTCGCCCGCCTCCTCGGCTGCGATGAGGTCACTGAGGAGGTCGTCGGCGGGCTTGTCGCGGCGTTCGGCGATGAGCTCCCTCACGTACTCGTCCACCGCGCGAAACGCGGCGACGATCTTCGGGGCGTCGTTCTGCAGGTCGCCGTTGAAGATGCGGAAGATGTCGGTGGCCCAGCCGGAGAAGAGCTTCCAGTCGTCCTTGGGTGCGCCGAGGAGCTCGCAGATGATCGGGATCGGGTACGGCTCGCAGATCTCCTGCACGAAGTCGCCGCGCCCCTTCGGCTGGTAGTCGTCGAGCAGGCCGTTGACGACGTCGCGCATGAACGGACGCAGCCGGTCGGCAGCCTTGGGCGTGAACGCCGGAGCGACCAGCCGGCGGAGGCGGGCGTGGGGCTCGCCCTCCATCGTCAGGATCGACTCCTGGCGGTTGGCGAGGAAATCGTCGCTGACGCCGCCCATCTGCGGGATCATCGAGATCGCGGAGTGGAAGCGCTTGTCGCGGAGGATGGCCACGACATCTGCATGGCGCATCACCGAGTACCCCAGGGGCATCCTCGCCAGCCAGTGCTTGTCGGCCACCGCCTCGAACGCGGCCACGATCTGTTCACGGTCTTCGATCCCAAGCAGCTCGATCGTGGGAAGGTCGAGCTCGTGCACCGGCGTCGCCATGGTCAACGATGATGCTCCCGTGACACCTACCGCGTCGACTGCATCGGTCGCTCACGACCTGTGGGCCGCGAGCTCCGACATCGCGGGCGCCTGCCTCGACCATCCCTTCGTGCGCGGGATCGCGAGCGGCGACCTGGCGCGCGACACGTTCGTCACGTACGTCGGGCAGGACGCGATCTTCCTCGAGTCGTTCGCGCGCGCATACGCGTTCTGCATCGCGAAGGCCCCCGATCGAGCGGCGATGGAGTCGTTCCGCGCCTTGCTCGACGGCGTGTTCGACGAGCTTCGCCTGCACGGGTCGTACGCCGAGCAGTGGGGAGCGCCGCTAAATCCTCCGCCGCTGCCGTCCACCAGCGCGTACACGGAGTTCCTCCTCGAGGTCGCGACCGACGAGGAGGCCGTCGCTGCGTGTGCCGCGATGACGCCGTGCATGCGCCTCTACGCCTGGCTCGGCCAGCAGCTCGCGCCGGTGACCGCCCCGGGCAGCCCCTACAAGGAGTGGGTCGACACGTACTCGTCGCCGGACTTCGAGGAGCTTGCGTCCACGCTCGAGGCGCTCCTCGATCGTCTCGTTCGATCGAGCAACGGCGACGCGGGTGCGGGCGACGTGGCCGCGCACTACCGGCGAGCGATGGAGCTCGAGCTCGCGTTCTTCGAGGGCGCGTACCGCTCGTGACGATCTTGCGGTCGGTGTCGGCGATGGCGCGAGCCGAAGATGCGCTGTGGGCGGCGGCCACGACGTCGCCGTTCCTCGACGGGGTTCGCGACGGCACGCTTGCCGCCACCGCGTTCGACCGGTGGCTCGAGCAGGACCGGCTGTTCCTCGTCGCGCTGACCCGCGCCTGGTCCGGAGTGATCGCCGCCGGCGCGGGGCCGATTGCCGACCTCCCCCTGCTCGCCGGCGGAGTGAGCGCCTTCGTCGCTGAGATCGAGTGGTTCGACGAGGTCGCTTCGGCACGGGGGCTCGACCTCGGCGCGGCCGACCTGCCTGCGGCCGCCGCCTACAACTCGTGGCTGCTCGACGTGGCTCGACGGAGCTATCCGGTTGCACTCGCGGCCTTCTGGGCGGTGGAGGCCGCCTATCTCGACGCGTGGACCTCCGCCCGGAGCCGACCCGTACCGTCCCTTCGTCGAGCACTGGACGTCGCCGGAGTTCGCGACGTTCCTGTCTTCGCTCGAAGGTGCGTGTGATCGCGCGCTGGTGCTGGCCTCCGACGACGAGGTCGCCGCGGCGGCCGGCGCGATCCGCACGACGCTGCGCCACGAGCGTGCCTTCTGGGACCTCACGCTCGACGGCTGACGGATCTGCACGACATCTCCACATCTCTTCGGGGACTTCTGCAAGAGGCCGTTCCTACACTCCGACCCGATGGCAACGACCCGCCGGCGGATCGCGGTGATCGAGGACGAGACGTCGATCGCGGAAGCGGTGGCCGCTCGCCTGCGCAGCGAGGGCTTCGACGTCGACCTCGCGTTCGACGGTCCGTCCGCCGTGGAGCTCGTGGAGCGGGTGGCGCCGGATCTCGTCGTCCTCGACCTGATGCTGCCGGGCTTCGACGGCCTGGAGGTGTGCCGGCGCATCCAGCGTGAGCGACCGGTTCCGGTCCTCATGCTCACCGCACGCGATTCGGAGACCGACCTCCTCGTCGGGCTCGCCGTCGGAGCGGACGACTACCTCACCAAGCCGTTCAGCCCGCGCGAGCTGGTGGCCAGGATCCGGACGATCCTGCGCCGCGTCGATCGCGAGCCGGCCGGCTCGCCGGCGGGGCCGGTGGTGCGTGTCGGCGCGGTGGAGGCCGATCCTGCGACCCGCCGGGTGAGGGTCGGGGGCGACGACGTCCACCTCACGCCGACAGAGTTCGACCTGCTCCATCTCCTCGGCTCGCGTCCCGGTGTCGTGTTCACCCGCGAGCAGTTGCTCGCCGATGTGTGGGGCTACCGCGACGGCTCCGGTCTCCGCACGGTCGACTCCCACGTGCGGGCGCTCCGGCGCAAGCTCGGGGGCGACGTCATCCGCACGGTCCACGGCGTCGGCTACGCGGCCGCGGGCTGAGCCCTGAGGCGATCTGTTCCCGTGCGCGACGTACGTCCCCTCGACCGGCTGGCTTCGATCAAGCTCAAGCTCGGCGTCGCGATCGTGGCGGCGGTGGCGGTCAGCTCGCTGGTGAGCACCGCAGGCTTCCGCCTTGGCGTGCCGCTGCTGCTCCGCCCGGTGATCGCAGCGGGGATCGCTCTCGCGATGATCCAGGTCCTCGCCCGCGGGATGACGAGCCCGCTGCGGGAGATGGCATCTGCCGCGAAGGCGATGGCCCGGGGCGATCACTCGCGGCGGGTCACGGCGACGTCGCGCGACGAGGTGGGCGAACTGGCCCGAGCGTTCAACGCCATGGCCGCAGATCTCGGCGAGGTCGACCGGCAGCGTCGCGACCTCGTCGCCAACGTCAGCCACGAGCTGCGCACGCCGATCGGTGCGCTGCAGGCCGTGCTCGAGAACCTCGTCGACGGCGTCGAGCAGGCGACGCCCGAGACGTTGCGCACGATGCTCAAGCAGATCGAGCGCCTTGGTCGGCTGGTGTCCCAGCTCCTCGATCTCAGCCGCTTGGAGTCCGGAGCGGTGCCGCTCCACGTCGAACGCTTCGCTCTGCGAGACCTCCTCGACGACGTCGCGGAGGAGGCCGCGCTCGCAGACCCCGAGTCGGTGCTCGACGTGGCGGTGGTGCCTCGCGATCTCGCCGTCGAGGCCGACCGCGAGCGCATCCATCAGGTGGTGGCGAACCTCGTCGAGAACGCCGTGCGCCACTCGCCCTCGGGGGCCCCGGTGCGGCTGCGGGCCGAGCTCGCGCCGAGAGGCGTGGAGATCGTCGTGGCCGACGACGGCCCCGGCATCGCCCCCGAGGCCGCCACCCGCGTGTTCGAGCGGTTCTACCGGTCGGACGAAGCGCGCTCCGCCGACGCGGGCGGCGCCGGCCTTGGGCTCGCGATCGTGCGCTGGATCGTCGAGCTCCACGGCGGCTCCATCCGCACCGAACCTGTCTCGCCCGACCGACCGTCCGCACCCGGCTGCCGGATGGTCGTGACACTTCCAGGAGGTTCGACGTGATTCCGGTCGACGCGTGGTCGAACCACCAGACGTCACTGCCGTTGGGCCGATGGCCCGATCTGTCGCGCTACGAACCGGCAGACGGCCGTGCGCTCGCGGTCGTTGCCGTGGCCGCGGTGGCGGCAGACGTCGCCATCCGTTCTGAGATCGTCGGCGTCGGTGGCGCGACCGCAGTCGCCGCCGTCGCGTTGGGGCCCGTCGCTGCGGGCCGGGTCGGCAACCGGCGTGCCGTCGCTCTGCTCTGTGTCGCGGCGTTGCTCGGCGCCTTCTTCGCGCTCCGAAGCAACCCGGTGCTGTTGTTGCTCGACCTCGTCGCTGCCGGCGGTCTCGTGGTGCTCGGAGCATCCTTCGCCAAGGACGGCGATCCTTTCGACCAGACGGTGGGCGACGTTGGCGTTCGCGCCGTCTGCGCGATCGCCCATGCCGTCCTGGCGCCCGGCTTCGTCGCCTCTGCGGTCCGCGTGCTCCGGAAGGGGCGCGGCGCCACGACTTCCGCGCCGTCGCCGACGTCGTGGGGCGCGGTGGTCCGTGGGGTGCTGCTGGCGTTGCCCATCGTCCTCCTCGTCGGCGCGCTGCTCGCATCGGCGGACGCCGTGTTCGCGTCGTTCTTCCGCGTGCCGGCCGATCTCGGCGAGCTGGCGGTGCACGCATTGCTGCTGGCGATCGGGGCATGGACCGCCGGCGCGGCGCTGCGGTCGGCGTCCGGGGAGGCGGCCGAGCGGTCCGCCCGCGTGCCCAGATCCGTGGTCGGCACGACCGAGGCGATGTCGGTGCTGGTCGCGCTGGCCACGTTGCTGACCGTGTTCGCCGCGGCTCAGGTCGTCGCAGCCGTCGGTGGTCATCAGTACGTCGAGCGGCGCGTGGGTCTGAGCTACGCGGAGCACGCGCGCAGCGGCTTCTTCCAGTTGCTGGCCGTGTCGGCCGTCGTCCTCGCCGTGCTCCTCGGAGTCGAAGCCCTCAGCCGACGAGCCCGGGCGGTGGTGGTGGCCGTCGAGGTCGTGGTGGCGCTCACGCTGGTCGTCGTTGTCGTTGCCCTCCGCCGGTTGTTCCTCTACGAGGCGGCCTACGGGCTGACGCTGCTGAGGGTGGCCGCTGTCGTGTTCGCCGTGTGGATCGGGATCGTCTTCGTGCTCGTCGCGATCCGATTCGCAGGCGTCGCCGCCGATCGCGCGTGGCTGCTCCCGGCGGCGACGACCGCGGCGGTCGTGCTGCTGGTGGCGGCGAACCTGGTGAACCTCGACGCGTTGGTCGTCGAGCGCAACGTTGACCGCTTCGCCGGGACCGACCGGCTCGATCTCTTCCATCTGACGTCGCTCGGTGACGACGCACTCCCCGCGCTGGTCGACGCGGTGCCGCATCTCGCAGTGCAGGACGCTGAGTTCGTTCGGTCGCAGGTGTGCGTCGGTGGCGACGGCCCTGGCGGCTTCTGGCGGTGGAACCGCGCGGTCGCCGCGGCTGATCGGGCGCGCGCCCAGCTGTGCCCACAGGCGGAGAGCACCGTTAGACTGTCGAAGTAATGACCGATATCCGTGACGCCGACGTGGGTGCGGTGGCGCATCCGCAGAGCGACATCGAGGTGGAGGCAGGGCAGCGGACGACGACCTTCGGCGCTCTTCGCGACCCGCAGTACCGGTTGCTGTGGCTCGGCGGCCTGGTCTCGTTCCTCGCCGTGCAGATGCAGTTCATCGCCCGAGGGTGGCTCGCCTTCGACCTGACCGGATCGAACAAGGGGCTCGGCGCGGTCTACCTGGGCTTCGGCGTGCCGATGCTCCTGCTGACCCCGTGGGGCGGCGTGGCCGCCGACCGTCTGTCGAAGCGTCGGGTGCTGATCGGCTGCCAGCTCGCGCTCGCGCTGAGCTCCGGCATCGTGGCGGTCTCCATCTCGCTCGACATGATCACCTACCCGCTGCTGATCGCGTCCGCGGTCGTGCAGGGAGCGGGCTTCTCCTTCCTCGGCCCGGCCCGGATGGCGTTCACCGGCGAGCTCGTGGGGCCGAACCGGCTCGCGAACGCGATCGTCCTGCAGCAGATGAGCATGAACGGCACCCGCATCTTCGGGCCGTCGATCGCGGGCGCTCTCATCGGCATCGCGTTCTTCGGCGTCGCAGGCGTCTACTACGCGACGACGATCCTCATCCTGATCGCGCTCGCGGTCAGCGTGCAGCTTCCCGCCGGGCGCCCTCGCGCCGACCGTCCCGTGGCGTCACCGCTGTCCGAGTTGCGTGACGGCGTGTCGTACCTCTTCCGCCGGCCCATCCTGCTGCTGCTCGTGCTCACGTCGTTCGTCGTCGTGATGATCGCCTTCCCGTACGTCGCCTTCCTGCCGACGCTGGCCGAGGAGGCCTTCGACGTCGGAGCCAGCGGCTACGGGCTGCTCAGCGGTGCGAGCGCGGTCGGCGCGCTGCTCGCTTCGTTCTTCATCGCATCGCGAGCCGACGGCCCTCGGGCGTGGCGGATGCAGACGATCGCCGGCGTGGGGTTCGGGCTCGGGATCGTCCTGCTCGCCGTTGCCCCGACGTTCACCCTGGCCATCGCCGCGATCGTGTTCGCCGGCGGGGCGTCGTCGGCGTTCCAGTCGCTGAACAACGCGCTCGTGTTGGGCGCGAGCGACCCGGAGTACCACGGGCGCGTGCAGTCGCTGATGATGTTGAGCTTCAGCGGCTTCGGCATGGCCGCCCTTCCGCTCGGCGCGGTGGCCGACGAGATCGGTCTGCGCCAGACGATGACCGCGATGGGCGTCGTCTCGATGGTGGCGATCGCCGTCTACGCGACGGTGCGGAGCCGGCTCCTCGCTCGCGAGGCCTCCGTGGTCGACGTGGGCGCCGCCCGCTAGCTACTGCTGCTCGGTCCAGCGCTCGCGGTGGACGATCTGGTCGAGAGGTAGCCTGGGAGCACGCGGCCGTGTCGAGGTGGCCGCAGCGTCGGGACGTCCGAGGGTGACGCCCATGGGGCCCTCCATGCCGGCGGGCAGCCCGAGCGCCTCACGGATGCGGTCTTGGTGCTGGAAGGTGACCGGGCAGGACGCGAGCCCGAGGGCGTTGGCTGCGACCATCGCGTTCTGCGCCATCCGGCCGACGTCGAACAACCGGCCGCCGTCGACGGGGATCGCGAACACGAGCACGACGGGCGCGGCGTCGATCCACGACGTGAAATCGCCGCAGGTCGTCAGCGCCTTCCGCCCCTCGGTCTCCGTCACCACCACGATGCGCGTCAGCTGGTTGTTCTTCGCGCTGCCCGCCATGCGAGCAGCTCGGAGCACGGACTCGAGCTCTTCCTCGGTGACGGGTTCTGCGGTGTAGGCGCGGGTGTCGCGCTTGGTGGCGATCGCGCGGAGGGCGTCCATGACACCGAGTCTGCCCGCGTTCGTGTCTCACCTTCGTCGTACGGTCGATCCCATGCCGAAGACGACGACCGCAGCCCGCGCCGGGCGTTCAGCGCAGCTCCGCCAAGAGATCCTGCAACACCGCGCCGCCGAACGCCGTCGGGAGCGCGACGCCGTCGTGATGGCGGTGCTGGCCACCGTGCCGCTCGCCACCTACGCCCTCGCCCGGTCGGGGATGTCGAGGCTCGAGGCGGTGGGCATCGTCGGGTTCGCGTCGATCCTGCTCCTGGCCTGGCGGCGAGGTGCGGCCGAACGCGATCGGGAGGAGGCGGGGCGATGGGGCGCCGGCGCGGCGGGCGAGCGGTCGACCGCTGCCGTGCTCGACGCCCTCGACCGGAAGCGCTTCGCCGTGTTCCACGACGTACGCGTGCCCGGCCGGCGCGAGAACATCGACCACGTCGTCATCGGGCGCGGCGGCGTCGTCGTCGTGGAGACGAAGCGGTGGGCGGGTGTGACCGTCGTGGGGCGGCACGTCCGGGTCGACGGCGAGCGCCGCGACGACGTGCGGTCGCAGGTCGAGCGGTTGCGAGCGACGCTCGGGCGGGCGGTCGGCTCCGGCGTCGACGGCTTCGTGTGCATCCACGGGTCGCGCGTGCGACGGGCGTGGTTCCGCCGGCGGTGCGAGCTCGACGGCGTGCGCTACGGAGGGCCGGACGACCTCGTCCGTTGGCTGAAGCGCCGGCGGCGAACGCTCACGCCGGCCGAGGCCGAGGAGCTGGCGTGGGCGGTCGCGGGGTTCGACTTGGAGTCGTCGCGAACGGATAGTTAGGTTCTCGAACCATGTCGATCCGGGGCAAGGCGTACATCGCCGGCATCTACGAGCACCCGCGTCGCGACATCCCCGACCGCACCCTGTCGCAGATCCACGCTGAGGTGGCCGTGGGCGCGCTCGCCGACGCCGGGCTGACGCTCGCCGACGTCGATGCGTACTTCTGCGACGCGACCGTGCCCGGGTTCGGCGGCATGTCGATGGCGGAGTACCTGGGGCTGAAGCTGAGCTACATCGATTCGACCGAGACGGGTGGCTCGTCGTACCTCGCCCACGTCGGGCACGCGGCTGCGGCGATCGCCGCCGGCAAGTGCTCGGTCGCGCTGGTGACGCTCGCCGGCAAGCCGCGCCAGCGGGGCCGTGGCGGGCCCGGAGGCATGGGCGGCGAAGGCCCGCCCGAGGGCAGCTTCGAGGGCATGTGGGGCCTGTTCGGGGCGCCCTACAACTACGCGCTGGCCGCACGCCGCCACATGTACGAGTTCGGCACGACGAGTGAGCAGCTCGCCGAGATCAAGGTCGCGGCGTCGATCCACGCGCAGCACAACCCGCACGCGTTCCTGCAGAACGTCGTGACGGTGGAAGAGGTGCTGGCGTCGCCGATGATCAGCGACCCGCTCCACCGCCTCGACTGCTGCGTCATCACCGACGGCGGTGGTGCGGTAGTGGTGGTCAGCCCGGAGATCGCTCGCGAGCTCGACCGGCCCGAGCGGGCGATCAAGATCCTCGGCCACGGCGAGTCGGTGAAGCACACCAACAACGGCCGGGTCGACCTCACCTACACCGGCGCCCGCTGGAGCGGACCCCGCGCGTTCGAGGAGGCTGGCGTCACCCAAGCCGACATCGACTACGCCTCGATCTACGACTCGTTCACCATCACGGTGCTCGAGACGATCGAAGACCTCGGCTTCTGCGAGAAGGGCGAGGGCGGTCGCTTCGTCCTCGACGGCGCGCTCGTCGCGCCGCACGGCAAGCTGCCGTTCAACACCGATGGCGGCGGGCTGTGCAACAACCATCCCGCGAACCGCGGCGGGATGACGAAGATCCTGGAGGCGGTCCGCCAGCTCCGCCACGAAGCCCATCCGGCGGTGCAGGTGCCCGACTGCTCGATCGCCCTCGCCCACGGCACCGGCGGGTCGCTGTCGACCCGCATGGGCAGCGCCACGCTCATCCTCGGACAGGGAGACGCCTGATGGCCGACGAGAAGCAGCTCCCCGCCTACCCGCCGAACGTCACGGTCGAGAACGAGGAGTTCTGGAAGGCCGCCGCCGACGGGCGGTTCCTCCTCAAGCGTTGCGACGCCGACGGGTGCGGCACGGTGATCTGGTATCCCCGTTCCCTCTGCCCGGAGTGCGGCAGCTTCGACACGTCGTGGTTCGAGGCGTCGGGCAAGGGGACGATCTACACCTACACGATCGTCCACAAGGGCCAGGGGCCGTGGGCCGAGCACGTCCCGTACGTCACCGCCTACGTCGAGCTCGAGGAGGGTCCGCGCGTCATGACGAACATCGTCGGCGTCGACCCTGCAGACGTCGCGGTCGGGATGGCGGTCGAGGTCGTCTTCCAGGACGCCGGCGACGGCGCCGCGATCTACCGGTTCCGGCCCGCCATCCCGTAGCGACGCTGCGACCGGCGGCCCCCTATTCGCACCTGACGTGCAAGATGCGCGCCGACGTGGCTAGGGTTCGTTCCGTCCGGTTTCGTACCCCTAGGAGTGACACACACGTGCCTGAGACCTTCCTGTCCAGCGCTTGGTTCGACGCCGTCGAGCAGCTGCGCGCCGAGCAGCCCGCGCCCGACGCCGGCATGAGCGATCTGACCCTCAACATCGTCGTCACCGGCGGCCCCGAGGGCGACGCCGAGGTCCACGTCAAGAACGGCAACTTCGAGCGCGGCCTCGTCGACGATGCGCCGACGAAGCTCACGGTTCCCTACGACGTCGCGAAGGCGATCTTCATCGAGGGCAACCAGCAGGCCGGCATGCAGGCGTTCATGAGCGGCCAGATCAAGGTCGAGGGCGACATGAGCAAGCTCATGGCGATGCAGGGCGGCGGCGCTCCGTCGGCCGAGCAGCAGGCCTTCCAGCAGAAGCTGAAGGACCTCACGGCCTAGTCGGGCCGAGCCGCTCCGCCGGCGTCAGTCCCAGAACGACCCGGCGATCCGCACGACGGATCGCCGGGTCAGTTCGCGTCTACGGAGGAAGTTGCGACCGGAGGCCGTCGACGGGTTGATGGTCGTGCGCGACGACTCCCACACGGCCAGCGACGGATAGCGGGTGACGAGCAACGCCTCATCGGCCGCGCCCGAGCCGTCCCCGACGCCGACGAACCGGAAGAGCCCTTCGATGCGGGCGTCGTTCGTCTTCTCGAACTCCGGCCACGCCTCGACCGAGAGGTTGAGGAACTCGTCCCAGTCGTCGGGTCGATGGAGCTCGAAGCGGCGGAGCGCGAAGACGCCGCCGCGCTGCAACGGTTCGGTCGACGCCGGCCGCGCGGTCGCGACCATGGCCCGGCCCGGGGCAGCGCCGCGCTCGATGAGGACGTCGACGTCGTCGTACCACCCGATCCCGCCGGCAGCGTGGAAGGCGGCCCACGCGTCGCCGCGGTCAGATCCACGGGCGATCTCGCGGTAGGCGTAGTGCTCGCTCACGCGCCGGATGCGGCGGCGGCCTGCACGTACGCGTCGCGCAGCACCCGCTTGTAGAGCTTGCCGGTCGGCAGGCGGGGCATCTCGTCGATGAAGTCGATCGAGCGGGGCACCTTGTAGTGAGCGATGTGGGAGCGGGCGAACTCGATCAGCTCCCGCTCGAGCTCGGGCGACGGCTCCACGCCCGCCGCTGGCTCGACGACCGCCTTCACCTCCTCGCCCATCTCGTCGTGGGGGATGCCGAACGCCGCCACGTCGCCGACCTTCGGGTGCAGGATGAGGGCGTCTTCGATCTCCTGCGGATAGATGTTCACCCCGCCCGAGATGATCATGAACGCCTTGCGGTCGGTCAGGTAGAGGTACCCCTCCTCGTCGAGGTACCCGATGTCGCCGAGCGTCGACCAGTTCGGATGCTCGGGGTGCTGCGCGTTGCGCGTCTTCTCGGGATCGCCGTGGTACTCGAACGGCATGCGGGGTTGCTCGAAGTACACGGTGCCCGCCTCGCCGATCGGCAGCTCGTTGCCGAGGTCGTCGCAGATGTGGATCGTGCCGGCGGCGGCCCTTCCGACCGAGCCCGGATGGGCCAGCCACTCCTCAGACGAGATCCGGGTGCTGCCGTTGCCCTCCGTGCCGGCGTAGTACTCCGACAGGATCGGCCCCCACCACTCGATCATCTGGCGCTTCACCTCCACCGGGCACGGGGCAGCGGCGTGGATCGCGACCTGCAGGGACGAGACGTCGTAGCGGAGGCGGGTCTCGTCGTCGAGCTTCAACATGCGGACGAACATCGTCGGCACGAACTGGGCATGGGTCACCTTGTGGCGCTCGATCGCCTCGAGACACGCGACCGGGTCGAACTTCTCCATCACGACCACGGTCCCGCCGAGCGCCTGCACCCCTGCGGTGAAGGCAAGGGGAGCGGCGTGGTACAGCGGCGCAGGCGACAGGTACACCGAATCGGGCGTCATCCCGTAGCCGGCAGCCAGCGGGCTCCGGCCGCCGGTCGCCGGATCGGGCTCGTCGATCTGGCGCTCGGGCAGGGGCCGCTTGATCCCCTTCGGCCGGCCCGTCGTCCCCGAGGAGTAGAGCATCGTCGTGCCGACGGGCTGGTCGCCGAGGGATTCCGCGGAGACGTTCGCGATGGCGTCCTCGTACCGCTCGTAGCCGTCGACATCGCCGCCGTAGGCAAGCCGGATCGGGCAGTCGTCGAGCAGAGGGCGAATTTCGTTCGCGAGGGGTGCGACCGCCGCGGACACGACGAGCGACTTCGCGCCGCAGTCGTTGACGATGTAGCTCGCCTCGTCCGCGGACAGGTAGCGGTTGACGGCCGTCAGGTAGAGACCGCTGCGGATGGCCGCCCAGTAGACCTCGAAGTAGCGAGGCGTGTTGTCGGCGAGGAGCGCTACGTGGTCGCCGCGCCGCAGTCCGGCCTCGCGCCAGAGGCGGGCCAGGCGGGTCGACCGCTCGTCGAGCTCCGCGTACGTCACGACGTCCCCCGACGCCGCCATGATCACCGCCGCCTTGTGTGGCGTGCGCTTCGCGTGTTCCCCCGGGTACATGTCCTGACCTTACGTAGGCTGCGCGGCCATGGCCGTGACAGACCTGCCTCGCTGGGACGTGACCGATCTCTTTCCCGCCATCGGCTCACGTGAGTACGCCGCAGCGCGAGAGGCGCTCGGCGCGGGGATCACCCGCCTGACGGCTCTCTACGACGAGCACGACGTCAGGGGCGGCGACGACAAGAAGGTCGACGACGACACCGTCACCGCGTTCGACACCGTCGTCGAGGCGACGAACGAGCTCATGGAGGAGGTGCGCCTGCTGAGCGGCTTCGTGTCGTCGTACGTGAGCACCGACTCGATGAACGACGAGGCCTCCGGCGAGATGTCGGAGCTCCAGGCGGAGCTCGCCCAGCTGCAGCGGCTCCGGAGCCGCTTCGACGCGTGGATCGGTTCGCTCGGAGCGGACGAGCTCGCCGCGCGGTCGCAGGTGGCTGCCGACCACGCGTATCCGCTGCAGCGAAGCGAGGAGCGTGCGACGCACCAGATGACCGAAGCCGAGGAGGGCCTGCTGGCCGACCTGTCGCTCACCGGCAGCACCGCGTGGCAGCGCCTGTGGGGGACCTTCACCAGCCAGCTGTCGGTCACCGTCGACGCGCCGAACCACGCCGATCTCGATCAGCCCATCTCGATGAGCCAGGCGCGAAACCTCGCCTACCACGCCGATGCTTCGGTGCGGCGGGCAGCCTACGAAGCCGAGCTCGCGACGTGGGAGGCGAACGCGGTGCCGATCGTCGCCGCGCTCAACGCGATCAAGGGCGAGACCAGCATCGTCAACCGCCGGCGCGGCTGGGGCGACGACCTCGAGCCTGCGCTCGCGTCGAACGGCGTCGACCGCCAGACCCTCGACGCGATGAACGCTGCGGTCAAGGCGTCGCTCCCGTCGTTCCGGCGCTACCTCAAGGCCAAGGCCCGCCTGCTCGGCCACGCCCACGGCGCCGGACTGCCGTTCTACGACCTCTTCGCGCCCGTCGGTTCTGCCGCACCCCGCGACTGGGGCGCCGCCACCACCGACGTGCAGCGCGCGTTCTCGTCGTACTCACCGGCGCTGGGCGATCTGGTCGAGCGGGCGACGTCGGAGAAGTGGATCGACGCCGAGCCCCGCCGGGGCAAGCGGGACGGCGCCTTCTGCATGGGCATCAAGGACGACCGGTCGCTCGTCCTCATGAACTACGACGGGTCGTTCCGCTCGGTGCAGACGCTCGCCCACGAGCTGGGCCACGCCTACCACAACACGACGCTGGCCCAGCGGACGCCACTGCAGCGCCAGCTGCCGATGGCGCTCGCCGAGACGGCGAGCATCTTCTGCGAGACGATCATGGTGGAGCAGGGGCTGGCCGCGGCGACCGGCGACGACCGGCTCTCGGTGGTCGAGGGCGACCTGCAGGCCGCGTGCCAGGTCGTCGTCGACATCCACTCCCGGTTCCTGTTCGAGTCGTCGTTCTTCGAGGCCCGGCAGCGACGGACGCTCTCGGCGGGCGAGACGTGCGAGCTGATGCTGGCCGCCCAGGAGGCGTCGTATGGCGACGGGCTCGACGCATCGCTGCGCCACCCGTACATGTGGGCGGCGAAGCCGCACTACTACACGAGCACCTTCTACAACTGGCCGTACACGTTCGGCCTGCTCTTCGGCCTCGGTCTCTACGCGCGCTACCAGGACGACCCGGAGCGCTTCCGCGGGAGCTACGACGACCTGCTATCGTCGTGCGGTCTGGGGTCGGCCCGTGAGCTCGCAGGTCGCTTCGGCATCGATGTCGCGGACGAGGCGTTCTGGGCGTCGAGCCTCGGCGTGATCGAGCGCCGGATCGACGAGTTCGAGCAACTCGCCTCCGCCGGCTGACGCGGCCTACGGTCGCTGCTGTGCACGATCTGATCATCCGAGGAGCGCGGATCGTCGACGGGACCGGGGCGGCGGCCCGCACCGGCGACGTCGCAGTCTCCGGCGGACGCATCGTCGAGGTCGCCGACCGCGTCGACGGGCTCGGCCACCGCGAGGTCGACGCCGACGGCCTGGTGCTGACGCCGGGCTTCGTCGACGTCCACACCCACTACGACGGCCAGGTCACGTGGGACCCTGAGCTGACCCCGTCGTCGTGGCACGGCGTCACGACGGTCGTGATGGGCAATTGCGGCGTCGGCTTCGCGCCGGTGCGGCCTGGCGGCCAGGAGTTCCTCATCGAGCTCATGGAAGGCGTCGAGGACATCCCGGGGACGGCCCTTGCCGAAGGGATCGACTGGCGGTGGGAGTCGTTCGGCGAGTACCTCGACGCGCTGGACGAAACGGCGCGGGTGCTCGACGTCGCCGCGCAGGTCCCGCATGCCGCGCTGCGCGCCTACGTGATGGGGGAGCGCGCCCACGAGGCGGCGGACGCCGACGAGATAGAGCAGATGGCCCGCTTGACCGAGCAGGCTCTCCGAGACGGCGCGATCGGGGTGACGACGTCGCGCACCTTCATCCACCGCTCGAAGCACGGGGCGGTGCCCGGCACCTACGCACCGCCTGACGAGGTGCTCGCGCTCGGCGACGCGATCGTTCACGCGGGCCATGGGGTGTTCCAGCTGATCTCCGACCGCCCCGGCGGCGAGGAGGAGCGGGCGTGGATCGTGGAGATCGCGCGAAGGACCGGGCGCACCGTTACGTATTCGATGGCGCAGACGCCGCCGAACGCGGAGGAGTACGTCGACCTGCTCGCCGATGCGGAGCGACTGCAGGCGGAGGGGCTGCGGATCGTGCCCCAGGTGCCGACGCGACCTACCGGGATGCTCTTCGGGCTGCAGTCGTCGCTCCACCCGTTCCTCACCCACCCGACCTACCGACGCTCGTTGGCGTCGCTGCCGCTGGCCGACCGTGTGGCGGAGATGCGCAAGCCGGAGGTGCGGGAGGCGCTGCTCTCGGAGGAGGCGCAGACGGGCAGCGCGATCGCCCGGCTGCTCATCTCGCGCTTCGACCAGATCTTCCCGCTCGGTGACCCGCCCGACTACGAACCGCCCGCGTCGGCCAGCGTCGCCGCCGTCGCTGTTCGGACTGGCGTGCGGCCCGAGGAGGTCGTCTACGACTGGCTCCTCGAGAACGAGGGACGGGCGCTCCTGTTCGCGCCGCTGTCGTCGTACGTCGACGGCGACCACGAGGCGATCCGGCGGATGATGACGTCACCGTCGTCGATCCTCGGCCTCGGCGACGGAGGCGCCCACTGCGGGCTCATCTGCGACGCGTCGATGCCCACCACGCTGCTGACCCACTGGGTTCGCGACCGCACCCGAGGCGAGCGGATCTCGTTGGAGGAGGCCGTACGCATGTACACGGCGCGTCCGGCTGAGGCCTACGGGTTCACGGACCGCGGGACGATCGAGGCGGGCAAGCGAGCCGACCTCAACCTGATCGACGTCGACGGGCTGCGTCTGCACGCGCCCGAGATGGTGTTCGACCTGCCCGCAGGCGGGCGGCGGTTGATCCAGCGCGCGGACGGCTACGTGTCGACGTTCGTCGCCGGCGAGCAGACGTTCTCCAACGGCGAGGCGACCGGCGCACGTCCCGGACGGCTCGTGCGGGCTCCGGTTGGCTGAGCTCACCTACGACCACGACGGGCTGACGTTCGACGTCTCGGAGTGGGGCCCAGGCGGCGGCGACGTCGTCATCCTGCTTCACGGGTTCCCGGCGAACCGGTCGTCATGGCGAGGCGTCGCCCCCTCGTTGGGCGCAGCCGGATACCGCGTGCTCGCGCCCGACCAGCGCGGCTACTCGCCGGGCGCGCGCCCGCCCCGGCGCCGCGACTACGCGCAGGCGAAGCTCGTGGGCGACGTGCTGGCGCTCGCTGACGTGGTGGGTGCGCGGCGGTTCCACGTCGTCGGCCACGACTGGGGTGGCGCCATCGCATGGGCTCTCGGCGGTCGGTTCCCCGAACGGCTGGCGACCCTCAGCGTGCTCTCGACGCCCCACCCGCAGGCGATGGCCGCGGCGATGATCCGGTCGTCCCAGCTGCTCCGCTCGTGGTACGTCGCCGCCTTCCAGCTCCCGTTCGTGCCGGAGGCTGTCGTCGGACTCGGCGGCGGCGCCCGGTTCCGGAAGATGCTCGTCGACTCCGGGCTTTCCGAGGAGCACGCCGCGGAGTACGCCGAGGTGATGGCCAGCGGCGCGGCTCGTTACGCCATCAACTGGTATCGAGCGATCCCGCTCACGGACCCCCGTGGGGCACGGGCGATCACGACGCCGACCCTGTACGTCTACAGCACGGGCGACGTGGCGCTGACCCGAGCTGCTGCCGATCGCACCGGCGACCACGTGACGGGCTCGTACCGCTACGAGGTGATCGAAGGCGCCAGCCACTGGCTGCCCGAGGAGCAGGCCCATGACGTGAGTCGCCTCCTGCTCGACCACCTCGGCGCCCATCCCGTCTGAGGTCTACGACACTGGTGGCGGCCCCGCCTCGATCCGCTCCGTCACCACCTTCCGTCGGTGGTCGGCGTCGCCTTCGATCATCCAGTGGGCCTCCAGCCACCACGTCGCACCGGCGTCGGCCCAAGGGGTGACGATCTCCCGTGCCTTCACGGGATCATCGCCCGGCGTCTCGCCTTCCTGCACGACGTCGAACCCGGGGCGCCGGCCGCCGTGGTCGTCGAGCCACGTGATCATCTGGCGGACGATCTCCGGCGTGAGGTCCTGGCCCGGCGCATAGGGGAGCAGCCCGTCGCACCGCAGGATCCGCCGCATCGACTTCTCGAACGGCCACGCGCCGACGCACCAGATCGGCACCCGCTCGCGGCCTGCGGGTTTCCCGACGTCGAGGAGACGGTCGGCGTTGGTGAAGTCGATGTCGTACCGGGCGCCCTCGTGGCGGCCGTCGCCTGCCCACAGCTTCGTCATGATGTCGATGCCGTCGTCGAGGAGCGCGGCACGCTCCTTCTTGTCGACCGGTTCGCCGACCTCGCCCAGTGAGGGATCCGGGGCACCCAGACCGACCGCGACGATCGCGCGTCCGCCGGAGAGCTGATCGAGCGTCGCCGCCTGACTGGCCACCTTCCACGGGCGGCGCCACGGCAGCGGGGTCAGCATCGTGCCGAGCTGCACCCGCTCGGTCCGCTGCGACATCGCTGCGAGCAGCGACCACGCGTCGATCCCGAACGCCGCCTCCCAGACGAAGACTGCGTCCCATCCCGAGCGGTCGGCGAGCGCCGCTTGTTCCAACTGCTCCTGGGCCGTTCCACCGGGCAATACGAATCCGAAGCGCATGACCCGAACCGTACGACGAGGGTGGGACAGAAACTTGCGTAGCTTCGCCACCTCCTCATCGCTTCGGGCCCCGACCGCCTCGCCCGTGAAGCGGTGCGGGCCCGAACCGAGTAGGGGTGAGGGTCAGGTGAGGTACGGCGCGTAACCGGGCTTGATCTGCGACTCGATGATCTTCAGGCGCTCGTCGAAGGGCCAGAACGCGCTCTTCATCGCGTTGATCGTCAGCCAGCGGATGTCGTACCAGCCGTAGTCGAAGGCCTCGACCAGGGCCGCGAACTCCTCCGAGAGCGTCGTCGCGCTCATCAGGCGGTTGTCGGTGTTGACCGTCACCCGGAACATCAGGTCGCGCAGGAGCCCGATCGGGTGCGCCTCGTACGACGGCGCGGCGCCGGTGTGGATGTTCGACGTCGGGCACATCTCGAGGCACACACGGCGGTCACGGACGAACGCCGCGAGCCGCCCGAGCTTCGGCGTTCCGTCGTCGGAGACGCTGATGTCGTCGACGATTCGCACGCCGTGCCCCAGCCGCTCCGCGCCGCACCACTGCAGCGCTTCCCAGATCGACGGAAGGCCGAATCCCTCCCCGGCGTGGATCGTGATGTGGAAGTTCTCCCGTTCGACGAGGTGGAACGCATCGAGGTGGCGAGACGGCGGGTAGCCCGCCTCGGCGCCGGCGATGTCGAACCCCACGACCCCCGCGTCGCGGTGACGGACCGCGAGCTCGGCGATCTCCAACGACCGCGCCGCGGTGCGCATGGCGGTGCAGAGGATGCCGACCTGGATCGCTCGTCCTTCGCAGCCGCGGCGGAAGCCCGTGCAGACGGCGTCGACGATCTCGTCGAGGTCGAGGCCCCGCTGGGTGTGCAGCTCGGGCGCGAACCGCACCTCCGCGTAGACGACGCCGTCGTCGGCGAGATCGATCGCGCACTCCTCGGCCACCCGCTCGAGCGCTTCGCGGGTCTGCATGACGCCGACGGTGTGATCGAAGGTCGAGAGGTACTTCGGGAGGTCGAGCCCGCGTGCGTTCGACGTGATGATCGCGGCCAGCTCCTCCGGATCGTGCGTCGGCAGGCCGGTGTAGCCGCATGCCTCGGCCAGGTCGACGAGCGTCGACGGGCGGACGCCGCCGTCGAGGTGGTCGTGGAGGAGGACCTTGGGGACCTTGCGGATGTCTTCGAGTGTGGGGCGCACGTCGCTCCCTTCAGCGGCAGTGGGCGATGAGACGTCAGACGGCGATGCGGTCGAGCACGAGCGGCCGCAGGGCGGGCGGTTCGGGGGCCAGCACGACCGCGTCGTGCAACGCGTCGAGCGCAGCGTCGACACGAGCGGGATCGTCGACGTGGAGGGCGAAGAGCGGCTGCCCCTCCTCGACCCGCTCACCCGCCTTCGCCTCGACGATGACACCGGCGATCGGGCTGACCGGGTCCTCCTTGCGCGCCCGCCCGGCGCCGAGGCGCCATGCCGCCATACCGACCGCCATGGCGTCGACGCGTGAGACGTAACCGGACGCGGGCGCAGGCACCACGCGCACGTCGTCCGACGTTGGCAGCGCAGACAGATCGCCGCCTTGGGCGCGCACGATCGCGCCGAAGGCCTCACCGGCGCGACCGTCGGTGAGCGCGGGCGACGGGTCGTCAGAGATCCCGACGAGGGTCAACATCTCGCGTGCCAGCGCCAGCGTGATCTCGACGAGATCGGATGGCCCACGACCGGCGAAGCAGTCGAGGGTCTCGGTCACCTCGACGGCGTTGCCGGCCGCGCGCCCGAGCGGCTCGTCCATCGCGGTGAGGAGGGCGACGGTTCGGACGCCGGCGTCCTCGCCGATCCGCACCATCGTCTCGGCGAGCAATCGTGCATCGGCTTCCGACTTCATGAACGCGCCGGTACCGACCTTGACGTCCAGGACGAGTGCCGAGGTCCCCTCCGCGATCTTCTTCGACATGATCGAGCTCGCGATCAGCGGGATCGACTCGACGGTGCCCGTGACGTCGCGCAACGCGTAGAGCTTCCGGTCGGCAGGGGCGAGCCCCGGCCCCGCCGCGCAGATGACCCCGCCGACGGAGTCGAGCACCCGGAGCATCTCGTCGGGCGGCAGCAGCGCGCGCCAGCCCGGGATCGCCTCCATCTTGTCGAGGGTCCCGCCGGTGTGGCCGAGCCCACGGCCGGACAGCTGGGGAACGGCGGCGCCGCACGCTGCGACGAGGGGGACGAGCACCAGCGACACCTTGTCGCCGACGCCGCCCGTCGAGTGCTTGTCGACGGTCGGTCGTGACAGTGACGACAGGTCGGTGCGTTCGCCCGAGGCGATCATCGCCTCCGTCCACACCGCCAGCTCACCGGCGTCGAGTCCTCGCCAGAAGATCGCCATGAGCAGCGACGATGCCTGCTCGTCGGCGACCTCGCCGCGGGTGTAGGCGTCGAGGAACCAGCGGATCTGGTCGTCGCTCAGACGTCCGCCGTCGCGCTTGGTGCGGATGACGTCGACGGCGCTGAACGATCGAGGCGCGGTCACTCCGGCAGGTCCTCCGGGGTGAACGCGCCCGGTAGGAGCTCCGACATCGGCGTGCCGTCGACGAGCAGCCCAGGGCCGCCGGCCTCCATCAGGATCTGCCGGCACCGCCCGCACGGCGTGAGGAGCTCGCCCTCACCCGACCGGCACGCGAGCGCGATGAGGCGCCCGGCGCCGGCCAGGTGCTGGTTGCCGACGAGGGTGCACTCGGCGCACAACGTCAGACCGATCGACGCGTTCTCGACGTTGCACCCGACGATCACCTCGCCCGATTCCGTGAGCGCAGCTGCGCCGACCTGGAGCCGTGAGTAGGGCGCGTATGCCTTCTGTGCAGCCTCGGTCGCGGCGGCGCCGAGCGACTCCCAGTCGATGCCCTCGGCGCGGGACGTGCTCATGCGAACCCCCGGAGCGGAAGCGAAGCGGGGCGTCGCAGCCAGTTGTCGTCCGGATAGGACGCCCGCCCATCGATGGCATGGAGGGTGTAGGCGTGGCGGCTCTTCGACGACCGGTTCGGCCCGGAACGGTGGGGGAGCAGCCCGTGGAGCACCACCAGCGTTCCCTTGCCCGCCTCGATGGGCACCTCCCCGTCGAGGGGGTAGTCGCCGTCGACGAAGACGTCGAACGTCGCGCCGTCGGCATCGGTCGGCCCGGCCCGCCGGAACCGCTTCCGCGGCGGCAACCGGTGGCCGCCCGGTACGGCCCACATGCACCCGTTCTCGATGGTCGCGTCCTCGAGCGCGAACCAGAACCCGATCACCGACGGCGGATCGGTCCACAGGAACGTGTGATCGGTGTGGAGGGTGACTTCGCCGCCGATGTGGGGCTGCTTGAAGATGTACATCGACTGGAGGACGAGCGGCTCGGCCATGCCCAGCGACGAAGCGAGCGACGCCAGCTCAGGGGTCCGCGAGAACCGCGAGAACACGGGGTCGATGTCGTGCATCGCGTGGCCCAGCTTGTTGATCGAGAGCTCCTTGGCCTGCTTCAGCTCGCCGCGATCGTCGAACGCCTCCTCCTCGAAGAAGTAGCGGATCTTGTCTCCCGAGGAGAGGAAGTACTCGTCGCTCGTGCGCGTCTGCTCCCGGGTCGAGAAGATCGACTTCGTCTCCTCCGTCGGCTCGAACTCCGCGACGAGCTCGAGCGCTCGAGCCCGCAACTCGTCGCACGCTTCGGCTGCGACGAACCCCGGCAGCACGAGGAACCCGTCCTGCTCGAAGGCCGCGCGGCGCCCCGCAGAGACGACGTCGGTCGTGCTCATGTGGCCTCTCCCTTCCGATAGACGACGCCGTCGGCCGCGGGCATCCGCGACTTCCGGCGGGCCAGACCGAGCACGAGCAGCGTCGTCAGGTGCGGGGTGAAGAACACGAACTGGCGAGGGACGGTGTCGCTCGCCAGGTACCAGACGAGGAAGAGCGCGCCGAGAACGACTGCAGCGACGAACTGCGTTCGGTTGCCGCGCCGCAGGCTGATGGCGGCGAACACGGCCATCCCGAGCACGACCGCGAGGAGCATGGCGTGCACCGTCGCGTCGTTGCGGAGCTGGAGGGCGTCCGCGAACCCGAAGAGGCCCGCACCCGCCGCGACGCCGATCGGACGCCAGTTGCCGAAGATCATCGTGGCGAGACCGATGAAGCCGCGGCCGCCCGTCTGCCCCTCGCGGTAGATGCCGGCGAACTCGACGACGAGGAAGGCGCCGGCGAGCCCGGCGAAGGCGCCGGAGGTGATCACCCCGAGGTACTTCATCCGGTAGACGCGGACGCCGAGCGACTCGGCCGCCGCAGGATGCTCCCCGACGGAGCGCAGCTGGAGGCCGGTGCCGGTCTTCCAGAGGAACCAGTACGACAGCGGCACCAACGCGATCGCGATGAGCGTCAGCCACGACAGCTCGCTGGTGATGCCCCGCAGCAGGCCGCCGAGGTCGCTCAGGAGGAACCACCGTCGTCGCTCGAGCCATCCGAAGATGTCGGGCGTGTCCCAACCGAAGACGTTGCCGCCGGCCAGGAAGGGGAGGTCGATCTCGTCGATGCCGCCCTTGATCGGTGGTGATTGGCTGGCGCCGCCGCCGCTCGTGGGGTCGAACGTGATCACCGAGAGGTACCGGGCGACACCGCCGGCGAGGATGTTGATGGCGACGCCGGAGATGATGTGGTCGACGCCGAACGTCACGGTGGCAACGGCATGGACGAGCCCGCCGATCGCCCCGCCGAGGATGCCGAGGGCCACTCCCCACCATGGTCCGAACTGCCAGCCGGCCCATCCGCCGAACCACGTTCCGAGGATCATCATCCCCTCGAGGCCGATGTTCACCACACCGGACCGCTCGGCGTAGATCGCGCCGAGACCGATGAGCCCGATCGGGACGGCGAGGCGCAACGCTGCGCTGAACGTCCCGCTCCGGGTCAGCTCGTCGGTGTCGGTGATCACCCGCGCGATCGCGAGGATGAGCACGGCGCCGACGAGGAGGATCAGCAGCCGGGTGAGCTGGTCACGCGCGCCGCGGGCGCCGGTCGATGCGTCGAGGTCGGCGGGCGAGGCAGGGCCGGACGGGACGGCCGGTGTCGTCGCCGTCATACCGCCGCTCCTTCCGTCGTCAGGGGGCTTCCCGGTCCTTCGGTGGCAGCCGCGACGTCCTTGCGCTCCTGGGTCTCGCGGAGGCGGTGGACGACCTCGTAGGCGACCACGATCGACAGGATGATCGTCCCCTGCATGATCACGACGATCTCCTTCGGGATGCCCTCGAGGTCGAGGACCTGGGCGCTTCGGTCGAGGAAGGCGAAGAGGAACGCGCCGAACGCGATTCCTGCGGGGTGGTTGCGGCCGAGCAGCGCGATGGCGATGCCGGTGAACCCGAGGCCGGTCGGGAAGTCGACCGTGTAGCGGTGGAAGAAGCCGAGCAGCGTCGACATGCCGACGAGTCCGGCGATCGCGCCAGAGAGCGCCATCGTCGTGATGATCATCCGGTTTGGGTTCACGCCGCTGGCCTTCGCGGCGAGCGGGTTGATCCCCGACGCACGCAGGTCGAAGCCGAAGCGGGTCCGCCACACGAGGAAGTAGAAGAGCGCGCCCGCGAGCGCCGCGATCACGAGGAACCCCTGCAGCTCGCTGCCGGACGGTATGTCGATGCCGACCGCTTCCAGCACCGGGTTGAGCGATGGGAACCACCCGGACTTCGGGATCTCCTTCGTCTTGATGATGAGATCGCCCGGAGCGTTCTGCTGCTTGAAGTGAGCGGCCAGCAGGTACGCGGCGACGCCGGTGGAGATGGCGTTGAGCATGATCGTCGAGATGACCTCGTTGACGCCGCGGGTCACCTTGAGCACGCCGGGGATGGCGCCCCAGGCACCGCCGACGGCCATCGCCACGATCACGATGAAGAGCACGTGCAGCGGAGCCGGCAGCGTGACCGCAGCACCGGCGGCCGCCGCGACGACCGCGGCCAGGCGGTACTGACCCTCGACGCCGATGTTGAACAGGCCCATCTTGAAGCCGAGCGCGACGGCCAGGGCCGAGAAGTAGAACGGCACGGAGCGGTTGAGGATCGAGATGATCGACTGCAGCCGCGAGCCGTACTCGGCCATCGTCGTGTACGTCGACCACGGGTCGTGGCCGCTGATGGCGAGCACGACGGCGGAGATCGCGAGGGCCACGGCGATGGCGGCGACGGGCCCGAGCAGCGCCAGACCGACGCGACGGACGACCGACGTGCTCACGACGCACCCCCGGCGTCCCCGGCCAGGTTCGCGCCGGTCATGTACGCACCGAGGTCGGCCGGTGTGACGTTCGCGGGGTCGAGTTGCGCGCACAGCGCGCCTCGGTAGATGACGTAGAGCGTGTCGGACAGGCCGATCAGCTCGTCGAGGTCGGCCGACACCAAGAGGACGGCGAGACCGTCGTGGCGAGCGCGGCGCAGGTGATCCCACACCGCGGCCTGCGCGCCGACGTCGACGCCCCGGGTCGGGTGCGCCGCGATGAGGAACGCGAGATCGTCCGCGCTCATCTCACGCCCGACGATGAACTTCTGCTGGTTTCCGCCGGACAACGCGTGGGCCGCGACGTCGAGGTTCGGCGTCTTCACGTCGAAGTCACGGACGATCTGCTCGGTCTCCGAGCGGGCGCCCTTCAGGTCGAGCATCTCGACGGCCTTGGCACCCCCGCCCTTCACGAACGGTGGGACGCCCTGGCGGCCGAGCATCGCGTTCTCCCACAGCGGCGAAGAGAGGAGCATCCCGCGCCGGTGGCGGTCTTCGGGGATGTAGCCGACGCCGTGCTCGCGCCGCTTGCGGGTCGGCCACGTCGTGATGTCGTCGCCGCCGAGGAGGATCGAGCCGCCGGCCGCGTCGCGCAGCCCGAGAAGGGCTTCGATGAGCTCGGCCTGGCCGTTGCCCTCGACGCCGGCGATGCCGACGACCTCGCCCTTGCGCACGTCGAACGACACGTCCCGCACGACGGGCCGCTCGTTCTCGCCGATGACCGTCAGGTTGCGGACCGACACCGCGACGGTGTCGGTGACCGTGGACTCCCGTGTCTCGGGCGTCGGCAGCTGCGAACCGACCATCAGCTCGGCGAGTTGGCGTGCGGTCACCCCGGCCGCGTCGACGGTGTCGATCGTCCGTCCCTGCCGGATGACCGTGATGCGGTCGGCGATCGCGAGCACTTCGTCCAACTTGTGCGAGATGAAGATCACGGTCGTGCCGTTCGCCTTCAGATCGCGCAGGTTGGCGAACAGCTCGTCGACCTCCTGTGGGACGAGCGCCGCGGTGGGTTCGTCGAGGATCAGGATCCGCGCGCCGCGGTAGAGGACCTTGATGATCTCGACCCGCTGGCGCTCACCCACCTCGAGCTCTTCGACCGGCTCGTTCGGGTCGACGTCGAGGCCATAGACCCGCCCGAGCCGGGCTATGTCGTCGTAGGCCCTCTTGAAGTCGATGCGAGGGCCGGTGGTCGGCTCGGCGCCGAGGATCACGTTCTCCAGGACCGTGAGGTTGTCGGCGAGCATGAAGTGCTGGTGCACCATCCCGATGCCAGCGGCGATGGCGTCCTTCGGTGTCTTGAACACGACGGCCGATCCGCCGACCCGGATCTCGCCCTCGTCCGGGCGCTGCATCCCGTAGAGGATCTTCATCAGCGTCGACTTGCCGGCGCCGTTCTCGCCGCAGATGGCGTGGACCTCGCCCGGCATGACGCGGAAGTTGACGTGGTCGTTGGCGACGACGCCGGGGAACCGCTTCGTGATGTCGACCAACTCGACGGCTGGTGCGACGGGGGGCCCGGACTGCTGTCCGGGCCCCCGCTCCATGGTCGTCATGCTGTTCCGATGTCTACTCGGTCGGGACCTTGATCTCTCCCGAGATGATCTTCTGCTTGTAGGAGTCGATCTGGGACTTGATGTCGTCGAGATACCCGCCCGACGTCGAGTAGTCGACGCCGCCCGACTTGAGGTCGAACGACTGCACGCCGCTCTTCAGGTTGCCGTCGCGGAACTCCTTCGCCGTCTCGTACACCGCGACGTTCACCTTCTTGATCATCGACGTGAGGATGACCTTCTGCTGCGCGGGCGTCGCGGTCTGGTACTGGTCGGAGTCGACGCCGATCGCCCACAGCTGCTTCCCGCCGGTGCTGCCCTCGACCGCTGCGTCGAACAGGCCGCCGCCCGAGCCGCCGGCTGCGTGGTACACGATGTCGGCGCCGCCGGCGTAGAGGCCCTTGGCCGCTTCCTTGCCCTTGGCCGGGTCGTTGAAGCCGCTGAAGTCCGGCGGCTGGGTGAGGTACTTCACCGAGACGGTGATGTCGGGCTTGACCGCCTTCGCGCCAGCGGTGAAGCCGGCCTCGAACTTCTTGATGAGGGGAACTTCCACGCCGCCGATGAAGCCGACGTGGTTCGTCTTCGACTTCAGCGCCGCGGCCACGCCGACCAGGTACGAGCCCTGCTCCTCGGCGAAGGTCGTCGAGGTCACGTTGGCGATCGGGCTCTCCGGCACGCCGTCGACGAGGACGTACTTCACGTCCTTGAACTGGGGGGCGAGCTTCACGACGGAGTCGGTGAAGGCGAAGCCGATCGCGTAGACGAGCGGGTAGCCCTCCTCCGAGATCAGGCGGAGGAGCTCCTCGCGGTTCTCGCCGCCGGCGCTCGGCTCGAGCTCCTTGACGTCGAAGCCGAACTCGTCCTTCGCCTGCTCGATGCCTTCGACTGCCGAGTCGTTGAACGACTTGTCGCCTCGACCACCGATGTCGAAGACGAGCCCGACCTTGCCGCCGTCCTTGTCGCCGTTGTCGCCACCGGCGCCCGTGCCGCCGTCGTCGTCGTCATCGCCGCCGCAGGCGCCGGCGATCAAGCCGAGAGTCATCAGTACGGCGAGAAGCCGCAGCCATCGAGATCTGGACACGTGATGCTCCTTGGGGGAGAGGGAACCGCGAATCGGTTTCACCGTAACGAGACCGCAACGAGCCACCAAGGGCCGTTCGGCCCTGTCTCCGGGCGCCGCACCATGCCGTCGGACGGCGTGCCGCGGTTGCTTTCGGGCAGTCCATCGCTGATCGATGTGACATTCGGTAGCAGATCGGCATCCGTTAGGTGCGCGATGGTGGACACGTGACCACTCCCCCCATCGATCGCGCGCGGGTCGCCGCGATGATCGATCACACGGTGCTCCGACCCGAGACGACGGTCGCCGAAGTCGCCGATCTCTGCGCGGAGGCGAACGAGCTGCGGGTGGCTGCGATCTGCATCTCGCCGTCGCTGCTGCCCGTTCCCGCCGGCGCGCTCGACGATGCGATCGCCGTAGCTGCGGTGTGCGGGTTCCCGAGCGGCGCGCACACGCCGGACGTGAAGGCGGCCGAGGCCGCTCGCGCCGTTGCCGATGGAGCCACCGAGATCGACATGGTGATCGACCTCGGTGCAGCAACGGCGGGCGACTGGGACCGGGTGGCCCGAGGGATCGAGGCCGTCCGCGCGGTGACTGGGGGTGCGGTGCTCAAGGTCATCGTCGAGTCCGGTGCGCTCGACGACGACGCGCTCGTGAAGGCGTGCGAAGTGAGCGAAGCGGCCGGCGCCGATTTCGTCAAGACGTCGACGGGCTTCCACCCCACGGGGGGTGCGACGGTGCACGCGGTGGCGTTGATGGCGGCGACCGTCGGCGGACGGCTCGGGGTGAAGGCATCCGGTGGGATCCGGACGGCCGACGACGCGATCGCGATGATCGAGGCGGGGGCGACGAGGATCGGCGCGTCGAAGACGCGCGAGATCCTGGCCGGTCTCGAGTGACAGCGTCAGCACCCGTCGACTTCCGGAGCGCCGCTCGCGCATGGATTGAGGAGGACCCCGACCCCGAGACGGTGGCCGAGCTCGAGGCGTTGCTCGCGTCGGGCGTCGACGCTGAGCTCGCCGATCGGTTCTCGACCCGGCTGGCGTTCGGCACCGCCGGACTCCGGGGTGAGATGGGCGCGGGACCGAACCGCATGAACCGGGTGACGGTGCGCTACGCCGCGGCCGGGCTGGCCCGTGTGGTCGCGTCCCAGGGCGGAGCGGCACGCGAGGCCGGCGTCGTCATCGGGTTCGACGCGCGCCGCAACTCCGCCGCGTTCGCGTCGGACACCGCGGCCGTGCTCGCCGGTGCGGGCGTGCGGGCGATGGTTCTACCGCGGCCGCTCCCGACGCCGGTGCTGGCGTTCGCGGTGCGGCACCTGTCGGCCGCGGCCGGGGTGATGGTGACCGCCAGCCACAACCCGGCGGGTGACAACGGCTACAAGGTGTACTGGGCTGACGGCGCGCAGATCGTGCCTCCCATCGACGAGGACATCGCGGCGGCGATCGATGCGATCACCTCGCTGCGAGAAGTCGCTCTCGCTCCGGACGACGACCCGCGGATCGAGCGGCTCGACGACTCGATCGTCGAGGCATACGTGGCGATGGCGGCCGCAACTCCTCACGCCTCGCTGCCCGTCGTGGGCGAGCAGGTCATCGCTGCCTACACGCCGCTCCACGGCGTCGGACGAGATGTCTTCCTTCGCGTCGTCGCAGCGACGGGCCTTCGCCAGCCGGTGGTGGTCGAGACGCAAGCTGATCCGGATCCGGACTTCCCGACGGTTGCCTTCCCGAACCCCGAGGAGCCGGGCGCGATGGACGCGGTGGTCGATCTGGCGCGCGACGCCGGGGCGACGCTGGCTGTGGCCAACGACCCCGACGCGGATCGCGTAGCGATCGCGATCCCAGACGGCGATGGTGGCGAGTGGCGCCGTCTCACGGGGGACGAGGTCGGCTGGCTCCTCGCCGACCACCTCCTGCGCGAGGTGGGACCACCCGCAGGCGACGACCGTCCGTCGTTGGTGGCGACGACGATCGTCTCGTCACGCCTGCTGGAAGTCATCGCGGCGGCGAACGGCGCCAGGTACGAGGAGACGCTGACCGGCTTCAAGTGGCTGGCTCGGCCGGCGCTCGCGCGGCCGGATCTCCGGTCGGTCCTCGCGTACGAGGAAGCGCTCGGCTATGCGGTCGGCGGCCAGCTCGACAAGGACGGCATCACCGCGGCCGTCGTGCTCGTCGCGCTGGCGAACGCGCTGGCTCAGCAGGGGGAGACGCTCGCCGATCGTCTGAGCCAGCTCGCCGAGCGGTACGGTTCGCACGCCACGGGCCAGTGGTCGCTTCGCCGGGACGGACCGGGAGGACTCGAACGGCTTCGCGCGGTGATGGTCCGCCTTCGGCGCGCGCTGCCGGACGAGGTAGCCGGTCATGCCGTCCTCGAGGCCCGCGACCTGTTGACCGACGAAGGCCGAGGATCGCTTCCGGCGACGGATGCCGTGGTGCTGACGCTCGATGGCGGGCACCGGGTCGTGGTGCGGCCGAGCGGCACGGAGCCGAAGGCCAAGGTCTATGTGGAAGCCGTGGGTGCGACCGCGGACGGCGCGACCCGCGAGCTGCGTGGGCTGCTCGACGCGATGCGGGTGCTGCTCGACGACGAGGAGGAGTCATGACGGGCCCCTATGAGCTTGCGACGCGTGACGCGCGGACGCTGCAGGAACGGACGCGCGTGGAGGCGCACGACGCCGCGATCGTGCTGGGCTCGGGCTGGACACCGGTCGCCGACGCACTCGGGAACACGGCGTCGCAGGTGCCGTTCACCGACCTGGACGGCTTCCCGCCGCCGACGGTCGTCGGCCACGCCGGGTCGGTGCGCTCGGTCGCCGTGGGCGACCGGCGGGTGCTGGTGTTCGCAGGGCGGGTCCACCTCTACGAGGGGCATGATCCTTCCACGGTCGTGCACGCGGTCCGCACCGCCGTGTTCGCCGGGTGCAGCGTCGTGATCTTGACGAACGCCGCGGGATCGCTGCGCACCGACTTCGGCGTGGGACAGCCGGTGGTGATCGCCGACCAGATCAACCTGACCGGCCGGAACCCTCTCGCCGGTCCGCCGCCGCCCGAGCCTCACCGGGGACGGTTCGTCGACGTGTCCGATGCGTACTCGGCCCGCTTGCGGGCCGTCGCTCGTGACGTCGACGCCGGCATCCTGGAGGGCGTCTACGCCGGGCTGCTCGGCCCGAGCTACGAGACCCCCGCAGAGATCCGGATGCTTCGCACGATCGGAGCCGACCTCGTCGGGATGTCGACGGTGCTCGAGACGATCGCTGCCGTGCATCTCGGCGCGGAGGTGCTCGGCATCACCCTGGTGACGAACCTCGCCGCCGGGCTCCAGGGCCGCCCGCTCGCCCACGACGAGGTCGTCGAGGCGGGTCGGGCGAACATGGACCGGGTCACCGCGCTGCTCGCCGGCGTGGTCGGGCGCCTGTGATCCGCGTCGGCGACTGGGTCGTCGGCCAGATCGGGCTCGCGGTGCTGCGGGCCGCGGTCGCCGGCGACGAGGTCGGAGCGCGCCGGCACCTCGACACGTTGCGCAGCGCGCTGGGCAGGCTCGACGACGACGACGATGCCTTGACCGCGCGGTGGGACCTGCCGGAGGTGGGCAGCCGCAGCGGTTACGCGACGTGGGCCGCCGCGTACGACGACCCGGGCAACGTCACGGTCGACCTGGAAGAGGCGGCGGTGGTCCCGCTGCTGCAGGAGATGCCGATGGGCCTCGTCCTGGACGCTGCCTGCGGAACGGGGCGCCACGCGGTCCACCTGGTGGCGCAGGGGCACCGCGTCGTCGGCGTCGACTCGAGCGTCGGCATGCTCGAACGCGCCGCGAGCAAGTTGGGACAGCGGTTCGCTGCGTCCGACCTCCATGCGCTGCCGTTCGCCGACGGCAGCTTTGACGCCGCGGTGTGCGCGCTCGCGCTGAGCCACGAGCGGGATGTCGCGCCGGGGGTCGCCGAGTTGGCGCGGGTCGTGCGACCCGGCGGGCGGTTGATCATCTCCGTCCCGCACTGGCTGCTGACCGAGGTGATCGGCGCGCGCGCCGTCGTGGGCAGCGCGTACGTGCCGGAGTACGGGCACCGCAGTTCGACGTGGCTAGCCGCCTTCTTCGAAGCCGGCCTTGTGGTGCGTGACTGCCTGGAGCCGTCGTGGCCCGACGATGCCGGCGCCAAGGCGGTGCCTCATGACGACCTGCGTGCGGCTGCACGCGCGGCTCGGGCTGGACTGCCCGCCGTCATGGTGTGGGATCTTCTTCGTTCGACATGAAGAGCACCGTTCTCGACCATCCCCTCGCCGCTGCGCACCTCACCGAGCTCCGCGACGAGTCGACGACGACGCCGCGGTTCCGCCAGCGTGTCGACGGGCTCGCCCGCGCGCTGGCGTGGGAGGCGGCTCGCTACCTCGCGACGGAGGAGTGCACCGTCACGACCCCGGTGGCCGACGCGCAGGGTGTGCGCCTCTCGGGGGCTCCGCCCGTGCTCGTTCCCGTGCTGCGCGCCGGTGTCTGGATGGTCGACGGCGCGCTGTCGATCGTCCCCGACGCCGACGTCGCGTTCGTCGGGCTGGCACGCGACGAGGCGACGCTTCGGGCGGTGACCTACCTCGACAAGCTCCCCGCCGACGTCGACCACCGCGACGTGTGGATCCTCGACCCGATGCTCGCCACCGGAGGGTCGCTCGTGGCCGTGGCGGAGATGCTGGCAACTCGTCGGCCCGGGCCGGTGACGGTGCTGTCGCTGCTCGCCGCACCGGAGGGGTTGCTCCGGCTCAGGGAGGAGCCCGCCTGCGACGACTGGCACGTGGTGTGCGCCTCGATCGACGAGGGCCTCAACGAGAAGGGCTTCATCGTGCCCGGACTCGGCGACGCCGGCGACCGTCTCTCCGGCTGAGGCCGAGCGGGAGCAGTACCAGACCCGGCGAAGCCTCTAGTTGCCGAAGTCCCAGGACTCGCCTGACTCGTAGCGGCCGACGACGTTCTTCGCGATGAGGATCTTGTGGACCTCGTCCGGGCCGTCGGCCAGACGGAGCGTGCGGGCGCCGAGGTACATCCCCGCGAGGGGCAGGTCGTTCGACACGCCGGCCGCACCCCACACCTGGATGGCCCGATCGACGACGCGCGAGTAAGCGGCGGGCACGGCGATCTTGATCGCCGAGATGTCCGTTCGGGCCCCGTCGAGGCCCTGGTCGACCTTCTCCGCGCAGTGGATCGTCATGAGGCGAGCAGCCTGGATGTCGATGTAGCTCTCGGCGATGAACCCCTGGATGAACTGCTTGTCCTTGAGCAGCCCACCGTGGACCTCCCTCGTGAGGGATCGTTCGACCATCAGGTCGAACGCCCGCCACATCTGGCCGATCGAGTTCATGCAGTGGAACACCCGGCCGGCGCCGAGCCGGTCCTGCGCCGCCTGGTGGCCCTCGCCGATCCGCCCGAGGATGTTGTCCTTCGGGATGCGGACGTCGACGTAGCGGATCTCGCAGTGGTCGCTCGTCGGCCGTCCCCACACGCCGACACCTCGGACGATGTTCACACCGCGAGTCGCGGCCGGGACGATGAACTGGGCCATCGCCCCTTCACGCCGCTTGGCCGCCTCGTCGCTCTCCGCGACGCGAGCCATGACGATGAAGAAGTCGGCGTCGATGCCGTTCGACGTGAACCACTTGTGGCCGTTGATCACCCACTCGTCGCCTTCGAGCACGGCTGAGGTGTCGAGGCTGCGAGGATCGGACCCGGGGTTGTGCGGCTCCGTCATCGAGAAGCCGGACTCCATCTCGCCGTCGATCGTCGGAAGGAGCCACTTCTCCTTCTGCTCCTCGGTGCCGTACTTGACCAGGATCGACTGGTTCCCCGAGTTCGGGGCGACGACGCCGAACAGCGACGCGGCGCCGATCGCGTAGGCGAGCACCTCGTTCATGTACGCGTGCTCGAGGAACCCGAGACCGGCACCGCCGTACTCCTTGGGCAGGTGGGGAGCCCACAGACCGGCCTTCCAGACGACCTCCTTGATCTCCTCCCTGAGCTCGATCGCCTGGCGCCGGCCGGTGTCGCTCACCTCGCCGTTGCGCCGGAGGTTCCACAACTTCGACTCGTTCGGGAGGATCCACTCGTTGACGATGTCCGCCGTCTTGCTGCGGATCTCGTTGATCCGGTCGTCGAGCGTGGGGATGGGCTTGACGTTCATCGGCATACGCCGACGAACCGTACGGAGGGCGAGGCGACGTCCGGCAGGGCCGGAAGTCCCTTACTTGCCCCAGATCATCCCGCGGCCGGACTCGCCGCCGAGCAGGACCTCGGCTGGCGACTTCTTGTCGATGTGGCCGATCAGGCCGGTGTAGATGCCGTAGCCGACGAGCTCCTGCAGTCGCTTCGGGAACCGTCGGACGGTGTCGACGGGGATGCCGAGCTGCTGGTTCTCCTGCTGGCGGATGTAGCCGGCGCAGTAGTTCATCGCGATGCCGTAGCGCCGCTCGTCGGTCGAGTTCGCGCCGCCGCCGTGCCAGAGCGACCCATGCCACACCAGCACGCTTCCCTTCGCCATCTCGGCCGCGATCGTCTCGTGCTCGTCCGTGAAGGCGGGGTTCGAGTCCGCGAGGTGGGTGCCGGGCATCATTCGGGTGGCGCCGTTGGCCTCGGTGAAGTCGGTGATCGCCCACATCGTGTTGCACACGGTGGGCGGGTGAGGCTTCGGGATCGGGATCAGCTGGTCGTCGGCGTGGATCGGCTGCGCCGTCTCGCCCGGCCCGATGGCGATCGACGAGAGCGACGACACGAGGCATCCCGCGTCGAGGACCCCTTCGACCACCGGCAGCACGTTCGGGTGGACCGGGATCTGCTCGTAGAGCTCGCCGTGGACGAGGAGGTTGTAGATCCGCCACGTCTTGGTGCCCTCGAACACGTTCTGCGCGGGGCGGATCCCGAGTCTCTCCTCGAGCCGGTCGAGGTCTTGGCGCACCGCGTCGGCAAACGACGGGTCGAACGCGTCTTCGACGATCGAGTAGCCGTCCTCGGCCACCCGCTTGACGTGGTCGGAAACCTCGGACGACGAGAGCTCGCGCATGTCCGTCAGTTTGTTCCACCCGCCACCGTCGAAGAGCCCGCGGCGGGTCTCGAGTCCTAGCCGTCCGCGTACGCTGAGGCTCGCCATGCCCTCCAGCCACATGCCTGGGTCCAGTCCAGCGACCCTCAGCTTCCAGGACGCCGCCGCTCAGGTCACCGCACCGGGCGAGCGGTTCGAGACGACCACGATCGACATCGACGGCATCGAGACGACCATCTTCAAGAACGCGCCGCAGAACCTGCGGCAGATCTTCGACACCGCACGCGCTCGTGGCGACCAGACGTTCCTGGTCTACGAGGACGAGCGGTGGTCGTTCGCCGACACCATGGCCTCGGTCGATGGTCTCGCCGCGGCGCTCGTCGACCACTTCGGCGTGCAGAAGGGCGACCGCGTCGCCATCGCGATGCGCAACTACCCGGAGTGGGTCATCTCGTTCGCGGCGATCCTGTCGGTCGGCGCGATCTCCGTGTCGTTCAACGCGTGGTGGACCGAGGACGAGATGGACTACGCGCTGGAGGATTCCGGAGCGAAGGTCCTCATCGCGGACGCGGAGCGGGTGGAGCGGTCGCGGGCGGCCGCCAAGCGGCTCGACTTCGCGACGCTCGGCGTTCGCACGCCGGCCGACAGCGCCGACGAGGGTGTCGAACGATGGGAGGACGTCGTCACGCCCGGAGCGCCGATGCCAGAGGTCGAGATCGATCCGGACGACGACGCGACGATCCTCTACACGTCGGGAACGACCGGCCGGCCGAAGGGTGCGGTCTCGACCCACCGGGCGATCGTCCAGGCGCTCCTCGCCTTCGGGTGCCGCACGGCGATCGACCGCCTCCGCAAACCCGACGCCCCGCGGCCCGACGGTGACCCCGCGTTCATCCTGATCGTCCCCCTGTTCCACGTGACCGGGTGCGTGCCCGTGATGCTCAGCTGCTTCTCCAGCGGCATCAAGCTCGTGATCATGTACAAGTGGGACCCCGAGAAGGCGCTCCAGCAGATCGAGCGCGAGCGGGTCACCAACTTCGTGGGTGTCCCGACGCAGTCGTGGGACCTGCTCGAGTCGCCGAACTTCTCGAAGTACGACACCTCGTCGCTCATCAGCGTCGGCGGTGGTGGCGCACCGGCGCCTCCCGAACTCGTCAAGCGGGTCGACTCGTCGTTCAAGAAGGCGCGCCCGTCACTCGGCTACGGCATGACCGAGACGAACGCGTACGGCCCTGGCAACAACGGCGACGACTACGTGCAGCGCCCCACCTCGACGGGACGCGTCGTACCGGTGATGCAGATCGACATCCGGGACCCCGAGGGGAACTCGCTGCCGGTGGGGGAGCGGGGCGAGATCTGGTTCAAGGGTCCGAACCTCATCCGGGGCTACTGGAACAAGCCCGAGGCGACGGCGGAGACGATCGTCGACGGGTGGTTGCGGACGGGCGACATCGGCCGCCTCGACGAAGAGGGCTTCGTCTACGTCGAGGACCGGGCGAAGGACATGGTGCTCCGGGGCGGCGAGAACGTGTACTGCGCCGAGGTCGAGGCTGCGATCTACGAGCACCCGGCCGTGTACGAGGCCGCGGTGTTCGGCGTGCCCCACGAGCGCCTCGGCGAGGAGGTCGCCTGTGTCGTGTACCCACGCGTCGGGCACGATCTCAGCGTGGAGGAGCTCCAGGCCCACGTGGCGGAGCGACTGGCGTCGTTCAAGGTGCCGAGCGTCGTTCGGATCATCGACCACCAGCTGCCCCGGAACGCGAGCGGCAAGATCCTCAAGCGGGAGCTGCGGGACGAACTGGCCGGCGCGGGGAGCTGACGGAGGCGCCATGGCCGCGAACCACGTCATCTACGAACCCGAGTGGATGATCGACGAACGCGGCAACGGCTCCTTCCGCATCGAGTGCCAGTGCGGGTGGGAGCGCAAAGGCTTCGACACGGCGTCGAAGGCCAGGGCCGCCGCCTTCGATCACTCGGCCAGTGGCGCTGCGCTGCTTCCGGACAAGGCGCCGGAAGACGCGCAACGCCGGAGGTTCTGGCACCGCAAGTAGCTCGTTCGGCAGCCAGCTACTTGTGGTTGTAGAACTCGACCTTCCAGCGCCACTCCGACTGGTCGTCGGCGTGCCACCACTCGGTGAGGATGCCGGCCTCACCACCGGGTAGCAGCACGACGCGGCCGATGTCGTCGGCGGTGGGCCACCCGTCTTCGATGGTGATGCGATCGCCGCTGCGCACCAAGTACGACATCGGTCCCTCGGCTCCTCGCTCGAGACCTTCCCCGCGAGCGATGACCGACCCGTCCTCGTGGGAGCGCACCGTCACCTCGAGCCGCGGCGGCGCTGCGTGGACGAGCAGTCGGTCGCCCGCCGCGCCGGCCTCGACCCGGCTCCGGCAGAACGAGACGCCGGTGGCGCCTGCGGAGGGGAACCACAGGTCCCAGATCTCAACCACGGGTGGGTTCCATCGGCGCGTCCGCATCTGCGCGCCGTCCGGCGCCGGCGGTGAGGTCGACGACGTCGCTCGGGCGCTCGAGGCCGTGGATGCGGAGCCCGAGTGCGAAGAGGAGGCAGCCGAAGGTCAGCGAGTAGAACCCGATCAACAACGTGATGGCGATGACGTCCGCGCCCGAACGTGCCGCCAGCGAGAGACCGGCCAGCACCGATGCGAGCCCTGCGAGTCCCATGAGCCACTCGTGCTCGACCTCACGCCGCAGGCGAACCGCGGCCACGAGCTCCCAGACTCCCGTGGCGATCGCCCAGGTGGCGATCACCAAGAGGAGCGACCGCTCCGTGATGTCGGGCCACAGCAGCGCGGCCCCTGCGGCGAGGACGCTCATCGCGCCCTCCAGCGCGACGGTCCAGCGGTCGCTCAGCCGCCCGCACGTCGCCGCGACGAGCAGCGTGGTCAGCCCGTCGACGAGCGCGTAGGCGCCGAACAGCGTGGCGAGTGTCCCCGGCGTGATGTCGGGCCATCCGAGGGCGAGCATCCCGAACACGACGGCCGCGGCGCCCCGCACCACGAGCACCCACCAGCGAGCTCTCCACACTTCGGTCATGCGTTGATGCGTACCCTCCTCGCCATGACGGAACGCATCGCAGTGATGGGCGCAGGGGTGATGGGCGCCGGGATCGCACAGGTGATGGCCATCGCCGGCCACGACGTCGTCTGCTACGACATCGCGGAGGAGGCGCTCGACAAGGGGCGGGCCACGGTCGACACCGGCCGGTTCGGCGTCAAGGGCGCGGTCGAGCGGGGCAAGCTCTCGGCCGCGGACGCCGAGGCTGCACTTGCGCGCATCGCCTTCACCTCCGATCTCGACGCGGTCGCGGCGGCCGACGTCGTCATCGAAGCCGTGCCCGAGCGGCTGGAGCTCAAGATCAAGGTCTTCCGGGACCTCGACCGGCGCTGCGGGGAGGGCACGATCCTGGCCTCGAACTCGAGCGGCTTCCCGATCCAGGCACTGGCGGCGGCGACCGACCGTCCGGACAAGGTGGTCGGCTGGCACTGGGCGTCGCCCGCGCCGGTCATGAAGCTGGCCGAGATCGTGCGTGCGCCCTCTACCTCGGACGACACCGTCGAGACGATCCGCCGCCTCGCCGCGAACGCAGGGAAGAACCCGGTCGTCGTGAAGGACAACCCGCGGACGTGGGGCTACGTGGCGAACCGGGTCTACTTCGCGATGGTGCGCGAGGCGGCCCAGGTGGTGCAGGAGGGGATCGCGACGCGGGAGGAGGTCGACCAGCTGATGGTCGACTGCTTCCGCTGGCCGACCGGGCCCTTCGGCATGACCCGAGGCGCCGGTTCCGGCTGGAGCTGAGCCGGGAAGGACATCGCAGATGTCGGACCAGCTGTGGCCCGCGCGCCTGTCGATCATCCGCCACGGGGAGAGTGCCGGCAACGTCGCGAGCGACGCCGCCGAAGCGGCCGGCCACCCCATGATTGACATCGCGCACCGCGACATGGACGTCCCGCTCTCGGCCCTCGGCCAGCTGCAGGCGGGCGCCGTCGGCCGGTGGCTCGCCGATCGCGGAGGCGACGAGCTGCCGACGGTCGTCGTGTGCTCGCCGTACGTCCGGGCGTGCAGCACCGCCGAGCTCCTGCTCGGCTCCGCGGGGCTGCGCCCGCACCACGACGTGGAGTTCGTGGTCGACGAGCGGGTGCGGGAGCGCGAGTTCGGCATCCTCGACCGGCTCACCAAGGTCGGCATCGCGGAGCGGCATCCGGAGCAGGCGGAGTTCCGCGCCCACCTCGGCAAGTTCTACCACCGGCCTCCTGGGGGCGAGTCGTGGGCCGATGTGGTGCTCCGGGTGCGCAGCCTCATCGACACGATCGGCCGCGAGTTCCACGGCGAGCGGGTCCTCGTGGTGACGCACCAGGTCGTCGTGCTCATGTTCCGGTACGTCCTCGAGCACATGGACGAGTCGCAGATCATGGCGATCGACCGTTCCGAAGCGGTCGCCAACTGCTCGGTGACGACGTTCGAGCACGACCCGCGGTTGGGACGAAAGGGCGGCATGCGCCTCGTCCGCTTCAACGAGGTGGCTCCCCTCGAGCGGGAGGCGACTCCGGTGACCACCGAGCCCGACGTCCCGGCCGGGCCGAAGTGAGATGAGCGAGATCGCGGTGGATCGCGCCGTGCTCGACTCCTTCGCGATCACGCTGCCGGGTGAGCACGCCGACAAGGAGGAACGCGGGCGCGTCCTGATCGTCGGCGGATCGAACGAGGTGCCCGGCGCAGTGTTGCTCGCCGGGATGGCGGCGCTACGCGTCGGCGCGGGGAAGCTGCGCCTGGCGACGACCCGAAGCGCGGCCGTCCCGCTCGCGGTAGCGGTGCCCGAGGCGCGCGTGTTCGCTCTCGACGAGACCGCGGCAGGGGCGCTGGCGAGCACGGCCGCCGACGCCGTGGCCGACGCGGCCGCCGCGGTCGACGCCGTCGTGCTCGGGCCCGGGATCATCGACGTCGACGCCGCGGGACCTTTGATCGAGGCGATCGCGTCGGCCGAGCGGCCGAAGGTCGTTCTCGACGCCGGTGCCCTCCTGTGTCTCGCCGAGCGGGCACGCCGCGACGTCTGCACGCCGCTCGCAGGACGGCTGGTGCTCACGCCGAACAGGAGCGAGCTGGCGTCGATCGGCGAGCGCGATGTCGCTGCGCTGGCGCACGATCTCGGTGCGGTCGTGTCGCTGAAGGGGTCGACCACGCGAACCTTCACGCCCGACGGTTGCGTCTACGCCGACTCGAGCGGGAACCCCGGGCTCGCAACGTCGGGTTCGGGCGACGTGGTGGCCGGCGCAGCGGGCGGGTTCCTCGCTCGCGGGGCGTCGCCGCTCGCGGCCGCGGTGTGGGCCAACCACGTCCACGGGATCGCGGGGGAGCGGCTGGCCGAGCGGGTCGGGCCGATCGGCTTCATCGCCCGCGAGCTGGCCGACGAGCTGCCCCGGGTGCTCGCCGCCCTCGCCGCGGTCTGACCTACGGGCGCGAACTGCGGCGGTCGCTGCGAACGATCGAGACCAACAGCGCGACCCCGGATCCGGCCGCCGCGAAGAAGCAGACGATCGCGAGGGCCGGGTAGCCGAACAGCTCGGCTTCGGTCTCCACCCGCATCAGCATCGCGGCGCCGATGATCAGCGCGGCGATCACGAGCCCGGAGGTGATGCGGTTGGCCACCTTCTGGAACGCCGTCATGAACTGCTGCTCGTCGATGCCCTTGATGTCGAGCTTCACCTCGCCGTTCGCGAGCGTGTCGAGCACGGAGTTGACGCGCGACGGCAGCTTCTCCGCGAACTCCTTCGCCTCGAGCGCGGTCGAGAGCATGTTCGCGGGCGAGACGAGCCCGGTGAGGTTGTGGCGGAGCAGCTCTGCGGCTTCTTCCCGAAGCGCCTCGTTCGGGTCGAAGTCCGGGGCGAGCGTGCGCGCGATCTCGTCGAGGTTCAGCAGCGCCTTGCCGAGCATCGTGAGCTCGGGCGGCGGCCGGAGCCCGTTCTCGGCGGCGATCCGCGACATCTCGGCGACGACCCGGCCGGCGGCGATCTGGCCGACGGTCGCGGTGGCGTGTTCGGACACCAGGCGCGCGACCGACCGCGTGTACGACGCCCGGTCGTAGTCGTCGAGCTTGTCCGACATGCCCTCCGCGTACGACGCGGCGTCTTCGCCGCGTCCCTCGCTGACGGCGAGCAGAAGCTTCACGAGGTGCTCGCGCAGGTCGTTCGGCAACCGGGCGACCATGCCGAGGTCGATGAGCGCTAGGCGGGGCGGATCGTGGTCGGTGACCAGCACGTTGCCCGGGTGGGGGTCGGCGTGGAAGAAGCCGTCGACGAGGATCTGCTTCACGTAGGCGCGGAAGAGCTCCTCGCCGAGCGGCCGGCCGTCGAGCTCCATCCTTGCCATCGGGCCCATCGACGTGAGGTTCCGACCGGCCACGAAGTCCATCGTGAGGACGCGGTCGGTCGTGTAGTCGTCGACCGGCTGGGGCACGACGATGCGCTCGAACTCGTCGAGGGCGGATCCCAGCGTGCGCAGGTTCTGGGCCTCACGCCGGTAGTCGAGCTCGGCGAGCATCGTCCGCCGGAACTCCTCGACCATCGCCTCGAACCCGTAGCGGCGGCCGACGTCGGTCTTCTTGTCGACCACCGACGCCAGTTCCACGAGCGCGTCGAGGTCGTCGATGATCCGGGTGCGGATGTTCGGCCGTTGGACCTTGACCGCCACATCGCGGCCCGACCGCAGGCGGGCCCGATGCACCTGACCGAGCGACGCTGCCGCGAGCGGCGTCTCGTCGAACCAGTCGAAGGCCTTCGACACGCGGGCGCCGAGCTCGTCCTCGACGATCCGTCGCACGTCTTCGAAGGGGATCGCCTCGACCTTGTCCTGGAGGCGTGAGAGGGCCTTCAGGTACGCCTGGGGGAGGAGGTCGGCCCGGGTCGACAGCAGCTGGCCGAGCTTGATGAAGGTCGGCCCCATCTGCTCGAGCTCGCTGGCGAGAGCCTCCGCCTCGGCCCGCTCCTCGTCGACGTCGACGCCGGCGCCCTCGTCTCGGATGTCGACCGCGGCGTCGCCGCCGGCGCGCTCGACCAGATCACGCCGGCCGTGCTTCAGGAGCAGGCGTGCGATCTTCGTGTACTGCGCGGCGTGCTGAGGGCGGAGCGAGAGCGCCATGTCGCCTCCGGTGTCCCCCGTTCACCGGCCGCTCACACTCAGCGGTGTTTAGCGGGCAAATCCGACGGTCAGGTCGGGGCCTCGGCGGAGGGTGTGTCCGCCGTCGATCGCGAAGCACTGGCCGGTGACCCACGACGATTCGGGCCCGCAGAGGTAGCGCACGCCGTGCGCGACGTCGTCGACCGTGCCGAGCCGGCGGATAGGCATCTGGTCGAGGTAGTCGCCGACGATCGCATCGTTGGTCGTGAGGCCCGCGGCGATGTCGGTGGGAACGAGCCCCGGGCGGACCGCGTTCACGCGCACGTTCTGGGCGCCCATCTCGTCGGCTGCGTTGCGCACCAGCGCCTCGAGGCCGGCCTTGCTGACGCAGTAGGCGGCCATGAGCCGGTGGGTGAGCGGCGCGGCGATCGAGGAGATGCCCACGATCGACCCTCCGCCGCTGGCCGCGATCGCGGCGCCCGCGTGTTTGACCGTCAGGAACGCTCCGTCGAGGTTGACGCTCATGACGTGGCGCCACGCGTCGAGCGTCGTCATCACGATCGGACCGCCGGCGCCTGTCCCTGCCGCGGCGACGGCCATGGTCAGCGCACCGCCGCCGTTCGCCTTCGCGGCCTCGACGGCGGCGATGACATCGTCCTCCTTCGCCACGTCGCACGGCACCGACGTGACCGTCGCGGACGACCCGGCGGGGATCGCCGAGCGCAGCGTCGCAAGGCCCTCCTCGAGGCGCTCCTCGCTCCGTCCGCAGATGGTCACCGACGCTCCGTCGCGCACGAGGAGCTGCGCCGAGCGGAGGCCGATGCCGCTGCCGCCACCGGTGACGAGGGCCGACTGCCCCGCGAGCGGCAGCGGCCCCGATGCCTCGCTCACTTCACCACCCCCTCGCCCGCGAGCGCATCGATGCGCGACTCGTCGACGCCGAACTGCGCGAGCACCTCCCGGGTGTGCTCACCGACCTCCGGCCCGGGGCCACGCACGCTCACGTCGGCGCCCGACAGGGAGAACGGGGCGGCAAGCGTCTCGAAGCGACCCGCGACCGGATGCTCGATCTCGGCGAACATCCCGATCGCTCGAGCCTGCGGATCGTCGACCAGGTCGGGCAGCTCGGCGACGCGACCCCAGATGATCCCCGACGCGTCGAGGCGCGGCGCCCAGTGGGCGTAGGGCTGGGTCGCGAAGTGCTCGTCGAGGATCCCGATGATCTCCTCGGCGTTCTTGAACCGGTCGACCGGCGTCGCGAACCGCGGGTCGCCGGCGAGCTCCGGGCGATCGATGGCTTGGCAGAACCCGTCCCATTGCCGAGGGTCCATCGCCGAGAGGTTCACCCACGTGCCGTCGGCGCACTCGTACCGGGTGCCCATCGGGCTGATCGCCTGGTTGCGGCCCCGCTTCGTCGGCTGCTTGCGGTCGACCAGCGCGGCCGACACGTCGCAACCGATGGTCCAGGCCGCCGTGCGCATCAGCGCGGTCTCGACCACCTGCCCCTGACCCGTGCGATCGCGAACGCGAAGCGCGGCGAGGATTCCCGACAGGAGCGCGAGGCCGGTCGGGTGATCGCCTTGCCCGGGCCTGAACGCCGGCGGCGGCTCACCCGGCTCCCCGACGAGGCTCATGATCGCGCCGCGGGCGAAGAACGCGGTGAGGTCGAACGCGATGCGATCGGCGTCGTCGCCTGCGCTGCCGTAGCCGGTGACGAGCGCGTAGATCAGCTCCGGGTGGTCGGCCCGAAGCTGGTCAGGCGCGAGGCCGTACTTCGCCAGACGGGCCGGCAGGAGGTTCGTGATGACCACGTCCGCCTTGGCGGCGAGCTCACGCACGAGCTCGTTGCCGCGCGGATCGCCGAGGTCGACGGCGATCGACCGCTTCCCCCGGTTGTCGAGGTGGAACGGGATGTCGGTGGTGGGGGTGCCCTCGGGCAGCGCGGGCTGGCGCAGCTTGCCCCGCATCGAGTCGCCGGCGAGGGGCTCGACCTTGATCACGTCGGCGCCCATGTCGGCCATGAGGGCACCCGCGCTCGGCGCCGCGACCCAGTTCGCGATCTCGAGCACCGTGAGGTCGTCGAGTGGTCCGATCATGGGGCGGCACCCTACGTCGAAGCGGAACGCATCCCCTCGCCGGTGGCCCACCGTGTGGCATCGCCTCCGCCCGCGATGAGCAGGAGCGCGTTGTCGGCCATCGTCGTCACGTCTTCCTTGCCTCCCGAGGCAAGCCACGCCTGGGTGGCGACCCGCAGCGCGGCGACCGCGCACGCGCCCACCAGCGCGGGGCGGAGATCGTCGGCCAGGCTGACGCCGAGCCGGTCGGCGACGGCCTCGGCGAGCACCAGCTCCCACTGCTGCTGGATCTCCATGGCGCGCCCGAGGAGGCTCGGCGTCGCGGCCATGAGCTGGAGTCGGAGGAAGGTCTCGTCCTGGCGGTCGGCGTAGGCCTGGGCCAGGGCTACGACCGCGTGACGCACCGCCATCAGGGGGCTCTCGTCGGCCGGCCGCTCCGCGAGCAGCGTGCGCAGGGTTGCGAGCTGCTCCCGCTCGAAGCTCATCAGCACGTCGTCCTTCGACCCGAAGTGGCGGAAGAACGTGCGCGCGGACACCTCGACCGCCGCCGCGATGTCGTCCACGGTCACCGCGTCGTAGCCGCGCTCGGTGAACAGGTCGATGGCCGCTCGTTGGAGCTGTGCCCTGGTGCGCTGCTTCTTGCGCTCGCGCAGCCCGTCCGGCCGTGCGCTCCCGTCCTCTTGCCGTTCCACTGTGACCCCCACGCTCTGGCGGGAACTGTAGAAGTCCTCTTCCCCGAGCAGGAATTGAGTCACTCCGTGCCGAATGTCACGTTCTGACGGGGGGTCACGAGTCCAGGGGGACACGCGTGAACGAGCAGGAGCAGCAGGAGCAGGTCTTCGTCGAGACGCCCGCGCAGCGGGCGGCGCTCATCGACTCGATCGACGACCCGATCACCCGGCGACTGGTGCGCGTCGCGGTGCACGTGAAGGGCTACGCGCCCTACTACGCGGCCACGGCCGCGCTGTTCGGATTCCTGGCCTTCGGCCCACGACCCGACGGCGTTCGCCCCGACGGCTCGGCGTTCGGTGCGAACGCGGGGCGCGCCGGCGCCGTGGCGTCCGCGCCCGCCGACGGTACCCGGGGCGCGGGCGGCACGACGATCCCGTCGAGCCTCTCGCCGAACGCAGCCAATGCGCTCCTCGTCGGCGCGGCATCGGGATCGTTCGCCTCCGCGCTCGGCGGAGACGGCGGCGAGCTCAGCCTGGCCGACGGAACCGTCACGTCGACTCCGAACCTGCCCGAGGCGCCGGCGCCGCCGGAGTTCCCGGGCTTCGACGACGTCGACTACGGCAGCGCGATCGACGCCGGCTGCAGCGTGAAGCCACCGTCGCCTGCGCCGGAGGTCACCCCTTCGCGCGAGGTCGCGAACGCGCAGCAGACCGCCGAGGCCGCGGTCGGTGCCAAGGCGCCGGCCGACCTCGCGCCGTACGTGGAAGACGCCGCGGCCGCCAGCGGCTGCCCCGACGTCGCCGGCTCGGTGCCGGCGCTCCCGCTCCCCGGCCTTCCCGTCTGACGTTCCCGACCCGCGTCGGGGGGGCTCAGAGCGAGGGGCGCTGGCCAGGGAAGTGGCGGTCGAGCGCGAGGTCGATCGCGGGGCGGACCCGCCGGGCGAGCTCGAGGTTGGCGCACGCGACCCAGGCGACCGCTGACGTGGTGTCGAGGGGCGCGTCGAGCGGCGCGCCCCACGGGTCGGTGACGACGGCGCCCGCTTCTTCGAGCAGCAGCGCGGTGCAGCAGTCGTACGGGTGGCAGGCGAGCGCGTCGTCGATGCCCAGTGCAGCGAAGGCCAGGGGACGGAGGTCGCCGAGCAGGCGGTCGTGTCCGGCGAGCAGCTCGTAGTACTGCCCGGCGGTCGAGAGGTACTGGTCGTCGAAGATCGACAAGCTCGCGAGCGGGCGCCCGACGTGCAGCTCGCTCCACACGGTCTCCTCGAACGCTGCGAGGACGACCTTGCCCGCGGGGAAGAAGCGGGAGAACGACGCCCATCCGTGCTCGACGGTCGTCGCCGTCGACGGGCGGAGGACGACCGGAGCGACCGAGGACGAACGCACGTCCGTTCGGTTGACGACGAGTCCCCGTCCTCGCACCGCGCTGAGCTGATCGGACGCCCACTGCTTGGTCGTCGGCAGCTCCGTCATCACGGCGACGGCGATGTCGCGGAGCGAACCGCCGTGCGGCGCGAGCCCGCTCAGTACCCATGCCGGGCGCTTGTCGTACATGAGCCCCCGGGTGCCGTCGATCGGGTCGACGATGAGGGTCCACCGCGGCTCGCCGCGCCCGATCCTCACCGCGTCGAGCCCTTCGGCCACGAGCTCGACCGGTTCGCGCGGGGGCCAGCGATGATCGAGCCACCGCACGATCTCCTCGTCGGCGACGCGGTCGATCTCGTAGATCGTGTCGGCGGCGGTGACGGCCGAGATGTCCGCCGCGGCGCGGCGGTCGGCGCCGGTGACCTTCGCTCGCAGGTGGTCGTGCAGCGCGCAGATCAGCGCGCGCAGCTCGTCGAGATCAGTCGTCGCCGTGGATGTGCTGCGCGAGGTAGTGCGCTTCGCCGACCTGGCGGATCAGCTCGAGCTGGGTCTCGAGCCAGTCGGCATGCTCCTCCTCGCCGAGCAGGATGTGCTCGAGGATCTCGGCACTGCCGTTGTCGCCCTTCGAGCGGCACAGTTCGATGCCCGGGTTGAGTCGGGCGATCGCCTCGGTCTCGACGTCGAGCGCGAGCTTGAGCTTCTCCTGCATCGTCTCGCCGACGCGCACGTTGCCGAGGCGCTGCAGGTTCGGGACGCCGTCGAGGTAGAGGATGCGGTCCATGAGCGACTCCGCGTCCTTCATCTCGTCGATGGAGTCTTCGCGGAACTTCTTCGCCAGGCGCTCGTACCCCCAGTTCTCCGCCATCTTGGCGTCGATGAAGTACTGGTTGATGGCCGTCAGCTCCGCGGTGAGAACCTCGTTGAGGAGCTCGATGATCTCGGGGTCGCCCTGCACGGGGCGAGACTACGCGGCGCTGTGGCTGGCGGGGCGCGCCGTTCCGGCGCCGGCGCCGGCGTACACCTGCTGGGGGTCGTGACCAGCCGCGCGCAACAGGTCTTCGAGGACCGGCCAGCAGCCGCCGCATCGGGTGCCTGCACCGCAGCGGTCACCTACTTCCTCGATCGTGGTCGCCCCGCGGGAGATGGCGGCTCGGACCTTGCGGTCGCTCACCCCCCGGCACAGGCACACGTACATAGGACAGGTCCTCCTGTACCCAGAGGTTAGGCATGCCTAACTCCGTCCGCAACACAGCGGTCGTGTGACGGTGGTCATGTTGCCGGCTCCGGTAACGATCGTTACGGTGGCGCGATACATCGCGACGCGCCCGATGTTCTGCGCGTTCGCCGGAGTGGGGGAGTGCCATGTCGTACGAAGAGATCCTCGGCCGCACCGACGTCAACGACCTCGATGCGATCCTCGCGATCACGAACACCGACGTGAACGAGGTCATCCACGCCGTCCGCGACAACGCCGACGCCATCTTCACGTGGGACTACGAGCGCAGCCGCCCCCAGCTCGGCCGCCTGTACGAGAAGGCGAAGACGTCGCAGTGGAACGGCGAGGTCGACCTCGACTGGAGCCAGGACGTCGACCAGGAGAAGTTGGCTCGGGAGATGGGCCAGATCACGACGCCCGACCCGAACCTCCTCCCGAACTTCGCCGACTCACCTCTGGCGAAGTGGGGCGAGAAGGAGTGGGTCCAGCACGGCATCGAGAGCCAGAACTGGATGCTCAGCCAGTTCATGCACGGCGAGCAGGGCGCCCTCGTGTGCACTGCGAAGATCGTCGAGACGGTGCCGTGGATCGATGCGAAGTACTACGCGTCGACCCAGGTGATGGACGAGGCCCGCCACGTCGAGGTCTTCGCCAAGTACCTCGACACGAAGCTCTCCGGGCACTATCCGATCAACGCCCACCTCAAGATGCTGCTCGACGACATCATCGCCGACAGCCGGTGGGATATGACCTACCTCGGGATGCAGATCATGGTCGAGGGGCTGGCGCTCGCCGCCTTCGGCATGATGCAGCAGGTCACCCCCGAGCCGCTCCTGAAGCAGCTGCTCCGCTACGTGATGAGCGACGAGGCCCGCCACGTCGCGTTCGGTGTCCTGAGCCTCCAGGAGTACTACCAGGAGCTGTCGGAGCCGGAGCTCAAGGAGCGCCAGGAGTTCGCGTTCGAGGCGGCGGTCCGCATGCGCGACCGCTTCCTCCAGCAGGAGGTCTGGGAGCGGATGGGTGTCGCGCCCAAGGACGCGATCCACGCGCTCAAGATGCCCGGCGCGAAGCCGGAGGACGACCTGTTCCAGCAGCTGCTGTTCGCCAAGATCGTCCCGAACTGCAAGAAGCTCGGGCTCCTCGACGCCAACAACGGCTGGCTTCGCGAGCGCTTCACCGAGATGCAGGTGATCCAGTTCGAGGACTTCGTCGACACCAGCGACGAGTACGCGTCGCTCGACGAGGTGGCGAAGGACCGCGAGCTCGCCTAGTGCTTGCGAGGGGCGCGCTTGTGCCCCTTGCACACCTTCTTCGGATAGCCCCGCAAGGTCAGCAACTGCTCGCGGGTGTAGGTCGTCTCGTACGGGTCGAGGAGGTACACCCGCGCCGTCCCCGCGATGTCGTGGAGGTCGTTCTTCGACGTGCGGTCGGGCCGGTGTCCCCGGATCGGTGTGGGGGCAGCGGTCGTCATGCCCCCAGCGTGCGCCTGCGATCGTCGCGCGGGGGAGGGTCGAACGTCCCCGTCAGGGGAGACGTTCGATCCGCTCGATGAACAGCTCCGAGAACGCATCGCCGTCGACCTCGACGACGGCGCGGGTGGGGCGGCCCCCGCGCATGGCGACGTCGTCGCGCTCCTCGACGACGACGCCGTCCCATCCGGTGGCGACGGCGCAGGTGACCGGGTCCCAGTGGAAGTTGAGGAGGTCGTCGGGCAGCGCGGCGTGCTCGCGAGCGAACGAGGCGCGGTCGAGGTCGGACGCGTAGGCCTCCGCCTGCGCCGCGAGCACCTCGCCGACGCGTCCCGCGGCGCGCAGGCGCGGGAGATGCGCGCGGCGCAGGTGCGCGACGGCCGTGGCCGGCAACGTCACGAGGGTGAGGTCCCCGATGGCGCGGAGGGCGATCTCGCTCGCTCGTCGGTCGCACTGGAGGTTGAAGTCACGCTCGGGTCCCCATTCCGGCAACCCGGGCGCGAGCGGGCCGAGCCACCCGCCCATCGTCACGACCCGGGCTCGTTCGAGAGCGCCCGGGCGGGCCCGTTCGAGCGCGGCGAGATTGGTGAGCACGCCGATCGTGACGATCGTCGTCCCGGCGTCGACTGCCTCGCCGAGCGCGTCGACCGCGTCGTCGATCCGCCCCGGCGCAGCCACCGTCGGCTCCGGCCAGTACCGCTCGTCGCCTTCTGTGGCCCGGAACACGCTCCCGTCGCTGGCGGTGGCGGCGCCCGCGATCACCGGAACGTCAAACCGTCCGCACAACCGGAGGAACCACTGGGCCAACCCCGCCCGTTCTCCGCCGTCGTCGAGGTTGGTGGTGATGCCGGTGACGTCGACGTCGCGGGTCGCGAGGAGCAACGCGAGGGCGCAGGCGTCGTCGGGATCGCCGCCGAAGTCGGTGTCGAGGTGGATGCGCATCAGCCGGCCCTGGCCGGTGCGTTCGCACCGCACACGAGCACGCCGACACGCTCGCCGGGATTCGGCTCGTACACGCCTGACGTCAGGGCCGCGTAGGCCGTGGCGCCGCCTGGCTCGGCCACCTGCCGGACGACCTCCCACAGCCGCGCCTGCGCGCCGGCGACCGCTGCGTCGGGAACGAGCAGCGACCCGGCGATGCGGCTCCTGACCGACCAGCACACCTCACCGATGCGGCGCGCGCCGAGGGAGTCGGCCGCGACGCCGCCGACCTCGATGTCGACGGGTTCGCCCGCTGCGAGCGCTGCATGCAGCGTCGGGCATCCCTCTGTCTCGACGGCGACGATCCGCACGCGGTCGCCGAACGCCGCGGCGATGCCACCGATGAGGCCTCCTCCGCCGACGGCGACCAAGAGCGTGTCGAGATCGGGAGCCTGCCGTTCGAGCTCGAGCGCTATCGTCCCCTGCCCCGCCACCACATCGATCTGGTCGTACGCGTGGAGGGCGACCGCGCCCGTGGCGGCCTCGTGCGCGAGGCTCGCCTCCAACGCTTCGGCGTACGTCGATCCGGCGAGACGAACCTCCGTCGCGATGCCGCGGAGGCGCGTGACCTTGGCTTCCGGCGCGGTCTCCGGCACGAACACCGTCGATCGATGACCGAGACGCGCCGCGGCGAACGCGGCAGCCAGGCCTGCGTTCCCCCCGGACGCGATGACGATGCCGACCTCTGGCACCTCCGTCGAGAGCAGCCGGTTGAACATGCCGCGGGGCTTGAAGCTGCCGGTGTGCTGGAGCTGCTCGAGCTTGAACACGACGCCGTCGGCGTCGACGACCGGTGTCTCGCGTACCCAACCGGTGACGCGTGCCGCGGCGGCTTCGACGTCGGCGCGGGTCACGAGCACGTCCCATACTGGACCGGTGAGCGACCCGTCCGACAAGCCACACGTCCCCTCCCCGCTGCCGCCCGAGCGCCTGCTCGAGTCGATGGCGACCGGCTGGGCGGAGCGCCCGCCGACGGTGACCGGCGCGTTCCCGCAGGCGCCGTTCCACGCCGAGCGCAGGGCGCGCGTGTCGGAGCGTTTCCCGGGCGAGTGGATCATCGTGCCGACGGGTGGCCTCAAGGTCCGCGCCAACGACACCGACTACCGCTTCCGCCCGGGCAGCGACTTCGCTTGGCTCACCGGCTACCACGAGCCCGACGCCGTGCTCGTGATGGAGCCGGTGGACGGCGGCCACCGTGCGGGCCTCTTCGCGTTCCAGCTGCCGTCGCGGGAGACGAAGGAGTACTTCACCGACGTCCGCAACAGCGAGCTCTGGGCCGGCGCCCGCTTGTCGCTCGCCGAGGTGACCATCGCGCTCGGCATCGACACCGCTCCGCTCGACCAGCTGGAGGAGACGCTGAAGCGGATCGAGGGTGCGCCGGCTCGCGTCGTGCGGGGGTACGAGCCTCGAGTCGACGCCCTGGTCGCAGCCGACGACGACGCGGACAAGGAGCTCGTCCGCTTCCTCGCCGAGTGCCGCCTCGTGAAGGACGCCCACGAGATCGCCTGCCTCGAACAGGCGGTGGCGGCGACGGTCAAGGGCTTCGAAGACGTGGTGCGGGCGCTGCCGGAGGCGGTGGCGGCGGCGACGGGCGAGCGGTGGGTCGAGGGCACCTTCAACCGGCGGGCGCGCACCGAGGGCAACGATGTCGGCTACGAAACGATCGCCGCCTGTGGGCACAACGCGTGCTCGCTCCACTGGATCAAGAACGACGGGCCGGTGCGCGACGGCGACCTGCTCCTCCTCGATGCCGGCGTCGAGGGACCGGAGCTCTACACCGCCGACGTCACGCGCACGATCCCTGTGTCCGGCCGCTTCACCGCCGAGCAGCGGGAGGTGTACGAGGTCGTGCTGCGAGCGCAACGGGCCGGGATCGCGGCGTGCCGGCCCGGTGCGATGTTCCTCGACCCGCATGTCGTGGCGATGCGCGTGATCGCGGAGTGGCTGGTCGAGAAGGGCATCCTCGCCTGCACGGTCGACGACGCGATGGCCGACGACGCGCGCCTCTACCAGCGATACACGCTGCACGGGACGAGCCACATGCTGGGCCTCGACGTCCACGACTGCGCCGCATCACGCGACCGGCATCGAGGCGAGGCGCTCGAAGCCGGGATGGTGCTGACGGTCGAGCCGGGGTGCTACCTGCGGCCCGACGACCTCACCGTCCCGGAGCAGTACCGCGGCATCGGCGTGCGCATCGAAGACGACGTGCTGATCACCGAGGACGGCCGCCGTGTGCTGTCGGACGCGCTCCCGACGGATCCCGACGAGATCGAGCGCTGGATGGCCGCCCTCCTCGATTGAGGAGGCTCAGACGGCCTCGAGCTGCTTGGCCTCCTCGGCCTCACGAGCCCGCTTGTTCTTGAGGCGGGTCGCGACCTTCCCGAGGCGGGTGATGTACTTGAGGATCCGCTCGCGAGCCTGCTCCGCCTCGTCGGTGAGGCCGGTCAGCTCCTCGAGCTTCCAGTGCCGGAGCACGACGGGCTGGAGGATCTTGTCGTGGTGCAGCGCGAAGTCGTAGACGCCGGCGTTCGCGATCACCTTCGCGTGCTGGTCGAAGTTCGGGATGCCGACGCCCGGCATGGCGAAGCCGACGACCTCCGGCTCGAGAGCGAGCACGAACCCTGACGGGTCGAGCTCGATCGCGGCCGACGTGATGTCCCGGTAGAACAGGTAGTGGAAGTTCTCGTCGACCGAGACCCGCTTCATGACCTCGTAGCCCGCGGGGTCGGTGAGCAGCTTCCCCGTGTTGAGGTGCGAGATGACGGTCGCCAGCTCCTGCATCGTCACGTAGATCATCCCGCGCATCGCGGAGACGGGGTGGGGGACGATGCCGCCCGACACCTGGGCCATCCGCGCCCGCTCGAGCTCGACCGGATCGAGGGCCCGGGTGACCGTGAGGTAGTCGCGGATGACGATCGAGTGGCGACCCTCTTCCGCCGTCCACCGACGGGCCCACTCGCCCCACGCGCCGTCGCCGCCGAAGGCCCGATGGATCTCCATCGAGTAGTAGGGCAGGTTGTCCTCGGTCAGGAGGTTGACGAACAGCGCGCTGCGCACCGGCGCGGGCGGCGCATCGTCCGGTACGACCCAGATCTCTTCGTCGTCGAAGTCGCGAGCGCGCGACCACGGGACGAGGCGGTGCGGGAACCACTCCTTCGTCTTCGAGTAGTGGCGCTCGACGAGGCTTTCGACGGTGGGCTCGAGCTCGTGCAGGAGGCGGGCGTCATCCATTGCCCTACAGCCTACCTACCGGTAGGTAGGCGCGCACACCTGCTCGTCGTTCAGGCCGGATAGAGCTGCGGCGCCGCGCCGTCGACGAGCTGCCGCCGGAGCTCCGCCGACAGCCACCGCCACAGGTCGACGACCGACTGCGGCGCAGGCAACGTCAGCACGAGGCCTTGTTCGCACAGCCGTTGCGCGTCGATGGCGAGCTCGTGCAGCTTCTCGACGTCGTCGGCCGCGGTCACGGAGAGCTCGAGTGCGACGTCGACGCGGTCGCGGCCGCGCGAGTGCGCCAGCCGGGCGGTGTCGGCGATCCGCTCGAGCGCCGGGTGGCCCGACCAGACCGCCCATGCGCAGTCGAGCAACGCCTGGGCTTCCGACTCGCCGTCACCACGCACCAGCGGGAGCTCGCGGAGGAGATCGTCGAGGTGCTCGTCGGCCGCGACGATCAATGCGGTCGGCAGCCCGGCCAGCTTCACCGCAACGACCTGCTCGTCGCGTTCGAGGGCGCGCGCCTGGACGACCATCGGCCCCGATGCCGCGCCATCAGCCGACCGGTCGTCGCGCTCGATCTCGAACCACACGGTCTTGCCCGAGCCGTCGAGCTGCTCGCCCACTGCGCTGGCGACGGCCGCCACGATGAACAGCCCGCGGCCCGTCGTCGTCTCGTCCGTCAGGTCGCCGCGGATCTCGGCCGGTTCGACGATGCGGTCGTCGACCACCGAGGCGACCATCGAGTCGAGGAGGACCGGACGGGCCGAGTGATCACGGACCTCGACGCGAAGCCGGTGCTCGTCGAGGGTGATCGCAACGACGATCGCGGAGCGGGCATGGATGATGGCGTTGGTCGTCAGCTCGCTCACCGCGAGGAGGGTGTCGTCGACGAGGTCGTCTGCACCCCAGGCCTGCAGGCGGTCGCGCACGAAGCGCCGCGCCGCGCTCGCGCTGTCGAGCACGGGTTCGAGCGAGATCGAGTCGAAGCGGCCGGCGTGGGTTCTCATCGCATGATCACGCGCTCGGGGTCGACAGGTCGCCCGTGAGGAAGCCGCGCAGCTGCGAGATCGGTCGTTCGATCCGGATGCCGTCGCTGCTGATGACGAACTCCCGAACCGACTTGTCGTGGGCGCTGCCGCGCATCTTCAAGACGGTGAGGGCGCGGCGGATCTCGCTCTCGCCTTCGATGTAGCGGAGGAGGAGAACGACGTCGGTGATCGTCGAGATGTGCGAATCGGTGATGGTCGTCCCGCCCGACAGGTCGGACGTCGTGACCGTGAAGAGCCCGGCGATCTCCTCCTGCTTGATGTACGCCGACAGCCCGATGACGAACTCGCGGAACGCCTTCGCCGTCGCCCCCCGCTCGAGGGCCGACAACGAGTCGACGGTGATGCGCTGCGGGCGGTACTCGTCGATCAGGTTCTTCATCCGGATGAGGTGATCCTCGAGTCCGGCCGACTCCGGGAAGGCGGAGTGGATGCGCAGCAGGCCCCCGGTCTCGGCCTCGGAGAAGTCGATGCCCCATCCGCGGGCGTTGCGATGCAGCTGCTCGCGGCTCTCTTCGAACGAGAACGAGAGGCAGCGCTCGCCCGCGGCGATGCCCCCGGCGAGGAAGTGCGTCGCGGTGAGCGTCTTGCCAGCGCCGGTCGGGCCGGACACGAGCACCATCGAGTCCCGGAACCAACCCCCGTTGCACATGTCGTCGAGGGTGTCGATGCCGCTCGAAATCCGTTCGTCGGTCGACCGCTGCCGGATGTCGATCGCCGTCAGCGGGAGGACCGTGAGCCCCTCGCCCGAGATGACGCTGAACGGGTACTCGCCTCGCTGGTGGCTCGTGCCCCGCATCTTCAAGACCTCGAGGGTGCGGCGGCGTTGTCCGTCTTCCAGGACGTTGCGGAGGACGAGCACGTTGTCGGCGACGAAGTCTTCGACGCCGAACATGCCGGCGTCGCCGTACTCGCCCGGGCGCTCGCACGTCAGCACCGAGGTGACACCCATGCCCCGCAACGACGCCGCGAGTCGGTGCAGCTCACCGCGGATGAGGTGCTCGTCGGGAACCTGCGCGAAGAGCCCGCCGACCGAGTCGACCGCGACACGGGTCGCGCCGACGTCCTGCACGGCGTGACGCACCCGAGCGAGCAGCGCGGCGAGGTCGTAGTCACCGAAGACCTGCGCCTCGATCGCCGGGTTCGGGGCCGCGTCGACGAAGCGCCAGAGGCCCCGTTTCTCGAGCTCCGCGATGTCGAAGCCGAGCGACCGCGCGTGGGCCCGCAGATCGTCGGGCGCCTCTTCCAGCGTCACGAAGACGCCCGGTTCGCCGGACGCCGCTCCCGCTGCGAGGAAGTGCACGGCGAAGACGGTCTTGGCGCTGCCCGCCGTGCCGGAGACGAGCGTCGTGCGTGCCTTGGGCAACCCGCCGTGGGTGACGAGGTCGACGCCCGGCATCCCGCTGGGGAGCTTGTCGATGAACGACGGCGGGGGGAACGAGTCGCTCACGGCGTCTGGCTCACGGTGTCGGGCAGCAGGTAGGAGAGGAGGTCGTCGCCGCGGGAGAGATCGCCGATGATCCGGTACTCCGGCTGGGGCTCCACCCGGACCAGCGTCGGCGTGGCGAGGATGCCGTGCTGGTCGGCCACGTCCGGTCGCTGCAGCACGTCGACGATGTCTACCCGGAAGCGCTCGGAATCCTGCGCCTGCAGCGCCTGCACACGGGCCACGGCAGCCTGCGAGCGCGGCGAAGAACCGGCGACGAACAGCCGGAGCACGACATGAGGTGGCGAGGCGGGATCCGTCGACTCCAAGGCGGTTCAGGTTGTCACGCCGATCGCAGCTTCTGCCATCCGCGTTCTCGCCGCAGCCGGTCGTTACCCTCGCCTGCAGACGAGGAGGACGGGCGATGAGCGTGGGCGAGGACGACTTCGATCGCTTGGGGTCGGCGGTGGCGCGGGTGCTGCGAGATGCCTTCCGAGTCGCGGAGGACGCCCGTCGCGAAGGGGTCGCCGACGCTGGCGCGCTCGCGGCACAGGTCGGCGACGAGATCGAGCGTTCGCTGCGCGAGGCGGTCGCGATGCAGTCGAGCGTCCGGCGCGAGGCCGAGGACATGATGGCCTCGGTCCGCTCGACGACCTCCTCCGCGCAACGGGCGGTCGAGGAGATCCTCGACGGCGCTCGGCAGGAGGCGACGCGGGTGCGGGAGGAGGCGGCGGCGGAGGCGGATGCGCTGGTGTCGGCCGCACGTGAAGCCCTCGACCGTGCTCGCGGGATCGTCGAGGCGGAGCGGGCGACGTTCGAGGCCGACGTCGAGCGCATCGTCGTCGATCTCCAGCGAGCCGTCGACTCGATGCAGGCCGACAACGTGGCCCGTCGGAGGGTGACCCTCGAGCGCGCCGCGGCCGAGGCTGCAGCGATCCTCCGCCAGGCGCGGCTGCACCACCGGTCGGTCGCGGCGGAGGTCGACCGGATGATCGAGGCCGCCGCCGAGGAGGCCGCCGCACTTCGCAAGGCCGCCCGCGAGGATGCGCTGCGCATCGCCGCGGAGGTCTCGAGCGTCGTCGACCTCAGCCCCCGTGCCGTCGCACGGGGCCGGGGCGCCGGCGCCGGCGCCGGCCGTCGCAGAGCCGGCTGAGCGTCGCCGTTAGCCTCGCGGCGTGATCGCCAGCGGCGCCCCGGACGACGTGTGGGCGCCACCGCCCGGTGGGTGGACCGGCGTGTCGCCGCGGCTGGGGTCGGCCCGCCGGCTCCTGCTGTTCACCGTCTCGTCGCCCGTCGTGCTCGGGGGCGTTGCCGTCGCGGCGATCTTCGGTGGCGCGGCCGGCGCGTTCGCCGCCCTCGCGGTCTTCGCGGTCGTCCTCGCCCTGCTGGTTCAGGTGATCGACCGGCAGTGGCGAGCCATCGGGTACGCGGAACGCGACGACGACCTCCTCGTCAAGCGCGGCGTGCTGTTCCGTCAGCTCGTCGTCGTGCCGTACGGCCGGATGCAGTTCGTCGACGTCACCGGTGGGCCGCTCGAGCGGCGGTTCGGACTCGCGACCGTCCAGCTCCACACCGCGGCCGCGGTCACCGACGCCGCGATCCCCGGCCTGGTGCCCGAGGAGGCGGCGCGCCTGCGGGATCGTCTGGCGGCCCTCGGCCAGGCCCGCAGCGCGGGTCTGTGACCGACCACGACGACGGGCCCGTCGTCGCCGTCGTCGGTGAGGAGTGGCGTCGCCTCCACCCTGCGAGTCCGATCGTGCGCGGTTGGCAACCGCTCGTCGCCGTGCTCGCCCTCGGGCTTCAGGACGGGTTCGAGCCGCAGCGGCTCGCGGTCACCGGGGTGTTGGCGGTCGTGGCGGTCGTCGTCGGCGCGATGTACTACTGGCTCTCTTGGCGCGTCGCTCGGTTCCGTCTCGACGGACCCGACCTCGTCGTCGAGAGCGGCGTGCTGTTCAAGCGATCGCGCCGGGTCCCGCTCGCGCGGCTGCAGGCGGTCGACATCGTGCAGCCCCTGCTCGCTCGCGCCCTGGGCCTCGCCGAGCTTCGGCTGGAGGTGGCGGGCGGTAAGTCGTCGGACGCTCCGCTGGCGTACCTCGATCTCGAATCCGCGCGCGCGGTGCGGAACGACCTGCTCGTGCTCGCCGCCGGGCTGCGCGACGACGTCAGCGTCGATCCCGCGCCGCCGGAGGCGATGGAGGTCGTTCTCGCGACGACGCCGTCGAGCACGCTCCTCGCCGCGGTCGTGCTCGAGGGTCCCGCGGTCATGCTCCTCGTCGTCTTCACCATCGCGCTCGCGATCGGGGTGGTCACGGGCGAGTTCGCGATCGCCCTCGGCGCGGTCGGACCGATCCTCTTCGGGCTCGGAGGACCGGTATGGGCGTCGTTCACCCGCAACTACGGGACGACGCTCGCCGATTCACCCGACGGGCTGCGCATCCGGCGAGGCCTGATCGAGACGCGGTCGCAGACGGTCCCACCTGGTCGGGTCCAGGGCGTCGTCGTGCGCGAGCCGTTGGTCTGGCGGCTCTTCGGATGGGTGCGCGTCGCTGCGACGGTGGCGGGATATGCGGGCGGCGACCAGGCCGAGCGCAGCACGACCCTGCTTCCTGTCGCGTCGGCGGCGACGGCCCAGGGCGTGGTCGACCGGGTGCTCCCCGGCGTCGATTGGCGGTCGGTGCCGCTGTCGCCCGCTCCGGTGCGAGCGAGGTGGCGCGCGCCCGTCGAGGGGGGCCGCCTCGGCGCGGGGATCGGCGACGACGGGGCGGAGCGCGTCTTCGTCACCAGGAGGGGCCGCTTCGGCCAACGGACCGACGTCGTGCCCCTCGCCCGACTCCAGAGCGTGCGCCTTCGGCAGGGTCCGCTCCAGCGGTGGCTCGGTCTGGCATCGGTGTTCGCCGACGTCTCGCCCGGACCGGTCCGTGCGGTCGGGCTCCATCGCGATGCCTTCGACGCCCGCGCGCTCGTCGACCGGCTGGTGACAGATGCGCGAGCGGCGCGCGCCGCAGCCGCGCCCGACCGCTGGCTCCATCGCCCGCCGGCGGGCGAAGAGTACGGTCCGCCGGCGTGATCCGCCCGCTCGACGCGTTCGGTTACCGGTCGTGGGCGCGCCCGGAGAGCGTTGCCTCCAACCGGCTGCCGATCGCTGCGACCGCCCAGAGCGGGCGCCCTCGCGTCGACCTCGACGGCCCCTGGCAGTTCGTCCTGCGTGATCGACCGGAAGACGTCACCACCGACGACCTGGCCGGCGACGCGTCCTCCTGGTCGACGATCGACCTGCCGCTGAACTGGACGGTCGCAGGCTTCGACCGCCCGCACTACACAAACGTCCAGATGCCCTTTCGGGGGCCGCTGCCCACGGTTCCGCACGACAACCCGACGGGTGTGCACCGGCGGCGGCTCGAGATCCCGAGCGACTGGGCGGGCGACCGCGTCGTCCTCCACGTCGGTGCCGCGGAGTCGGTCCTGTACGTCCACATCGACGGTGTGCCGGTCGGGATGGGCAAGGACTCACGTCTCCCGCACGAGTTCGACGTGACCGAGCACGTGCGACCCGGCCACTCGTGCGACATCGCGCTCACGGTCGTGCGGTGGAGCGATGCCACGTACCTGGAAGACCAGGACCACTGGCACCACGGCGGCATCTCCCGCAGCGTGTGGCTCGAGGCGCGCCCTGCGGTCCACCTCGAGGACGTCGGCGTCGTGGCCGACCGCGATCCCGACACCGGCCTCGGCACGCTCGACGTGTCGGTGCGGGTCGCGGCGCCGGGGTACCTGCCGAGAGGTTGGCGGGCGCGTCTCGTCGCACCGTCGATCACACCCGAGCCGGTCGAGGCGGAGGTCTTCGGGGAGCACCCGACGAAGACGTGGGTGACCGTCGCCCGCGTCGACGGTCGGTCGGCGCGGCTCCACGTCGACGCCGGCGTCGTCGATGCCTGGTCGGCCGAGACCCCGGTTCTCCACGACGTCGCCGTCGAGCTCGTCGACGACGCGGGGACGATCCGCGACCAGATGTCGTTGCGCATCGGGTTCCGCCGCGTCGAGGTTCGCGGCCACGAGCTTCTCGTCAACGGGCGCGCCGTGCTCGTCAAAGGCGTGAACCGCCACGAGCACGACGAGCGCAGGGGCAAGGCCGTCACGCAGGAGTCGATGCTGCAGGACGTGCTGCTCATGAAGCGGCACAACATCAACACCGTCCGCACGTCGCACTACCCGAACGACGAGCACTGGTACGAGCTGTGCGACGAGTACGGGCTGTACGTGATCGACGAGGCGAACCTCGAGAGCCACGCGTACCTCCGCTCGGCGACGAAGGATCCGCGATGGGCACCGGCGATCCTCGAGCGGATCACCCGCATGGCCCATCGAGACCGCAACCATCCGTCGGTTCTCGTGTGGTCGCTCGGGAACGAATCCGGTGCGTCACCGGTCCTCGACGCCGCCGCGACCTGGCTCCGTTCCTGGGACCGCACGCGTCCTGTCCAGTACGAGAGCGGCGCCTACGAGCAGGAGCTGGCGGCCCGCGTCGACGGGCTTCCGATCCGGCCCGCCGACACGTGGCGCGAGCGACGCGTCGACTCGGACATCGCGGCGCCGATGTACCCGTCGATCGACGAGCTCGTGCACTGGGCAACCACCGAAACCCCTACCGGACCGCTGATCATGTGCGAGTACGCGCACGCGATGGGCAACAGCTGCGGCAGCCTCGACGACTACTGGCGCGTCATCGAGACCTATCCCGGACTCCAGGGTGGATGCATCTGGGACTGGGTCGACCAGGGTCTCGTCAAGGAGACCGACGACGGCCGCGAGTACTGGGCGTTCGGCGGTGACTTCGGTGACGAGCCGAACGACCGGGAGTTCTGCATCAACGGCCTCGTCTTCCCCGATCGCACGCCGCATCCGGCGCTGCTGGAGTACAAGAAGGTCGTCCAGCCGATCGCGATCGAGGACGTCGACGTGGCTCGTGGCCGGCTTCGGGTGACGGCGAAGACCGACTTCGTCGACCTCTCGTGGCTGCGCCCGGTGTGGGAGCTGGCCGTCGACGGCGAGATCGTGGAAGAGGGCTCGCTCGACCCGCTGTCGATCGGCCCTGGCGACTCGACCACGGTCGTCCTGCCGTTCGCGCCGCCATCGGTCGCCGACGGTCAGCAGGCCCATGTCACCATCCGCTTCCTCACGACGGACGATCTGCCGTGGGTCGCAGCCGGACACGAGGTGGCGTGGGAGCAGTTCCTCGCCACCTCGGCCCCGTCGTCCGCCCACCGTTCTGTGACGTCGAATCGACCGGGGGCCGTTACGGACCAGGTGACGGACCGGGATGGGGCGCAGGTCGGGGAGGTGCTCGCGGAGTGGCCAGCGGTGTCGCTGTGGCGGGCGCCGACGGACAACGACCGCTTCGCCACGCCCCCGCCCGCTGCGAAGTGGGACGGGTGGAACCTGCGCGCACCCGACCTCGACGGCCTCGGTGTGCAGGTCGACACGACTGAGACGGAGGTGGACGGAGGCCTGCTGTTCGACCACGTGATCGCGATCCCACCCGAGCTCGACGACCTGCCCCGGGTCGGCGTTCGCCTCGCTCTGGTCGCCGGCTACGAGGAGACCGAGTGGCTCGGCAACGGACCGCACGAGAACTACCGCGACCGCCGTGCGTCCGCGGCGTTCGGTAGGTGGACGTCCGCCGTCGACGACTGGCCGGTGATGTACGTCCACCCGCAGGCGACCGGCAACCGCACCGGCGTGAGGTGGCTCCGTCTGACGGGAGAGCGGGTCGACGACGTGATGATCGAGCTCCTCGAGCCGGACGCCGCCGAGGTGACGGTGTCCCACTTCACCGACGACGACCTCCACGAGGCCGCGCACACCGTCGACCTCGTGCCAAGAGCGGAGACCTACGTGTGGCTCGACGTGGCGCATCGCGGTGTCGGCAGCGGCGCCGTGGGCCCCGACACGCTGGCCCCGTACCGCGTCGGTCGTGGGACCTACCGCCTCTCGTACGTCGTGAGGGTCGGAGCGTCGCGAGCATGAGTCGCGTCGACGAGCTGCTCCGACAGCTCACCTTGCAGGAGAAGGTGTCGCTCACGGCCGGCTACGACATGTGGCACACCCCGCCCGTCGAACGCCTCGGCATCCCGCCGCTGAAGATGAGCGACGGCCCCGTCGGGGTACGAGGCGCGAGCAACACCGGCGGGCCGCCCTCCGCGTGCTTCCCGTGCGGAACCGCGCTCGCCGCCACGTGGGACGTCGACCTCGTACGACAGGTCGGAGCCGAGCTCGGCGCGGAGCTGCACGCGAAGGGCGCGCACGTGCTGCTCGCGCCGACGGTGAACATCCACCGCCATCCGCTGGCCGGACGGAACTTCGAGTGCTACTCGGAGGATCCGCTCCTCACCGCCCGCATGGCCGTCGCCTACATCTCCGGCGTGCAGTCGACAGGGGTCGGTGCCTGCATCAAGCACTTCGTCGCGAACGACTCGGAGTTCGAGCGCTTCACCATCTCGTCGGAGGTGCCCGAGCGGGCGCTGCGCGAGGTCTACCTCCGGCCGTTCGAGATCGCGCTCGAAGACGCCCGCCCGCTCGCGGTCATGGCGTCGTACAACAAGCTGGGCGGCACCTGGGCGAGCGAGCACCCGTGGCTGCTCACGACGGTGTTGCGCGACGAGTGGGGCTACGACGGACTCGTCATCTCCGACTGGTGGGCGACCCACACGACTTCGGACGCAGCGAACGCGGGCCTCGATCTCGAGATGCCAGGACCGACGCTGCATCGGGGCGACGCGCTGGTGTCGGCCGTCGAGAGCGGCGAGGTGTCGAACGAGGTGCTCGACGGACTGGTGCGGCGCGTCCTCACGGCAATGGAGCGAACTGGTGCCCTCGACGCTCAGCGCCTGGAGGAGCGGGCGGACGACACGCCCGAACGGCGCGAGGTCGCTCGCCGGGCGGCTTCCTCGGCGATCGTGCTCCTGAAGAACGACCACGGGCTGTTGCCCATCGACCCCGCCGTCGCGCGCCGGGTGGCCGTACTCGGCCCGAACGCCGACGCGCTCAACATCCTCGGCGGCGGGAGTGCCGCCGTGACCCCGTACTACGCGGTGTCGCCCGTCGACGGTCTGCGCGCAGCGTTCCTCGGAGCCGAGGTCGTCCACGAGCCCGGGTGCTCGATCACCCGCTATCCGCCGCTGGTCGACGTGCGGTGGACGTCGACCGCGGATGGCGACCCAGGGCTCGACGTGGTCGTGGTGGCCGGTGACGATCCCGACGGCACGGACGTCCTGGAGCGGCACGTGACGCGTCGCTCGACGCTCAACTGGGGCGGCCCCGACCGCCCTGCCACCTGGTCGGCGCGCATGACCGGAACGCTCCGCGCGTCGACAACAGGGCGGCACGTGTTCCAGGGAGGCTCGGCCGGCGTGTTCCGCATCTCGATCGACGACGAGGTCGTGGTCGACGGCTGGAACCCGGAGGACGCCGGCCGCGGACGCCGCGTGGAAGGCGGCATCCACCTCGTCGAAGGCCACGAATACGCGCTGCGGGCCGACTTCTGCGCGCCGCCGAACGCTCGGGGCAACGGAGGACTCGGCGGCCTCGAGATCCGCTGCCAGGCGCCGCTTCCCGACGACGCGTTCGAGCGAGCGGTCACCGCCGCCCGTGATGCCGACGTCGCGGTCGTCGTCGTCGGCACGAACGGCGACTGGGAGACGGAGGGCCGCGACCGCAAGACGATGGACCTGCCGGGGCGCCAGGTGGAGCTGATCGAGGCGGTCGCCGCCGCCAACTCCGACACCATCGTCGTCGTCAACGCGGGGTCGCCCGTGGCGATGGAATGGGTCGACCGCGTTCCCGCGGTCGTGCAGTCGTGGTTCCTCGGCCAGGAGACGGGCAACGCGATCGCCGACGTGCTCACCGGCGCGGTCGATGCGTCGGGACGCCTGCCGACCACGATCCCGAGGGCGCTTCGCGACACGCCGGCCTTCCTCAACTACCCCGGCGAGTTCGGCACGGTGCACTACGGCGAAGGGCTCTTCGTCGGCTACCGGTGGTACGACGCGCGCCAGATCGAGCCGCAGTTCCCGTTCGGCCACGGGCTGTCGTACACGACCTTCGACTACGGCCCGCTGCGGGCGACGGTCGACCGCGACGACGTTCGCGTGGAGGTCACGATCACGAACACCGGCGCACGCGACGGGGTCGAGACCGTGCAGCTGTACGTGCGCGACGTGGAGGCGTCGGTGCAGCGGCCCGCCAAGCAGCTCGAGGCGTTCGCCAAAGTGGCGGTCGCCGCCGGCGAAGCACGTGATGTCGTCGTGAGGCTCGACCGCCGGGCGTTCGCGTTCTGGGATGTTCGGTCGAGCGGGTGGCGCGTGGCGCCGGGCGAGTTCGAGATCCTCGTCGGCCGTTCGTCGCGCGACATCCGTCAGAGGACGACGATCACCGCCGGCAAATGAAGGGCTGGGTCGCGACCGCGCCCATCCGCATCTGCGACGCCGGCGGCTGGACCGACACCTGGTTCGCCGGACACGGGCTGGTCGTGAACATCGCGGTGGAGCCGCGAGCCGAAGCGGTCGTGACGACGAGGGAGCGGGGAGCCGGCCCGGGGGTCCGCCTCCACGCCGCCGACTTCGGGGACGACTACGAGTTCGATCTCGACGATCCGCCGAACCGGCATCCGCTCCTCGAGCAGTCCATTCGCGACGCCGGCATGCCGGACGACACGACCGCGATCGACGTGCGGGTGCGCTGTGCTGCACCGGCCGGAGCGTCGACGGGTACGAGCGCCGCGGTGTCGGTGGCGCTCCTCGCCGCGTGCACCGCCGCCGCGGGGACGACCGTCACCCCGCAGCAGATCGCGGAGCGAGCCCATCGCGTGGAGACCGAACGCCTCGGGTTGCAGGCCGGGATCCAGGATCAGCTCGCCTCTGCCCATGGCGGGGTGTGCGTGATCGACATGCATCGGTACCCAGAGGCCACCGTGCAGCAGGTTCGGCTGTCGCGCGACTTCAACGCAGCGCTCCAGGCGTCGCTCCTGCTCGTCTATCTCGGCACGAGTCACGTGTCGTCCGACGTCCACCGGTCGGTGATCACGGAGCTCGAGCAAGAGGGCAGCGCCGCGCCCCGCCTCGCCCGGCTGCGGAGATGCGCTGCCGCGGCCCGTGACGCGCTCGTCGCCGAGGACCTGCGCGCCTACGCCCGGGCGCTCGTCGACAACACCGACGCACAGGCCGCTCTGGCTCCGGGCATCGTCGGCGCCGAAGCCAGCGCACTCATCGACCTCGCGGCGGGGCTCGGCGCGATGGGCTGGAAGGTGAACGGTGCGGGCG
>Ga0247719_1000012_pt1 | contig 143975 bp, 143 predicted proteins | sample 41E_DmetaG_FD_189046 | JGI IMG/M metagenome (GOLD analysis project Ga0247719, IMG submission 189046) | Soil microbial communities from hillslope of Landscape Evolution Observatory, University of Arizona, Oracle, AZ, United States - 4-1-E_D | ecosystem: Engineered > Artificial ecosystem >...
GATCCCGGGGGAGGGCGGGAGCAATGGGCGAAGAACCGACCGACCGCTGGCATCACCCTCGTCCGCCTCACCCCCGACGAGGTCCGTCCGGACGACGGCCGTCAGCTCGGCTTCTGGGGCGGCACGACGCTGCAGGACGAGCGGGCCGCCCGCGCCCTCGCCCGAGTGCAGGGGATGATCGGCCTCGAAGGCGTGTGCACGCCCGTCGTCCAAGGCGGACGTTCACCGGCCGAACGTGCCCGCCTCGTACCGTGGGGCGACGCGCGAGTGGCGGAGACACCGGGCGACACGCCATGGCCCGGACAGGTGCCGGCTCCCGCACCTGCGCTCGTGCACCCGGCGCCTCTTGCGGCCGAGGTCTTCGACCGCGACGGCGCTGAGGTGCGGGTGACCGGGCGAGGTCTGTGCAGCGCAGCGCCGGCGCAGGTCTCGATCGGCGGCGGTGGGTGGCAGGCGATCACCGCCTGGGCCGGTCCGTGGCCGGTCGACGAGCGGTGGTGGGACCCGCCTGCGCACCGGCGCCGGGCCCGCTTCCAGCTGCTCACCGACGCAGGCGCCCACCTCGCCGCGGTGGAGGGCGGCCGGTGGTGGATCGAGGCGACCTACGACTGACGCCGGCCCGCTGGGTACAGACGAACCATGGCCACCCCGCAGCAGCCCGAGATCCGCCGGAGCGAGCGCACCGACGTCGTTCCCGACCACACCGACCTCGGCGGTCCGAAGGACATGAAGGGCGAGACCGGCCCGGTTCCCGAGGCGAACGAGCCCGGTCACCGTCCGGAGAAGGATCAGGACAAGCCGACCGAGGTTCCCGACGCCTATCGGGCCGACTGAACCCCGAGCATCCCTGCGACGGGGAGGTCGAGCGCGGCCTCCCCGTCGGAGATCCACACCCGCTGACCTCGCAGGTCGTCGCGGACCCGCAGCTCGACCACGGTGTCGCCCGCAGCCCACGCCGCGAGCTGCAGGTCGGCGTCGTCGGTGCTCCAGCCTTCCGGTCGCCGCACCTCGAGCGCGAAGGGTGATCCGTCGTCGACCAGCACGCCGTCGACGGTGACGGTGCGGGAGCCGCCGTCGACGAACACGAGTCGGGCGGCGTGAGCGGGGTGCCGTGCAGCGTCGTGCGGGTGGCGACGGTCGCGCAGGTCGATGACCGGCTCGTCATCGGCGGTGAGCGGCACCTGCAGGATCACGTAGACCAGCAGCGCAGCCAGGAACGCGAAGGCGATGAGAGCGGCCAGGGAAGGCACGAACCGGACTTACCCGCGTGCCGCGATGTTCATCCCCTCGCTCGGACGACGAACTCGGTGACGCCGTCGAGCTTCACCTTCCCGTCGGCCCGCAGTTCGACGGACGACCCGTCGGCCGTCGCCTCGACCGCTCCAGAAGGGTCGCCGCTGACGATGATCGTCGCGGTGCCGCTGCCTCTGGGTCGCACGGTCAGCGCGCCGGCCGAGGCGGTGGCGTCGATGGGCTGCTCGTGGCGGACCCGGAGCCAGCCGCCGCGCCAGTGCGCGGTCGCCGGGTGGTACTGGCCCCGGGCGGGGTACGGACCGCCGGCTTCACCGCCGAACATCACGTCGTCGCTCAGCCAGCCGGTGGCCGTCCGCCCGCTGGTGACGACCTGCTCGACCTCGTGCTCACCGGGGAAGGTACCGAGCGCGTCCTCGACGCCCGCGGGTATCGCCGAGCCGACGAGGCCGACCATGGGGGCGAACGTCGTGTCGTGGCTGTGCTCGAACGGCGCGTCGAGATCGGGGTAGGCCTCCGGTCCGATCCACAGGCCGAGGAGGGCAGCGTAGGTGCGCATGTCCATCCCGTAGCTGCGGCTCCACGGCCCGCACAGGTTCACGAGGCCTGCGTGCCACCACCGGGCGACGTCGTTCCACACGGCCTCCTCGATGCGGCCGCCGTCTCGCCGCAGCGCGTCGGACGACGAGTGGCGGGCCCAGAGCGCGAGGGCGTACAGGTCGATGCCGTAGTAGGTGGGGGAGTTGTACTCCTCGAAGGCGCCGAACTCGTCGAAGAGGGCGACGACCTCCGACGCGTACGACTCGGCCGCGGCGCGCCGCTCGGCGTCGCCGTGCTCGACCTCGAGCCACGCCCGCATCAGCGCGATGTTCGAGTACGACGGCGGCACCCGCTCCGGCGGCTCGCCTGCGATCGCGAGATCGATGGCTGCGCGCATCGCGTCGGTGACGTCGGAGGGCAGCGCGTCGGGGAACTGCGCCATCACGAGCGAGAACGTCGTGCCGAGGAACTGGCGCCAGTTCGGGTCGTAGTCGATCCACTCGATGGCGCCGGGCTTCGGCTGCTCCGACTCGGCGAAGCGGGCGAAGGTCCCGTGCCAGATCGTGCCCGGCTGGTCGTACTGGAGCGTGCAGAGGCGGCGGAAGACGTCCGCCGCGCGCTCGACGTCGCCCCTCTCGACGAGCCCGGCGGCGTACCACGCCGACTGGGGGACGAGATGGATCGTCCGCGGCGGGGCGACCTCGTCGTACGCGCCCTCGGGGTTCCACAGCAGCGACGCCTCGTCGTCGTACCACCGGTCGCACCAGCGCATGGCGTCGGCGGCGAAGCTCGATCGGTCGGTCATCGGGTCCAGTCCTCCCATGCCTGCTGGACGGTGCCGGCGTCCCAGCGGTCGTCGTGCACGATCACCCGGTACCGGAACGTGAGCGGCTGCCCCGCCCGCAGCGTCATCGGCTCGTGGAACAGGAACGCGGCGTTGAGGTAGTTCGACCACCCGTCGCCGTAGACCCGGGAGCGGGTTGCGCCGTACCACGGCACCGGGTGGCGGGGGTTGTCGGGATGATCGAGGAACGCGATCCCGGCGTCGTTGTTCGAGAGGTCGGCCCACGCGGCCGGGATGCCCTCGGGCCGGCGGTGCTCGCTGCCGTCGGGGAGGAGGATGCGCGTGTCCTCCCAATCGCCTGCTCCCCTGAGCACGAGCCCGCCGTAGCCGCCCCACGTCGTGTACGGCGTGCGGTCGAGCACCACGTCGTGGTCGGCTCCCGCCGCGGTGAGGCTCGTCGTCCAGTCGAGCGCGTACGCGGTGCCGGTGAGGTCGCGGTGGTCGACCGTTCGCTGCTCCGTCAGAGCGACCTCGCCGTCAGGACCCACCCAGTCGATGCGCGACGGGCCGACCTGGCGTTGGATGCCGAACCCGGCCGGGTCGTGCGGGTTCTCCTCCCAGAAGTTCACGCCGTCGACGAACTTCACTGCGAACCACAGCCCCCGCATCCAGGGATGGTCGGGAGGCGACACCCGGGTGAGGAGGCGCCCGCCCGGCGTCTGCAGCGGATGGACGTGGGGCTTCGGCGTGTCGTCGTAGACGTAGGTCCAGAGGTGCTTCACCATCAGTTGTCGCTCACCGTCCACCGGCTCGCCCGCTTCGCCGCGGCCAGCTCGGGCCGGTCGGGGCGCAGCTTGTACTCGGGGTCGAGCGGCCAGCAGCCCGACACGAGCCCGTTGCGGGGAGCGGTCGTGCAGTCGGAGAACGTGCGGCAGATGCGGCGCCGGTCGAGGCCGTTGCCGGCCATCACATCGGCGGGGAGGTCGTGGTAGCTCAGCACCATCCGGCCGATCCCGACGACGTCGACGTCACCCTGCGCGACCGCGGCGGAGGCGATGTTGGGCAGCCACTCCTGCAGGTACGAGTACCCGGTCCCGACGACCGGCAGCTCGGGGAACGCTCGCTTCACGGCGCGCGTCGCGTCGAGCAGGCGGGCGACCCCCACCAGCGGATCCTCGGGCGGGAGGTAGCCGTCGGAGGGCGGGAAGAACGCCGGTCGCTGCACGTGCGGGCAGTAGTACGGGCTGCCCGCGGTGACGCACAGGAGGCTGACGCCGGCGTCGACGAGACGCCGGACGAGGTCGATCGGCGCTGCGAGATCGTCGGGTCGGCCGAACGGGGCGAACGAGGCTGCGTCGCGTTCGGGGACACCCCGGCCGTCCTCCTCCCGAGGGCGGTGGGGTACCTCGTCGAACACGCTCAACCGCACCCCGACGGCGATCGACGGATGCGCAGCTCGTACGGCCGCGATGGTGTCGATCACGAACTGCTCACGACCAGCGGCGGTGAGCTCGTGCAGCAGGTAGCCGTGGCAGACCTTCACGTCGACGAAGTCGAAGCCGGCGGCCGCGGCAACACCGGCCGCCTCGACGTACAGCCCGCGGAGATCGTCGAGCTCGGTGTCGGTGATCGTCCGCCCCGGCCGGCGCCGGTCGAGGACGGGGTTCGGTCCGGCGGTGACCGGCTCGGCGAACGACCAGCGGCCGGAGTGCGTCAGCTGGAGCCCGGCGTACTGGTCGGCTCCGAGCAACTCCCGCAGCTCACCGACGTGCGGGCCGATCACCAGCTGGTGCGGGTTGGCCCGACCGCTCGGATCGACGGCCACGGCCTCGCCACCCCAGATCAGACCGGCGCCGCTCGTCCCGAACCGCGACCACCGGCGGCGGACGAGGTCGGTGGGGCGTCCGTCGTCGGTGCCGTCCCAGCCCTCCATCGGCAGGATCGCGAACCGGTTTCCCGACGGGGGAGCGGCCGAGGCGAGCAGGCCCGTGTCGACCTCGTCGGCGAAGGGCAACGCGACGCCCAGAGCCTCGACGTGCTCTCGGAAGGCATCGGCGGTACGCAGCTTCCGGACCTGGATCACCCGAGCACGCCCAGGCCCGTCGCGATGGTCCGGAGGATCTCCCGTTCCGCGTCTTCGTGCGCTCGACGCGGCGCGCGTGGATGCGCCGCATCGGGGCCGACCCAGCCGCGCAGCTCGAGGAACAGCGCAGCGTCGTGGCGGTAGGCCGGCACGGGATCGCGGAACGCGAACGACCCGAGCAGCTGCAGCTTGTCGTTGAGCTCGTAGAACGCAGCGTCCCCCTTCTCCCACAGCGCGTCGCGTTGCGCGAAGAGATCGGGCGCGAACGTCGAGATGCCGAGCAGGTAGTCGCTGCCGTACATCACCATGTCGACGGCGAGGTCGTTCCCGGTCAGCACGAGGAAGTCGGGCCTGACCTCGTCCCGCACCCGCAGTCGCTCCCACTCCGCCTCGCGGCTCAGCGACGAGTGCTTGGCGCCGGTGAGTGACGGGATCGTCCGCAGCATCTCGGTGTACGTGTCGAGGTCGAAGATGCGGCCGTAGGGCACGAACATCGGGCCGAGCTCGAAGCCGAGGAAACGATCGATGCGCCCACCGATCGCCGTGTAGAGCTCGAGCTCGCGGCCCGCGCTGCCGTTCGACGGGAAGACGATCGGGGTGCCACCGGCCGCGGCGACGGCGTCGGCGGAGCGGAGGTAGCCGTCGACGTCGAGCGGCGCGCCCGGCTCGTCGGCTACGAACGCACCGGCGACGAAGTCGGTGCCGTTCCCACTGCCGTTGCCGCGCAACAGCGACGACGTCCGCGCCAGCACCTCGGTCCGCTGGGGTGGATCGAGCAGCTGGACGAAGCCGGTGTCCATGTTCACGGCCGGCGTGAGCCCCGCCTCGACGGTGCGCTCCACGTGTGCTTCCCACGCCGGCCAGTCGATGGCCCCATCGCGGAACGGGAGGAGGATCGCCGACATGCCGGTGATGCGCCGCCGGGGGCGGATCAGGTCGAACGGATGGGCGGAGAGCGGGCCGTCGGTGATGGCCGCCGACCCTACTTTCGGAATCTCCCGAGGAAATCTGCGTCGACCTGTCGATTCGGCGGGGGGCTGTTCGTAGACGTCGTGAAGGTCGGTACGGTGCCGGCCCGACGAAAGGAACCCCACGATGAAGCAGTACCTCCTCTCCGTGCACATGGTCGAGGGCGCTCCCGTGCCCGACGAAGAGACGATCCAGCAGATGTTCAAGGCGGTGGACGAGTTCAACCAGGAGGTCCAGGCGGCGGGTCGTTGGGTCTTCGCCGGCGGTCTGCTCCCGGCCGACATCGCCACCGTGGTGCGGGTCGAGAACGGCGAGACGATCACCACCGACGGCCCCTTCGCCGAGAGCAAGGAGCACATCGGAGGCTTCTGGGTCATCAAGGCGAACGACCTCGACGACGCCCTCGCCTGGGCGGCCAAGGGCTCGGCGGCATGCCAGGGCCCGGTCGAGGTCCGTCCGTTCCAGGACGACGCCGAAGACTGACGAGCGGCAGACGAGGCGAGTGAACGACGTCGAGCGCACGTTCCGAGAGGAGTCCGGACGTGCCGTCGCCACGCTGGTCCGCCTCTTCCGCGACATCGATCTCGCGGAGGAGGCGGTCCAGGAGGCGTTCCTCGTCGCCGCCGAGCGCTGGCCCGCAGCCGGCGTGCCGCCCAACCCCGGCGGGTGGATCGTCACGACCGCGCGCAACAAGGCGCTTGACCGCCTGCGCCGGGAGTCGTCACGCGACGACAAGCAGGCAGCTGCGGTGTGGCTTCTCGAAGACGACGACGACCAGCCCTCCGACGGAGGTGCCGTGCACGACGACCGCCTCCGCTTGATCTTCACCTGTTGCCATCCGGCCCTCGCCCCGGACGCGCAGATCGCCCTGACGCTGCGGCTGATCGGGGGATTGCAGACGCCGGAGATCGCGAGGGCGTTCCTCGTCCCGGAAGCGACGCTCGCGCAACGCCTCGTGCGGGCGAAGCGCAAGATCCGCGACGCAGCGATCCCGTACCGGGTGCCGACCGACGCCGAGCTCCCCGACCGGTTGCGGCAGGTGCTCGCGGTCGTCTACCTGATCTTCAACGAGGGGTACGCCGCGAGCGGCACCGATGCCGACCAGCTGGTGCGAGCCGAGCTCTGCGACGAGGCGATCCGGCTCGCGCGCCTGCTCGTGCAGCTCATGCCGGACGAGCCCGAGGTGCACGGCCTCCTCGCGCTGTTGCTCCTCAGCCACGCGCGCACCCCGGCGCGCACCGCGACCGACGGGTCGATGGTCCTCCTCGCCGATCAGGACCGTTCGCTGTGGGACCGGGCGTTGATCGACGAGGGCCACGAGATCGTCCGCGCCTGCCTACGGCGCAACCAGCCCGGGGTGTACCAGCTGCAGGCGGCCATCAACGCCGTCCACACCGATGCCCGCTCGGCCGACGAGACCGACTGGAACCAGGTCCTCGCGCTGTACGACCAGCTGCTCGCGATGTCACCGACCCCGGTGGTGGCGCTGAACCGCGCCATCGCGGTGGCGGAGGTCCACGGCCCGGCCCTGGCTCTCGCGGTGGTCGACGATCTCGACCTCGGTGGCTACCACCTCTTCCACGCCACCCGCGCCGACCTGCTCCGGCGCCTCGGACGTGTCGACGAAGCCGCCGACGCCTACGCCCGGGCCCACGCGCTCGCTTCGAACCCGGCGGAGCGGGCGTTCCTGAGCGAGCGGGCGGAAACGATGCTCGAGGGGAGCGACCTCAGGCGGCGCTGAGGCCCGAGCCGAGGCCGGCGGCGCCGGCCAGCTCGAGGTGGACGGACGAGCCACCGCTGGCGATCGTCGTACGCACCTTGCCCCGGTCGGGGCTGAGCTCGAGCATCAGCTCACGGTTCTCCTCCGCCCACTCCGTCAGCAGCTCCTCGACCCGTCCGGCGAACCACGTCGTGTCGGGGCAGCGGAGGCGGAGCGTGAACGGCAGGCCCTGGGGCGGGTCGACGTCGGGCGGCAGCTGACCTTCGACCGCGACGAGGGTGCAGTCGAGCGTGATCGCGTCCGACGTCCGCCGGGCGAACAGGAGGCGGGACATCAGCCGGACCCGGCCACGCTCCGGCTGTGGCGTGATGTCGTCGTGGTACGCGCGTGCTCGCCGCGGTCTCGGACTCGGTGCCGGCGCGAGCTGCCCCGGCTCGACCGGGGACGGCATGCGCAGGGCCATGGCGATCAACACGCCGGTGGCCAGGAGGGCGAAGAGGAGAAGGAGGATCGACACGGCGACGGCCACGTCCGCCATGTACCCACCGACTTCCGGTTTCTCCCCTATCTCCCGAGCATCCCCCACTCGCTGGCGACACGAACATATGTTCGATAGTTTCGCGACATGGGCTTCAACAACCCCAAGATGCCTTGGCGGGAGTTGGAGAAGGTCCTGTCGGGACGCACCACCAACGTGCCGGTGGGGGCAAATGGTGGCGACAGCCCTGCATGGTCGCGCAAGCGCCAGCCCTACGAACCCGAGGGGGTGGTGCGCCGCGCAGGCTGCGGCGGTGTCCCGTACGCGGAGCTCCACTGCCACTCGAACTTCTCGTTCCTCGACGGGGCGTCGCATCCCGAGGAGCTCGTCGAGGAGGCGGCTCGACTCGGCCTCGAGGCGCTCGCCCTCACCGACCACAACGGGATGTACGGCGTGGTCCGCTTCGCCGAGGCCGCGAGCGCGATCGGCATGCCGACGGTGTTCGGAGCCGAGCTCAGCCTCGGGCTGACGAAGCCGCAGAACGGCGTCCCCGATCCCGAGGGCACCCACCTCCTCGTCCTCGCCCGCAATCCCACCGGCTACGCCCGGCTGTGCGCGGCGATCACCAAGGGCCACCTCGAAGGACGCGAGAAGGGCAAGCCGGTGTTCCGCCTGCCCGAGCTGGCCGAGGCTGCGGCGGGGCAGTGGGTCGTGCTCACGGGTTGCCGCAAGGGTCCCGTTCCGTCCGCCTTGGTGAACGACGGACCAGCCGCGGCGGCCCGTCGCCTCGCCGATCTCGTGGTCGCCTTCGGCCGCGACAACGTGGTCGTCGAGCTTTGGGATCACGGCGACCCGCTCGACTCGGCCCGCAACGACGCCCTCGCCGAGATGGCGGTGCGTCAGAGCCTCGAGGTGATCGCCACCAACAACGTCCACTACGCGACGCCTTCACGTCGCTCGCTCGCCACTGCACTCGCGGCGGTCCGGGCCCGGCGTAGCCTCGACGAGATCGACGGCTGGCTCCCTCCCGCGGCCACCGCTCACCTGCGAAGCGGCGACGAGCAGGCCCGCCGCTTCGCCCGCTATCCCGGTGTCGTCGAGCGCGCCGCAGCGCTTGCGCGGGAGTGCGCGTTCGACCTCCGCCTCGTCGCGCCGAACCTGCCCGACTACCCGGTGCCCGACGGCCACACCGAGATGTCGTGGTTGCGGGAGCTCACGTGGAAGGGCGCGCTCGAGCGGTACGGGCCGCGTTCGTCGTGTCGCGTCCCTGGCGCGTACGAGCAGATCGAGCACGAGCTCGACGTGATCGAGCAGCTCGGCTTCCCCGGCTACTTCCTGATCGTCTACGACATCGTCCAGTTCTGCCGGCGCAACGACATCCTCTGCCAGGGCCGGGGCTCGGCGGCGAACAGCGCGGCCTGCTACGCGCTCGGCATCACCGCGGCCGACGCGGTGAAGCTCGGCCTGCTGTTCGAGCGGTTCCTGTCGCCGGAGCGCGACGGTCCGCCCGACATCGACATCGACATCGAGAGCGACCGGCGGGAAGAGGTCATCCAGTACGTGTACGAGCGCTACGGCCGGCAGAACGCGGCGCAGGTGGCGAACGTCATCACGTACCGGGCGAAGTCGTCGATCCGCGACATGGCGAAGGCGTTGGGGTTCGCGGTCGGGCAGCAGGACGCGTGGTCGAAGCAGGCCGATCCGTGGGGTCCGCTGTCGGCAACGGCTGCGCAGCCCGATCACGACATCCCCGCTCATGTGCTCGAGCTGGCCGGGCAGGTGCAGAACTTCCCGCGGCATCTCGGCATCCACTCCGGCGGGATGGTGATCTGCGACCGGCCGGTGAGCGAGGTCGTGCCGGTCGAGTGGGGGCGGCTCGAGTTGCCGGGCGGGCGCGGTCCGGCGCGGACGGTGCTGCAGTGGGACAAGGACGACTGCGCGGCCGTCGGCCTGGTGAAGTTCGACCTGCTCGGTCTCGGGATGCTGAGCGCGTTGCACTACGCCGTCGACCTCATCCGCGACGCGTACGGCGTCGAGGTCGACCTCGCGACGATCCCGCAGGAAGACGAGGTCTACGACATGTTGTGCCGCGCCGACTCGGTCGGCGTGTTCCAGGTCGAGTCGCGAGCCCAGATGGCGACGCTTCCTCGGTTGAAGCCGCGCACGTTCTACGACCTCGTGGTCGAGGTCGCGCTGATCCGTCCGGGGCCGATCCAGGGCGGGTCGGTGCACCCCTACATCCGGCGGCGCAACGGCAAGGAGCCGGTGACGTACCTGCACCCGTTGCTCGAGCCTGCGCTGAAGAAGACGCTCGGCGTGCCGCTGTTCCAGGAGCAGCTGATGCAGATGGCGATCGACGTCGCCGGCTTCACGCCGGGCGAGGCCGATCAACTTCGCCAGGCGATGGGGTCGAAGCGGTCGCGTGAGCGGATGGAGCGGCTGCGGGCCCGGCTCTACGAGGGGATGGCGGAGCGTGGCATCACCGGCGAGGTCGCCGACCAGATCTACGACAAGCTCGCTGCGTTCGCGAACTTCGGCTTCCCCGAGAGCCACTCGGTGTCGTTCGCCTACCTCGTGTACTCGAGCTCGTGGATCAAGCTCCACTACCCGGACGCCTTCTGCGCCGCGCTGCTCAACGCGCAGCCGATGGGCTTCTACTCGCCGCAGTCGTTGGTGGCCGACGCGCGCCGTCACGACGTGGTCGTGCTCGAGCCCGACGTGAACGAGAGCGACTGGCGGGCGACGGTTCCTTCGCAGGGGACGGTTCGGCTCGGGATCAAGGAGGTCCGCCACATCGGCGAAGGCCTCGCGAAGCGGATCGCTGCCGGGCGGCCGTACGAGTCGATGGAGGACGTCGTCCGCCGCAACGGGTTGACCGAGCCTCAGGTCGAGTCGCTGGCGACGGCCGGTGCGTTCGCGTGCTTCGGACTCGACCGGCGGCGGGCGTTGTGGGCGGCGGGAGCGGTGACGCAGTCGCGTCCCGACCGTCTACCTGGTGTGGTGATCGGGTCGGCCGCGCCGGCGCTGCCGGGGATGAACGAGGTCGAGCACGCGGCGTTCGACCTGTGGTCGACCGGCATCTCGCCCCGCAGCTACCCGACGCAGTACATCCGCGACCGCCTCGACGCCGAGGGCATCCGCTCGGCAGCCGCGCTCGCCGACCCTGCTCTCGAGAGCGGATCGCGGGTTCGGGTGGCCGGCATCGTCACCCATCGACAGCGTCCGGCGACGGCGCAGGGCACGACGTTCGTGAACCTCGAGGACGAGACCGGTCTCGTCAACGTCGTGTGCTCGAAGGGGTTGTGGGCCCGCTACCGGCGGGTCGCCCGCACTGCGCCCGCGCTGCTCATCCGAGGGCGGGTGGAGAAGTCGGAAGGGGTCATCAACGTGATCGCCGACAAGATCGATCCACTGTCGCTGTCGGTCACCGGCCCGCAGTCGCGAGACTTCCGGTGATCAGGTTCAGGCCGTCGAGGCCGGGCAGGTTGTCGATGCGGCGGTCGATGCGCTCCGCCATCGCGCGGCCGGTCTCGCCGTCGAAGAGGTGGCGGATGAGGAAGCGGGTCTCTGACGCGGGCATGACGCCGGAACCGACGGGTCGCCAGAAGCGGGTCAGCGCGAGCCTCGTGATCCGCCGCGCGGCCTTGCTGGCGTCGAGTCGCTTGCGAGCCTGTGTCGCGTAGAAGTCGATGTGCCGGCCCTCTTGTCGCATGATCCGCTTGAGGAGGTCGGACAGGATCGGGTGGTTCGCCTTCTGCGCCAGCCGGGAGTAGCCGGCCTGCGTCGTCCATTCGTTGATGGCGCCCCACGTCATGTGCACCGCACCGAAGTCCTTGATCGCGGCCGACATCGCCATCGACGTCAGCGGCGCGATGGCTTCCTTGCGGCTGATGCGCGTGCGCATCGGTGCGATCCGTGCCGGGCCGGCGTGCTCGTCGTGCATCGCCAGGACGCGGGCGATGGCCTCGCCGTGCCAGTACTCCTCGTAGTTCCAGAACGTGAGGAACGTCGTCATCTCGGGGTCGCGGTGAGCCCTGGTGACGAGCAGGTCGCGGAGGTAGCAGACCGTGTGCGACTCCACGTCGTGCATGTACCGCAGGCACCGAAGGGTGGCGTCGTCGAGCGGCCGCTCTTTGAAGGTGTCGAAGTCGATGTCGTCGATTTCGACGGGGCGCACGAGGCGCTTGTACGTGTCGAGGTCGAATCCCACAGCGGTGGTTGTTCGAAGCCGGCTGCTGCGCCGGATGAGCGGATATCGCACGCGACGTGCAGATTGCTGGGGTTGAGCAGTACCGTTCGCGCCCATGGGGAACGGGAAGTCGCCGTCGCTCGCGGGGTACGCCAAGAAGCCACTTGTGATCTTGAGCCTCGTGGCCTTCGTCGATCAGGTCGACACGAACGTGTTGCGGGGCGTGCTGCCGCTGCTGAAGGACGACTGGAACCTCAACGATCTCCAGCTCGGCGCGCTCGGGTTCGCCTTCGTGTTCGTGAACGTCATAGCGACGATCCCGGCCGGCTGGGTCGCCGACCGGTACAACCGCACCCGCATCGTCGGCTGGACGCTCCTGTCGTGGAGCGGCCTGTCGGCCCTCTCCGCCATCGCCATCAACTACCCGACGCTCTTCCTCGCCCGGGCGGCGTTGGGCATCGGTCAGGCGGTCGACGATCCGTCGTCGACGTCGCTGCTCACCGACTACTACCCGGCCAAGGTGCGCGGGCGGGTCTTCTCCGCGCAGCAGGTGTCGGTGTTCCTCGGCGGCGGTATCGGTCTCGCCCTCGGTGGGTTCGTCGGCGCGCAGCTCGGCTGGCGCTGGGCGTTCGCACTCGTCGGCATGCCCGGCTCGCTGATCGCGTTCCTGTGCTTCAAGTTGCGCGAGCCCACGCGGGGCGAGTCGGAGCTCGAGGGGCACGAGCTCGGTCAGGGTCCCGTCACGCCGATCGACGCCGAGCAGTCGGCCGCTCGTCTGTCACCCCGCGAGTTCCTGTCGGAGGCTCGCCGCTCGCTGATCGAGGAGCTGAAGTTCATCTTCTCGATCCGCACGATGCGCTACGTGCTCGTCGGCGTGGGGACGTTGCTGTTCACGGTCTCCGGCGTCGGCTACTGGATGGCGATCTACCACGAGCGCTACTCGAACATGACGCTCACCCAGGCCACGGGTGTGACCGCGGTCGTCTTCGCGTTCGCCGGCATCATCGGGACGTTCTGGGGCGGACGGCTGGCCGACAAGGTCTTCAGTGCCGGTCCGCAGGGCCGCATCCGGCTCGTCGCGACCGTGATCATGATCTGCGCTGCGGCGTTCCTCGCCTCGTTCATGGTTCCGGTGATCGCCGTGCGGATCGCGCTGCAGTTCCTCGGTGTGATCGCGATCTCGAGCGCCTTCCCCGCCTTGAGGGCGTCGATGATGGACGTCGTTCCGGCCGAGAACCGCGGCGTCAGCGCGTCGGCGTTCGCGCTGACGTCGACGGTGTTCGGCACTGCGCTCGCACCGCCGCTCGTGGGTCTGCTGTCGGACGTCACCGGCTCGCTCGTGGCGGCCTTCTACATCGTCACCCCGCCGGTGTTCGTCGGGTCGCTGATCCTGCTACGGGCTCAGCACACCATCGCCAACGACGTCCAGGCCATCGTCACCTCGATGATCGAGCGCCAGCAGCGGGAGGCCGCGGAGCGGGAGGCCGCCGCCGCGACGTCGACGGACGAGCTCGAGTCTTCTGTCGACTGAACTCCCGGCTGCGGTGTTCGACCCGGCAGCCGCGTCGTCGATCGCGGGCGTGCGCGTACGACTCGACCCGCACCGGCTCGACGGTGCGATCGACGTGCTCGACAGGATCGAGGGCGAGGGCGAGCTCTACCGGCGCGTCGTCATTGCAACCACCGCGGGCGAAGCGTTCAGCTACGAGTGGATCCGATCGACTGCAAATGTGCCGTTGCTGCTGAACGGCTGGCTCAACCGCTGACACCGGCCGGTCCACCGTCCACCGTCAGCCTCCGGGGTCGGGGTCGCCTCGTGGTCGTCTGCGGTTCTTGCGGCGGTTGTGGGGTCCGCAGAGGAGCTGGCCGTTGTCTTGGCTCGTGAGGCCGCCTTCAGACCATGGGGTGATGTGGTCGGCTTGGCATTGCGCGGCACGGGTGTCGCAGTAGCGGTCCTGGCAGCGGCGGTCGCGGACTTCGATGATGCGGCGGAGCGCGCCGGTGAAGGTGCGCTGGCGTGAGACCTTGATCGCTCGCTGACCGAGCGCGTCGAACAGGAGCGCCTCGAGGTCGGCGTCGCGGATCCACTCGCGAAGGGCGCTCGGCGGGACGACGGCGCCGTCGGCGAGCTCGCTGAGCTGCCGGAACGAGTCGGCGCCCAGCAGGACGGAGAAGAGCGGCTTCGTCGATGCGCCAGGCTGGGCAGCGGCGCTGCGGCGGGCCATCTCGACTAGCGCATCAGCCCGTCGCTGGTCTGGGGTGCGCGCCAGCTCGAACACCGACGGATCGCGGCCGAGGCGCCCTTTGGCGTCGGCCCAGTCGGCTTCGAAGAGCTGTCGTTCGATGCGTCGCAGCTCGGTCGCGACGATCGAGCCGCGTAGGGGGTCGAGGAGGATCGAGCCGGAGTACATGCCGCCGAGTGTCTGGTCGAGCGACACCCGTCGGCGGTCGACGCGCTCGTCGTGGTCGTCGGCGGCGCCGTCGGGATCGGCGGCGAGGAGCCAGTAGTCGACGGCTTGGCAGAACTCGGCGAACGTCAACGTCCGCGCCTGATGCACCAGCCACGCCTCGTCACGCGCGAACACCGAGTAGGTGCGCGGGTTCGCCGCGCCCGAGAAGCGGCGGACGTGGTCGCGGGTGATCTCGCCCGCTTCCCACGCCGCTTCGACCTGCGGCATCAGCCGCGTCTTCGAGGCGAGTCGGAGCAGCGAGCCGTAGTCGCCCTTGCACGCGCGCGTTCGTGTCGCCATCCACGCCGCGCCGCTGCGGGCGCCGTCTGCCGACCATGCGCGCCGCGCGTCCCACGAACGGGCCACCCGCGCATGCTGCGCTTCGAGTGCGTTCCGCAGCTGGTGGAGCTCGATCATCAGCTCCGAGAGTTCGTCGTCGGTAAGCAGAGTGGTGTCGAGCTCGCCGAGCTCTCTCACCTCTCTCGCCAACCCCGACAACACCATGTCCGAAGTGAACCATTCGGGTGGGACAGAAATGCGTGGCACGCTCGGGCGATGTCGACCTCGTTCCCGTCGCACGAGCCGCCAGGCTACGAGTGCCCGTTCTGCCTCTACGTGAGCGGCGGCGAGAACGACCTCGTGCAGCAGCGCCACGTCGTCGAGCGAACCGACGACACGCTCACCTTCGTCAGTCCGAGGTGGTGGCCCAACAACCCGGGCGCTGTGTTGGTCGTGACGACGCAGCACATCGAGAACCTCTACGAGCTTCCTGAGCACGTCGGCGGTCCGCTGTTCGCAGCGACACGCCGCGCCGCAGTCGCGATCAAGTCTGCGTACGAGTGCCCCGGCACGTCGATCCGTCAGCACAACGAGCCGGCGGGGAACCAGGACGTGTGGCACCTCCACGTCCACGTCTTCCCTCGCTACGAAGGCGATGGTCTCTACGGCGCCAGACCGGCTTGGGCAGATCCGGACGAGATGGCCGAGCGCGCAACGGCACTGCGCGGCGCCTACGAGCAGAACGTGGAGCTTTCCTCCGATGGCTGAGATCCGCATCGAGAGCGACACCGACGGAGTGACGGCTGATGCCCTGCGCGGCGGCTTCTTCGAGGGCTGGTTGGCTCCGTTATCGCCGGAGGAGCACCTGCGGCTGCTCGCAGCGTCTCCGCACGTGTCGTTGGCGTGGGACCGATCGACGGTCGTCGGGTTCGCCACCGCGATCACAGATGGCGTGTTGTGCGCCTACATCCCGCTGCTGGAGGTGTTGCCGGCCTATCGCGGAAACCGAACAGGGACCCGGCTCATCGAGCGGCTTCTGGAGGACCTTCGTCACCTCTACATGGTCGACGTGATGTGCGACGACGATGTGTTCCCCTTCTACGAGCGCCTCGGCTTCGCGCGAGCGGGCGGCGGCATCATCCGGAACTACGGATGGAGATGACGCACAGCTAGTCGAACACCGGCTCGAGCGACTCCCGCACCGAGCCGTCCCGCGAGAAGACGAGGAAGCGGTCGAAGGCGCGGAGGAACCAGCGGTCGTGGGTCACCGCGAGGACCGTGCCGGTGAACTCACCGAGCGCGTCTTCGAGCGCCTCGGCAGAAGCGACGTCGAGGTTGTCGGTCGGCTCGTCGAGCAACAACAGGGTCGCGCCGCTCAGCTCGAGCAGGAGGATCTGCAGTCGCGCCTGCTGCCCGCCCGACAGCGTTTCGAACGGCTGCTCCGCCGCGCCCTGCAGCTCGTAGCGTCGCAACGCAGCCATCGCGGCACCACGAGCGAACCCGTGCGACAGCAGCACGTCGAGCACGCGGCGACCCACGAGCTCCGGGTGGTCGTGCGTCTGTGAGAAGTAGCCAGGCACGACGCGGGCGCCCAAGGTCCACGTCCCCGTGTGGTCGACGGGAGCGCCGGCGAGCAGCCCCAGGAAGTGGGTCTTGCCGGTGCCGTTGCGTCCAAGGATGCCGACCCGCTCGCCGAAGAGCACCTCTGTCTCGAACGGATCGACCAGGCCGGGAAACGACAGGCTCGAGACGGTGACGGCTCGCTTGCCCGTGCGATCACCCGCGAGGCGGATCGAGATGTTCTGGTCTCTCGGCCGCTCGGCAGGCGCGGCAGCCTCGTGCCGGCGCATCTTCGTCTTCGTCGCCTGCAGCCGGCTGGTGAACGAGTCGGCTCCCATGCCGATCCGCCGTCGCAACTCGGTCACTTGAGCTTCGAGGCGCTTGTGCTCCTCGCGCCAGCGCCGGTGCTCCTCGTCGATCCGTGCCAACCGGTCTTGGCGCGCGTCGTGCCACGTCGCGAACGAACCACCGTGGGTCCAGCACGACCGCGCCTCGAGCGTCACCACCTTGTGTGACGTGCGGGCCAGCAGCTCACGGTCGTGCGACACGTAGAGCACCGTCTTCTTCGTCTCCACGAGTCGCTGCTCGAGCCACTCCTTGCTGGGGACGTCGAGGTAGTTGTCCGGCTCGTCGAGCAGCAGCGGATCGGCGTCGCTCCGCAGCAGCAGCTCGAGCGCGAGGCGCTTCTGCTCGCCGCCGGAGAGCGTCCTCATCGAGCGCTCGCCCGCGTCGTCGAGCGACGCACGCAACGCCTTCGTGCAGCACGTGTCCCACAACACCTCGGCGTCGTAGCCCCCGACGTCACCCCACCGCACCCAGGCTTCGGCGACCTTCACTCCGTCGCCGTCGAGCTCGGCGGCATGCAGGCGCGCGGCAGCCTCCTGCACCGCCGCTGGCGACAGCGACAGCAAGAACGAGCGCACGGTGAGCTCGTCGCCCATCGTGCCGATGAACTGCCGCATCGCGCCGAGGCGCCCGTCGATGGTGATCGTGCCGGTGGCGCCTGTCTCGTCACCGGTGATCAGACGCAGCAGCGTCGTCTTCCCCGCACCGTTCGCACCGACGAGCGCGACGTGCTGGCCCTCGCCGACGCGGAACGAGACGTCGTCGAACAGCGTCGCTCCGCCGGCGAAGGCGAACCCCAGGTGAGACACCTCGAGCGCACCCACGACGTCATTGTGATTCGTAAGCTCCGCCGATGGCAGCGAATACCGAGCTCGAGCGGACGCTCGCGGAGATCGAAGCGGGACGGGCCGCCGGCATGCACCTCGGCGCCCAGCTCGCGGTGTGGCGGGACGACGAGCTGATCGCCGACGTGGCCGTGGGTGAAGCACGACCGGGCACGCCGATGACGACCGAGCAGATGATCATCTGGTGGTCGATGACGAAGGCGTCCACCGCCGTCGCCACCGCCCTGTGTTGGGAGCGTGGCCTGCTCGACGTCGAGGCGCCGGTGACGGTGTACGTGCCGGAGTTCGGCAAGCACGGCAAGGACGCGCTCACCCTTCGCCACCTCCTCACTCACACCGGCGGCTTCACGCCCGCCGACCGGGTGCAGAGCAACGCGCTCGACCCGGACGAGTGGTGGGACGACGTCGTCCGAGCCATCTGCGAGTCACCGACAGACGACGGATGGGTCCCCGGACGCGACGCCGGCTACCACCTCTGGTGCTCCATGCAGATCCTCGGTGAATGCGTGCAGCGGGTCAGCGGCCGCCGGTATCCCGAGTTCGTGCGCGACGAGATCTTCCTACCCCTCGGGATGGACGACTGCTGGGTCGGCATGCCGATCGACGTCGCCGAGCGGTACGGCGACCGCCTCGGGACGATGTTCAACACCGAAGGCGTCGTGAACGGAACGGAGGAAGAACCGCGCTCCCTCGCATTGCTCGATCAGCCTGCGGTGGTGAGCAGGTCGATGCCCGGCGGCTACGGGCGCGGCCCGATGAACCAGCTGGTGCGGATGTACCGGATGCTCGTCCGGGGCGGTGAGCTCGACGGTGTGCGCATCCTCCGGCCGCAGACGGTCGCCGCGGCATCGGCCCGTCATCGCACCGGGATCCACGACCGGACGTTCGGCGTCGTCATGGACTGGGGCCTCGGCTTCAACATCGACGGCGGGTCGATGGGGCGGCACTGCTCGCCTCGGACGTTCGGCCACGGCGGCGCGCAGTCATCCGTCGCCTTCGCCGATCCGGAGTTCGGGATCGCAGCAGCGATCCAGGTGAACGGGATGCCCGGCAACGAAGCCCACTACAAGCGGTTCGCCCGGATCTGCACGGCGCTCTACGACGACCTCGGCGTTCACTGGGCGGGGCCGGAAGGCCGCGACAAGCCGCTCCCCGGCGCAGGTATGGCCTCGGCCTGACGCGCTCCCGGGCCGACGTGCGCGTCAGCGCAGCGGCCGCTCACCAGGTCTCGGGCTACCCGGCGGAGGCGATCGTCGGCAGCGAGATCAACACCAGCACGACGATCGTGAGGTTGTACGCCGTGTGGGCGCGAGTCGACTCGAGCAACGCCTCGACGCGGCCACCGCGGCGATAGCCGCGCAGGTAGGAGAGCGTGAAGTAGGCGCCTCCGATCGACAGCGCCAGGGCGACGCCGATCGGGATCCCGATGAGCGCGTGCACCAGACCGAACAGCACGGCCTTGCCGGCCCGCTTCACCGTCGACCAATCCTCGGCGCCGAGGCGGAACATCTCCTCCTCGCGCTTCGCGAACAACGGCAGAGCGGGCAGGAGCAGGATCATGAAGACGAGCGGGACGAGCCACGACAGCGCGGTGCCGCTGGTCCGCTCGGTCGAGCCGAACACGGGGTTGCCTTCACCGCCCACCGCGGTCCACCACCCGAACGACAGGATCGGCAACGACGACAAGGCGTACGCAGCGAGGATCACCAACGTGAGCACCACGGGCACCGGCAGGAAGTGGCGGAGCCGCAGCCCGCGAACGATCCGCAACGTGATCCACTTGGCGTCCGACATCAACGAACGACGGAACGCGACGAGCAGGCGCGAGCCGAAGAACGCGATCACGACGACGGTCAACAGGTCGATCAACATGTCGACGTCTACTGTCGCATCCGGTGACGGCGAACGTTGACGCGACGTGATGCGGGTGCTCTTCAGCTCGTCGTCGGGCGTCGGCCACGTCCAGCCCGTCCTCCCGTTGGCGATCGCGATGCGCGATCGCGGACACGACGTCGTCTGGGCGACAGCCGAGGACGGATGCGAGTGGGTGCGTTCGGCGGGCGTCGACACGCACGTCGCCGGAACGGCCATGGGGGAGCGGATGGCGCAGTTCGCGCAGCGATGGCCCGACGTCGCCGCGATGCGAGGCGAGGAGCGCGCGGAGAAGATGTTCCCGCTCCTGTTCGGTGCGGTCACCGCGCGTGCCGCCTTCGCCGAACTGCTCGAGCTCGCGAACCAGTGGCGGCCCGACCTGATCGTGTCGGAGGCGGGCGACTTCGCGGCGCCGGTCGTCGGAGCCGCTATCGGAGTGCCTCAAGTGACGCACGGCTTCGGCCTCGTGGTGCCGCCGGAGCGGGTCGCGCTCGCGGGGGAGATGGCGGCCGACCTCTGGTCGCAGGTAGGCCTCTCGCCGCGGCCGTTCGGCGGGCAGTACGACCACCTGTACATCGACATCTATCCGCCGAGCATGCAGCCCGACGACCTGTCGTACATGGGAAGGATCCAGCGGAGGCGGCCGCTCTCGCACACGGGTGATGCGGGGACGATCGCCGCCGACGTGCAGCGCGTGCTCGATGGTGGGCGGCCGCTCGTGTACGTCACGTTCGGAACGCTCTTCAACGTGACACCCGCGTTCTCGGCCGCAGTGGCTGCGTTCGACGAGATCCGCGATGTCGACGCGCTGGTGACGGTGGGAACGACCGGAGACGCCGGCGCGTTCGGAAGGGTCCCCGATCACGTCGTCGTCGAGCGTTACGTGCCCCAAGCGGCAGTGTTCGACCGCTGCGCTGCGGTCGTCTCGCACGCCGGATCGGGGACGCTGCTCGGAGCGCTGGCCCACGGCATCCCCCAGGTGTGCGTGCCGCAGGCGGCCGACCAGTTCCGCAACGCGCAAGCGACCGAGGCGGCGGGCGCCGGACGCGCCGTGCTACCCGGCGACGTCACCGCAGCGGCCATCGCGCACGCGCTCCGGGAAGTGCTCGACGACGCGACGTACCGCGTCGACGCAGCCCGCGTGGCGAAGGAGATCGAGGCGATGCCGGCGGTGGACGAGGTCGTCGACGCGCTCGAAGCTCTGGTCCGCTAACCCAGCACCGCTCGCTCGGCGAGCTCGATCGGGAGCATCCCCGATCCTGCGATCGCGTCGTTGAACTCGCGCAGCGTCCCCCGGTGGTCGCCGAGGTACCGGTCGCGGATGCGCTCGATCTCGATCGACCCCGTCAGGTACGACGCGGCCTGCGTCGGCCACGAGCAGTACCGGCCGACCTCGGCCCGCGCCGTCGGCTCCGACAGTGACGCCTTCGTCGACATGAACGTCACCGCTTCCTCGAACGTCATCTCGCCCATGTGGAGGCTGGTGTCGACCACGATGCGTGCGGCGCGGAAGATCCGGGCGTCGAGATGGGCGAGCTCGTGGCGGGGGTCGGCGAAGAACCCCTGCTCGCGCATGATCCGCTCGGCGTACAGGCCCCACCCTTCGGTGAAGTACGACGTGCCGAGCACCTTGCGGATCGGGCGGGGGTTCTGCTGGATCGTGATCAGATGCCAGTGGTGTCCGGGGTACGCCTCGTGCGCAGAGATCGTGGGGATCGACGATCGGCTGTTGGTCGCGAGCCGCTTCTGCACGTCCTCGGGCGGCGTGCCGTCCGGCGGGAACGGGACGAAGAACGTGCCGGTGAGCGATGGCTTGAACGCGGGCGGCGGGCTGTACGACGCCACCGCGAGCATCGGCCGCTGGAACGGCGGCGACGGGAGCACTTGGCACTCCTCACCCTCCGGCATCGTCACCAGCTGGGTCTCGTGCAGGAACCGACGGCACCGCTCGGTCCACTCGTCGTACTCGTCCCGCATCTGCTCGGGAGAGGACGGGTGGTCCTCGTTCAGCCGCTCCACCGCGGCCCGCCAGTCGCGAGAACCGTTCGACCCGTCGATGCGCGACGCGAGCTCTGACATCTCCTCCGAGAGCTCGTCGTAGGCCCGGCGGCCGCGCTCGCGCATCTCCGCGGCGCCGTAGCCGAGGAGCTCCTTCTCGCGTAGCAGAGCGCTGTAGGTCTCGTCGCCGAGAGCCCATCCGCCCGACGCCACGGCGCCGAGCTCGTCGAGGAACGTCGCGAATCCCTCGAGAGCGCCCGCCGCGACCTCCCCGGCCTCGGCGAGGGTCGCGCGGAGGTCGCTGTCGGCGACCTCGGCCGGAACCATCGTGCGGGCGTAGGCGATGCCGGCGCGGCACTGGCCCTTGGCCCGTTCGATGAAGAGCGGCGACGCCAGCTCGGGATCGAGGTTGGCGCGGGCGGCGTCGAGCACCGAGGGCACCCCGCGCAGCCGGGCCGACGCCGACGCGACGAGCTCCGCCTCGGGATGGGCCCGGTTGAGGAACAGGCCGAACACGCCCGACAGGCACGGCCCGAGGTAGGTCGCCGGATCGCGCCGCCACACCGCCCAGTCGCGCATGATCTGCCGGCCGCGCAGCGTCGACAGGACGAGGTCGCGATCGATGCGCTCGTCAGCGGTCAGCTCGTCGTCGCTCAGTGACGACAGGCGCTCGTGCCACCGGTCGTCGTTCTGGGCCCGCCTCTCGTAGTCGCCGGCGGTGAACTCACCGAGCCGATCGTCGTGGCCGTCGATGCCCAGCTGGGTCGCCCTGACCGGGCTCTCCTCCATCTCCTCGGCGAGGAAGTCGTCGAGCAGGGGATCGAGGGCGGAAACCATGAACGGTGGAGGCTAACCACGGGCGTAGCGTGGTCGCGTGCCGGATCGCGACATCTACGTCGCTCGCCTGACCCGTCTGCCGGTGATGGGTCCCGACGGGCTGCCTCTCGGAAGGCTCGACGACGTCGTGCTCGCGCCGTCCGGTCCGTCGGTCGCGCCGCGCGTTCTCGGCTTCGTCGCGAACGTCCAGCGCCGTCAGATCTTCGTCAACGCGGCGCGTGTCGCCGAGATCGACGCGAGCGGGGCGCGCCTCGCCACCGGAACGCTCGATCTCCGCCGCTTCCAGAAGCGTCCGAGCGAGATCCTGGCCAAGTCCGACCTCCTCGACCGCCGCGTCGGCGGTGAGGTGGTCAACGACATCTCCATCCGGCTCGCCGACGGCGAGGTCCGGGCCTGGGAGGTCGCCACCGTGTCGTTGAGCTCCGCCGGCCTCCTTCGCCGGCGGGCCGGGCGAGTCGTCGCGTGGAGCGAGGTCCGTCACCTCTTCGACGCCGGACCCGTCGCCCGGCACCTGGCCCAGTTCCGCGAGCTGCACCCGTCCGACCTCGCGACGTCGATCGCGGACATGTCGCCCGACCGCCGCCACGAGCTCGCCGAGGCGATGGAGGACGAGGAGCTGGCCGACCTCCTCGAGGAGCTTCCGGAGGAGGAGCAGGTCGAGCTGATCGAAGGGATGGACCTCGAGCGCGTCGCCGACGTGCTCGAGGAGATGGATCCCGACGACGCGGCCGACCTGCTGGCGGAGCTCTCGCAGGAGGATCGTGAGCAGATCCTCGCGGCGATGGAGCCCGACGAGGCCCGCCCCCTGCGGCGCCTGCTGACGTACCAGGAGAACACCGCGGGCGGTCTGATGACCCCCGAGCCGCTGATCGTCGGTCCGGAGGTCACGGTCGCGGAGGCGCTGGCTCGCGTGCGCGAGCCCGATCTGCCCGCGGCGATCGCGGCGCAGGTGTTCGTCGTCGAGCCGCCGTTCGAGACACCGACCGGTCGGTACATCGGCGAGGTCGGGTTCCAGCGCCTGTTGCGGGAGCCGCCGCATCGGAGGGTGGGGGAGTGCATCGACGAGGCGTACACCCCGATCCAGCCGACGGTGTCCGAGGCGGACGTGGCGCGCCGGCTCGCGGCCTACGACACCGTCGCGGTGCCGGTGTGCGATCCGGCCGGGCGGCTCGTCGGCGCGGTCACCGTCGACGACGTGCTCGACCACGTGCTCCCGGAGGACTGGCGGCGTAGCCGCGGCGGGGCCGGCTGATGCGTCGCGCCTCCGATCTCTCCGCTCCCCGCCGAGGCCTCCGCTTCGGCATCCACTACGACACCGAGGCGTTCGGCCGCTTCTCCGAGGGGATCGCCCGCCTTCTCGGCACCGCTCGTTTCCTCGTCGCCCAGACCGTCATCGTCGCCGGGTGGATCACGATCAACGTCGCCGCCGTCGGGCTGCGATGGGACCCGTATCCGTTCATCCTCCTCAACCTCGCGTTCTCGACCCAGGCCGCCTACGCCGCGCCGCTGATCCTCCTCGCGCAGAACCGCCAGGCCGAGCGCGACCGCGCGGCGACCGAACGTGATCGCGAGATGACGGCGCGATCGCTCGCCGACACCGAGTTCCTCGCCCGCGAGCTCGCGTCGATCCGCCTCGCCCTGGCCGACGTCGTCACCAGCCACGACCTCGACCGTCGCATGGAGCGCCTCCTCGACGACCTCGACGAGCGCCTCCGCCCCCGCGACGCCGAGTGACGCGCCTGGAGGTCGGGGCGACGGCGATCGTTCCCGGCGGCGCGGCGCTGGCGCGTGACGACGACGGACGGGTGGTCTTCGTGGAGGGAGCGCTGCCCGGAGAGCGGGTGGTCGCCGAGGTGGTCGAGGAACGGAAGGACTTCCGCCGGGCTGTGACCATCGACGTCGTCGACGCTTCACCGGAACGGGTCGCGCCGCCGTGCGGCAACGTCGCCCTGGGCTGCGGGGGCTGCGGCTGGCAGCACGTGGCGGTCGCGGGGCAGCGCCGGTTGAAGGAGGAGATGGTCGCCGACGCGCTTCGACGGATCGCCAAGCTCGCCGCCGACGACCTGCCACCGCTGCGCACGGTGGAGCTGCTCGATGCCGGGTTCCGGACGACGGTGCGGGTCGCCGTGCGTGACGGGCGCCCGATGTTCCACCGAGCCGGCAGCGCCGACCTCGTCGATGCGACCGCATGCCACGTCGCGCACCCGTTGCTGCTGCCCCTCCTCGACGGCGACAGCGGTGACGTCGACTACGGCGACGCGTCGCAGGTCGTTCTGCGTGCCAGCGTGGCGACCGGCGAACGCGCCGCGCTGGTGAGGCCCGAGCACCTGAACACGAGCCGACTGCGAGTGCCGGTCGACGTGCAGTTCGGACGCGGGCTGCTGCACGAGCGGATCGCCGGCCGGATGCTCCAGGTGTCGATCCGGTCGTTCCTCCAGTCGAGCCCACAAGCAGCCACTGCTCTCGTGGAGCAGGTGCTGGCGGCGATCGAACGCGCCGGCCCCGGTGGCATCGGGCGGATGGCCGACCTGTACGCCGGCGTGGGCGTGTTCGCGGACGCCGTCGCTGCAGCGACCGGGGCGGCGGTCGTGGCGGTCGAGAGCGACCGGTCGTCGTCCGGCGATGCGATCGACAACCTCGCGTGGGCGGGGGCCCGAGCGACGGTCGTTCGATCGGAGGTCGGCCGGTGGCGGCCGGAGACGCACGACGTCCCGTTCGATCTCGTCGTCGCGGACCCGGCTCGTCCCGGCCTCGGCCGTCCGGGCACCGGCACGGTCGCGGCCGCCTCACCTCGCGTCCTCGTCCTGATCAGCTGCGACGCAGCGTCGTTCGCGAGGGACGTGACGCTGCTCCGCGACGCCGGCTACCGGCTCACCGACGCCACCCTCGTGGACGCCTTCCCCCACACGCCCCACGTCGAGATCGTCTCGGTCTTCGCGTCCGCTGTTTGACGTCCCGCGAGGCGGGGAAGAGACTTCACGAAGAGTGGCGAATGCGCCACAATGCGCATTGCGTACTTGTGTGGCCGATTCGCCCGTACATGGCTCGGGGCAGTAGAGGTTGAGGATCGTGGGGATGCAGGCGACGACGAAGAGACGCGTGCGCGACCTGACATGGGTCACGGTCGTTGCTGGCGCCGTCGCGGTCGTCGTCGCGGCCCTCGTCGCTCCGGCCGCTTCGCGACTCCAGCCGCTCGCTGCGCCGCCGGCGCCGGTCGCCACGGGCGTGCCGTCGATCGACCGACCGGGTGAGGTGGCGGTCGAGGTTCGCCAGGCCCCGGCCCGCGGCCCGCACGGGGTTCTCGATCTCGCGTCGCCGATCGACGCCGGCACCGCGAGCGCGACCGTCGCCACCTCGACGACGTCGTCCACCAGGTCGACGTCCGCCAGGTCGTCGGCCAGGTCGTCGGCTCTGGTGGCGTCCACCCGCAGCGGGCGCACGACCGCCGCACGCGCCTCTGCTCCGACGGCGTCCCCTTCCTCGGGCGGGGTGGCGGCCGACGTCCCGGCTGCGGACACCGCACCCGCGCCTGCTGCGATCGCGACGCCCGACTCGGTCGCCGTGGTGACGGCCCCGACGGGCGTGTCATCCGCGTCGTCGGCGACGACGGCCACCAGGGGCCGCTCGGGCAAGCCCGTCCGAGCTCCGGTGCCGGCGGTGGCCGTCGCGCAGATCATCGCCGAGCCGCATCCGTCCGAACGGATCGGTCACGTGGCGGAGGAGCCCGCGGCGACGACGAAGGACGCTGATCATCCGGGCCGCGGCCCGAAGGCTCACGTGGACGACGAGAAGCAGCGGGGCGCTCGCGCTAGATCTTGACCGCCGGGTCAAGGTACGTTTCGCGCCATGAGCGCTGCGGACGACGACCTGCGCCAGGAGTTCCTCACCTGGCTTCGCGACAACCTCCCCCAGGAGTGGATCAAGGGGATCGAGGACAACGACCCCGCACTGCTGCGGGAGGGCCGCAAGCAGCTCAACCACCAGCAGTTCCTCGAGACCATCGGCGCAGCCGGGTGGGCGCAGCCGACGTGGCCGGTCGAGTACGGCGGCAAGGGTCTCGAGACCCCGCAGGCCCGGATCGTCGAGGAGATCAAGGCCCAGTACCAGGTGCCGCGGTCGTTCAACGTCATCGGCCTCGGCATGGGCGCTCCCACGATCATGCAGTGGGGCAGCGAGGAGGTGAAGAAGCGGTTCCTCCCGCCGATGGCCCAGAACAAGGAGATCTGGTGCCAGCTCTTCTCCGAGCCCGGCAGCGGGTCCGACGTCGCGGGTCTCGCCACGCGCGCCGTTCGTGACGGCGACGAGTGGGTCGTCAACGGCCAGAAGGTGTGGACCACGCTCGCCCACATCGCGTCGTACGGGCTGCTCGTCGCCCGCACGAACCCCGACCAGCCGAAGCACAAGGGCCTCAGCTACTTCATCGTCGACATGAAGGCGCCCGGCGTCGAGGTCCGGCCGCTGCGCCAGATGACGGGTGACGCCGAGTTCAACGAGGTCTTCCTGTCGGACGTCCGCATCCCCGACGCGTGGCGTCTCGGCCCGGAAGGCGAGGGATGGGCCGTCGCCACGACGACCCTGATGAACGAGCGGGTCGCGCTGTCCGGTGCGGGATCGGCCGGGGGAGCGAACGTGGGTGGCGGCCCCGTCGACGACCTCGTCAGGTTCGCGAAGAAGACCGGTGCGTGGGACGACCCCGTGCTGCGCGACCGCCTCATGCAGGCGGTGATCGACGGTCGCATCATCAAGATCACGAACTACCGCGCCGCAGCCCAGCGGAAGTCGGGCAAGCAGCCCGGCCCTGAGGGTTCGATCACGAAGCTCTTCCAGGCTCTGTTCAACCAGCGCCTCCAGAACCTGGCCGTCGACGTCCTCGGCGCCCGCGGCACCGCGTGGGCCACCGACGACAACGAGACCGCCATGCGAATCCGCGGCTTCCTGCGCTCGCGCGCCAACACCATCGAAGGCGGCACCACGGAGATCATGAAGAACATCCTCGGCGACCGCGTCCTCGGGCTTCCCCGCGAGCCCGATGCCTCGAAGGACGTGCCCTGGAACGAGGTCGCGCGCAACGCGTAGCCACGGGAGGCCGGCCTCGCAGGCCGCGGTCAGGAGGATGCGCACCCCGGTTTACTGAAAGGGGCCGCGGGTACGCACCGCCACATGTTCACGCTGATCGGGGCCGTCGAGTGGTCCAACGGAATCGAAGACGCCTGGTCGCGAACGGTCGCGTTCGTGCCGAAGTTCCTGGGCTTCCTGCTCATCCTCGCGATCGGCTACCTGGTCGCGAAGACGCTCGCGACCGCGCTCGACAAGATCCTCGAGCGGACGGGCTTCGACCGCGCGGTCGAGCGGGGCGGGATCCGTCAGGCGCTGGCGAAGTCGCGGTACGACGCGAGCGACATCGTGAGCAAGGTCGTCTTCTACGGCCTGATGCTCTTCGTCCTGCAACTCGCGTTCGGGATCTTCGGGACGAACCCGGTGAGCGACCTGATCGCCGGGGTCATCGCCTTCCTTCCCAAGCTGGTCGTCGCGATCGTGATCATCGTGGTCGCTTCCGCGATCGCCGCTGCGGTGAAGGACATCGTGACGAACGCCCTCTCCGGGCTGTCGTACGGCCGCACGCTGGCCACCGCGGCGTCCGTGAGCATCCTCGTCCTCGGTGCGTTCATGGCGCTGAACCAGATCGAGATCGCGCCGGAGATCGTGAACGCGCTCTTCTACGCCATCCTCGCCGTGGTCGTGGGCTCCGCGATCGTCGCCATCGGTGGTGGTGGCATCCAGCCGATGCGGGCGCGGTGGGAGCGGGCGATGCAGCGTTGGGACGAGGAGCAGCCGCGCGTGCGTCGAGAGGTCGAGAGCGCCCGGATGCAGCGAGAGGCCGAGGCCGAGCGGCAGCGCCAGATCGACCTGCGTGATCAGACCGTGCTGGCGGAGACGGAACCGGTCGATTCGACCAACCCGATGACGCTGCCCTAGCGGTTTCACAACAACACCAACCTCACTAGTCACATTTTCGGGCGCCGGCCTCAAGGCCGGCGTCCGGCGCGTCGAAGCACGGTTCCGAACACGAAACGGCAAACCCGGGGCAACCCGGGGACGCAAAGCCACGGGCCCTCCAGGAACGGCTGGTTCCTCGGGCAGCCGGGCTACCGAATGGAGGGTCGGCATGCTTCGTCGTGCACTTGGTGTGATCGTCGCGCTCGTCGTGACGCTGGGGCTGTTGGCGGAGGCGACGCCTGCTGCGGCGACGAACGATCCCCGCTCCCTCGAGAACGAGTTCGTGTGGCACCTCAACGCGCTGCGGGCGGAGAAGGGGCTGCAGCCGCTCGTGGTGGACGGTCGCCTCACCGACGTCGCACGCGACTGGGCGGGTCAGATGGCCGCCGCCGGTCGCATCTCTCACCGCAGCGATCTGGCGGCGGTCGCGCCGGACCCGAGCTGGCAGAAGATGGGCGAGAACGTCGGCGTCGGCGCGACGGTGATCTCGCTGCACGACGCCTTCGTCGCCAGCCCGAGCCACTACGCGAACCTCGTCGATCCGGTCTGGCAGCACGTCGGGATCGGCGTGGTGCTGTCGGGGGAGACGATCTACGTCGCCGTCAACTTCATGCAGGTGTCGGCGCCAGCGGCCAAGGTGGCTGCGGCGAGCGCATCGAAGGCGAAGGCGTCGTCGAAGGCTCCCAAGAAGGCGGTCGCCAAGAAGCCCACCCGGGCAAAGGGGAAGAAGGCGCCTCGGAGGTAGGTTGAGGCGGTTATGGACGACCGCCTCTGCCTGCTGACTGTCCACGCCCACCCCGACGACGAATCGTCGAAGGGCGCAGGAACGGTCGCCAAGTACACGGCCGCCGGAGTCCACACGGTGCTGGTGTGCTGCACCGACGGCGCCGCGGGCGACATCCTCAACCCGGCGATGGACAAGCCGGAGGTCAAGGAGAACCTGCCCGCGGTTCGCATGCAGGAGCTCGAGCGGGCGACGGCGATCATCGGCTACTCGAAGGTCGAGCTGCTCGGTTATCGAGACTCCGGCATGCCCGACAGCGAGCACAACGCCCATCCCGAGTGCTTCGCCCAGGCCGACCTCGACGAGGCCGTCGGCAAGCTGGTCGAGATCATCCGCCGCGAGCGCCCCCAGGTGATCATCACCTACGGCGACGACCAGCAGGGGTACCCCCATCCGGACCACCTTCGTGTGCACGACATCTCCGTGCCGGCGTTCGAGAAGGCGGGCGACCCCGACGCGTACCCAGACCTCGGCGAGCCGTGGCAGCCGTCGAAGCTCTACTACACGGCCTGGTCGCGCCAGCGCATGGTGGCCATGCACGAGAAGTTCCTCGAGCTCGGCCTCGAGAGCCCGTACGACGAGCGCTGGCTGAACCGCCCGTCGCAGGACGACCGCATCACCACCAAGATCGACGTCAGCGAGCACATGGACGCGCGGCGCGACGCGCTGCTCGCCCACGCCACGCAGATCGACCCGAACTCCCCGTTCTGGTTCGGCCTCCCGCCCGAAGAGGCGAGGAAGGTGTATCCGATCGAGGACTACGTGCTCGCCCGCTCGTTGGTGGCCGTGCCCGAGGGCATCGAAGACGACCTGTTCGCCGGCCTGCGCACGCCGGTGGCGTCCTGATGTCCGGCCCGGGAAAGCCGTGGCTGAGCCAGGAGTGGCTCGACGAGCAGAAGCGGCTGGCTCAGGAGCAGCCGGAGCGCCCCGGTGCGTCGGCCCGGATGCAGTACGTGATCAAGGGCGGCGCCGACGGCGACGTCTCGTACTACTGGGTGCTCGAAGACGGGAAGCTCGTCGAAAGCCAGCTGGGAACGCTTCCCGATGCGGAGCTGACGCTCACGATGTCGCGCGCCGACGCGAAGGCGGTGCAGGACGGGTCGCTCGACGAGCAGGCCGCCTTCATGCAGGGGAAGATCAAGGTCGAAGGGAACATGGCGAAGCTGATGGCACTCATGCCGATCACGGGTTCGCCCGAGTACAAGGCGCTCCAGGAGCAGCTGCGAGCGGTCACCGAGTTCTGACGTCGTGACGGCGGGAGGAGGTGGCCGGGGAACCGCCGGCAACCTCCTCCCTCGCCGGTCGTCAGACGCCCGTGCCGGCCTCGACGGCGCCGTCCGCCGTCCAGAACGCCTTGGGCACCGCTGGCTGGTTCATCACCGACGCCAGCACCGCGACGTGGCGGGCTTCGACGCCACCGACGCTCATCGCGGCCTGGTTGAGCTTCGCGTCGTTGAACGCGCCGATCGTCGAGAAGTACGTCGATGCGGCGATGTTCTCCAGGTCGTAAGCGAGCTTCACCACGCCCAGCTCGTCCTTGAGCCCGGCGAGGGCCGGCTCGAGTGACTTCATGACCTCCGGGTTCGCCTTCTCGAACGGCTCGCCGCCCATCTGCTTGGCTGCGCCGTTGAACAGCTCGGCGTGCTCGCGATGCTGCTCCTGGAAGAGCTTGGCGGCATCACCGATGGCGGCCGTCTTCACCAGGCCGCTGTCGATCGCCTTCTGGTAGACGTCGACGGCGAGGAGCTCGAGCGACGCCGCCGTCCGGACGATGGTGAGGTCGCCGGAGTTGCCGCTCATGCCGCCGTCCTCATCTCCTTCGCCGCCGGCCGTGGTGCCGGAGCCCTCGTCGTCGGAGCCGCACGCCGCGAAGATCGCCGCGGTCGCGACCGACAGGCCGCCGATCTTGAGGAAGCCGCGGCGGTTCACGCCACCGGTGGCGAAGTCGGCCTTGGCGGCCGCCGACTCGCTGGCGTCGCCGCCGAAGAGACGAGCGACGATCTCGCGCATCTGGCCCATGGCCGAGACGTGCTCTATCTGGGTCGCGCGCGCCTCTCGCCGGGTGAACTCGTTGGAGGTGTCAGTGCTCATGGTCGGGTTCGCGATCCTCGGGGCGGTCACTTGACGGGGAACTTGGCGGGGTCGAGAGCCTTGTCCTGGTTCTCGAAGGCGGGGACGAAGTCGGTCGCGGGCTTGCCGAGGACCTGGCCGATCACCACGGCGTGCTGCGACTCGACCGGCAGGATCGACGCAGCCAGCTTCAGCGCGGCCTCGCTCTTCAGCGCGCCGAGGCCGAAGAGGTAGGTCGACGCAGCGGCGTTCTCCAGGTCGTACGCGATCTGCAGGATCGCCTTCTCGTTCGCCGCGCCCTTGAGCTGGCCGCCGACCGCCTGGAGCAGCGTCGGGTTCGGCTTGCCACTCGCCTTGTCGCCGGCCGCGCCGCCGAACGCCTCGGCGTGCTCCTGGTGGTGGCGGGCGAACATCGTGCCCGCCTCGACGACCGGTGCCGACAGCTTGCCGCTGTCCGCCGCGGCCTTGTAGGCCTCCACCGCGGCGAGCTCGACGCTCTCGGCGAAGGCTGCGATGTCGCCGTCGGTGAGCTCCTGCGCCGCCACCGGAAGGAGCCGGGAGAAGGGCATCACGACGCTGCCGATGGTGAGGACGCCGGCACCGACGCCGGCCTTCTTGAACAGGTCACGACGGGTGGCTGCCGTGCGCAGCATTCGCGTCTCGGCGTGCAGCTCGCGGAGGTCGCTCGCCATGCTGACCATGCCGTCGCGGTGCTCCGCGTCGACATCTGTGGCCAGCGAACGAAGCTCCCGTGCGCTGATCTCCATGACTGTGATCTCCTCGGATCGGATGGGTTGAACGGCTACTCGACGACGACCGAGCCGGTCATCGAGTTGTGGACGGCGCAGAAGTACTCGTACGTGCCGGGCTCGTCGAACGTGTGCTCGAACGCGTCGCCCTCGTCGAGGTTCCCGCTGTCGAACGACTTGTCGTCGGCGGTGACCGTGTGGGCGAAGCCGTCCTTGTTCGTGAACGTCACCGTCGTTCCCGCCTTCACCTTCGCCGGTGACGGCTCGTACTGGAAGTCCTCGATGTCCACCGCGTCGCCCGTGGCCGACGTCCCGGAGGAAGACGTCTCGCCAGAAGCTGTCCCTTGTGCGTCGTCGTCGCCTCCACCGCTGCATGCGGGTGCAGCGACGAGAGCGAGGAGTGCGATGGCGGCAGCGGCAAGGCGGCGGGTGGACATCGCCCTCTCTACGACACCGGCGCACCGCTGGATGAAGGTTCTTCAGATCGCGCCGCAACGACTCCCATCCGCCGGCGGGACCTGCGCCGTAGTGTCTGATGATGAGCGGAAGCCCCCTCAAGGACATGAGCGACGCCGCGCTGGTCGTCGCCATCGGGCGCTACCGCGACGACGCGCTGGCCGAGGTGTACCGCCGCCACGCGGGAGCGGTGTTCGCCCTCGCCCGGCGCGTGATGAACGATCGTGAGCTCGCCGAAGAGGTCGTGCAGGAGGTCTTCCTCCGCCTCTGGAACGCTCCCGACAAGTTCGATCCCGCGCGCGGGTCGTTGCGGTCGTACCTCCTGGCCCACACCCACGGACGTGCCGTCGACTTCCTCCGGTCGGAGTCGTCTCGGAAGCGGCGCGAGGAGAGTGACGCCCGGCGCGCTGCGGAGGGCGGCTACGACCTCGAACACGAGGTGTGGGACCTCGCGGTGGCCGATCACGTGAAGGCGGCGATCGACCTGCTGCCCGAAGGGGAGCGTCAGGCGATAGAACTCGCGTACTTCAGAGGACACACGTACCGTGAGGTAGCGGTCATGCTGGAACAACCCGAGGGCACGGTGAAGAGCCGGATCCGTTCGGGGATGCGCCGGCTCGCGAACGAGCTGGCGGCGGTCGGCATCGATGGGGGGTACCGGTCGTGAAGCCGGCGTCGCACGAAGACATCCAGGAGCTGCTGGGCGCCTACGCGCTCGACGCCGTCGACGACGACGAGCGCGATGTCGTCGACGATCATCTGACGACGTGCCCGCGCTGCCGGGCCGAGGTGGCCGACCATCGAGAGACGGCCGCCCTGCTGGCGTTCGCCGGCCAGGACGCACCAGCAGGTGTGTGGGACGCGATCGCCGCGTCGCTCGAGGAGCCACCGCCCCCGTTGACGATGCCGCTGGCGCCGAAGGCGCCGCCGAGCCGTCGCGTCAAGGCGTGGTGGTCGGGCGGCCTCGTCGCCGCCGCGGCGGTGGTCATCTCGCTGCTCGCTCTGACGATCACGCTGCGGGGCAACGGTGACGGCGGTCGGTTCGAGATCCCCGACGGGCCACGCGTCCAGTTGACGTCGGCCGACGGGCGCCACTCCGCCGACATGGTGATGGCCAACGGGCGGGGCTACGTCGTCAACGACAACCTCCCCAAGCTCTCGCCCGACGAGGTGTACCAGCTGTGGGGACGCAAGGGCACCGAGTTGATCTCGCTCGGTCTGCTCGGCACCGACCCCGACAACGAGGAGTTCATCGCAGGCGAGCAGTTCGACGCCTATGCGATCACCGTCGAGAAGGCCGGCGGCGTCGTGTCGTCGACCGCGATCCCGGTGGTGTCCGGCCAGGTCTAGCTTCGTCGCCGTGAAGGTCTGGGGTCGTGAGCGGGCGGACGAGGTGATGGCGCTCGTCGCCGCTGCGCTACCGGGCGAGAACCTCACCGACGACGACGTCGTCGCCAACCTCTTCGACGATCCCGATCCGGTTCGGGTCGTCGCCGACGACGCCGGGCGCGGCGTCGCGTCCGCGGTCGTACGCGGAGGCACGGCGGCTGGGGCGGCCGGGCGGCCGGTCGTCCACCTCCAGCTGCTGGCGGTCGATCCGTCTGCTCATCGACTCGGGGTCGGAACGGCGCTCGTCGCGGAGCTCGAGCGCTGGGCGTTCGACGACGTCGGGGCGGGCGCAGTGGTGATCGGTGCTGGGGCGCCCTTCTACCTGTTCGCCGGCGCCGACGTGCACGCCACGGCTGCGCTGTGCCTGTTCGAGTCGATGGGCTACGTCGCTCGAGGCGCCGAGCTCAACCTGTCGTTCCCATCTCGGTTCCGTGCTCCCGCGCCCGCTGGTGTCGAGCTGGTGCGGGTGCTGGAGGAGGACGACGCGGCCGCGGTGGAAGCGTTCTGCGGCGCCCAGTGGCCGAACTGGATACCGGAGCTTCGGCGGGGGATCGAGCACGGCGCCTGCCACTTCGCGCGCCGGCAGGACGACGGCGACGTCGTCGGGTTCGGGTGCCACTCGGTGAACCGGCTGGGCTGGCTCGGCCCCATCGGCACCGACCCGTCCGGACGACGCAGCGGCGTGGGCACCGCGTTGCTGAGCGCGATCTCGAAGGACGTGATGGCTGCTGGCTTCGACACCGTGGAGGTGTCGTGGATCGGGCCGATCGGCTTCTACGCCAAGGCGGCCGGTGCGTCGGTGTCGCGGGTGTTCAGGTCGCTGGCGCTGCCGTGGTCGGCGTGGTGCGATCGGCGCGCATGAGGTCGCGCAGCTCCCGGTAGCCGATCAGCTCGACCCCGACCCGCTTCGCCAGCGCTCGCATCGCGCGATCGGTCGTGACGACGTCGTGGTCGTCGACCCGGTTCGCCCAATCGGGGGCGAGCGCACGGAGCTCGGGGCTGTCGACCGCGGGGTGCACCGACAGCTCCGTCACGCCGGGCCGCAGATCGGCGAGCAACCGCTCGAGCGTCTTCCGGGCGCTGTGGTTGGTCGGCGGGTAGATGTAGTGGTCCGGGAAGAGCACGCCTTCCTCTCCCGCGAGGTCGCGGAAGGGGAAGCCGATCGCCCGCTGCGTCGACGCGCCGGTCAGCCGGATCGGAAGGCAGAAGTCGACCGCTAGCTCGAGGTAGACGTCGAAGAACTCGGGCCGCAGCTGCAGCGTGGCGAGGTGGGAGTCGAGGTGGCTGACGTCGAAGCCCCAGTAGATCGCCCGCTCGACCTGGGCCCGCAGCTCGCGCCGGACCTCGTCGAGATCCGCGTGATCCCACAGGTCTTCGATCGTCCGGGGGAAGCCGCCGTCGCCGTCGAGGAGCGACGGGGAGTGGGTGATCGGCCCCCACCGGTAGAGGTCGTACTCGGCGTTGAGGGTGAGGTGGACGCCGACGTCCTCCCCCCGGTACTCCGCGGCGGCGTGCCGTGCCCACGGGCACGGCACCATCAGCGTGGCGCTGGTGGCGATGCCCTCGCGCAGCGCCTGGTACACGGCGACGTTCGCCGAGTGGCTCGACCCGAGGTCGTCGCAGTTGATGATGAGGAGCTTCGCGTCGGCGGGATACCCGAGACGCTCGGCGAGGGACGTCACGGAGGCGAGGGTAGTGGCGGGATCCGGCGTACCGGCGTGTCGGGGCCGCCGCACATCCCCCACAGGCCGCGGTTCGCCTCGCGTGCCCGTGCCGCCGCTGCGGCGAACGCGTCGCTGTGCGCGACGTTCGGCGGGATCGTCAGCGTCGCGGCGTATCCCTCCTCGGCCAGGCGGAGGTTCACGAACGTGCCGTCGGACGTGTACACGTACGCCAGCAGGCGTCCGTACCGGTCTCGCTGCTCGGCGTCGCGCACGAGGCGCACCGTGGCGCCCTCGGGGAGCAGCTCGGCCGTGCGACGCGATGCCTCCTTCCCGAAGCACTCGCGAAGGCCCCCCTGGCCGTGGGTCTCGGGGGTGTCGATGCCGATGAGACGGACCTTCTCCTCGCGTTCGCCGAGCCGGACGCGGATCGTGTCGCCGTCGGTGACCGACACCACGACAGCGTCGCCTGGTGCACGTGGCGGCGCGGTGGCGCCCGACCGGTCGCACGCGCCGCCGCTGATCGCCGCAGCGGCGGCGACCGCGAACACGAGCGATCGGGCGGAACGGGGCACGACCCGATCATCGCGGAGCGGTGTGACAGATTCGAGGGGTGCGCGCCGCCTTCGTCCTCGTCGTCGTGCTCGTGCTCGTGCTCGCAGCCTGCAGCGGCGGCGATGACGATCCGCCGGGGCTCACCGGGTCCATGTGCGAGGCGGCCGGCGCAGCGTCGAGGGGGCGGTTGCAGGAGGCGCGGTCGATCTTCGAGGACCGGCACGGCGGGCTCCACGATCTGGCGGCGGAGACGGCCGAGAACGATCGAGCAGCGGCGGCGACGCTGCTGCGAGCGAAGGAGCGGGTGGAGTCGGACCTCCAGGCGGCTCGTCCTCGCGACCTCGCCGAGAACCTGAAGTCGCTGGCGTCGGCGGTCGGAGCGGCCGAGGGCGTCGCGCGGTCTGCGGAGTGCCCGTGATCGGAGAGACTGGTCCGATGCGTTCGCCTGTTCGTGGCCGCCGCGCGCCGCTGGCGCTGCTCGCCGTCCTCGCGCTGCTGCTCGCGGCGTGCGGAGGCGGGAACGACGACGGCGACGATGCAGCGGCCGACGAGGAGCCGACGTACGTCGCGCAGGTCGCGAGCTACGAGCTCGTCGCCGGGCCCGAGCAGCGGTTCCTGACCGGGCTCGTCGTCCAGGGGACGGGCACCGTCGTGAGCTTCGGCTCCGTCGACCTCGAGTTCTTCTACCTCGGGACGCGGGACCAGCCGGTCGATCCACCGGAGGCGCGAGGCTCGGCGACCGCATCGTTCCTCCCGATCGCCGGTCGTGAGGCACCGCCGGAGAGCGAAACCGAGCCGAGGGAGGTGCGACCGTCGGAGGCGCTCGGTGTCTACGAGGCCACCGGAGTGACGTTCGACGCGGCCGGCACGTGGGGTGTCCGCGTCTCGGCGACCATCGACGGCGAAGACGTGGTCGCGAACACCGCCTTCCCCGTGCGGGCTCAGCCCCGGGTGCCGGCCCCGGGCATGGAGGCACCGCGCACCCAGAACCCCACGCTGGGGTCGGTCGGTCCGAACGCGCCCGTTCTCGACTCCCGAGCGAGCGAGGAGGAAGAGGCTCCCGATCCGGAGCTGCACGGCATCTCGGTGGCCGACGCACTCGCCCAGCGGAAGCCGGTGGTGCTCGTGATCTCCACGCCGGTCTACTGCGTCAGCCAGTTCTGCGGGCCGATCACCGACTCGGTCAGCGCGCTGGCCAAGCGATACGGCGACCGGGCGGCGTTCGTCCACATCGAGGTGTGGGAGGACTTCGAGGACAAGAAGCTCAACCCCTCGGCTCGCGAGTGGCTGCAGCCCGGTGGGGTGGGCGACCTCCAGGAGCCGTGGGTCTTCTTCGTCGGTGGCGACGGCATCGTGAAGGAGCGCTACGACAACGTGGCCAGCGACGCGCAGCTCGAAGACGCCACGAAACGGCTCGTCGGCGCGTAGTCGGTTCCTCGTAACCTCCCGCCATGGGGAAGGCGAGGAAGGTCCCGCGGCCGTTCACGATGCCGTGGGGCGGCGGACAGGTCGTCGAGGAGGTCGGGGTCGACACCGAACACGACTCGGAGCTGGTGATCCAACTGCTCGAGTACGACGACTTCGACGCGCCCACGCTGCGGTTCTGCCAGTACTGGGCCGACGGCCGCTTCCAGCGGCAGCCGATGATGCTTCCCGACGGACACGTCGACGCGATGCGGGAGGCGCTCAAGGGCGCCCCCCGCATCAAGGAACTGCTCAAGCGACTGGTCGACGACTGAGCCTGACTACATCCGCTCGAGGATCGTGCCGGTGCCGAGCCCGCCGCCGCAGCACATCGAGATGAGCGCCCGCTGACCCTCGATCCGCTCGAGCTCGTGGAGCGCGGTCGTGATGAGACGGGCCCCGGTGCAGCCGACGGGATGACCGAGGGCGATGGCGCCGCCGTTGACGTTCACCTTGTCGGGGTCGGGACCGCACTCCTTCTCCCACGCCAGCACCACGGAGGCGAACGCCTCGTTGACCTCGAAGATGTCGAAGTCGTCGATGCCGAGGCCGGAGCGGTCGAGCAGCTTGTTGGTGGCGTCGATCGGACCGGTGAGCATCAGCACCGGGTCGGTGCCGACGAGGCACTGGTGGGTGATCCGGGCCCGCGGGCGCAAGCCGAGCTCGTTCGCCTTCGCCTCGGTCATCATCATCACCGCCGCGGCACCGTCGGAGATCTGGCTCGACGTGCCCGCCGTGTGGACACCGTTCTCGCGGGCGACCGGCTTCAGCGACGCGAGCTTCTCGAGGCTGGTCTCGCGCAGCCCCTCGTCGCGGCTGACGACGTAGGTCTCGTCGGTCGGGTTGCCCTCCTCGTCGAGACGGCTCGCCGTGATCGGCTGCACCTCGCGCTCGAAGCGACCCTCGGCCCATGCCTGGGCCGCCAACTGCTGGCTGCGCAAGCCGAACGCGTCGGTCTCCTCGCGAGTGACGTTCCACTTCTCGGCGATGCGCTCGGCGCCCTCGAACTGCGAGGTGAACTCGTACTGGTCGAAGTACGACTTCGGGATGGCGCGGCCCGGGCCCTTCGAGGTGTTCGAGCCGAGCGGGATGCGGCTCATCGACTCCACGCCGCACGACACGACGATGTCGGCCGCACCGCTGGCGATGAGACCAGCGCCGAGGTTCGTGGCCTGCTGGCTCGACCCGCACTGGCTGTCGACCGTGGTCGCGGCCACGGTGAGGGGGAGGCCGGCGGTGAGCCACGCGGTGCGTGCGATGTTGAACGACTGCTCACCGACGGCGGTCACGCAGCCGCCGACGACCTGGTCGACCAGCGACGGATCGATGCCCGAACGCTCGATGAGGGCGCGCTGGACCTGGGCCAGCAGGTCGGCCGGGTGAAGGGTGGACAGGCCGCCGCCCCGGCGGCCGATCGGGCTGCGGACGGCTTCAACGATCACGACGTCGGTCATGGGCCGAGCCTAGGCACCGGTGGTCGCCCGACGAGAAGCCGGCGTGCGGTGCCCGGGGAACGCCGGCGCACGCGCCGGTCGCTGCCTCAGCGCCGGTCGGCGCGGCCGAAGATCAGGAGCAGGAGGGCGGCGCCCAGCGCCGCCAAGAGGATGGATCGCAGGTTCAGGTCGGTGATGCGGCCCTCGTAGCCCGCGGCGTTGGCGAGGGCGCCGCCGACGAAGGCGCCGAGCACGCCGAGGACGATCGTGGTGAGGCAGCCCTGGCCGCGGCGCCCGGTGACGATGCCGCCGATCCAGCCGGCCAGCAGACCGAGCACGACCCACGAGACGATGCCCACGCCGCCACGCTACGCGGCCCGACCTCGGGCAGCCTGCGCGGCCTCTGCGGCAGCGGCTTCGCGCTCACGATCGATCGCCAGCTGGAGGATGGCGCGGGCCTCCGCAACGCCCTTGCGGCCGATCTCACGAGTGCGGTCGTCGAGGCGCCAATCGTCGCCCGATGCGGGGAGCAGGACCAGCTGACGTGCCATGCGAGGAGTATGCGATGGGGGTGAGACAGGAATTCAGAGGTCGCTCCTCCGGCGGCGGATCGAGCGCCTCGAGCGGCGACCGCGGCGGCGGGCCTGCGCGTCGAGAACGGATTGCCGGCTGATGGTGTCCCAGTGGTCGCGGGCGAGACGGTCGAGGAAGTATGGGTGCATGGCGACATCGTGCGCCCCTGCCGCTCCTCGATCGAGTGGCAGGAACGACCATCTTCGCTAAGATCCTGCCATGGAACGTTCACTGGTTCCGTGGCCCCACACCGTCGTCGCCGTCACCGACGACGTCGTGTCTCCGTTCGAGCTGTCGGTGGCGTGCGAGGTCTTCGGCATCGACCGCAGCGAGCTCGTCGACCCCTGGTACCGCTTCGTGCTCGCGTCGGTCGACGGGGCGCCGGTGAGGACGAACATGGGCTTCACGATCCATCCCGACCGTGGTCTCGACGCGCTCGAAGAGGCCGACTCGGTCGTGATCCCCGCGGGCTTCGGCAACTACGACTGCCCGCCCGTCGAGCTGCTCGACGCCCTTCGCGCCGCCCACGCGCGTGGCGCCCGCCTCATGTCGCTGTGCTCCGGTGCGTTCGTCCTCGCGGCGACCGGGCTTCTCGACGGCCGGCGGGCGACGACGCACTGGATGCACGCGGAGCGGCTGGCCGAGCTCCACCCGTCGATCGACGTCGACCCGACGGTCCTCTACGTCGACGAGGGCGACATCCTCACGTCGGCCGGCACCGCGGCGGGCATCGACATGTGCCTCCACGTCGTCCGCAAGGACCTCGGGGCCGAGGTCGCGAACGCCGTCGCGCGGCGGATGGTCGTGCCGCCGCACCGCGACGGCGGGCAGGCGCAGTTCGTCGACCTGCCGGTGCCGACGTGCACGAGCGACGACCCGCTCACCGAGCTCCTCGACTGGATGGCGGAGAACCTCGACCAGCAGGTCGCGGTCGACGAGCTGGCGCGCCGCGCCCACATGAGCCCTCGGCACTTCGCCCGACGATTTCGTGCCGCGACCGGGACCACACCGCATCAGTGGCTGCTGACGCAGCGGGTGCTGTTCGCGCAGCGGCTGCTCGAGTCGACCGACTACCCGGTGGAGCTCGTGGCGCAGCGGTGCGGGTTCGGCTCGGCCGCCGCGCTGCGGGTCCACTTCCAGAAGGTCACCAACACCTCGCCCCAGTCGTACCGACGGACGTTCCGCGCCGCGTCCTAAGGTCGCCCGCATGAGCGACACGAGCGCCCGGTTCGGCATCACGATCCCCTTCAGCGGAAAGCCCCTCGCGGAGCAGAAGGACCTGCTCCTCGAGTGCCGCGACCTCGGCTACACCGACCTGTGGTCGAGCGAAGCGGACGGCACCGACGCGTTCACGCCGCTCGCGCTGGCTGCGGCGTGGGTGCCCGACGTCCGTCTCGGCTGCGCGATCGTGCCGGCCTTCACCCGCGGCCCCGCGTTGATGGCGCAGTCGGTGGCCGCGATGGCCGAAGCCGCGCCCGGCCGCTTCGCGTTCGGCATCGGCACGAGCTCCGACGTCATCGTGGAGCGCTGGAACGGCATCCCCTTCGAGGAGCCCTACAAGCGCACGCGAGACATGGTCCGCTTCCTCAAGCAGGCGATGACCGGCGAGAAGGTCGACCAGCAGTTCGACACCATCCAGTCCCGCGGTTTCAAGCTCGGGCGGAAGCCTCCCGTGACGCCCGAGATCCTGGTCGCTGCGCTGCGGCCGGGGATGCTGCGCCTCGCTGGTCGCGAGAGTGACGGCGCCATCATCAACTGGCTCTCTGCCGACGACGTGAAGCAGGTCGCGCCGGAGGTCGGAGAAGGCAAGGAGATCGTCGCCCGCATCTTCGTCTGCCCCAGCGAAGACGCCGAGACGGTCCGCAACTTCGGCAAGTTCGCCATCAACTCGTATCTGAACGTGCCGGTGTACGCGGCCTTCCACGAGTGGCTGGGCCGAGGGCCGAAGTTGGAGGCGATGTGGGCCGCGTGGAAGGGCGGCGACCGCAAGGGAGCGCTCGCGGCGATCCCCGACGAGGTGGTCGACGACCTGATCGTCCACGGCTCGCCTGCGCAATGCCGGGAGAAGATCCAGCGCTACGTCGACAACGGCGTCACCACGCCCGTGCTGGCGATCATGCCGTTCGGCATCGACGCCATCGCGGCGATCCGGAGCCTCGCTCCGGCCAACGCCGCCTAACGGGCCGCCGCGACCAGGACGTCGGTCCAGGCCCGGGTGCGATCGAGGTAGGCGGCCTCGGCGCCCGCGCCTGCACGTCCGTACGCGCCTTCGTAGTTCTCGTAGCAGCGCGCGCCGGCGACGCAGCGAGGTACGGCTGCTTCGATCTGCGTTCCCTCGTGCCACTCGTTGTACGAGGTGATGCTGACCACGTCTGCGCCGGCGCGGAACGCGCCTCGCCAGTACGCGTCGTAGCGGGCGCCGCCCTCACGCGAACGCACCTGCCCGCCCTGCGGACGGATCGTCCGGTCGTCGTACCCCGGCACCACCGAAGGCGAGCACAGGAGCCCGCGCGCTCGGGCCGCGGCGCAGATGCGGCCGAAGGTCTCCGGCGAGTAGCGGGTGGCGTCGTACGTGTAGATCCCGTCGAACCCTGCCCTCGCCGCGTACGCCGGGAAGGTGGTCGCTGCGTTGCCGGGGCCACTGTGACCCCAGAAGCGCACGCCGGGGAAGCTGTCGGTGACCGTGCGCCAGCGGTCGGCGGCCGGTCCGTCCGACGCGTAGATCCACACCTCCGAGATGCCGAAGGTGCCGGCGAGGTACTCGACGTCGGTGAGCGCGACCTCCGGCACGTGGGTGCCGTCGAGGTACGGCTCGAGGTGGATCGCCGGTGCGAGCCCCGCCCTGCGCGCACTGTCGACGACCAGCGGCAGCACACGGTCCTCGTACGATCGGCGACCCCACCACGACACGACGACGGTTCCCACGCCGGCCCGAGCGATCTCGGCCATCTGCGCGTCGACGACCGCACGGTTGCGGTTGCTGTAGAGGCCGCGCGCGGGGAAGTAGTCGGCCGCGATCAGCCCGGCACCGGCGGCGAACGCGCCGGGTTCCGCTTCGCCGTTCGGGTCGTCCCAATGCCGCCACTGGTCGCCGTCGGTCGGGTTGTCGTACCAGGGGTAGTAGAAGATCGCCGTTCCGACGGGTCCTGGCTTCGGGCGGGCTGCGACAGCGACGACGGGCGACGCCAGCTGGAGGTTGCCAGCGGAGCCGTGGAAGGCGGCGTCGCCGAACGAGAAGACACCGCCGTCCGACGCGACGAGCCAGTAGCCGCCTCCGAAGCCGGTGTGGGACATCCCGACGATCGGCCGGTTGAGGCGGATGTTCCCGGTCGAGCCGAGGAACGTCGCGTCGCCGAAGGTGAAGATGCCGCCGTCGGTGGCCACCATCCAGTACCCGTTGCCCGACGGTGTCGCTGCCATCGCCACGATGGGCGCGTTCAGCTTGATGTTGCCGGTCGACCCGAGGAACGGCGCGTCGCCGAAGGCGAAGATGCCGCCGTCGGACGCGACGAGCCAGTAGCCACGGCCGGTGACGGTCGACGCCATCCCGACGATCGGGCGGTTGAGCGTGATGTTGCCGGTCGACCCGTGGAACGCGGCGTCGCCGAAGGCGAAGATGCCGCCGTCGGATGCAACCATCCAGTAGCCCTTGCCGGAGGGTGTCGCCGCGATGCCGACGATCGGCCGGTTGAGCGGACGTCCGCCCATCGAGCCGTGGAAGCCGGCGTCGCCGAAGGCGAAGATGCCGCCGTCGGATGCGACCATCCAGTACCCGCCACCCGATGGTGTGGCGGCCATGCCGACGACGGGCGCGACGAGCGGACGCCCGCCCATCGAGCCTCGGAACTCGGCGTCGCCGTACGCGAACAGGCCGCCGTCGCCGGCGGCGAACCAGTAGCCGGTGGCACGACGAGCCAGCGCGGGTGGGTCGAGGGGCGGGTCGGACGCGCGCGCGGGCGCACCGGGGGAGACGAGGGTGAGCAGGGGCGCGAGCAGCAGCGCGGCTGCGACGGCCGCTCGCCGTAGGCGGGGTCGCATGGCCCGGTCAACGTAGCGGCCGTAGCCTCGGCTCCATGCTCGAGGTCGGTACCGGTCGGGCCGTGATCACCCCGCCCCTGCCTGTCGCCCTCGCGGGGTTCGGCGAGCCGCAGCTCGCGACGGAGGTGCATGACGACCTCGAGGCGCGGGCCCTCTACCTGCGTGGGCCCGATGGCGTTGCCGTGTGCCTCGTCGTCTGCGACCTGCTCGGGATGTCGCCGGAGTTCGAGGCGCCGGCCCGCCAGGCCGTCGCCGCAGCGATCGGGCTCGATGCGTCCGCGGTGCTGATCGCGTGCACACACACCCACAGCGGACCGTCGGCGATGCGCGGAACCGCTGCCCTCGGGTGGGTCACGCCGGAGGGGTACGGCGAGTTGCTGGCGGACGGCTGCCGCGCTGCGGCGGTGGATGCCGCGGCATCGGCTCGTGCGGCGACGGTGAGGTACGGGCGCTCGCCGCTTCCGGGCGGCCTCTCGATCAACCGGCGAGGGCACCCGTACGACCCGTGGTTCGCGATGCTCGAGCTCTCGGACTCGAGCGACGGCGCGCCGCTGGCCGTGCTCGCGAACCTCGGCGTGCATCCGGTGGCGCTCGGACCCGAGTGCCTCGCCGTGTCGGCCGACTGGGTCGCGCCGTTCCGCGACGAGTTGTCCCGTCGGGTGGGCGCCGACACGCTCATGCTGTCGTCGGCACTCGGCGACGTGAACCCGAACCACGTCCACCGTCAGAACAACGACTGCCGCAACGACGGCTTCGCCGAAGCCGCGGAGCTCGGTGAGGAGCTCGCGGAGGTGGTCGACTCTGCCCGCAACGGCGCGGAGACGATCGACGGAGGCGTCGGCGTGGTCGCCGACCGCCACGTCACGGTCCCGATCGGCGGCACACCTCTTGCCGCCGGCCGCCGATCGTCGACGCTCCACGTCGAGCTCCTGGAGTGGAGCATCGGGCCCATCCGCGTCGTGTCGATCCCGGGAGAGGCGTTTCACGCGCTCGGGCGTGAGATCGACGAGTCACGCGGCGGGCGGACGATCCTCGCAGGGCTCGCGCCGCACTGGCGTGGCTATCTCCCGGTTCCGTACGTCGAGGGCGGCTACGAGGAGAACACCAGCTTCGGCCCGGCCGCAGTTGAAGAGATCCGGAAGAACCTTCTGGACGTGCCCGATCCGGGGCGCCTTCGGTAACCTTTCGCCATCCCAAGTCTCAACTTCCCCTCGACGCGCGCGTGCCTGCGCGCCCTCGCCGGCTTGGTCGCAGGGCTCACCGCCAGCATGGTGGTGACCCTGGGGATCGGCAGCGACGCGCGGCCGACCCGCTCGGTCGAGCTCGGCTCGGTGCCGATCGCGGCCGCGTCGGTGGGCCTCGCTCCGCCGCCGCCGGTCGCCGACGTGAGCGATTGGGGCCTCGGCGCGTTTCGAGCTCAGGAAGCAGCAGAGCAGGCCGCCCTTCGCCGTGACGGCATCGTCGCGGCGTCTCGGTCGGCCGAGCGTCCCTCGCTCGGCTGGCCGGCCGCGGGTCCGCTCTCGGGTTGGTACGGCGAGCGCCGCGGGCGTCGTGGCCACGTCGGCGTCGACGTCGACGGCGACACCGGCGATCCGATCGTCGCCGCCGGGGCGGGCGTCGTCGAGTGGGCCGGACCGGCGCCCGACGGCTACAGCGGGTACGGCCTGATGGTGCTCATCCGCCACAGCGACGCCGTCACGACCCTCTACGCGCACCTCTCGCGCATCGCGGTGCGTGCGGGTGAGGTCGTCGACCGAGGCGACTACATCGGCGCCATGGGCACCACCGGCAACGTCACCGGCTCGCACCTCCACTTCGAGGTGCGCCTGGGCGGCACGCCGGTCAACCCCCGCGACTGGCTGCCGTCTCGCTAGAAGAGCTCGAGCTGCTCCGTGCGAGCCGCCCGATCGAGCAAGGGCTCCCAGTGCCGCCCGCCTCGGACACCTTCGGCCCGCACGAGCACGTCGCCGAGCGGCACCGCTCTCGACGCCCCCTTCGTGTCTCGGATCCCGAGGCTGCCGTCGCGTTCGACGCCGACGACCACGCCGTCCTGCCAGCGGACGCGGTCGGCGCGCAGGAAGCGCACCTTCTCGCCCACCCGGACACCGAGGCGCTCGACCTCGAGGCTCACGTGACGCGCGATTGCAGGCGGCGCATGCCGCGCAGCCAGCGCTCGTAGTCGTCGCCCTTGCGCCGGAAGTACTCCCGCACCTCGGGGTGGGGGAGGATCAGGAACTCCTCGCTGCGGAGGCCGGCGACGACGGCTTCGGCCACGTCTTCCGGCTCGAGCGCGCCAGGGCCGAGCAAGGCGCCGCCGTCGCCGAGCATGGGCGTGCGGACGCCCTGCGGGCACAGCGCAGAGACCTTGATGCCCCGGTCTCCGTAGGTGACCGAGAGCCACTCGGCGAAGGCCACGGCGGCGTGCTTGGTGACCGCGTACGGAGCCGATCCGATCTGCGTCAGCAGGCCAGCCGCCGACGCCGTGTTGAGGAGGTAACCGCCGCCACGCTCGAGCATCCGGGGGACGAGGTGGCGCGCCGCGAAGACATGAGCCATCAGGTTGATGTCCCAGATCTGCTGCCAGTCGTCGTTCGACGTCTCCGGGCCGCCGTAGGTGGCGATGCCGGCGTTCGAGCAGAACAGGTCGATCGGCCCGTCGTTCGTTTCGGTCGACTCGATCAGGGCGACGACGTCGGTCTCGACCGACACGTCGCACCGCACGCCTCGAGCGACGTCGCCGATGCTCGAAGCCACCCGTTCGGCGCCGCTCTTGTCGCGATCGGCCACGATCACGGCCGCTGCGCCCTCCGTCGCGAACCGCTCGGCGAGGGCCTTCCCGATGCCGCTGGCGCCGCCGGTGACGACGCAGACCTTCCCCTGCAGCTCCACGTGCACGACCATACGTGGGCAGGTGGCAGGCTCGGTGCCATGAGCGACCCAGCGGCGGCCAGGCGAGCGTTCCTCGAAGCACAGATCGGCCACCTCGACACCCTCGGGTTCGTGATCGTCGGGCTGCCCCAGCCGCCGTTCGACGCGATCCAGGCGCGTCGGGAGGACGACACCAGCTACGTCGTGGAGATCGCCGGGCGTGATCCAGCGGCACCGTTCGACGAGTCGCAGGAGCAGGCTCTGGCGACGCTGTCGTTCGAGAACACCGGCGAGACGTGGGCTGCGCCCGCCGTCGAGGGTGCGGCCGCCGCCGTCGACCTCGTCGAACGCGTGCTCACGGAGGTCCTCGCGGTCGCACCCGAGACGCCGGTCGACATCCGGCACGGCACGTTGCGAGACGAACGAGCCGCGGCCGCGAAGCTCGAGGCGATGCGGGCGTTCATCGAGCCGGTGCTCGAAGAGATCAACGGCGGCGAGGTCGCGAAGGATCCGGATGGCGACTACATCCTCGACCTCCTCGGCATGCGGGTCTTCGTAGCGCCTCGTGCCGCGCCCGGACGTCCTCCGATCATCCGGGTGTTCGCGATCACGAACGCCGACCTCAACCTCACGCCCGAGCTCGGGCTGCTCCTCGCCCGCGTGAACTTCTCGCTGGCGTTCGGCCGCTTCTCGATCGACACCGACCATCGCTCGGTCTGGTTCGACGAGACGCTCCTCGGCGACCAGGTCACCCGGGACGAGCTGTCGTTCGTCATCACGGTCGTCGCCTCGACCGCGTCGGAATGGGACGAGAAGATCGCGGCGATGTTCGGCGGCACGTTCCGCGGTGCGCGACCCGCCACTCCGGCGGTGGAGGCGGCGCCGACGAAGCCGGGCCAGGGCGGCTACCTGTAGCTCACCGCCTCCGGTCAGACCTTGATCGAGAGGAACTCCCGGAACGAGTCGTCGATGCAAGCCTTGAGCAGGCCGGGGTCGTCGACGGCAGCGGTGTCGATGTTGAGGCCGAGGTCGAGGTTGCCCCGGTACGACAGCACCGTCGCGTTGAACGCGGTGCCGCCCGTCGGACCCATCGGGTGGTTGTGGAGGATCTCGGCGCCCGCGATGAACAGGTCCCACGGCGCGCCCCGCACGTTCGACGTGGCGAAGTCGACCGTCTCCGCCTGCTGGCGGGCGAGGTTCACCACGACCGACGTCGGCAGGCTGTTGAGCACGCCGGCGAGGGAGTCGGTGAGGTCGACCGCCCGCTCCTTCTTCGTCGTGCCGAGGCGGCTCCGGATCGCCTCGAAGCGCTCCACCGGATCCTTCGTCCCCGCGGGCAGCAACGACCGCGTCGGTGCGAACGCGTTGCCGCCCGCGCTCTTGTCGCCTCGCGTGCTGACCGGCATCGCCACCCGGAGGTCGTCGATCTCGACGCCCTTCTCCCGGTGGTAGGCACCGGCTCCGCCGGCGACGCAGGCGACGAACGCGTCGTTCACGCTGCCGCCGAGCGCGTTCGCTTGGGCCTTGAGCTTCTCGAGGTCGACCGTGAGGACCTCGAAGTGGCGCTGCAGCGACCGTCGACCGGCCCACAACGGCGACCGGGCGCCGTCGAGCACGAGCAGCTGGCGCAGCATCGAACGGGCGATCTCGACGCTGCCGGTCGCCATCGACGCGGCCTTCGTCGGGTGCAGCGCGGTGTCGACGAGCGCCATCGCCGTCCGCTGGCCGATGCCGAGCTGGCGTCGCAGCTCGTGGGCGACCGACTTGCCCACGGACGAGACGATCCCTTCCGGTACGTCGGCGAACGGAGCGCCGTTCTCGAGGTCGTGGGCGCGAGGCTCGGGATCGGCTGCGTCACGCTCGAGGTCGATGAACATCGCCGACAGGCGCACCCCGCCGACGCCGTCGGTGATCGTGTGGTGCATCTTGGCCAGCAGCACCGCTCGTCCGTCCTGCAGGCCTTCGACGATGGTGAACTGCCAGAGCGGGCGCGCCCGGTCGAACGGATCCTGGAAGTGGAGGGCGGCGAGGTCGAGCAGGTCGCGGTCGGTGCCGGGAGGCGGCAGCGCGACCTGGCGGACGTGGAAGTCGAGGTCGAACGAGGGGTCGTCCACCCACTCCGGCGGTGCGAGCCTCGCCGGGGCGGGCACCACGCGCTGGCGCAGGCGGGGGATCTCCTCGACCGCGCGCTCGATGCGCTTCCGGAACCCCTCGAACGACGGAGGCCCGTCGAGGAAGGTGACGTTGAGGAACGTCGAGCGCAGGCTCGGGTCCTTCTCGACGTTCCACATCAGCGCCTCGGCGTCGGACATCCGGCGCTCGAAGCGGAGCGGGCGGGGGTTGCCGGCCATCGAAGGAGCCTACGTTCGCCCGCTCGGGTGCCGCCCTACCGGGGGATCGACGTGTGCTTGAACTCGTTGAGCTCCGGCCAGCCGCCCACGAGGTCGACGACCCGCTCGATCGTCGAGATCGCGAGGTCGCTGTCGCCCCGCGGCCGGTTCATCAGCCGCACGAAGACCGACTGCCCTCCGTTGATGAACGTCGGCACGCCCCACACCTTGTGCTCTGCTGCGGCGGCCTCGTGCTCCTTCCGGAACGTTTCGAGCGTCCAGCCGTCTTCCACCTCGGCGAACGCGGCGTCCGCGTCGACGCCGGCACGGGTCAGGACGTCGCGAAGGACGTCGGCTTCCCGGATGTCGAGGCCGTCGTCGTGGCGCGCGGAGAACAGCGCCCAGTGAGCGTCGAGGAACTTCTCGGGCTGCTTCTCACGGATCGCGATGCCGAGCTGCATGGCGAGAAGCGCCGGCGCCTTCGTCGGGTCGTCCCACACGTCGGGATCGCCCTCGGCGACGTGGACCTGGTTCAGCGAGAACGGCACGAACGTGACGTTCCAGTCCGCACCCGCCCGCAGCCCCTCGACGAGGTGCTCGTGCGCGTTGCGGGCGAACGGGCAGCGGTAGTCCCAGGACACGGCGAACGACAGGCTCATAGGTCGTTACAACTACCCACCGACGGGAGGAATTCCGCGCGTCACAGCGGCGGCGCAGGAGGCAGCGGCCTGAGCTTGCGGCCGATCCGGCCGAGGGCGGCGCCGATCGCGATCCCGGCGATGACGTCGGACGCGTGATGGATCTTCACGTAGACCCGACTCCAGGCCACGACGAGGGCGATGGCGTAGTACAGCGGCCAGAGCTCGTCGTCGTCGCTGAGAAGCCCGGCGGCCGTGAACGCGGAGGTCGCGTGCCCGCTCGGGAAGCTGCTCGTGCGCGGCTTGCGAAGCTTCATCGGCCGGACGCCCTCGAACGCCGGTCGCTCCCGGCGGAAGAACGACTTGATCCCGCCGTTGACGAGCGCCGACTCGATGCCGACGCCGAGGCCGACCCGCACCGCAGCGTGCCAGTCGTGCTCGCTGCGCAGCCCGCGCAACGCCCCGAGGATCAGCCAGATGAGGCCGTGATCGCCGAGGGCCGACGCGCCGTAGAAGAGCCGGTCGAGCCCCGGCTTGCCCCGCAGGTGCTCCTCGAAGAAGCGGTCGACGGCCTTGTCGAACTCGTCGACGCTGGGCGGCAGCTTGAACGTGGCGAGCGGCATGACGCCGCGAACGCTACGCGGTGACGGCCACGGGCTCGAAGAGCGGCTCTTGGCCGGCCGCGCTCATGCGGGCCTCGACCTTGAACTGGCTCACGAGATCGACCGAACCACCGAAGGCCGGGCACAGCGACTTGAACGAGCACCAGTCGCACAGCCGGTTCGGGCGGGGCCGGAAGTCTTCGGTCACGCACGCCCGCTCGACCGCCGTCCAGATCGCACGGGTGCGCATCTCCATCGCCCGGATCGACTGCTCCGACGGAACCGTGGAGATCGCGACCGGCTCCTGGAGGTGGAGCAGCTGCACACGCGCCGGACGGCGCCCGAGCACCTTCTCGCAGAGGAAGGCGTAGAAGTGCACGCCGCCGAGCTTCGACTTCTCGTACGGAACGGCGGGGGCCCGACCCGTCTTGTAGTCGGTGACGACGAGCTCGCCATCGTCGTCGAGCTCGAGGCGGTCGATGATGCCCCGCAGCAGCAGCGATCCGAGCTGGACCGACATGAGGAGCTCGGTGCCGATGACCCGCACCTCGTTGGGGTCTTCGAGCTCGAAGTAGCGCCGCACCAGCGTCTCCGCATCGGCGTGGAACTCGGCCACCTCGTCGTCGGTGAGCCCGAGACCGACGAACTCGGGATCGGTCGCCATCTCGACCTTGGCCTGCTCGAGCTTGGCCAGCGCGGCCTGGACGGTGCGCTGCCCCTGTGGTTCGTCCCAGAACAGCAGCTGGAGCGCCCGGTGCACGAGCGTGCCCTTCGTGGCCGGCGCCGACGGCGGCTCCGGGAGCTTGTCGATCGCGGAGAAGCGGAAGGCCAGCGCGCAGTCCTTGAACGACGAGACCTTCGACGGGCTCAGGGACGAGGGCAGCGGCAAGCTCACGTTCCGAACGATACGCCTCGGGTGTGACACCGATGTGATTTACGCCCCTGACCAGGCGCGGAGCACGGCCGCGGCGCCTCCTCCGGCCGCGACCAGCAGCGTCGCGACCCGCGCGACGTCGTGGGGGACCTTCGGATCGAGCCAGCGGCCGACGATCCAGCCCCCAGTGAGCCCGACCGCCGGACCGGCGAGATGCGACGCACGCGGAAGGCCGAGCGCGACCAGGGCCACCACGTTCGACAGGAGGAAGATCACCTGCAGCGTCGGCCGCGTCCGCTGCGGGGGCCAGTCGGCGTTCACGGTGTAGAGCGCGAGGGCGGGGCCGCCGATCGACCCGATGACGTTCATCGTGCCGCTGAGCGCGCCCGCGACCACGGCGCCGACGGGGTGACGGCCACGGTGCCAGCGCCACCCGACGAGGAGCGCGGCGGCCGACAGCACCGTGAGCACGCCCGCCGTGGCGGCCAGCCACCGCGCGTCCACCGATCGCACCGCCATCGCGACGAACGGCGTGATCGCCATCGCGGGCACGAGCAGGAGCGCGCCTTCGCGAACCAACAGGTCGTTCCGTCGGCCGGCGACGAGCGAGATGTTGAGGATCGACGAGAGCACCAGCGCGACCCTCACACCCTCGAGCGGGCCGAGGCTCGCGATGAGGATCGGCGCGCACACGAGCGAGAAGCCGATGCCGCTGACCCACTGGGCGATGGCGCCCGCGCCCACCGCGAGCGCGGGGATCACTCGGCGAAGGCTCTGCGCACCGACGCGGCGATGCGCTCGGGGTCCTCGAACGGACCGAAGTGGCCGAGCCCGGCGAGCGGTTCGGTGCGCCCGTGCGGGAGGGCCTCGGCTTGCTTGACGAAGGTGTCGGGACCGAAGGTCGTCGTCTCCGATCCCCACGCGATCGTCACCGGGCACGTGATCTCGCCGAAGCGCGAGTACGCGCCGTGACGCATCCCCATCTCGTAGGTGCGGGCCTCGTGTTCGGGGTCGCACTTGAGCGTCACCCCGGAGCCGCCGGGCAGCTCGCGGAAGCCGTGGTCGACGTACGCCCGCAGCGCATCCGGATGGAACCCCATCATCGGCGGCTTCGACGCGTAGTTCTCGTACGCCTCGTCCTTCGAGGGAAACGTGGCGCGCCGCTTCCGGGCCGACGCGGCGAGGGGGTTCGACTGCGATCCGACGAACTGCGACGGATCGTCGACCGGCGCCACGATCGGCTCGTAGCAGTAGATCGCACGGAACGTCCCCGGACGAGCGATCTCCGCCAGCAACAGCGCGGCGCCGCCCGCGGAGTGGCCGACGCCGAACGGTCGCTCCAGGCCCGCTGCATCGATCGCGTCGAGGGCATCAGCGGCGAAGCCGTGCCAGTCGAAGACGCCGTCGTCGGGCGCGGGCGTGTCGCCATGACCACGTTCGTCGAACGCGACGCAGCGGTAGAGCGCCGACAACGCCGCGGCCACCGGGGCGAACATCCGCCCGTGGAACCCGGTGGCGTGCGCCATCAGCAACGGCGGCGACGACGCATGACCGGCGAGGTCGTACCAGGCGACACGCCCGGCAGGCGCCACGTCGCTCACTTCGGCAGACCGACCTTGCGCCGGACGTGGGCCGCCCACGCGGCGCGGGCGGCGTTCGATCCTGGTGCCCCGTGGACGCCGCCGCCCGGATGGGCCGACGACGATCCGAGGAAGAGCTTCTTGATCGGCGTCTCCGGACGGCCGAGCCCCGGCGTGGGGCGGAACACGAGCTGCTGATGGAGCTGCGCGGTGCCGCCGTTGAGCGCACCGTTGAGCAACGCCTGGTTCGCGCTCTCGATGCCGGACGGAGTGAACACGTGCCGACCGCGGATCAGCGCCTTGAACCCCGGCGCCTTGCGCTCGATCTCGTCCTCCATCCGCTTCACGAACGTCTCGGTCTCGGCCGCGTCGAACGATCCGGTGAGGTCGCCGCCCGCGTCGCCCTTGATGTCGTGCGGGACGTGGGTGTACGCCCACGCGGTCTCCTTGCCCGCCGGTGCACGGGTCGGATCGGTCATCGACTGCTGGCCGAGCACGAGGAACGGCCGCTCGGGGATGTGACCCGTCGCCATCTGGGCCATCGTCATCGTCAGCTGGTCGAGGCTGTCGGTGAGGTGCACCGTTCCCGACTTGCGCGCCGCCTCGTGTTCCCAGGGGATCGGTCCGTCGAGGGTCCAGTCGACCTTCACGGTCGCCCAGTCCCAGTGGAACTTGTCGAGGTCCTTCACCAGGCGAGGAGGCAGGTGCTCCTCGCCGATCAGGTCCTGGTAGAGCATCGGCGCGGCGATGTCGGCGACGAGGGCCTTGTCGACGTCGATCTGCGTGCCGTCGGCGGTGACCACGGCGACCGCCTCACCGTTGCGGACGATGATCCGCTCGACCGGGGTGTTGCAGCGGACTTCGCCTCCGCGGTGCTCGAGTCGCTTCTGCAGCGCCTCGATGAGCTTGCCCGCGCCGCCCTCCGGGACAGGGAAGCCCTCGTCCTGCGCCATCGCCATGAGGATCCAGCCGAAGAACCCACCGATCGCGGTCTCGGGCCCGAAGTCGGCGTGCAGCGCGTTGCCGGCCAGAAGGCGGCTGGCGGGGTCGCCGTCGAACTCCTCCTCGCACAGGCGTCGAACCGGCAGCGTGGCGAAGCGGGCGAAGCGGAGGAGCTCCGAAGGGCGCAGCGCCCGCACCAGTGACACCGCGCCCTTCACCGGTGGGAAGGGGGAGAGCAGCGACCAGAGGATCCCTTCTCGCACGCGCCGGTAGAACTCGAAGAGCCGGATCCACGAGTCGCCGTCGCCGGGGGTGAGCCGGTTGAGGGTCTCGCTCGTCTCGTCGAGGTTCATCGACACGAACGGGCACGTGCCGTCGGCGGAGGGGTGCGCGAGGACGTAGGGCGATCGCCGCCACCGCAGGCCGTAGTCCTCGAGGTGAAGCGTCGCGACGATCGGCGAGCTCGCGGCGAGCGGATAGAACGCGCTGAACTCGTCGTTGACGAAGCCGGGCTCGATGAGCTCGCTCGACTTGACCGCGCCGCCCGGCCGTTCCTCGGCTTCGAGCACGACGACCTTCCACCCGCGATCGGCCAGGAGGTTGGCGGCGACGAGACCGTTCGGCCCAGCCCCGATGACGACGGCGTCGGTCATGACGTTCGAGGCTAGAGCGTCGAGGCGACGGGTACGGTCGGCCGCAGATGCCCGATCTCGAAGCGTGGGGGATCTCCCCCGGATATCACGACGTCTCCGGCCAGTGGCGCGAGCCGCCGCCTCGCACCATCGAGGCCATCACGACAGCGATGTCGATCGACTCCGACAAGCCGAAGCCGGGGCCTCCACTGTGGATCGTGCAGGCCGGCGACGAGGTCACGCTCGGCGGGCGATGGGAGCTGCAGCCCGACGGCGACGCGGGGAGCGAGGTCGTGTCGGGGACGCTGCCCTCGCTGGAGCCGGGCTACTACCGCGCCTTCCACGACGACGGCCGCGGGCTCCGCCTCATCGTCACACCGGGCCGCTGCCACATGCCGGCCGACCTGCGCATCTGGGGCTGGGCGGTGCAGCTGTACGCCATGCGCTCCAAGGCCAGCTGGGGCATCGGCGACCTCGGCGACCTCTCGCGGTTCGGATCGTGGGCACGCGACCAGGGCGCCGAGCTCGTGCTGCTCAACCCGCTCCACGCATCGACGCCTGTCGAGGAGCAGCAGGAGTCGCCGTACTACCCGAGCAGCCGCTGCTTCCGGAACCCGCTCTTCCTCCGGATCGAAGACGTGCCCGGTGCCGACTTCCTCGGTGGCGAGCTGGAGGCGATCGCCGCTCGTGGACGCGCGCTGAACGACGACCGGCGCATCGACCGCCCGGAGGTCTTCCGCCTCAAGCTCGACGCACTGAACCGGATCTTCGCTGCGGTGCCGCCAGGCGACGGCTTCGACGCGTTCGTCGACGACGGTGGCGAGCTGCTGGCGCGATACGCGACGCACTGCGTCCTCGCGGAGACGTACGGACCGAACTGGCGTGAGTGGCCCGCCGACCTCCGCGATCCGGCGAGCTTCGAGTCGCGCCAGGTGCGAGACGAGCAGAAGGGTCGGGTTCGCTTCCACATGTGGTTGCAGTGGCTCGTCGACCAGCAGCTGCAGCGGGCGGGCCAGACGATCGGGCTGATGCAGGACCTCGCGATCGGCGTCGATCCCGGTGGCGCCGACGCGTGGATGTGGCAGCACGTGCTCGCCCCCGACATGTCGGTGGGCGCGCCGCCCGACGAGTACAACACCCAGGGGCAGGACTGGGGGCTTCCGCCGTTCGACCCGTGGAAGCTCCGCGACGACTGCTACGAGCCGTTCATCCAGACCGTGCGCGCGGGGTTCCGCCACGCAGGCGGCTTGCGGTTCGACCACGTGATGGGGCTCTTCCGTCTCTTCTGGGTGCCGAACGGTTCGTCGGCGCGAGAGGGCACCTACGTCCGCTACCCGTACGGCGACCTGCTCGACATCCTCGCCGTCGAGTCGTACCGGGCGGGCGCGTACGTCGTCGGCGAAGACCTCGGCACCGTCGAGGACTACATGCGAGACGAGCTCGGCAAGCGCGAGATCCTCTCGTACCGCCTCTTCTGGTTCGAGCCGGGTCCGCCGCGCGACTTCCCCGACCACGCGTTGGGTGCGGTCACCACCCACGACCTCCCGACGATCGCCGGACTGTGGACGGGCTCCGACATCGACGCCCAACGCGAGCGCGACATGGAGCCGAACGTCGACAGCACCGAGGAGCTGCACCGCAAGGTCGAGTCGATGACGGGGCTGGCGGCGGACGCACCCGTCGCCGAGGTGGTGCGCCGTGTGCACGAGCTGCTGGCCGAGGCGCCGTGCCGGATCGTGACGGCGACGCTCGACGACGCGCTCGGCGTCGAGGAGCGTCCGAACTACCCGGGGACCACCGGCGGGACGAACTGGTCGATGGCACTTCCCGTGCCGCTCGACGACATCGTCTCGCACGACGGCGTGCAGGAGGTCGCGCGCATCCTCCGCGAGCAGCGATAGTTGGCCCATGGATCTTCCGGTGAACCCGCCGGTCAAGCCGATGCTCGCCAAGGCGGCGAAGGCGCTGCCCGAGGGCGACGGCTGGCAGTTCGAACCGAAGTGGGACGGCTTCCGGTGCATCGTCTTCCGCGACGGTGACGAGGTCGAGCTCGGCAGCCGCAACGAACGACCGCTGACGCGCTACTTCCCCGAGCTGCTCGACCCGATCCGTTCGCAGCTGCCCGAGCGCGTCGTGCTCGACGGCGAGATCGTGATCGCCACGCCCGGCGGACTCGACTTCGACGCGCTCCAGCTGCGGTTGCACCCCGCCGAGTCACGGGTGCGGAAGCTGGCGGCGGAGATCCCGGCGTCGTTCGTCGCGTTCGATCTCTTGGCGTGCGGCGACGTCGACGCGCGCTCGCTTCCGTTGTCGGACCGGTGGCGCCTGCTCTGCGACGTCATGGCCGACGTCGAGCCGCCGCTGTACGTGTCGCCGTCGACGCTCGATCGGGAGCAGGCGACCGACTGGTTCACCCGCTTCGAGGGAGCCGGCCTCGACGGCGTGGTGGCGAAGCGCCTCGACTCGACGTACCAGGAGAACGTGCGCGTGCACACGAAGGTGAAGCACGACCGCACCGCCGACTGCGTCGTCGCGGGGTTCCGCTGGCACAAGAGCGGACCGATCATCGGGTCGCTGCTGCTGGGCCTCTACGACGACGCCGGCAAGCTCAACCACATCGGCGTGATCGGCGCCTTCCCGATGAAGACGCGGGAGGAGCTCGTGTCGTTCCTGTCGCCCTACCGCGAGGGTGCCCTCGAGAACCACCCGTGGCGGGAGTGGGCGGTCGCTGCTGCGCATACCGCCGAAGGGGCGGGCCGGATGCCCGGCGGGCAGTCGCGCTGGAACGCGAAGAAGGACCTGTCCTGGGAGCCCCTACGACCGGAGCTCGTCGTCGAGATCGCGTACGACCAGCTGCAGGGCGACCGGCTCCGCCACGCCGGTCAGTTCCGCCGGTGGCGGCCCGACAAGTCGCCCTCCGACTGCCGCTACGACCAGCTCGAGGCGGTCGTACCGTCGGAGCTGGCCGAGGTGTTCGGCACGAGGTGATCATTGAGGTCTCCTCGGTCGACGACCCACGGCTGGTCGACTACGCCAGCCTGAACAACGTCGAGACGCGCCGGGAGGTCGAGCGGCGAGGGTCGTTCTTCATCGCCGAGAGCGAGCTCGTGATCCGTGAGCTCGTGCGGAGTCGTTCCCGCTGGCCGATCCGCTCGGTGCTGGTGACGCCGAAGCGGTTCGAGGCGATGCGAGACGTGCTCGAAGACCTCGACGCTGCGGTCTTCGTCGGAGCGATGGACGTCGTGCGCGAGGTCACCGGGTTCCACATCCATCGCGGTGCGGTCGCATCGGCGGAACGGGGGCCGCTGCCTGCTGCGGCGGACGTGCTACGCGGTGCCTCCCGGGCCGTCGTGCTCGAGGGGGTGTCCGACCACGAGAACATCGGGTCGATCTTCCGCTCGGCGGCCGCCTTCGGGTTCGACGCGGTGCTGCTCGACGCTGCGTGCGCCGACCCGCTCTACCGGCGGTCGGTGCGGGTGTCGATGGGGCACATCCTGCACGTGCCGTTCGCGCGCGTCTCGTCGCTCGACGAGGTACGGGCGGCGGGGCTCTCGGTGCTCGCGCTGACGCCCTCGGCGGACGCGGTGCCGCTCGACGAGGTCGCCGCTGCACCGCCTGCTCGCTGCGCGCTGGTGCTGGGGGCGGAGCACCCTGGGCTATCAGCGTCGTGGCTGGCCGCGGCTGATCGACGGGTGCGCATCCCGATCGCCGCGGGCGTCGACTCCCTCAACGTCAGCGTCGCCGCCGCCGTCGCCATGCACCGCCTCGCGATGTTCCCGAGCGCCACGTCATAGCGACAGTCCCCGATCCTCGCTCCGTTTGGGCCCCGACCGCATCACCTGTGAAGCGGTCGGGGCCCAAAGCGAAGAGCAGGTTCGAGCTCAGAGCTCGATGAGCTCGCCTTCCGACGCGGCCTCGACGATCGGGTCGACGTGCCCCTGCCACTGACTCGCCAACGCTGCGATCTGCTCGTCCGTCCGCGACGGGTCGTGATGGAACAGCAGGAGCCGGCGCGCGCCTGCCAACGAGCACAGCTTCACCGCGTAGTCGATGCACGAGTGTCCCCACGTCGCCCGCCCGGGCAGCTCCGCAGCGGTGTACTGCGAGTCGTGGAGCACGACGTCGGCGTCCCGGCACAGCTCGAGCGCGACGTCGTGGTACTCGCCCCACCCGTCGGGTCCCGGTCCGAGGGAGATGGGGGAGTGGTCCGACAGGTACGCCATCGTCGACGTCCCGTCGGTGATCCGGTACCCGAACGTCCGCCCGCCCTTGTGGGGGATCTCCCGCGCGAGCACGCGGAACGACCCGATCTCGTGCTCGCCCTCCTCGAGCGCGTGGAAGCGCCAGTCGCCCCGCATCTCGTCGGGGCGGATCGGGAAGTGGGGCGGCGACATCGCGCGGCCGAGCACCTCGAGCGGGTCACCCTGGGCCGGGACGTAGCAGTCGACCTGGGACCCCTCGTTGTCGACCGCGCCACCGAAGGGCAGACCCTGCGTGTGGTCCCAGTGGAGGTGCCCGAACAGCAGGGCGCCGCGGAACGGCGCACCCTCCAAGAGCGCGCCGAGTCGACGGATCCCCGTTCCTGCGTCGAGCAGCAACGTCGGCTTCTCACCCGAGGCCGCGACGGCGACGCACGACGTGTGCCCGCCGAACCTCACGAACTCGGGGCCGGGGGCGGGAGTCGAGCCCCGCACCCCGCACACCCACAAGCGCACTAGCGGGTCGACTCCTCTCGCCGGTGACCCTCGCGCAGCTCCTGCAGCTTCTGGCGGTCGATCGTCCCGGCGGTCGCCGCCGCCACCTTGCAAGGCGTCACGGCCCGCAGCGTAGAGGTGCGCAGCCCGCCTTCGAGGATGGCCCGCTCGCCGAACATCGCGCCCGGCCCCATCTCCGCCAGCGGCTCGCCGTCGACCTCGACCGAGACGACGCCGTCCAACAGCAGGAACAGCTCGTCGCCGGGCTTGCCCTGCTCGGTGAGGAGCGCGTCCTTGTCGTACTTCCGGATCTCGGGCTTGGCCGCTCCGCGCATCATCAGGGCGGACAGCTCCCGCTCGAGAGCCGACTCGACCTGGGCGACGACGGCGGGAGAGTCCTCGTCACCCCACGGCGAGTGGCCGCCGAACGCGTTCTTCATCCAGTTCTCGAAGTCGATCAGCCCCGACTTCAGCGCCAGCTTCCCCTCGTCGTCGTAGATCCAGTGGCGGGGGAACGTCGACGCACCCTTGAGCTCACGCTCGACACGTCCGTCGGCGTGCAGGGTGAGGGTGAGCGTGGTCCACGCCGTGGGGGCCCGGAACTGCACGTACGGCGGGTGGTTCACCTTGCGCGGCGCCGGCGCACCGGTCCGACCCCCAGCGGTGCGGGTGAAGCGGACGTAGCCGTCGCCGACCTCGGGCTCGGGCTCGATGTCGTCGAACGCGGTCGGTGTGAACCGCACCCGCATCCCCATCTTCACCGTGGTGGTGTTGATGAACGACTGCCCGCCCTGTCCGTAGCCGGTGATCTTCCCGTCCTCCACCTCGATCCACCCGCTGAGGAGGTTCGCGAACCGGATCCGGTCCTCGGCGAGGAGCCCGTTCACACCGTCGGGGCCGTCGACGACGTCCGGCGGCGCGATGTCGTAGTGGGCGACGCCCATCTCGAACGGGACCTTCGTCACGCCCTTGATGGCCTCCGACGGGATCCAGCTGATCGACAACACCGACGACTCGTAGCGCATGCCTACAGCGGTACCACCTCTCGGGGTGCGGCTGCGATAGGGCCATCTGGCGTCGCGTGGGTGTGCTGGCACCCCCACGAGGTGTGTGGATGGTGCGGTTACGCGGGCTGTTCGGACGCGCCAACATGCACACATGGCGACGGGACCGTCCGACAGCGCGGCCATCAGCGTCTTCCTCGCGGACGACAACCTCATCGTGCGGGAGGGCGTGCGCGCGCTCCTGGCCCGGGAAGCCGACATCGAGATCGTCGGCGTCGCCGGCGACTACGACGAGCTGGTGCAGGGCGCCGAGGCGTCGGCGCCGCAGGTGGTCGTCACCGACATCCGGATGCCTCCGGCGTTCCAGTCGGAGGGCATCGACGCGGCGAAGGAGGTCCGCAAGCGCCACCCGGGGACTGGCATCGTCATCCTCAGCCAGTACGACGACCCCGAGTACGCCATCTCCCTGCTCCAGGACGGCGCCGCCGGCTACGCGTACCTCCTGAAGGACCGCATCGCGGAGGGCAACGCGCTGGCCGCCGCCGTTCGTGCGGTCGCTTCCGGCGGCTCGGCCCTCGACCCCGTCATCGTCGACGCGCTGATGAAGCCGGTCGCGCAGGGCTCGTCCGGGCTGAGCCCGGCCGAGGAGGAGCTGCTCCATCTCATCGCCGAGGGCAAGCCCATCAAGGCGATCGCGGTGAGCCAGCGCAAGACCGCGGCGGCCGTCGCCGACGAAGTCGAAGACCTCTTTCTCCGCCTCGCCCAGGACGCCAGCGCCGGTGTCGCCGGTGGACTGAAGCGCCTGCGCATGCTCCACCAGGCGATCGTCGAGCGCGAGGAGCAGGGCGAGACGCTCAGCCGGCTCCTCCCGGGCGGGCTCGCCGAGAAGCTCCGCGAAGAGGGCCGCGCCATCGGAGAGACCGAGCGCCTCGAGGTCACCGTGCTGATGTCGGACATCCGCGGCTACTCGGGCATCGCGGAGACCGCGGATCCGAGCGAGCTCGCGGCCCAGCTCAACACCCACAGGGCGGAGATGAACCACGCCATCCTCGACGAGGGCGGCACCGTGATGCAGTTCGTCGGCGACGCGGTGATGGCCGTCTTCGGTGCACCGTTCCCGCAGGCGGACCATCCCGACCGCGCCCTGGCCGCGGCTCGTGCCATGCACCGCCGCCAGGCCGAGGTCAACGACCGCTGGGCGGCCGAGGGACTTCCCCCGTTCGGTCTCGGCATCGGGCTCTCGACGGGCGAGGCGGCCGCCGCCCTGCTCGGGTCGGAGGAACGGGTCGAGTACACGCTCGTCGGCGACACGGTGAACCTCTCGGCCCGCCTGCAGCAGTGGGCCGAGGCGGGCGAGATCATCCTCAGCTCCGCGACGTACCAAGCGCTCAAGGAGCCGCCCGAGTGCGAGGAGATGGCTCCCGCAACGGTGAAGGGACGCCAGGCCCCCGTGCAGGCCTACCGGGTGCACCGCGAGGCGTGACCATGACCGAGGAACCCCTCGCCGGCACCGAGGAGCTGCACGCCTCGAGAGCCCGCATCGTCGCCAGTGCGAACGCGGCCCGCCGGTCGCTCGAGCGTCGACTCCACGACGGCCCTCAGCAACATCTCGTGGCGATGGCGGTGAAGCTCCGTCTGATCGAGAACGCGATCGACGGTGCCCCCGACGAGGCGAAGCAGATGCTCCACGAGCTGCGCGACGAGGTGCAGGAGACCGTGCAGCAGCTGCGTGACATCGCGTCGGCGATCTTCCCGCCACTGCTCGGCGACCGAGGGCTCGCGGAGGCGCTGCGCGCCGCGGCGGCTCGGGAGGGCGGATGGGCCGAGATCGAGGTGGACGAGAGCGCTACCGGCCGGTATCCGGCCGACGTCGAGGCGGCGATCTACTTCGCGGCCGTCGACGCCATGCACCACGCCGACGGGCCGATCGCCCTGGCGGTGCGGGAAGCGTCCGAGCACCTCGAGGTGGTGCTGCGGGGTGCGCTCGACGACGGGGCGTTCGTCCACGTCGCCGACCACATCCACACCGTCGGCGGGAACGCGCATCGCCAGGACGGCGCGATCACCGCGACGGTCCCCCTGCCGGCCTCGCCCTGAATCCGTGACGGTTCAGGCGGGCGTCGGCTGGCGCCAGGCGGGGTCGCCGCCGGCTTCCCACAGCTCGCGCAGGACCTTCGGTGCGAGCTCCTCCTTGTGGACGTACGCCCCGGCGCCGCACGACCGGGCATCAGCCGCGAGGTCGCTCTGGGAGTACGTGGACACGAGGACGACCAGAACGTCGGGGTGGGCGTCGGTGATCTTGCGGGTGGCCTCGTAGCCGTCGATGCCCGGCATGTTGATGTCCATCAGGATCATCGACGGTGCCAGCTCGTCGGCCAGCTCGACCGCCTGCTCGCCCGACTCGGCCTCGCCGACGACCTCGAACCCGGGCGTGACCATGATCACCGCACGCGCCGCGCTGCGGAACGGGGCCTGATCATCCACGATCAGCACCGGGACACTCGTCGCCTCCATCGTGACTCCATCCTGCTCGTCCGGGCCCTTGTGAACCAGGGTGCAAACACGTGTCAGCCGGGGTGGTGCTAGCACCCCCGATGGTCAGTTGTCGGAGAGGAAGAGGAGGACGGCCTTCACTCGACGGTGGGTGTCGGGCTCTTCGGTGAGGTCGAGCTTCGAGAAGATCGAGTTGATGTGCTTCTCGACCGCCCGCTCCGAGAGGACCAGCTGCGCGGCGATCGAGGCGTTGTTCCGGCCCTGGGCCATCTCCCCGAGGATCTCCCGCTCGCGAGGCGTCAGGCGGGCGAGGGGGGAGCGGGCCGCCCGGGTGCGAGCCTCGACCAGCGCCTCGACGACCTTCGGGTCGATCACACTGCCGCCCTTGGCGACCTCGCGGATCGCCCGGAGGAGCTCGTCGACGTCGGATACGCGCTCCTTCAGAAGGTAGGCACGTCCCTCCGAGCCTCCTTCCAGCAACGCCAGTGCGTAGGCGGGATCGGCGTACTGCGACAAGACCACCACGCCCGTTTCAGGGTGGTCTGTCCGCAACGCGGCAGCGGCGCGGATCCCCTCGTCGGTGTGCGTCGGAGGCATGCGGATGTCGGTGAGGACGACGTCCGGCTTCTCGTCCGCGATCGCCTTCTGGAGCGAGTCGAAGTCTTCGCACGACGCCGCGAGCTCGAGCTCGGGCTCCGACTCGAGGAGGCGAGCGACGCCCTCGCGCAGGAGCGCGTTGTCCTCCGCGAGCACGACCCGGATCGTCACGGGTTCAACGGTACTAACGGCGCGCGCGCGACTGGAGCCACTCGTGCTCCTCCTCGCCCAGCGGCGTCGACGGTCCCGCGTCCGTGAAGGGCCACAGCTCCTCGGCGATGCGGCGCCAGTTCGCCGTCGCGTCGAGGTCGGCGAGGATCGAGTAGAGCCCCACGTTGATCCGTTGGATGATCACGGCGTTCGGCGGCACGTTGCCGAACTTCGACACCGCGCCCTCGCTCATCAGCAGCCGCTGGACGGTCTTGCGCGCGAACTCGTGGGTGAAGGTGAACGGCTCGTCCTCCAGCACCGGCAGGTAGAACTGACCGAAGTACTCGAACACCTCCTCGTCGCTCATCCCCGACCCGGGCTTGAGGATGTTCGCCCGCTCGATCACCGCCTTGAACGCCGCACCGTCGCGGTCGTACGCGATGGTCTTCACCATCTCCTCGAAGATGTCGATGTCGTCGGCGGTCCACCGCTTCACGAGACCGAAGTCGAGGAACGTGACCCGTCCCCCCGGGTTGAACAGGTAGTTGCCGGGGTGGGGGTCGCCGTTGAAGGCGTGGAGCCGGTAGATCGACCGGAACACGAAGCGGTAGATCGACTCCGCCGCGACCGTCTTCTCGTGATCGGACCACTCGAGGACGTCGGCCAGGCGCGATCCGGTTGCCAGCTCCGTCGTCAGCACCCGCGGGGTCGACAGCTCGTCGACGACCTTCGGCACGTGGATGAACGGGTGGCCGTCGTAGTAGTCGGCGAACAGCTTCTGGTTCTTCGCCTCGAGCGTGTAGTCGAGCTCCTCGACGAGGCGATCGCGCAGCTCGGCGACGAGGGGCCCCGGCTCGAACCCCGGGTAGACCATCGAGAGCGCGTTGAACAGCAGGTCGCTGTTGTCGAGGTCGGCCTTGATCGCCTCGTCGACGCCGGGGTACTGGACCTTCACCGCGACCGGGCGTCCGTCGAGCGTTATCGCGCGGTGGACCTGCCCGATGCTGGCCGCGGCGATCGGCACCTCGTCCCACTCCTCGAACAGCTTGTCGGGCGGCAGGCCGAGCTCCCGCTCGATGGTCTCCGCTGCGAGGTGCGGGCTCATCGGCGGTGCGTCCGACTGCAGCGTCGCCAATGCCTCCCGCATCGGCTCGGGCAAGCCGTCGTCGAGGTACGACGCCATCTGCCCGAGCTTCATGAGGGCGCCCTTCATGTTGCCGAGCGCGGCGGTGACGTCGGCCGCGGTCTGCATCTCGAAGGCGCGGTCCATCTCCTCGTGCCGGTCCGCGCTGGCGAAGACCTTGCGGGCGCGGTGCACCGCGTACCGCCGCCCGACGCGGCCTCCGACCCGCGCCATCTCCGTCGTCCGATGGCGCCGCCTGGTGAGGTGGACGGCGTGGCCCGTGCGTTCTGGACGCTGCTGCGCACCCCTGCGGTACGCGACGGCACCCAGAACGGAGAGGGCGAGGGCGCTGAAGGTGAAGGTGAGGAGTCGCTTCGGCCGCGTCACACCCGTTCGGTCGCGTAACCCTTCAGGCGCTTGTAGTCGACCTTGCCGTTTGGGGCCCGGCCGATCGTCTCGATCGTGAGCACGCGCTTCGGCGCCTTGAACGCGGCCAGGTGGGACTTCACGTGGGTGATCACGTCGGCCTCGTCGATCGACGTGCCCTCCTCCGGCTCGACGACCGCCACGATCGCCTCGCCCCACTTCTCGTCCGGCACACCGACCGCAACGGCGTCACGGATCGAGAGATGGCGCTTCAGGACCTCCTCGACCTCTTCGGGGAAGACCTTCTCCCCACCGGTGTTGATGCACACCGACCCACGGCCGAGCAGCGTGAGGGTGCCGTCGGCCTCGACCGTGGCGAAGTCGCCCGGGACGGAGTAGCGCTCGCCGTCGATGACCTTGAAGGTGCGGGCCGACTTCTCGGGGTCCTTGTAGTACCCGACGGGTGTCCGTCCCTTCACCGCCACCATGCCGACCTCGCCGCTGCCGGGCTCGATGCGGCGGCCGTCTTCGGTGATGACGATCGCGTTGTCGCCGAGCTTGAACTTCGCCGTCGTCGTGGTGCCCGCTGCCGACGACACCGACGAGCCCATGCCGAGCGCCTCCGACGACGAGAACTGGTCGGCGAGCAGCATCCCGCTGTGGTGCTTCAGAAGGCCCTGCTTCGTCTCCTCGCTCCACATGACGCCGGACGACACGACCGCCATGAGGCTGGAGATGTCGTACTTGCCGGGGTTGGCGTCGAGCGCACGCAACATCGGCTTGCCGAAGGCGTCGCCGACGATGGCGAGCACGTTCACCTTGTTGCGCTCGATCGCCTCGAGCAGCTCCTCTGCGTCGAAGTGGCGGTTGACGAGGGTGACGACGCACCCGCCGCTCGACAACTGCGAGAAGCTCGTGAACGCACCGGTGCCGTGCATGAGCGGGCACGCCGGCAGGACCTTCGCGCCGGGCGCGTTCAGTCCGCTGCGGACCTGGTCGAGGTCGGGCTCGGCGGAGAAGCGGACGCCGAGGCTCGACGCGTTGAGGGTGGCGAAGATGTCGTCCTGGCGCCACATGACGCCCTTCGGCATGCCGGTCGTGCCGCCGGTGTAGAGCATGTAGATGTGGTCGCCGTCGCGGCCCCAGGGCCCCTTGACGTTCGCTCCGGCCTCGCCACGCACGGCTACGTCTTCGTACGGCGTCGCCCAGTCCGGGCACGGCCCCTCGCCGTCGTCGACCCACAGCCAACCCTTGATCTTCGGGAGCTTGTGGCGAAGCGTCTCTATGCGGTCGCTGAAGGTGCCGTGGAAGACGACGGCGACGGCGTCGGCGTTGTCCCAGAGGTAGAGGAGCTCCTCGTCGGCGTAGCGGTAGTTGGTGTTGACGGGCACGAGGCCGGCCTTGAACATGCCGAACATCGACTCGAGGTACTCGGGGCAGTTGTAGAGGTAGTGGGCGACCTTGTCCTGCTCCTCGACCCCGATGTCGAGGAACCACTGGGCGATGCCGTTGGCGCGGCGATCGACGTCGCCCCACGTCAGGCTGCGCTCACCCTGGATCTGGCACGGAGCATCGGGCAGCTTCTCGGCCACGATCTCCCACACGTCAGCGAAGTTCCACCCGGGCATGGCCCGTTACCGTAACCGGCTGTGGGGGCACCGCCGCCGTTCGCAGGAGAGGGCGACTTCGCGCTCTGGCACTTCAGCGAAGACCCGTCCCTGCACCGGTTCGCGCCGCACGTGGCGAAGACGAAGGCTGCCAACACCGAGCCGCTCGTGTGGGCGATCGAGACGCGGCACTCACCGCACTTCTGGTTCCCGCGCGACTGCCCCCGTGGGTGCGCGTGGATCACCGACCACACGACCGACGAGGACCGCGTGCGCTTCCTCGGGCACTCGAGCGCCCGACGCCTCCACGTGATGGAGACGGCGTGGGCGGAGCAGATGGTGACGACGAGGCTGTACGCCTACCGCTTGCCGACCGAGGCGTTCGAGCGCATCGACGACGAAGCGGCCGGCTACTGGGTTTCGCGCGAGACGGTCGACGCGCTCGAACGGGTCGAGGTCGGCAACCTCGTCGAGCGCCACGCGGCGGCGGGGATCGAGCTGCGGATCACGCCGAACATCTGGCCGTTCTGGCACGCGGTGATCTTCTCGACGCTGAACTTCAGCGGCAGCCGCCTCCGCAACGCGACGCAGCCGGAGCCGCCCCTGCCCCCGAGGCCCTGGCTGAACGTGCCGTAGGGGATCGGCTCTGCCGTCGCGTCAGGCGATGTACGGGTACCGCACGCGCGCTTCCTGCCACGCCTGCGGAACGACGGAGCTCACGAGCACGACCGCCGATGCCAGCGTGAGCATCACCGCCCACGACGACGCGTCGCTGGCCAGCGCGTAGCCGCCGGTTGCGAGTCCGCCGATCCCTGCGACGGCCAGCTCGACACGTGCCAGCGAGTCGAACGCGAGCGTTCGGCGCGCGACGCCGACGAGCCACCCGGCGACCGCGACGAGCACCGCGATCCCGAAGAGCGCGATGGGGAGCAGGATCAGCCACAGGAACAGGAAGAGATCACTCGACCACGTCGAGAACGTCACCCGTCCGAGGCTGTAGATCACGTACCCGACGACGACGACCTGCGCTGCCACCGCGACGACGGCGACGCTCAACCATGCCGTCGGGCGGACGCGCACGATCGGGTGAGGGGTCCGGATCGCCCGCGCGATCCCCAGGCTCGCGATGCGGAACGCCGCTTCGAGCAGCACGTCCATCCCGGAAGGATCGACCTTGGCGCGCCGCAGCTTGAGCCGCCGGCGGAACGCCGACCTACGCGACAACGACCACCCTCAGAAGGGTGTTCGTCGCGTAGGTCGGCCAGCCGGATGCCGGAGGTGGCCGCCGGGCTAGGGCTGGCGGCCGACGAAGCAGAGGAACTGCGTCTGCTCGTCGGCGCCTTCGGGCGCTTCGACCTTGGGTCCGAAGACGCCGTTGCCGCGGATCATGGCGTCCATCGGCTGGAGGCCCTTGTACGCCTGGCTGACGGCGTCGGCATCGAGCGTCGTGTCGCCGCCGACGGCCTTCGCCAGATCCCAGGTGTGGACGAGGACGTCGGTCGCCATGAAGCGTCCGACGACGAACTCGACCGGCATCGGCCCCATCGGGCCGGGTACCTGCTTCTGGAGCACCGAGTCGTCGGCCAGCGCCTGCTTGAACGCGGCGTACGACTCCTGCCAGAGCTGGCGTGGGTCGGCGTCGTCGGCGACCGGCTCGGGCTCCCGATCCTCGATCCCGGCGACGACCCGACGCTGGCCCTCGACGACGTGCTTCACGACGTCTCGGGCGCTCCACCCCTCGCACGGCGAGGCGTTGCCCCAGGCGTCGTCGGGTGCGGCGTCGACGCGCGCTTGGAACTGGTCGGCCAGGTTGACGTAGCGATCGAGTACCTCAGACATGAGGCGGACGATATCGCTACTGCTGGCGGCCCTCGATGGCCGACATCAGCACCCCCGCGGCGATCGCGAGGCGGCGGTCGAGCCGGCCCGCCGGGTCCTTCGAGAAGTCGAGGTCGATCTTGAAGACGAACGGGTTGATCTGCTGGCGCATCTCGGCCACTTCGACCCCGTCGAGGGTGACGGTGAAGTTCTGGGGGATCAGGTTGAGCACGAACCGGCGAACGAGGGCGAGGGCCATCGAGTCCTCCACGATCGCTCCCCGTTGCGTCTCGCCGTCACCCAGGATCCACCACTCGTCCTTCAAGACCGACTTCATCCCGCGCCGTTGCAGCGCGCCGATCGGCACGTTCGTCTTCGAGTCGATGACGTCGTAGACGGCGGAGATGTCGAGGGCGCGGCGGGCGTGGATGCGCACCAGCTCCTCGGTCATGTCGGGCCCGCTGAAGAGGCGGATGTCCTCCTTCAGCTTGAACCCCTTCTGGTCGGCGAACATCACCGTGTTGCCGGCCTGGTCGAAGACGGTGAACGCGCCGCCGATGAGCTTCAGCACCTTGCGGCGGATCGTGTAGTGGGTGTGGCCGAAGCGGGTCGTCGTGGGATCGGTCGGGCCGGTCGAGGACATGCGCCGGAGCGTACGCTCCAGCGCGAGATGGACTTCGACCTTCCTCCCGACGACGACCCCCGCCGCATCGCGGTGCGCGAGTGGCTCGCAGCGAACCCCCGCCCGTCAGGGCGCCAGCTCGCGGAGGCCGGGTACGTCGTGCCGCACTGGCCCCGGCCGTGGGGCCTCGATGCCGACGCGATCCACCAGCTGATCATCGACGACGAGCTCCGCAAGGCGGGCGTCTCCCGACCCGGGAACCCGATCGGCATCGGCTGGGCCGGGCCGACGATCGTGCACGCAGGCACCCAGGAGCAGAAGGACCGCTACCTGATGCCGCTGCTGGCGGGCGAGGAGATCTGGTGCCAGCTGTTCTCGGAGCCGGAGGCCGGCAGCGACCTCGCCAACCTCGGCACCCGTGCGATCCGCGACGGCAACGAGTACGTCGTCAACGGCCAGAAGATCTGGACATCCCTCGGCCACGTCGCGAAGTTCGGGATCCTCATCGCGCGCACGAACCCGGACGCGCCGAAGCACAAGGGCGTCTCGTACTTCATCTGCCCGATGGACGCGCCGGGCATCGAGATCCGCCCGATCATCGAGATGACGGGCGGGCACACGTTCAACGAGGTCTTCTTCGACGACGTCCGCATCCCGGCCGAGAACCTTGTCGGGCAGGAGAACGAGGGGTGGACGCTCGCCAAGGTGACACTGGGCAACGAGCGGGTCTCCCTGTCCGGCGAAGGTGCCCTGTGGGGACGCGGACCCACGGCGAACACGCTGCTCGACGAGGTTCGCGACCGCGGCGGCTGCGACGACCTGCTCACCCGGCAGGCGCTGACGAACCTGCACATCGAGGCGGAGATCCTGCGCCTGATCCGCCTGCGGACGGTCAGCGCGGCGGTGAAGGGCAAGCAGCCGGGTCCGGAGGCGTCGGTGCGAAAGGCCTTGGCCGACGAGCACGGCCAGCACATCATGGGCGTGGCCAAGGACATGGCGGGAGCCCGCGGGATGCTGGCCGAGGGCAACCAGTGGCACTACGGGTTCCTCTTCGCGCCGGCGCTGACGGTTGGCGGCGGCACGAGCGAGGTGCAGCGAAACATCATCGGTGAGCGGGTGCTCGGGCTCCCGCACGACATCGACGTAGAGGTCGGGAAGACGTGGGCCGAGGCCCGGTCAGCGAACAGGGGGGAACGTCAAGGATGAGCATCACGAACATCGCCGGCATCGTCCGCACGCACGCCGCGTCGTCGCCTGACGGCGCGGCGCTGCTGTACGAGGGGACCACGATCACGTGGCGGGACCTCGACGAACGATCGTCGCGGGTTGCGAACGGGCTCGCGGCCGAGGGCGTCGCCGAGCAGGGCCGCATCGCCCGGATCGACAAGAACGGCCCCGACTACTTCGAGCTGCTGATGGGCGCGGGGAAGATCAACGCCGTCCTCGTCGACGTCAACTGGCGGCTGGCGCCACCGGAGATGGCCCAGATCGTGAACGACGCGCAGGCGACGGTGCTCTTCGTGGGCTCGGAGTTCGTGCCCCAGCTCGAGAAGTTCCAGGCCGACCTGCAGACGGTGAAGACGATCGTCGTGATCGGCGGCGGGTCGGCGACGCTGCCGTCGTACGACGACTGGCTCGGGTCGCAATCGGCCGAAGACCCGGGTGTCGAGCCCGCGCCGGACGACGTGTGCCTCCAGCTCTACACCTCGGGCACCACCGGCCTTCCCAAGGGCGTCATGCTCACCAACCGCAACCTCTTCTCGTTCATCGAGGAGGTGCCGCGGGCGTGGGGCTTCGACCAGACGAAGACGTCGATCGTCGTGATGCCGCTCTTCCACATCGCCGGTTCCGGATGGGGCCTCGTCGGCATGGCCACGGGCGCGCGAACGGTGCTGTTGCGGGAGGTCGACCCGGTGAAGATCCTCGCCGCGGTCGAGCAGGAGCGGGTGACGCACGCGATCTTCGTTCCGGCGGTGCTGCAGTTCCTGCTGATCACGCCGACGCTCGCCACCACCGACGTCTCGTCGCTCGAGCTGATCGCGTACGGCGCGTCGCCGATCTCGGAGGCGGTGCTGCGAGCGTCGATCGACGCGTTCAAGTGCAAGTTCGTCCAGGTCTACGGCCTCACCGAGACCACCGGGGCGGCGGTCCAACTCGACGCGGAGGACCACGATCCGGACAACCGTCCCGAGCTCCTCCGCTCGTGCGGCAAGCCGTATCCGTGGATCGAGGTCAAGGTCGTCGACCCGGACGGCAACGAGGTCGCCGAGGGCGAGGTGGGCGAGCTCTGGATGCGCGGCGTCCAGATCATGAAGGGCTACTGGAACAAGCCCGATGAGACGGCGCGCGCCATCACCGACGACGGGTGGTTCAAGACGGGCGACGCGGGCTACTGGCGCGACGGCTACCTCTACCTGCACGACCGGGTGAAGGACATGATCGTCTCCGGCGGCGAGAACGTGTACCCGGCCGAGATCGAGAACGTGCTGATGGCCCATCCCGCAGTCGCGGACGTCGGTGTCATCGGCGTTCCTCACGACAAGTGGGGGGAGACCGTGAAGGCGATGGTCGTGAAGGCGGACGGCGCCGACCCCACCTCCGAGGAGCTGATCGCCTACTGCCGAGAGCGCCTCGCCGGGTTCAAGTGCCCGACGTCGATCGACTTCATCGATGCGCTGCCGCGGAACCCGTCGGGGAAGATCCTCAAGCGGGAGCTGCGCGAGCCCTTCTGGGCCGGACGCGAACGGCGCATCAACTGACGGCTGCGCGCGGTCAGTCGCGATACGCGCCCGGGCCGGTGAGCATCTTGCGATGCCACCGGCGCGGCGTCGCGAGGATCGCCCTCGGGTAGTCCTCGAAGAGCCACCGGGCGAAGTTCCGGCGCGTCCAGTCGCTGGCGCCGGCGACGCGGACGGCGAACCGGGCGCCCTTGCGGTGCGCGAGCGCCCGGCCGAGGAGCGCGGCCAGCCGGTTGTCGACCGCGAGTCCTCTTCGGATCGTGGTCTCGTACCGTGACGCAGCGTCGCGGGGCCGGCTCCACCCTGCGGCGAGGATCGCCTGCGCTGCGTCGATGCCCGTCTCCAGCGCCTGGCCGATGCCTTCGCCGGTCATGGGATCCGTCGCCCGCGCCGCGTCGCCGACGAACAGGACCCGCCCGCCGAGCGCGCTCAGCGCCGACTGCTCGACCCGCGCAGGGATCGGCCACGCCTTGTGCGGGAGCTCGGGCCGGGCCGACGGGCCGAGCACCTCCGCGACGTGCGGCCGCGCCAGCAGCTCTGGCCACAGCGCCTTCATCGACTTCGTCGGCTCGCCGGCGTTGCGCAGGATCCCGAAGCCGACGTTGGCTCGCCCGTCGGGGAGGGGGAACGACCACGCGTAGCCGGGGAGCAGATCGGGTTCGAACCACACCCAGAGCTGCGACGCCGCGGCAGGCCCGACGTCCTGGAAGTACTGGCGGAACGCGTGCCACTCCCCGAGGTAGCCCGGTTCGTCGGCCCCGACCATCTTCCGCACCGGCGACCACATCCCGTCGGCGGCGATCACGTATCGAGCGGCGATCGGCTCGAGACCGTCGACGTCGACGACGACGACGTCCCCGTCGTCTTCGGCCACCCGGACGCCGGCGACGGCATGGCCGTCGTGGATCTTCACGCCCTCGGCCCGTGCGAGCTCGAGCAGGGCGGCGTCGAGGTCGATGCGCCGGGCGACGGCGGCGTAGACCCCGGCGCCGCGCGGCAGGGGGAACGTGACCTCGCGACCCGACGGCGAGCGGACGTGGACGTCGTCGACCTCGATCCACGAGTCGACGTCGGAGCGCCGCAAGCCCAGCGCCTCCAACCGGCGGAGGGCGCCGGTGGTCAGACCGTCCCCGCAGCACTTGTCACGGGGGAAGGTCGCCTTGTCGACGAGCACGACGTCGCGCCCGCCCCGCGCCAGCGTGATCGCAGCAGCCGTGCCGGCCGGTCCGCCCCCGACGACAACGACGTCCGCGGTCGTCATCGGCCGGTCACCGGCCGAGCCTCATCAGGCCAGCTTCACGATCTCGTCGAGTCCTTCGCGCAGGCATTCCAGCAACACATCGTGGTCGGGAACGGCCGCCGGGTCGACATTGACGCCGATGTGGACCTCGTCGAGGTACGACAGCAGGGTCGTGTTGATCGCGGCACCGGCGAGAGGCCCGAACGCGTAGTTCGCCTCGACCCGCGCCCCGGCCAGGTACACCTGGAACGGCACGCCAGGCACGTTGCTCGTGACGAAGTCGATGCCTTTGAGCATGGAGCCGAACGCCTGGGTCGTCACCGTCGTCGGGAGCCGGTTCAGGACTCCGGCGATGGGTTCGGTCAGCGCGAGCGCCGGCTCGGCCCGAGCGGTCGACACGTTTCCCCGGATCGCCCGCATCCGCTCGACGGGATCCGCGATGCCGAGCGGAACCGGGAACCGCGCCGGCACGAACTGGTTGCCCGCGAGCCCCTGCGTCGAGTCGTCGCGGATGTTGATCGGCATCGACATCCGCAGCGCGTTCGTCGCGGCGCCGTGCACCCGGTGGTAGCGATCGAGGCCGCCGACGATCGCGGCCACGAAGGCGTCGTTGAGCCGCCCGTCGGCCTTCTTCGCCGCGCTCTTCAGGTCGCCCATCGGCGCCACGAGGGTGTCGAAGCGCACCGACAGCGACCTGCCCGTCATGATCGGCGACAGGGGCGTCGTCGCAGGCGCGAGCAGTCGAACGGCTGACCCGAGGGTGTCGGCGGTGTTCTTCACCGCGCCCCACGGGTCGCGCCGAGCCGACACGAGCGCTCGAAGGCTGCGCTGCGCGATGCCGAGCTGGCGGCGCGTCTCGTGCTCGAGGTTCTCCCGCATGAGGGCGATCGTGGCGACCGACTCCGGCTCCGGCTCCGGCGGAAGCGGCCCGGGATCGGCGGTCGGGTGCCGTTCCATGTCGAGGAGCATCAGGGCGAGCTGGATCGCGCCGACGCCGTCGGTGATCGCGTGGTGGATCTTCTGGATCAGCGCCGACCGACCGCCGTCGAGGTTCTCCACGACCACGAACTCCCACAGCGGGCGGGCGCGATCGAAGCCCTGCATGGCGATCGGCGCGGCGAAGTCGAGGAGGTCGCGCAACGAGCCGGTGCCGGGCGTCGAGACGAAGCGCACGTGGTAGCGGATGTCGAAGTTCGGGTCGACGACCCACTTCGGAGGGGCCAGTGCCAGTGGAGCGCTGATCGGGCGCTGCCGCAGCCGGGGGATCTGCCGGGTGCCGCGCTCCACCTTGTCGAGAAGTCGGTCGCGGTCGATCGGCCCGTCGAGCAGAGCGATCGACGTGATCGTCGACCGGAGGAGGGGGTCCTTCTCGATGCTCCACATCAGCGCGTCCATGTCGCTCATGCGGCGCTCGAAGCGGATGTCGCTCATGGGTCAGCTACTTCGATGTCGCCGACCGCAGACCCTCTTCGAGCGTCGGGTGGCGGAACGAGTAGCCGGACGACTGGGCGACCTCTGGCACCGCCCGCTGGCCGGCCATGATCACCTCGTCGGTCAGCTCCTTGCCCATCACGATCGACAGGGCGAACGCCGGCACCGGAAGCACGGCAGGTCGGTTGAGCACCTTCGCGAGGGTCTTCGTGATCTCGGCGTTCGTCGCCGGGTGGGGTGCCGTCGCGTTGATCGGGCCGGAGAGCCCGGCGGTGTCGATCGCGTGGCGAATGATGCCCACCTCGTCGGCGAGCGAGATCCAGCTCCACCACTGGCTGCCCGATCCCAGCTTGCCGCCGAGGCCGAGCTTGAACAGCGGGAGCATCCGCCCGAGCGCGCCGGAACGACCCAGCACGATCCCGGTCCGGAGGTACACGACGCGGGCGCCTGCGTCTTCGGCCGGACGGGCCGACGCCTCCCACTGCTTGCACACGTCGGCGAGGAACCCGGAGCCGGGGGTCGAGGTCTCGGTGAGGATCTCGTCGCCCCGTAGGCCGTAGTAGCCGACGGCCGAGCCGCTCACGAGGACGGGACCTCTTCCGGCCGCTGCGAGATCGGCCACCGCTCGGGCGACGGTCGACGTCCCCTGGACACGCGACTCGAGGATCTTCCGCCGCTGGGCGTCGGTCCAGCGCTTCTCGCCGATGCCCTCGCCGGCGAGGTGCACGACGGCGTCGGCCCGCTCGAGGGCGGCTCGGTCGATCGTGCCCTCCGCCGGGTCCCACTGCGCTTCGTCCGCGTTCGCCGGGGGGCGGCGGACGAAGCGGATGACCTCGTGGCCGTCGCTTCGAAGCGACGAGACGAGGGCGGAGCCGATGAACCCCGACGAGCCGGTGACCGCGATCGTGCTCATAGTCCTGCGACCGTACGCACGGCCGCAGGACTATGCGCAGCCGGAGCTAGTTGACGGCGTCCGCGTCGACCTGGTGGATGCGGCGAGCGAGGCCCGTCAGGAGCTTGTGGGCCAGCGTCGGGACGACGTCGAGGGCAGCGGTGAACTCCCGCTGACCCATCACGAGGGCGTCGACGTCGGTGACGGCCTCGACCGTCGCGTTGCGAGGCGCCCGATCGAGAAGGGCGAGCTCGCCGAAGGAGTCGCCGGGACCGAGCACCGTCACTTCCTTGCCGCCGCGGTTGACGGACGCCTTGCCGTCGAGGACGACGTAGAACTCGTACCCGACCCGCCCCTCCTGGGTCATCTTCGTGCCCGCCGGCACCTGGACCCGGTCGGAGTACTTCGCGATGTGCTGCAGGTCCTTCTTGGTGCACGCGCTGAACAGCGGCACGTTGCCGAGATGTGCGAGGACGTCTTCCCGCCTCTTCATGTCTGCCTCCCCAGGATGCGCCGGGACGAAATCGGCGCTTTCGGGCGATTCTGCCAGCCGACACCCGCAGCTGTCTGTCGCCGAGTTAACAGTTCACGCCTTCTGCCGGGCGGTACGTTGCGAAGACGCGGTCGACCGCGGTGCGTCCGTCGGCGACGAATCGACGGGTCCGCTCGGTCGTGACCCGGGTGCAGTTGCCGCGCTGCGCCTTCGACTGCCCCGACTGCGTCGCCTCCACCCACTTCGTCGAGTAGAGGGTGACCGTGATCGACCGGTCGTTGTACGTCGGCCAGATCAGCACGCCGTGGGGCGACGGGTTCTTCACGATCAGGTCGGGGTGCGGATAGCTGAGGGTCGCCTCTCGGCCGTAGGGGTACCGCGAGATGTAGATCGAGTGGCTCTGGTACTCCCCGAACTCGAGGCCGGCGAAGAACGCCGCGTTGAACAACGTGGTGGCGAACTGGCTGATGCCGCCGCCGACGCCCTCGCTGAAGCGGCCCTCCTCGATGACGGGCGCGTCGACGAAGCCCTTGTCCCTCGTCCGCCGCCCGACGAAGTTGTTCACCGAGAACGACCCACCGGGCTCGATCACCTGGCCGCGGATGAGGTCGGCGATGCGGTGGATGTTCTGGACCCTGGGCTGCCCGGGCGGGTGGTTCGTGCTGAACGTGGCCACGGGCTCGACGATCTTGAGCGCCGCCGCTTCCGACTCGGTGAGCGACGGCTGGCGCTCGGTGAGCGGAAGCTCGACCGGGTCACGGGGCGTCGTGTCGGCGAGCAACACTCGTTCGACGCGAGCGACGGCCGCCGGCGCGCAGCACTTCGTCCCGCTCTTGCCGGGGATGATCCGGACGCTGCCGCCTTCCACCGTGAACTTGGTCTCCGTCGCCGGCGAGCCCGCGGCCTTGAGCGCCTCGGCCAAGCCGTCGATGGCGGCCTTCTCGTCGAGGTAGAGCTCGAGCCCGTCGTCCGTCGCCCGCGACCGGAACCACGATCGAGCCGTCGAGGCGGGCACGTTCGCGGTGGTCGAACCGGCCTTCACCGGCAACGGCGTGGCGACCTTCTTGCGCACCCGCTCGATGAGCGCCTCGACGTCCTCCTTGCGCCACCGCGGCTCGACCTCTCCCCGCTCGACACGCACCACGTAGGGAGCGCCGGCGGCTGCCGCATCGGGTATCGCGGCGATGACGTTCCTGGCGTCGATGCCCTTGCCGTTCTTCCCGTCTGCGACGACGAGGCGGCCGTCCTTCAACGTGATCGAGGGCTCGGTCGCCTCTTCGCGCGGACCCGGGTCCTCCTCCCGCACGGTCCGGTACGCCGCAGCCCTGTCGACCGCGACACGCAACGACACCTCGCGTGGTTCGAGGAACGAGCGGATCCACCCGACGAGGCGGGTCGGCACGTTTCCGGCACGGCCGACGTCGAACGCGGCGTCGATCGTCGGTCGCGGCGAGACCGACACGCCGAGGGTCGACGCGTCGGTCGTGAACGCCGCGTCGCCGGCGACCACGCGGATGTCCGCGCCCTCGAACTCCTGCGCGACGTCGTCGACGATCGCGTCGAGCTGCGCGCGCGTCAGCCCGCTGATGTCTCGATCGGCCAGCCGCGTCCGGCGTACGACCTCGCCGTCGGACGCGCGCACGTCGACCGCCCACGCCGCCACGACGAGCAGCACGAGCGCGACCAGCGTCGCGAGCGCGACGAGGAAGCGGCGAAACCAACGGGGCACCCATCGAGGGTGGCACAGGCGCGCGCGGAGGTGGAACCACCCTCCCGCCGTGAGGCAGGCTGCCCACCATGAAGACTCGCCTCACCGACATCCTCGAGATCGAGCACCCCGTGATGCTGGCGGGGATGGGCGGTGTGTCGTACAGCACGCTCGTCGCCGCAGTCAGCGAGGCCGGCGGCTTCGGCTGCCTCGGTGCCTCGACCATGTCTCCGGAGGTGATGGTCGAGGAGATCCGCGCAGTGAAGAAGGCGACCGACAAGCCCTTCGGTGTCGACCTCCTCACCGCCGCCGCCCGCGACATGGCGAAGCAGGTGCAGATGCTCATCGACGAGGGATCGCGCGTCTTCGTCGCCGGGCTCGGCGTGCCCCGCGACGTGATCGACCTCTGCCACAAGCACAACGTGCTGGTGGTCAACATGTGCGGCAAGGTCCGCCACGCCATCGCTGCGGTGGAGGCGGGCTGCGACATCGTCGTCGCGCAGGGCACGGAGGCAGGCGGGCACACGGGCCAGGTCGCGACCTTCCCGCTCGTGCCCCAGATCGTCGACGCCGTTGGCGACCGGGTGCCAGTCGTCGCGGCCGGAGGGATCTTCGACGGGCGCGGTCTCGCGGCGGCGCTGTCGCTCGGTGCCGACGGGGTGTGGGTCGGCACCCGCTTCATCGCGACCCCCGAAGCGCGCGCCGTGCCCGGCTACAAGGACACCCTCGTCCGCCTGCACGAGGACGAGACGGTGATCTCGCGGGCCTACACCGGCAAGACGTGCCGCGTGGTTCGCACGCCCTACACGCAGCACTTCGAGGAGCATCCCGAGGAGCTGCAGCCGTTCCCGATGCAGGCCGGGCGCGCGATGCAGGACGGCGTCTTCCACCTCGGCGGCGACGAGAACACCGAGGTCGACATCAGTCGCGAGTTCATGCCGGCCGGGCAGGGAGTCGGGGCGATCGATGAGCTGGTGCCGGCCGCCGAGCTCGTGCGCCGCTTCGTCGACGAGGCCGAGCAGGCTCTCGCCAAGCTGAACAGCTACGCCCGGGTCTGACCCGCCTCGCCCGCGCGAGCGGCGACCCGCTCCACGAACCGCGCGAAGTCATCGGGGTGGCTCCGGTGCGCGCCGTGGCCCGCGCCGTCGATGACGACCAGCTCGGCGTCCGGCACCTGCTCGAGGATCCAGTCGGTTCCCGCCGCCTGGTGGGGGAGCGCCTTGCTGCCCCGCCCGACGACGAGCGGCACCGGGAGGTCGCGGGGGTCGTACGGCGCGGCGTGCTGAATCGACCGCAGGTCGGCGACCAGCGCGCGCCCCTCGGCCCGCCGGAGCTCCTTGGTCGACGAAGGCAGCCGCTCCCACACCCGGTCGCCGACGAGGGTGCGCATGAAGGCTTCGGCCGCGGCTTCGGTGCCTTCGCGATCGGCGACGGCGACCGCGGTGCCGCCCGAGGTGTCGTCGGGCCAGAACGGCTCCCACGAGTACGGCGTCTCGAACACGCCGACCGCGCCGATCAGATCCGGCCGCCGGATGGCCGCCAGCATCGCGACGTGCCCCCCGTAGCTGTGGCCGACCGCAACCGCCGGTCGTCCGTCGATGCGCCGGAGCAGATCGTCGGCAGCTGACGCGACGTCGGTGCACGGCTCGTCGCCGACCGCGCTGGCGTACCCCGGACGGTCGTAGGCGAGGACGTCGAAGCCGCCCGCGGTGAGGACGCGGGTGGTCTTCGCGAACGACGACGCGCGGTCCATGCCGCCATGGACGAGCGCGACGAGAAGGCTCAGAGGCTCAGCCGGCGGCGGGGCCGTAGGGCTCGCCCGCGGCGTCGTAGCAGTCGGCGTGGAAGTGCTCGACGCGCTTCCACGTGCCGTCCTCGTACACGTTCGCGATCACCTGCTTCAACTGCGCGCGAGCGACGAACTTCACCTGCGCGCCGCAGTGCGCGCACATGGCGGAGTTGCCCGCCTCGATCGTTCGAACCACTGCACGGCTCTGCGTCATCGTCGCCTTTGCCACGGATTGTCTATCGGCAGGGTTCGGGGCCATTCAAGGAAACGGCGCCGAGTTGCGTCTGTCACGGTGAACGGTGATTGACATCGTTGGCGGGAGGTGTAGCGTGCAAATGGCGCCGGGTGCGCCGGGTGTGTCCGCCGTGCGCCCGGCCCCGGCGCCACCGCGTGCGCCGTCCGACATCCTCGCTGACGGCTTGCGCCGGTCACGCCGGTCACGACGTCACCCGCCCGAGGCGCACGGCGTCCGCCACCAGCCGCCGCACCTCCTCCTCGTCCGCGCCGCCGGCCACGAGGGCGGCGATGCGCTGTTCGACCTGGGCGCCGAGGTGCTCCGCGTCGTCGGCCGCTGCCAGCGCGGCCCCGGCAGCCGGGCGCGACACCGCCGTCGCGACGATGGAGCAGAGCACCGCAGCCGCGGTGATCAGGCCGAACGTCATCGACCCGCCGGAGTTGTCCGCGATGTTCGTCACGATCATCCCGGCGATGCCCACGACGCAGACCGCGAGCACGACCCGACGGACGACCGCTGCGCTCATCGTTGCTGCCTCGTGGCCTTCGGCCGGACCGGCGGGCCGCTCGCTTCGCTCACACCTACGACCGCACCAGGGGCTTGTACTTGATGCGGTGAGGCTGATCGGCGGCCGCGCCGAGGCGCTTCTTCCGGTCGGCCTCGTAGTCGGAGAAGTTGCCCTCGTACCACCGCACCTGCGAGTCGCCCTCGAAGGCGAGGACGTGGGTCGCGACGCGGTCGAGGAACCAGCGGTCGTGGCTGATCACCAGGACGCAGCCCGGCCAGCTCAAGAGCGCGTCCTCGAGGGCGCGGAGGGTGTCGACGTCGAGGTCGTTGGTGGGCTCGTCGAGGAGGAGGACGTTGCCTCCGGACACCAGCGTCTTGGCCAGGTGCAGCCGGTTGCGTTCGCCGCCGGAGAGGTTGCCCACCACCTTCTGCTGGTCGGTGCCCTTGAAGTTGAACGACGACACGTAGGCGCGGCCGTGGATCTCGCGGCCGCCGACGGTGAGGATGTCGTTCTGGGTGTTGCCGGTGATCTCCTCGTACGCCGTCTTGTCGGGGCTGAGGGTTTCGCGGCTCTGGTCGACGTAGGCGAGCTGGACCGTCTGACCCACCTTGACCGTGCCTTCGTCGGGCTGCTCCTGACCCGTGATCATCCGGAACAGCGTCGTCTTGCCTGCGCCGTTCGGGCCGATGATGCCGACGATCGCGGCCGGCGGCACGGAGAACGTGAGGTCGTCGATGAGGAGCTTGTCGCCGAACGCCTTCGACACGTGATCGACCTCGATCACGACGTCGCCGAGGCGCGGTCCGGGCGGGATCATGATCTCGAGCTTCTCGGCCCGGTCGCGGCCGGTGTCGGAGTCAGCGAGGAGCTGCTCGTAGCTGTTGAGGCGGGCCTTGCCCTTGGCCTGACGGGCACGGGGCGACATCGAGATCCACTCGAGCTCGCGAGCGAGGGTCTCCTCGCGCTTCTTGTCGGCCCGCTCCTGCTGCTTCACCCGCTGCTGCTTCTGCTGCAGCCAGCCCGAGTAGTTGCCCTGGTACGGGTAGCCGGCGCCCCGCTCGAGCTCGAGGATCCACTCCGCGACGTTGTCGAGGAAGTAGCGGTCGTGGGTGATCGCGACGACGGTGCCGGAGTAGTTCTGGAGGAACTGCTCGAGCCACAGCACCGACTCGGCGTCGAGGTGGTTGGTGGGCTCGTCGAGGAGCAACAGGTCGGGATGCGAGAGCAGCAGGCGGCACAGCGCCACCCGCCGGCGCTCGCCACCGGAGAGGTTCTCGACCTTGGCGTCGGGAGGCGGAAGGCGCAGCGCGTCCATCGCGATCTCGAGGGTGCGGTCGAGCTCCCAGGCGTTGGCCGCGTCGATCTTGTCCTGCAGTTCGGCCTGCTCCGCCAGGAGCTTGTCGAAGTCGGCGTCGGGGTCGGCCATGGCGGCGCAGACCTCGTTGAACCGGTCGAGGACGGCCTTCGTCTCGGCGACTCCTTCCTCGACCGACTCGAGCACGGTCTTCGAGTCGTCGAGCTTCGGCTCCTGCGCGAGGTGCCCGCGCGTGAACCCCGGCGTCAGGCGCGCCTCGCCGGTGTAGCCGTCGTCCTCACCCGCCATGATCCGCAGCAGCGACGACTTGCCGGAGCCGTTGGCGCCGATGACGCCGATCTTCGCCCCCGGGAACATCGAGATGTTGATCCCCTTGAGGACCTCACGATCGGGCGGATAGAACCGCCGCAGATCGCGCATGGTGTAGATGAATTGCGCGCTCATGGTTGCGTCGAGGCTACTTGCGGGTCTCGGCGAAGCGGTTCGGGCATCCGCAGCGCGACCACCGCGGCCCCTGCGATGCCGAGCGCGCCGACGGCCACCGACGCCGCGCCCAGCGTCGCGACCCCGGCGATCGCGGCGGCGACGAGGGGCCCGCCGGCGGTGCCGATGTCGCTCACGGTCCGCCACACGCCGAGGAACTCGGCCCTCCCGATCGCCGGCGAGAAGTCGGCGCCGAGCGTCATCACGATCCCGGCGCCCATCCCGTTGCCGAACCCCATCAGGACGCCGACGGCTGCGATCGTGAGGAACGAGTGGGTGAGGGGGAGGAGGAGGAACGCCGCACCGAGCACCGTCAGACATGGCACCGCGACGAACTTCCGTCCGAACCGGTCGGACGCCGAGCCGGCCGGATAGAAGAGGGTCATGTCCATGGCGGCGGAGATGCCGAAGATGATCCCGACCGCGGCGGCATCGAGCCCGATGGCCGACGCCCACAGCGGCAGCACCGCCTGACGCGACGCCCGCAGCACGCTCAGGCTCATCGCGCCGATGCCCGCGGTGAGGAACACGTGGCGGTGGTCGCGAGCGATGGCCCGGAAGCGGATCGGCCCGTGTGCCGCGACCTCCGCCGCGTCGAGGCCCGGCCCGTCCGGCTCGGGCACCGACACCAGCACCGCCCATCCGGCGATCACGAGGACGATGTGGATCGCGTACGTCGCATCGACGCCGTGCACGGTGACGAGCAGCGCGCCCAGGAACGGGCCGACGAAGTTGCCGATCCGCATGATCCCCCCGAGCGTGCTCAACGCGCGGCCACGCAGGGTCGGCGGCATGACGTCGGTGACGTACGCGAGCCGGGCGAGCAGCCACACCGACCAGCCGCACCCCATCAGGAACATGCAGAGCGCGAACACGGGGACCGACGTGCTCACGATGCACCCGATGAGGCTGACGACGAGGAGCGTCGTCGCCAGGGTCATCGCCTTGCGCTCGCCGAGACGGCCGACCACGGCTCCGGCCGGGATGTCGAAGAGGAGCGTGCCGATCCCGCGCAGGGCGACGATCGATCCCGCGACAGCGACGGAGGCGCCGAGGTCCTTCGCGGCCAGGGCGACGATCGGGATGACCGCGCCCTGACCGACCGAGAACAGGAACGTCGGCGCGTAGATCGGCATCGCCAGCTGCCGGATCGACGGCGGCTTCGCCGCCACCTCGTCGCTCAAGAGGCGTACAGAGGCGACGACGCCTTCATCCACCGGAGCTGCATGACCATGGACGCGACCGCCGCGCCGGTGTCGTCGGTCGCCGTCGTCTCGAACCAGACGTACTCCGTCTTCGGGCTCTGGCCGACGCCGAGGACCACGCCCGCCATGGAGTACGTGCGATCGAGGAAGAGGGGGCCGGCGAGGTGCGCCACCTCGATGCAGCCGAAGAGCCCCACCCCGCCGCCTCGGGTGCTCACGGTCTGGCTGCCGATGTGGTTCGCCGCGAACGTGTAGAGGTGGTGGACCGCGGTCTGCATCGACGCGACCGGCCCGCCCCACGGCGACTCGCCGGCGTACCAGTCGAGCGGGTCGACGATGCCGTCGGTGGCCACGAGCCGCTCCTGGCGCTCGCCATCGATCGTGATCTCCTTCGGAGGGATCGCGTCGCCCGCCCGCACACCGTCGAGGATGCGCAGCTCGCCGTTGGCGAAGCGGTTGTGGTCGAGCGCGCGCAGCGCCGACGGCTGCGCGGGCGACCCGATGCCGAGCGTGCCTTCGGCGACGAGCAACCCGTCTTCGCGTTCGATGCGCGCGGCGACGTGCTGGTCGGAGCCGCCGGTCGGCCGTGCCGCGATGCCACGGACAGGTTCTGCGTCGACGGTCGCGTTCTTGAACGCCATGGAGACCGATCCCGTCTCGAACCAGCGGGGCCCGAACAGCTCGAGCGCGAGCGGGACGAGCACGTCGAGATGGACGCTGCCTGCGACCGTTCCTCCCCGGAGCCCGAGCTTCTGGGCGGTGGCGTCGTCGTGGATGCTGCCCTTGATGCCCTGCGCACCGTTGCGCGGCGTGCGCAGGTCACCTCGCAGCTCGGTGGTCGTGGTGTCGGTCACCGCTGCGTCCCGACCTTGAGCTCCTTGAACGGCTGGTCGCGGTCGACCTGCGGTTCCTTCGGGAGGCCAAGGACGCGCTCGCCGATGATGTTGCGCTGGATCTCGTCGGACCCGCCGGCGATCGACGACGCATGGGCCCGCAGGCCGATCTGCTGGTAGCGGCCGCCGTGGGGAGCATCGTCGCCGTAGAGCATCCCGTGCGCTCCCTCGATACCGAGGGTCACGTCTCGCGTCGTGTGGGCGATCTTCGACGTCGTCAGCTTCGCGGTCGAGACCTCCGGCCCCGGCCGCTTCCCCGCAGCGGTCGCCGCGCGGGCCCGTTGCAGGTTGAGGCGGTGGGTCTCGGTCAGGGTGAAGTACCGCATGATCCGGTCGCGCTGGACCGGGTCGGTGTTCGCATCGAACTCGCGTGCGAGCTCGAAGATCGCGCTGCTGCCCGTCGCTGCGGCCATGGCCGCCTGCTCGCCTCGCGCCTGTCGCGCTCGCTCCTTCAGTTCGCCGATCGGGACGTCGAGCAACCCGCTCTTCTCGCCCGGCGCGCCCGCGGCGATGCCACCGCCGCCGCGACCGCCGATGCCCTGCCGCTCGTACGCGAGGGTCGACACCGCCACCATCCACCCGACGTTCGGCGCGCCGATGAGGTTGTCGTGGGGGACCGTGGCGTCGGTGAGAAACACCTCGTTGAACGAGGCACCTCCGTCCATCTGCTTCAGTGGCCGGACCTCGATGCCCGGCTGGTCCATGTCGATGATGAAGTAGGTGATGCCCTTGTGCTTCGGGGCATCCGGATCGGTGCGCGCCACGAGCATCGCCCGGTCCGCGGTTCGGGCGCCTGACGTCCAGACCTTCTGGCCGTTGACGATCCACACGTCGCCGTCGCGGACCGCCTTCGTCTGGAGGCTCGCGAGGTCGGATCCCGCGCCGGGCTCGCTGAACAGCTGGCACCACGACTCGCGGCCGGCGGCCAGGTCGCGCACCCAGCGATCACGCTGCTCCTCGGTGCCGTGCTCGAGGACGATCGGCGCGCCCATCATCTGACCGAGCCCGGCCGGCGGGGCCACCGCCCCCGCCGCCTGGAGCGCCTCGGCCACTTGCCGCGCGTCACCCGGCGCCATGTCGCGGCCGCCGTAGCCCGTCGGCCACGTCGGGAACGCCCACCCTGCCTCGGCCAGCGCTGCCCAGTACTCGCGCAGGGTCATCTCGTCGGTGACGTGCTCCTCGAGCCAAGCCCTGACGTCGTCCGCGATGCTCATCTCCACCCCCCGGTCGGAACCGTCGGATCCTCTCAGATAATCGAGGGTCGGTGGGTAGGCTCTGCGGTGATATGCCGGAGGAACAACCGCCCACATTCGGTCCAAATGCCTGGCTGGTCGACGAGATGTACGACCAGTACAAGCAGGACCCGACCTCGGTGTCGGAGTCGTGGCGGGAGTTCTTCGCTGACTACAAGGCCGAGGGAACGGCCAATGGTGCGTCGGCGCCCGCAGCGGCGCCGCAGGCGCCACCCGCCGCGGCCGCTCCGACGCCGGCGAAGCCGGCCCCTGCGGCTGCGGCCCCCAAGGTGGCGGCGCCAGCCGCCAAGAACTCGCCTGAACAGAGCGAGCGCCAGCGAGCGAGTGAAGGCGAAAGAGGCGAGCCCCTCCGTGGTGCGGCCGCTCGGGTGGTCACGAACATGGAGTCGTCGCTCCAGGTGCCGACGGCGACGTCGGTGCGCCCGGTGCCGGCGAAGCTGCTCGAGGTCAACCGCAAGATCGCGAACAACCACCTCACCCGCACCCGGGGCGGCAAGGTGAGCTTCACCCACATCATCGGGTACGCGATCGTCCAGGCGCTGAAGGACGTCCCGTCCCTCAACAACACCTACGTCGACGTCGACGGCAAGCCGCACATCGTCCGCAACGAGCACGTCGGCCTCGGCCTCGCCGTCGACGTCGCGAAGAGCGACGGCAGCCGCACGCTCCTCGTCCCGGTCATCAAGAACGCCGACACGGTCGACTTCAAGGGCTTCTGGGAGATCTACGAAGACCTCATTCGGAAGGTGAAGACCAACAAGATCGGCGTCGACGACTTCTCCGGCGCGACGGTCACCCTCACCAACCCCGGCACGATCGGCACGGTCTCGTCGGTCCCCCGTCTGATGCAGGGCCAGGGCGCCATCATCGGCGTCGGCGCCATCGACTACCCGGCGGAGTACCGCGGCGCCGATCCCCGGAAGCTGGCCGAGCTCGGCATCTCGAAGATCGTCACGCTGACGAGCACCTACGACCACCGGATCATCCAGGGCGCCGAGTCGGGGCTGTTCCTCCAGCGGGTGGAGCAGCTGCTCGCAGGTGAAGACGGCTTCTACGACGAGATCTTCCGCAGCCTCGACGTGCCGTACGAGGCGGTGAAGTGGCGGCGCGACGTCAACCCGGTCGACAACGAGCGGACGTACCTGGAGAAGCAGGTCCACGTCCAGACGCTCATCAACATGTACCGGGTCCGCGGTCACCTGATCGCCGACCTCGACCCGCTGCAGGCGAAGCCGCCGCGGATGCACCCCGAGCTCGACCCCGCGACCTACGGCCTGACGATCTGGGACCTCGACCGCGAGTTCTTCGTCGACGGTCTCGGTGGGCGCGACATGATGACCCTCGGCGACGCCCTCGGCATCCTGCGCGACGCCTACTGCCGCACGATCGGCGTCGAGTACATGCACATCCAGGAGCCGGAGCAGAAGCGCTGGATCCAGGAGCACGTGGAGGGCGCGCCGTCGACGCTGCCGACCGAGGAGCAGATCCACATCCTCCACCGCCTCAACGCGGCGGAGGCCTTCGAGCGGTTCCTCAACACGAAGTACATCGGAGCGAAGCGCTTCGGCATCGAAGGCGCCGAGTCGGCGATCGTCATCTGCGACACGATCCTCGACGAGGCCGCGAGCGCAGGTCTGGTCGAGGTCGTGATGGGCATGGCCCACCGCGGCCGGCTCAACGTGCTCGCCAACATCGTCGGCAAGTCGTACAAGGAGATCTTCCGCGACTTCGAGGGCGATCTCGACCCCTCGACCGTGCAGGGTTCCGGCGACGTGAAGTACCACAAGGGCTTCAGCGGCAAGTTCGAGGGCATGTCGGGCAAGGACATCGCGGTGTCCCTCGCCGCCAACCCCAGCCACCTCGAGGCGGTCGACCCGGTCGTCGAGGGCATGGCGCGGGCGAAGCAGGACATCCTCGACCAGGGCGCGGCCTATCCGGTCCTGCCGCTGCTGCTCCACGGCGACGCCGCGTTCGCCGGCCAGGGCGTCGTCGCCGAGACGCTCAACCTCTCCCAGCTGCGCGGCTACCGCACCGGTGGCACCGTCCACCTCGTCATCAACAACCAGGTCGGCTTCACCACGAACCCGGACGAGGCTCGCTCGTCGGTGTACGCGACCGACGTGGCGAAGATGGTGCAGGCGCCGATCTTCCACGTGAACGGCGACGATCCCGAAGCCTGCATGCGGGTCGCCCGCCTCGCCTTCGCCTTCCGGCAGAAGTTCCGGAAGGACGTCGTGATCGACATGGTTTGCTACCGCCGGATGGGCCACAACGAGGGCGACGACCCCCGCCTGACGCAGCCGACGATGTACGAGAAGATCGACAACCGGCGGACCGTCCGGAAGCTGTACACCGAGACGCTCATCAAGCGAGGTGATATCTCGCTCGAAGACGCCGAGAAGGCGATGGAGGATTTCTCCCAGCGCCTCTCCGTCGCCCTCGAGGAGACCCGGTCGACCGCGGCGCCGAAGTTCGAGACCGTGCCGCCGAAGCCGATGGAGCGCCTGCTGTCGGAGGTCGACACCGCCGTTCCCGACATGAAGGTGCTCGAGCAGATCGTCGAGGTCGTCACCGGCGCGCCCGACGGGTTCAACCTCAACCCGAAGCTCGAGAAGGTGTTCGACGCGCGGCGCAAGCTCTTCGCCGGCGGTCAGGTCGACTGGGCCCTCGGCGAGATGTTCGCCTATGGCACGTTGATGATGGAAGGCCACGACGTGCGCCTCGCGGGGCAGGACTCGGGGCGCGGCACCTTCGGTCACCGGAACGCCGTCCTCGTCGACACCCAGAACGAGAACGAGATCTCGGTGCTCAACCGGCTCGACAACAAGCAGGCGAGGTTCTTCGTCTACGACTCGCTGCTGTCGGAGTATGCGGCGCTCGGCTTCGAGTACGGGTACTCGGTGGCGTCGCAGGACTCGCTCGTGATCTGGGAAGCGCAGTTCGGCGACTTCGTCAACGGCGCGCAGATCATCATCGACCAGTTCATCTCCGCCGCCGAGGACAAGTGGGGCCAGACGTCCGGGCTCGTGATGTACCTGCCCCACGGCTACGAAGGGCAGGGCCCGGAGCACTCGTCGGCCCGCATGGAGCGGTTCCTCACGCTGTCGGCGAACAACAACATGCAGGTCGTCAACGTGACGAACGCATCGCAGTTGTTCCACGTGCTGCGCCGCCAGCTCAAGAGGGCCGAGCGGAAGCCGCTGATCATCTTCACGACGAAGTCGGGACTGCGGGCGCCGTGGTCACGGTCGCCGATCGAAGACTTCACCAGCGGCCGCTTCGAGCTCGTGCTCGACGACCCTGCCGTGGCGGATGCGGGTGCGGTCCAGCGGGTGCTGCTCTGCACCGGCAAGGTCGCCTTCGACGCGATGAAGGCGCGCGACGACCGCGGTGCGCCGGTGGCGGTGGTGCGGGTGGAGCAGATCTATCCGTGGCCCGAGCAGCAGATCGCCGAAGTGCTGGCTCGGTACCCGAAGGCGTCATCGGTCGGGTGGCTGCAGGAAGAGCCGGAGAACATGGGCGCCTGGAACTTCGTCCACGGACGCCTGCACCGGATGCTCCGGGACGACTACACGCTCCACCACTACGCGCGGGTCGCGTCGGGCTCGCCCGCCGCGGGTTCCGACTCGCTCCACAAGCTCGAGCACGCCGATCTCATGGACCGCGCCCTCAGCGACCTGTAGCGACTCAGCGCAGCCTCTCGGCCCACGGATGGCCCGGGAGCATCGACTCCCGCAGCCACGTTCGGCGCTCGTCCTCGAGCTGGGGGACGACGTTGTCGAAGTCGACCTGGTCTTTCGGGCGGACCCCCATCGACGACCCCGACTTGTAGAGCAGCTGCACCTCGGGCGCGAGGTACGGGATGCCGTCGCCGGTGCGCAGGATCACGTCGGCGAACGGCCGGGTGATCGAGGGCACGCGGTGGTACACCCATGTCGTCTCGTCACCCGGGTTCAGCATCAGTTGGAAGGCCCAGGCGGCGTCGGGCGCAGGCCGCACCCACACGTTGTCCTCGTCCGGGGCGGGGACGTAGCCCGGCTCCCACGCGCGAAACGACCCGCCGAGCGCCCACTGCACGTCCCACTCGCGCAGGTGCGACCGCACGGCAACCGCGTCGCGCTGGAAGAGACCGACGTCGATGTCCTCGTGTTCGCGGGTCTTCCGGCCGAGGAACATGTCGAGGGCCCAGCCGCCGGCGATCCACCACGGGTGCGGGAAGTCGCGCATGATGCGGCGCACCTCCACCGGGTCGAGGGGGACCCACGGGCCGTACTCGTCACCCATGGCTCAGTCGATCAGCGGGACGCCGACGACCGCTTCGAGCTCCTTGATCGCGACGTCTGGGTCGACGACCTTGATCGTGGTCATGCCGAGCGCCTTCGCCGGCTTGAGGTTGACGCCCAGGTCGTCGAGGAACACGGCTTCCCTCGGTTCGATGCCGAGCTGCTCGCACGCGAGCTCGTAGAACCGGGGGTCGGGCTTCCGCACGCCCACCTTCGACGACTCGACGATCGCGTCGAACAGGTCGAGCACGCCGCCGTGACGTGGCGCCTCGTTGTTGGAGAAGCCGACGACGTTGTTGGTGAGCATCGCCGTCTTGAACCCGGCCGCCTTGCACCGGCGCACCGCCTCGACCATCCGGGGCCTCAGCTCACCGGCGAGCAGCGGCATCACCTCGCGGGCGACGAGGCGGTGTCCGGCCGCCTCGGCCTCCGCCTCGAACAGGTCGCAGAACTCGTCGAACCCGACCTCGTTGCGCTCGAACTTCGCCCACGCGTTCGTGTCCGGGTTCGTGGCGTTGAGGCCGCGGATGAAGTCGCGGGGCAGGCCCGTCCGCTCCTCGTAGCGGTTGAACGCCTCGAACGGGCTCGACAGGAGGACCCCGCCGAAGTCCCACAACGTTGCCCGGATCTGCATCGACCGACTGTAGGCGTGGCTCTGGTTGACTTGCGTCCAAATGTCACCACGTACCGTCGTCGTAGACGGCTCGAACATCGCCACCGAAGGGCGGCAGATGCCGAGCCTGTTGCAGCTCGACGAGGCCGTGCGCGCCTACCGCGAAGAGCATCCCGACGACGAGATGATCGTCGTCGTCGACGCCACGTTCGCCCACCGGATCCCGGAGGACGAGCGGCCCATGTTCGAGGAAGCGGCCGCCCACAACGAGCTCGTGTACCCGCCCGCGGGTGCGATCGGGCGGGGCGACGCCTTCCTCCTCCGGATCGCGGAGAAGACCGGAGCGGTCGTGCTGTCGAACGACTCGTTCCAGGAGTTCCATGGCGAGCACGACTGGCTCTTCGACAAGGGCCGCCTCATCGGAGGAACTCCCGTGCCGGGAGTCGGTTGGATCTTCGTCGCTCGCACGCCAGTGCGCGGCCCGAAGTCGCGGGAGGCGGTGAAGGAGGCGAAGCGCACCCGCGCCCGGATCGGGTCGAAGGACGCTTCGCAGCCGATGCCGGTTCCGAAGGCGCCACCGCCCGGACCCGGCCGCAAGAAGGGCGGCAAGAAGTCAGCGGCGGCCGGCCCGGGCGGAGCTGCGGGCGGCGCGGCGGCCGATGCCATCGCCGCGGCGACCGAGGAGGCCGTGAACGTCGGAGCGCCCGACGACGGCGACAGCGGCGACGAGGGCGGGAAGAAGAAGCGCAAGCGCCGGAAGCGTCGCAGCGGTCGGGGCGCGGGCGGTGGCGGCGGGGGCGACGTGCAGCTGCCCACGCTCAACGAGCCGCTGACGTTCATCGAGTTCATCGCGGAGCACAAGCTCGGGACGACCGTGACGGCCGAGGTCGAGTCGTTCGCTTCCCACGGTGCCTTCGTCCTCGTGGGCGACGCCCGCTGCTACGTCCCGTTGTCGTCGATGGGGGACCCGCCGCCGCGTTCGGCCCGCGAGGTGCTGACGAAGGGCGAGTCGCGCGAGTTCGTGGTGCAGGCTCTCGACGCCGCCCGCCGCGGCATCGAGCTGTCCTTGCCTGGCTTCGTCAAGGTCGCCGGCGCGCCCACCGAGGAGACGGTCGAAGCCGAGATCGCCGAGGCGCCGGAGCCTGTGCACCACGGGCCGGCGAAGAAGGCCTCCGGGCCGAAGAAGAAGCGCGCTGCGAAGAAGGCGGCCGCGTCGGCAGAGGCAGCCGTCGACGGCGCCGCGCAGCCGGAGCAGGCCGAGCTGCCCCTCGGGCCGGCGGGCGACGGCGAGCGCGGACAGCCGGCCGCGGCCAAGAAGGCGGGTGCGAAGAAGACGACCGCGAAGAAGGCCGCGGTGAAGAAGGCGGCCGAGCCGGTGAAGAAGGCCGCGGAGCCGGCGAAGAAGGCGACGGCCAAGAAGGCGATCGCGAAGAAGGCGGCCGAGCCGGCGACGAAGGCGGCCGCGACGAAGGCGCCGGTGAAGAAGGCGACCGTCAAGAAGGCGACGGCGAAGAAGGCGATCGCGAAGAAGGCGGCCGAGCCGGCGACGAAGGTGACGGCGAAGAAGGCGGCCGAGCCGGCGAAGAAGGCGACCGCCAAGAAGGCGACGGCGAAGAAGGCGGCCGCACCGGCGAAGAAAGCCGCCGCCATTAGGAAGGCTGCGGTCAAGAAGGCGGCCGCGCCAGCGAAGAAGGCGGCCAAGAAGTCCTGACGGTTCTGGGAACGCTCTCGCCGATGTCTCGGCGCAGGCGTTCCAAGAACCGGCCCGCCGCGGCTACGACGGCGGGCGGGGTCGGTCGCGGAGACGGGTGACGACGCGCTCGTAGAACTCGGGGGTCTGCAACCCGGGGACGAGGGCCCGGTCGTCGATCAACCACGACGGTGCACCGGTGGCGCCGGCGTCGATGGCGGCTTCCCTCGACGCGGCCAGCACCGCGTCCATCTCGCCGGCCTCGACCGCGGCCCTGCACGCCGCAGCGTCGGCGCCGGCCGCCGAGACGAGTTCGTCGAGGACGTCGGCGTCGTCGATGGCTCGACCGTCGACGAACAGCGCCTCGAAGATCGAGTGGTGCAGGGCGCGGTGCGACGCAGGCGCGTTGCGCCGCACCCACTCCGACGTCGCCAGCGCCCGCCTGGAGTTCGGGATGCGCTCAGGCCGCTTGAAGGGCATGCCCGCCTGTTCGCACTCCGCAGCGATGCGCTCGTAGAGGCGGCGCCCTCGCCCCTCGCGCGCCGGCCAGCCGGCGGCCGGGATGTCCGGATGGAGCTCGTACGGCTGCACCGTCACCCGCACGCCCATGTCCTCCAGGCGCGCCGTACGGTCGAGCCCGGCGTAGCACCACGGGCAGAGGTAGTCCGACCAGACGATCGCTTCCACTACGCGAGTATGGGCCGCCGTGCGCATCGCCACCTGGAACGTGAACTCGCTCAAGGCGCGCCTGCCCAGGGTGGAGGAGTGGATCACCTACGCGCAGCCCGACGTGCTGTGCCTGCAGGAGACGAAGCTGGCCGATGCGGCCTTCCCCGGGATGGCCTTCGACGCGCTCGGCTACGAGTGGGCCCACCACGGCGACGGGCGCTGGAACGGCGTGGCGATCCTCAGCCGCGTCGGGCTGGTCGACGTGATCGCCGGCTTCTCGTCCGAGGCGGAGTCGGAGGATGTCGAGAGCCGGCTGATCTCCGCGACGTGCGGCGGCGTCCGGGTGTCGAGCGTGTACGTGCCGAACGGCCGCAGCGTCGGCAGCGAGCACTACGAGGCGAAGCTGGCGTGGCTCGACGCGCTGCGCCGTCACGTGGAGTCGACGTGCGACCCGACCGGCAACGTCGTCGTCTGCGGTGACTTCAACGTCGCACCCGATGACCGCGACGTGTGGGACCCGCGACGCGCCCACGGCGGCACGCACGTCAGCGAGCCGGAGCGCGAGGCCGTGCGCCGGCTCGAGGAGTGGGGGCTCGTGGATGCGTTCCGCCAGCAGCATCCCGAGCCCGGGCTGTTCAGCTGGTGGGACTACCGCGCGGGCGACTTCCACAACCATCGCGGCATGCGCATCGACCTCGTCCTCGTGAGCCGCCCGCTCGCCGAGCGGGTGACGTTCGCGCTCATCGACCGCAACGCCCGGAAGGGCAAGCAGCCGTCGGACCACGCGCCGCTGATCGTCGACGTCGACCTGGAGGAAACCTGATGAGCCCCGAACCGAGCGAGGTGACGCCTCAGCGGGCGCAGGCTCGCCGTCTCGCGACGGCGATGCGTGACGTCATCGAGCGCCTCGTCGCGACGAAAGCGCCCGCCGATGTCCTGGAGGACGCCGCCGCGCAGCTGGAGGCGATCGCGGGGTCGCTCGCGGGCTACGACCGGGGCCACAGCTTCGAGGGATTCGGTGACGGATCGTTCGCGGAGTCGGCCAACAGCGGGAACACCCACGCGTTCTTCGATCACAGCCCGCTCATCGGTCTGGCGAACCCGCTGGCCCCCCCGTTGCAACTGCAGACGGTCGACGGCCAGGTCATCGGGGCAGCCCGGTTCGGCAGCGCCTACGAGGGGCCGCCCGGCTGTGTGCACGGCGGGTTCATCGCGGCGGCGTTCGACGAGGTGCTCGGCATGGCGCAGTCGCTCGGTGGTCGCCCGGGGATGACCGGCACGTTGACGATCCGCTACCGCCGTCCGACCCCGTTGCACGCCGACCTGCGGTTCGAGGCCACCCTCGATCGCGTGGAAGGGCGCAAGATCTTCACGACGGGCCGCCTGCTCCACGGCGACGACGTGACGGCCGAGGCGGAGGCGATCTTCATCACCGTCGACTTCGCGAAGATGGCCCAGCTCGCGAGGGAGCAGGGACCGAGGGGCTAGCCGGCGACGAGCACCCGCCGCTCGAGCGGCAGGGTGAGATCGGGCCCCGACAACCAGTCGTCGAAGTCGGGGAGGGGCAGCGACGCCGCGCCCGAGCCGATCAGCGGGCGGGGCTTGCGCGGATCGCGCTTGCCGGAGCTGCCCCCGCGGCCTTTGTAGATGATCAGGCCGGACACCGGGTCGGGGACGGCATCCAACGCTGCGGTGACGCCGGGGGTGGTGCGGAACCGCTCCCACGCCTCTTCGTCGGTGAAGGCGACCTCGAACACGACGCCCCACCGGGTCGTGTGCCACTCCCAATCGGCTGCGCCTGAGAGCAGCGCCTGCTCGACGAGCGCGTCACCGTGCGCGTCTGCCCACGACGACGCGCCGAAGGCGCCGTCGAAGACCTCGATCGAGAACCAGATGGAAGCAGTCACGTCAGTACCAGCGTACGCATGGCGTCAACCCCCTCCCGGGGGCCGTCACGCGCGCAGGTGCGCGCGCAGCTTCTCGAGCCCCGTGTCCCTCGCGTGAACGAGGTCGAGGTCGTCGATGCCGAGCTCGTCGTGGAGCTCGGCGATGCTCCGTTCGTCGACCCCGCCGAGTCCGAACGACGCGGAGATCACGCGGCGTTCGAGCGGGTCGAGATCGTCGAACAGGTGACGATCGGTGGTGATCGAGAGGAGATCGTCGTCGGTCTCGCCCGCCACATCGACCAGATCCCCCTCGCCGTCCGGGTAGGGCCACCCGTCTTCTGCAGGCCAGAGGAACGTACGCATGGATCAGTTCTCGCGCCCGCGCTCGAGCGGGTCAAGGGTCGTTCGTCTTACGATTCGGCGAGCCAGCGGTCGAGGACGTCGACCTCCGCGTCGGCGTGCTCCTCGAGGCCGGAGACGATCGCCCGCTCGACCTTCCCGCCGACCAGCGGCACGTTCACCTTGATGTCGCCCTCCGCGATCCGGCGGGTGGTGGTGCCCTCGCCTTCGGGAACGAGGGTGAAGGTCCCGCCGCAGCGGATCATCGACCCGTAGTGGTCCGGGACGATCCGCCACGTGGTGACGTGGGTCGTCAGGTCGTGGGTCGACTCCTCGACCCACGTGAGCCGGCGGGGGTCGACGACCCGGCGCACCGCGGAGCTGACGTCGCCCGTGAACTGGTAGCGCACCCGCTGGCGGATCGACGTGTCATCCGACTCTTGGTCGAGCAGCTCCGGCGCGCCGAGCTTCGGCAGCGTCGCCAGGCGGGTCAGGAACGCCGGGTCGAAGAGCGCAGCCTCGACGTCAGGCAGGGCGCCGCGGAATCGCTGCTCGATGCGGAAGCGCACGCCCGCACCTTAGGAGCGGGGTCGACGGCGGCTCGGACGGGATCAGGCCGAACGGCCGGAGTCGGCGACGACCCGGAGGAGGGCTTCGCCGTACCGCTCGGCCTTCACCGGGCCGAGGCCGGGGATCGCCAGCAGCGCGTCGCGGCTCGAAGGTCGAGCCTCGGCGACAGCGGCGAGGGTCGTGTCGTGGAAGATCACGTACGCGGGCACGTTCGCGGCTCGTGCCGCCTGCGAGCGCCACTCCTTGAGGGCGGTGAACACCTCGGGGTCGGGGTTCGCGCCGAGGCCGCTAGGGCCCGTCCCTCGTCCGCCGTTCGCCTGGCGGCCGCGCCCGCTGCGTCCGCTTCGCCCGCCGGGCGACTGGCGGAGCTTGGCCCGCTCTCGGTCGAGCAGCGTCCGGATGTTGCTCGACGGCGCGGCACCGCCGCCGGCCATGCGCGCGATGGCGTCTTCGATCAGCTCGAGCCACGGCGACGGGCTACGGGAGACGGTGGCCTCGCCGAACGTGCGTCGCTCCGACCAGGAGCAGTGCAACTCCTCCTGGGCCCTGGTCACCGCGACGTAGAGCAGCCGGCGCTCCTCGGCCTGCGCCTCGTCGGATTCGGCCCGGCCGATCGGGACGAGGCCGCGCTCGAGCCCGGCGACGTAGACGATCGGCCACTCGAGGCCTTTGGCCCGGTGGAACGTGACGACCTCGACCGCGTCGCCTCCCGAATCCGGCTCGTCGCCCCGCACGGTCGCGTTCAACCAGGCCTTGAAGCCGGGAAGCGACGGCGCTTGATCGATCGAGGAGTACTCGCGGGCGAGCCGGACGAGGTTCTCGAGGTTGGCCCGGCGTTCGTCGGTGCCTGCCTCGATGTGGGTCATCGCCTCGAGGTCGGTGATCCGCTCGGCGAAAGGCACCCGCGCCGGCGCCGCGTCGAGCGAGCGCATGGCGTCGACGATCTCGGGCTGGTCGAGCAGCTTGCCGGCCCCCCGAAGGCGGAACGGGATCTTCGCCGACCGCAGCGCCTCCTCGAACACCAGCGCCTGGGCGTTCGTGCGAGTGAGGATCGCCATGTGCGACCACGGGCGCGTCGGCCCGTGCTCGCGCCGGATCCGGGCCGCGATGCCACGAGCTTCGGCGACTTCCGACGCGTACGACCGGATGGTGGGAAGCGCGCCGTCGGGCCGGTGCGCCCGCAGGTTCGATCGCCCGGCGAGGACGGCACCGCCGGCGGCGAGGATCTGCGGTGTCGACCGGTAGTTGTCGTCGAGCCGCACGACGGCGGCACCCGGGAACAGGCGCTCGAAGTTGTTGATCAGCCTCGGGTCGGCGCCGTTCCACGAGTAGATCGCCTGGTTCGGATCGCCCACGACGCACAGGTCGGGGCGATCGCCGAGCCACCCCTTGAGCAGCTGGAACTGCACGGGGTTGACGTCTTGGAACTCGTCGACGAAGAGGTGCCGGAACCGCCAACGCTGGGAGGCGGCGAACTCCTCGTCGTTGTCGAGCGCCCGCGCCATCAGCGTGAGCATGTCGTCGAAGTCGACGAGGCCGCGCCGGCGCTTCTCGGCCTCGTAGCGCTCGTAGATGGAGGCGATCACGTGCGGAGGCAGGGGTGGCGTGCGGCCGGTGATCTCGGCCTCACGCTCGTACTGCGCGGCGGGAATCAGGCGAGCCTTGGCCCATTCGATCTCGCTCGCGACGTCAGCGGGCTGGACCACCGCGCTCCCGGAGCGATTGCGGGGGCCGAGGAGCGGCCCGATGAGACGAACCTTGCGCTCGAGCAGGGCCGGAGCGCGCTCGCCCCGGTCGGCCCAGCGGCGGCGGAGTTGGGCGTAGGCGACCGCGTGGAAGGTGCCGGCGACCACCTGGTCGCGCACGCCGAGGGCAGCGAGCCGCTGGCGGAGCTCGCCCGCGGCCTTGCGGGTGAAGGTGAGCGCGAGGACGTGCGACGCGTCGGCGTCACCGGACAGCACGCGGGAGGCGATGCGCCGGGTGAGCACTCGGGTCTTCCCGGAGCCCGCACCGGCGAGGATGCACAACGGCGACGCCGTCGTGGTGACAGCCTCCCGCTGGGCCTCGTTCAGGTCGTCGAGCAGTGCTCCGGACACGTCGGCGACTGTAGGAACGGGGTGAGACAAGAACGCGGATGGTCGCGTTCACCTCACGCTCCGTGGCCAACACGCCTCTTACGGAGCGGTTCGAGCGCTCGACGCGAGGAAGGCATCGAGCATCGCGGAAGGGCCCCGAGTAACCCGGCGGTCGCCGTGCTCCTCGGGGCCGATTCGCTGAGTCGGTGCGCCGTTCCGTCGGCTGCCGGTGGCCTGAGGCTCTCGGTCGAAGCTTCCGGTCGTCGCGACCTTCTCACCTCGAAGCGTGCGCCTGTTCCTGCCGACCGTCAAGGGGGACGTGTGGTTATCGCAGTTTGGGTATGTTCCGGCCGCCCATGCGCAAAGCCTTCGCTGCAGGCAGCCTCTTCGCGACCACCCACGGCTCGGCGCCGTGGCGGGTCGTCGCGCTGCCTGGGTGGATGCACACCGCGACCGACTTCGACCCGACGCTCGCGGCGCTGCCGGTCGGGAGCATCGCGGTCGACCTGCCCGGCTTCGGCGGTGTCAACCCCGAGCCGCCGGCGGCCTGGGGCGCGGCTGAGTACGCCTCGTGGCTGGAGCCCCTCTTCGACGACCTCGAAGGGTCCGTCGTCGTGGTGGGGCATTCGTTCGGCGGGCGGGTCGCGGCGCACCTCGCAGAGCGTCGTCCGGATGCGGTCGCCGCACTCGTCCTCGCCGGGGTGCCTCTCCTCAGGCGCACCGACCGGCCACCCGCGAAGGCGCCCGCAGCCTTCCGCGCCGCCAAGTGGCTGAACAAGCGAGGCGTGCTTCCCGACGAACGGATGGAGGCGATGCGCAAGAAGTACGGCAGCGCCGACTACCGCAACGCCGACGGGATCATGCGTGACGTGCTCGTCAAGGTCACGAACGAGACGTACGAGGAGCAGCTCCGCGCGATCCGCTGTCCTGTCGAGCTGGTGTGGGGTGAGAACGACGACGCTGCGCCGGTGTCGGTGGCTCGTGAGGCCACGACGATCCTCGGCGAGCGTGCGCACCTCACGGTGCTTCCCGGCGTCGGTCACCAGGTGCCGATCGAGGCGTCGTCGGCGCTGATCGAGGCGATCGAACGCCAGCTCACGAACGTATGACGCTCGTCGCCGTCGCCGCGTGTCTCGTCGCGACCGCGCTCGCCGGGCTCCGGTGGCTGCGTGTCGCCCAGCGGGAGCACTACATCCCGGGATCGGTCTCCCGCTTCGCCGTCCGGTGGTGGTGGGGCCTCGGGTTCAACCGCCTGCTCGCGATAGGGATCGCGATCGACCTCGTCCTGGCTGCCGTGAGCCCGTTCTTCGCCATCCTCGGCGCGGCGGCGATCGCCGTCGGGCCGTTCGGCCTCAAGCTCCGGGGGCACGCGCCCGGACCGGTGAAGTGGACGAGGCGCCTCCGCACGCTCGCCGCGGTGTGGGCCTTGCTCTCGCTCGTCCTGGTGGCGATCGGCGCGATCGCGGGCCTCGTCCACCTCGGCGCCTACCTCGCAGCCGTGGCCGTGCCGCTCGTGATCGACCTCGCGCTCTCGATCACGAAGCCGATCGAGGAGCGCCTCGGCGAGAAGTGGGTCGACCAGGCCAAGGAGCGGCTCCGTTCGGTCAACCCGATGGTGATCGGCATCACCGGGTCGTACGGCAAGACGAGCACGAAGGGATACGTCGGCCACCTCATCCAGGGCAGCCGCGCCGTCGTGGCGACGCCCGCCAGCTTCAACAACACGCTCGGGCTCGCACGGTCGATCAACGAGAACCTCACTCCTGGCACCGAGGTGTTCGTCGCCGAGATGGGCATGTACGCGAAGGGCGAGATCGCCGCGATGGTCGAGTGGACGCAGCCGGCGGCCTCGGCGATCACGGCCATCGGGCCCGTCCACCTCGAGCGGATGAAGACCGAGGACGCGATCGCCGAAGCGAAGAGCGAGATCCTCCTGAGCGCGTCGACCGTCGCGCTGAACGTCGACGATCACCGCCTCGCTGCGATCGCCGACCGGTGCGCAGCAGAGGGGAAGACTGTCATCCGTTGCTCGTCGCGCGACACCGGAGCCGACGTCTCCGTCGTCCGCACCGGGAACCAGCTCGTCGCGCGGCGCCACGGTGTCGAGATCGCGACCTTCCCGGACGGCGACCAGCCGCCGGGCAACGTCGCGATCGCGATCGCGCTCGCGGGCGCGGCGGGTGTGCCGGACGAGGCGATCGCGAAGCGGCTCCCGAGCCTTCCGTCGTCGCCCAACCGCCGCAGCCTGGCGACCGGCAGCACCGGCGCGACGTTCATCGACGACACCTACAACTCGAACCCGACCGGCGCCCACGCTGCGCTCGAGACGCTCGATCGGCTGGCGAAGGAGAAGAACGCCAACCGCATCATCCTCGTCACGCCGGGGATGGTCGAGCTCGGGCCGCGTCAGCACGAGGAGAACGCACGGTTCGCCGCGGCGGCGTCCGAGATCTGCACCGACGTCGTGATCATCGGCTCGACGAACCGGAAGGCGCTGCAGGAGGGCGCGCATCAGGGACGTGCTCGAGTCACGCTGGTCGACGATCGCCCGTCGGCTACGGCATGGGTGCGTGAGAACACGGCGGAGGGGGACGTCGTGCTCTTCGAGAACGATCTGCCCGACCACTTCCCGTAGGAGAGACTGCTCCCCATGTCCCCCCGCCCCGCAGTGCTCTTCGGCGGCATCTCGCCCGAGCACGACGTCAGCATCATCACCGGACTCCTCGCCGCGCAGGCCCTCGCCGGCGCCGGCCACGACGTCGAGGCGATCTACTGGTCGAAGCGGGGCGACTTCTATGCCGTCGATCCGGGGCTGAACCCCGACGCGTTCGTGCAGGGCGTGCCGGCGGGCGCGACCGAACTGCAGTTCCACGTCGGCGCCGGCTTCACGACCAAGGGTGGAGGTTTCGGTCGCAAGGCCCGCCAGCTCGAAGCCGATGTCGTCGTCAACTGCTGCCACGGCGGACCGGGGGAGGACGGCACGCTCCAGGGCCTCCTCGACCTCGCCGGCCTCCGCTACACCGGCCCGTCGGTCGCCGGCGCGTCGCTGGGCATGGACAAGCTCGCGTTCGCCGCGGTCTGCACATCCGCCGGGCTGCCCCACCTGCCGACGGTTGCGGTCGATCCGAACGATCCCGGCGCGGCGCCGTTCGACGGTCCGTACATCGTGAAGCCGCGCTTCGGTGGCTCGTCGATCGGCATCGAGACGTTCGCGTCGTGGGACGACGTGAGCGCCTTCGTTCGCATGCCGAACCCGAACCTCCGGCGGGGCATCGTCGTCGAGCCGTTCCGCGACGGCGCGCAAGACATCGAGATCGCGATTCGCCGTCATCCCGAGCTTCAGCTGTCGGCGCTGTCGAAGCCCGAGAAGGGTGGTGCGATCTTCGACTACCGGAACAAGTACGTCCCCGGCGAGGGAATGACGAGCTCGAACCGCGAGACGCCCGCGCAGCTACCAGCGAACATCGCCAGCGTGGCGCGCGACGCGGCACGAGCGGTCGCCCACCTGGCCGTCGTGCGCGGCCTCGCACGGCTCGACTTCTTGTTGATCGGCGACGAGCTGTTCGTCAACGAGATCAACACGATCCCGGGCTCGCTCACCAAGCACCTGTGGGTCGACCCGCAGATACCGTTCCCCACGCTGCTCGGCGACATGATCGCGGAGGCCATGGCGGGTCCCGGAGCGGCGTACTCGACCGAAGGGGCCGACGGCTCGATCCTCCGGTCGTCCGCGTCGATCGCCTCGAAGCTGGGGTGATCGACCTCGGACCCGAGCGGTTCGCGGAGCTCGTCACCGAGGCGCTCGACGAGATCCCCGAGGAGCTCGGGCGGATGATGGACAACGTCGGCGTGTTCGTCGACGACCGGTCGCCGCCGGGAAGCCTGTTCGGCCTCTACGAGGGCATCCCGCTCACCAACCGCGACAACTACGGCATCGGCGTCGTGATGCCCGACCGGATCACCATCTACCGCCAGACGATCTGCGCCGCGTGCTCCTCGGAGGACGAGGTGCGGAACCATGTACGGGTGACGGTGATCCACGAGGTCGCGCACCACTTCGGGATCGACGACGACCGCCTCGACGAGCTCGGCTGGGGATGAACGACCGCCCTGCCACCCCGATGCGGATCGAGGCGGGCGACGTCGTGCTCGCCGTGCTCGGTCCTGACGCCGCCGAGGAGGTGGCCGGCGTCATCAACGCGAACCTCGACCACCTCGGCCCGTGGATGGTGTGGGCCCAGCGCGCCACGAACGCGCAGGAACAGGCCATGCGTCTCGCCACAGGACTCGAGCATGCCGAGACCGGTGCCGACGGCAGCTACACGATCCTCGTCGGTGGGAGAGTGGTCGGCGGGTGCGGGCTCCACCGTCGTGCCGGCGAGGGAACGCTCGACATCGGCTACTGGATCGCTGCCGAGCACGGCAGCCGCGGCATCGTCACGACGGCGGCAGCCGCGCTCGCGCACGTGGCGTTCGAGCATCACGGGGCGACACAGGTCCGCATCACGTGCGACGAGGCGAACGTCCGCAGCGCAGCGGTGCCCGCGCGCCTCGGCTTCGTCCACGTCGACACCCTCGACGAGCCCCGCACGGCACCTGCCACCACGAACCGGACGATGGTGTGGGTGATGACGCGCGAGCGATGGCCGGAGAGCCCCGGCGCGGCGATCGCCGTCTCGTACGCTTGATCCGTGGCGTTCCCACCGAAGCTCCTGAACGACGGTGAAGAGGTCGTGCTCGACCTTCGTCCGCACTGGTGGTTCTTCGTCGGCCCGGCGTTCTGGTTGTCGGTCGCGATCGCGGCGGCGGTCGTGGTGGCGGTGTTCGACCTCCCTGACGCGACGTGGTACGCGGCACTCGGCGCGACCGCGCTGATGGTCCTCTGGTTCCTCGCCCGCCTCGCGAAGTGGTCGACCACGCAGTTCGTCATCACGACCGAGCGGCTCATCGCCCGCGAGGGCGTCATCGCGAAGAAGGGCAAGGAGATCCCCCTCGAGCGGATCAACGACATGACCTTCAGTCAGAGCGTGCGCGAGCGGCTGCTCGGCAGCGGCGACCTGATGATCCAGTCGGCGGGCGAGCTCGGCCAGCAGCACTTCGACAACATCCGCCGGCCCGCGCAGGTGCAGAACGAGATCTACCGCCAGATGGAAGCGGCAGCGGCGCGTGACGCCGACCGCATGGCGGGGCGCCGCGAGGCCTCGATCCCCGAGCAGATCGAGAAGCTCGACGAACTGCGCCAGCGCGGTGTCATCAGCCAGGCCGAGTTCGACGCCAAGAAGGCCCAGCTGCTCGACCGCATGTGAACCGGGCCACCGCGGGCGTGCGCGTCGTCAGCCTCCTGCCATCCGTCACCGAGACGCTGCTGGCGTGGGGTGTCGAGCCCGTCGCCTGCACCCGTTTCTGCGAGCAGTCCGACCTCGTCCACGTCGGCGGAACGAAGGATCCCGATCTCGCTGCGATCGTCGCTCTCGAACCCGACCTCGTCGTGATGGACGAGGAGGAGAACCGGTGGGAGGACGCGGAGGCGCTCGCCGACGCCGGCCTCCACGTCTTCACGACTGCGGTACGTTCCGTCGGCGATGTCGCTCCGACGCTCGCTGCACTCGGCGCCCGCGTCGGCGTCGAAGCGACGACGGCGATCCGCGTCGACCGGCGACCGATCACCGCTCGCGCGTTCGTCCCGATCTGGCGCAACCCGTACATGACGATGAACCGTTCGACCTACGGCTCGTCGATGCTCGAGCACCTCGGGGTGGAGAACGTGTTCGGCACCGAGACCGTCCGCTACCCGACGATCGAGCTGGTGGAGGCGATGGCGCGCGATCCCGACGTGGTGCTCGCTCCGTCGGAGCCGTATCCGTTCTCCGAGCGACAGCGTCCGGAGCTCGAGGCGGTGGCGCCGGTGATCTTCGTCGACGGCCAGGACCTGTTCTGGTGGGGCGTGCGAACGCAGACGGCGCTCGATCGCCTGGCCCGTCAGCTCAGCGTCTGAACCGCCGCGCCCGCGGACGCCTCGACGACCCACGCGTCCGCGCCGAGCTCGATCTCGACGCCGCGCTCGGCCAGCGCCACGCAGCAGCCACCGAACCCCGCACCCGTCACGCGAGCGCCGTGCACGCCCGGAACGGCAACCAACTCCTCCACCAGCTCGTCGAGCACCGACGTCGACACCTCGAAGTCGTCGCGAAGGCTCTGGTGGCTCGCGACCATGAGCTCGCCCGCGCTCCGCAGGTCACCGGCCCGCACGGCGTCGGCGAAGTCGCGCACCCGCTGGTTCTCCGTCACCACGTGGCGCGCTCGCCGCCGCAGGTCGTCGTGGGCGATGCCCTCCACGTCGTCGAGGGTCGCGTCGCGCAACGGCCCCACGAGCACCTCCGCCTCCTCGCATTGCGCCCGGCGGACGCCGTAGAAGCTCGTCGTCAGCGAGCGGCGCTGCCCGGAGTCGACGACCACGACCTGCACGTCGTCGGGCAGGCGCACGGGCTCGTGGTCGAGCGTCCGGCAATCGATCAGGAGGGCGTGTCCCTCGACGGCCGCGGCCGACGCCAGCTGGTCCATGATCCCGCAGGGGACGCCTGACGCGACCTGCTCCGCTCGTTGACATGCGAGCGCGAGATCGAGCGCTGAACCCTCGAAGCCCAGCGCGAGCGCGGTGGCGACCTCGAGCGCGGCGCTCGACGACAGGCCTGCGCCGATCGGGATGGTGGTGCGCACGAACCCTCGTCCGCCCGTCTCCGCCTGCAGCACGTGGGCGACGCCGGCGACGTAGCGAGCCCACGGCGGTTGGATCGTCGACGGGTCGACCGGTTCGTCGAGGAAGACGATCGCCGCTTCTGGCTCGTCGGCCGACACGAGCTCGATCCACGGCACCCCCCGGTCGAGCTCGATCTCGGTGTGGCGGTCGATGGCCATGGGGAAGACCAGCCCGCCGGTGTAGTCGGTGTGGTCGCCGATGAGGTTGACGCGCCCCGGTGCCCGCGCGAGGACCTTCGGCGTCACAGCGGTGGCTCGAGCGTGGCGAACGGCGCGGTCCAGTCGATGGTGAGCGTGGTGCCTTTCGACGAGCGGACGACGACCGCGTCGGCGAACGGATCGTCGATGTCGAGCGTCGTGTCGAGCTCCGGCTGGCGCGCCCGCAGCCGCTCGACGACGTCCCACTCACGATCGGTGTAGGTCGACAGGTCGTCCGACAGGAGCAGGAAGGCGCCGGTGCCGGCGATGGCGTTGGTGAGCACCTCACGCTGATTGGCGTCGAGCGAGGTGCCGGTGGGTCGGATGAGCAGGCAGTCGGGATCGTTGAGGAAGACCCGCCGGTGGAGCGGCGCCCGCAGAACGCTGGCGATGATCGCGTTCATTGCAGCGGGCGCGGTCTCCTCCAGGCCCGGCCAGCTGTTCGCGGGCTCCCACGTCGGTGCCACGTCGGCCGAAACCCTCATCGCGTCGACGACGCCCACGGCAGGGCCGAACGGGCAGCCGCACCCGAGGAGGAACGAGTCGGCGCCGATGCCTTCTCGCACCGCGTCGAGGCCCAGGCGGAGTGACTCCGCGCGGGTCTTCGTCGGGTCGAACCGGGCCGCCGGGAGCGCGGCGGAGTAGCAGAAGTCGATCTTGTGGTAGTCGAAGCCCTGCTCGACGAGCGCGGCGTACGTCGTGCGGAGGTGGTCGAGGACGTCGGGTCGTGTCGTGTCGAGCACGAGCGCCCAGCCGCCCCACGACCACGGGTTGTACATGGCCCGGGCGCCGTGCCCCGACTTGTGACGCGGCACCCAGTCGGGATGCTCGGCGAGCACCGTGCTGTCCTCGCCGACGAGGAACGGCGCGGTCCAGATGCCGGCCTGCACACCGCGAGCTCGGATCTCCGCGGCCAGCGGCTGCGTCCCTTCGGCCCAGGTGCCGCGCGGGATGAGCCAGTCGCCGATCGCGGCCTGGTAGCCGTCGTCGATCTGCACCACGTCCACACCGTGGACGGCTGCGAGCTCGAGGTTCGTCCGGATGTTCTCCGGGAGCACCTCGGCGAAGTACTGGTACCAGCTGCACCAACCGAAGAGGTTGCGATCGGGAACTCGTGCTCCCGCGGTCGCACCCCACGCGTCGGCGAACGCGGAGTAGAGCGGACCGGGCCGGCCCGCGGTGATCCAGAGCGGGTCGAGGCGACGCTCGGCTCCCGGCTCGAGTGGCACGTCGTCGAGCAGCGCCACCGCGACGACCGAGCCGTCGGCCCGAGCCTCGATCGTCCCGAGATGCGACCGCGCGTCGAGGAAGCCGCAGACGCCGGCGTCGGTGACGAGGAACTGGTCGCCGGTCACGACGAGGCCGGCTCGATCGGGGGCGCTCAGGTGGGTGCCCTGGGCCCAATCGGGAAGGTCTCGGCGCTCGGGCCGGACGTCGTGCGCGGTCGTGCGCCTCACGGCCGACCAGCTCTGGTGTCCGTGCTCGAGCACACGTGCCGGACGCAGCGGCGTCTCGATCTCCGCTCGTTCGAGTCGAACGGTGTCTCGCCCCGCGTTGCGTATCTCGATGTCGACACGCGACCCGTCGGTGGTAACCGCGACCTCGACCGCGCCGTCGCTGATCACCTCGATCCGGAGGTCAGTCATCGCGCCACCTCTGCGAGCACCGAGCGGAAGGCGGCTGCCGCGTCGTCGCCCATCGCGTCGGTCTCGAGCAGTCGCGGCCGTTGCGGATCGCTCCTGTCGACGCCGAAGATCCCGAACCGCGGCTCATACGACCCCCACTCGTAGTTGTCGGCCAACGTCCAGTGCCAATAACCCGTGATCGGTACCCCGGTCGTCTCCGCGTTCCGCAGAGCCGCCACGTGCTCCGCGAGGTAACGCGGTCGCGTCCAGCCGTCGGAGCGCTGGTGGCTCCTCTCCGCCGTGACCCGGTTGCACAACCCGTTCTCGACGATCTGCATCGGCAGCCCGGGCTCGGCTGCGGCTCTGCAGTAACGGGTGAGGCCGCTCGGATCGGGCGGGTCGTCCCAGAGCATCCGCCCGGGAAGCCAGTTCCGCCCGCCTGCGGTGCGGTGGCCCGGCAGGCGCAGGTGATTCGACGTGATCGGGTCGTAGTAGTCGACCTGGATCGCATCGAGCGGCCGCTCGACGCCCGCCTCGATCGCGGCCAGCGCGCGGGGGAAGACCTGCTCCAGAGGCAACGCCGACCTCGTGTAGTGACGCACGATGCGCTCACGCGCATGCAGCGCTGGGAACGTCCGGTACCACTCACGCCTGCGCTCCTCCAGGAACCCCCGAAGTTGCCGGCGGGTGACGCCACGCGACCGGTGGAGGAGGAGGTCGACGATCAGCCGGTCGAGCTCGTACGCGGTGAAGGCGTAGGTGTTGGTCGCAACCTTCGACGCCGGCTGGCGCTCCTTGATCGCGGCGTACGCGAGCGCGTGCGCGGCGACGAGGTGGTCGAGCGAACGGATGGCGTGGCCCGTGGCGAGCCGCCGGCCCGGCGGGAACATGCCGGTGACGTAGCTGTGGAGGGCGAGGACGTTCGGTTCGTTGATCGTCACCCAGTCGCCGCACAGGTCGCCGACGGCGTCGATCGCCCGAGCCACCCACCCGGCAAAGCGCTCAGGGGCCCGGAGATCGAGCCAGAAGTCGTCGCCGAGCCACGCCGGGTGGGTGAAGTGGTGGAGGCTGACGAGCGGCGTCAGACCGCGGTCGTGGCACATGGCGAGGATCGAGCGGTAGCGCTCGATCGCGGCGTCGTCGACGCGCCCTTCAGCCGGCTCGCACCTCGCCCATTCCATCGAGAGCCGGAACGACGTGCAGCCGAGGGCCGCAGCGCGATCGAGCAGGGCCTCCGGTTCGTCCCAGAAGCGGATCGCGACGCCCGATCGCTCGACCCGTCCTGTCCGTTCCCACGTCGCCCAGTTGTTCGCCGGCTGGCCGGGGCCGTTGTAACCGCCCTCGATCTGGAACCCTGCCGTCGCGACGCCGACCTGCACGATCTACGTCAGCCGAGGGGCAGGGCGGCCGCGAGCCGCTCGAGGCCGTCGACGTCCCAGGGCGCACGCATCGCGATGTTGATCTGCTGCGCGCCGGCCTCCTCGTACGCGCCGACCTTGTCGAGGATCTCCTGGTCGCTGCCCATCAGCACCCCTGGGCGGACGAAGTTGGCGATGTTGCCGAACTGGGCCCGGAGGTCGTCCTCGGACGACGCCATGCCGACGTTGATCGACAGGCGGATCTCCGAGGGATCGCGCCCCACGTCGTCGCAGTGCTGGTGCAGCACGCCGACCTTGTGCCGGTACGCGTCCGGAGCGATGAACGGCACGTTCCAGCCGTCGGCGTACCTGGCGGCGACGCGCAGCGTCTTCTTCTCGCCGCCACCACCGATCCAGATCGGCAGCTCGGCCTGCACCGGGCGGGGCTCGCACTGGGCGTCGCGCAGCTGGAAGTACTCGCCCTCGAACGTCGTGCGGTCGTTCCGGAGGAGACCGCGGACGCACGCAGCGCCTTCCTCGAGCTGGCGAAGGCGGACCCCGACGGGTGGGAACGGGATGCCGTACGCGTCGTACTCGACCTGGCTCCAGCCACCGCCGACGCCGATGTCGGCCCGGCCGCCGGAGAGGTGGTCGATCGTGGCGATGGCGTTCGCCAGCACCGCCGGATGGCGGTAGCCGACGGAGTAGACGAGGCACCCGCAGCGGACTCGTGTCGTGTTGCACGCGAGGGCCGCATGCATCGAGACCGCCTCCAGGCACTCCGGCTCTCCCGTGCCGTCGGCGGCGTAGAAGTGGTCCCAGACGCTGATCCACCCGAAGCCGAGGTCTTCGATCCGGCGCCACAGGTTCACGAGCTCCTCGACCGTCGTGTTCTGCAGGCCGGTGTGGACGCCGAAGATCGTCATGGCGCCGACACTACGACGCAGGCGCCGGCGATCCCGTTCGTGTTGTGGCCGGAGCCCACGCCTCGGTCGTCACCGCACGGCCGCGGAGGGTCACCGCTGACACGCAGCTCCAGTGCGCCTGCTCCTCGGGGTCGGCCCGCCGCACCGACGCCCCGCTCGCGAGCACGCACGTCGGGTGGTCCTTGGCCGCCTCGGTGAGTCGTGCCGCCTCGTTGACCGCGTCGCCGATGACCGTGTACTCGAAGCGCTCCACCGCGCCGACGTGGCCCGCGACGACGGTGCCGGTCGAGACGCCGATGCCGGCCGCCAGCGCGGGACGTCGGTCGCGCAGCGCGGCGAGCCGTTCGTGGAGGAGGCGGGCTGCCCGCAGCGCCCGTGTCGGATGGTCGGGCTGGTCGCCGGGGGCCCCGAACACGCAGAGGGCGCCGTCGCCCTCGAACTTGTTCACCCAGCCGCCCTCGTCGGTGACGACGCCGACGACGGCTCCGAAGAACTCGTTCAACGTGGCGACGACCTCTGCGGGGTCGCGCTCGTGGGCGAACTCCGTCGACGCGATGATGTCGACGAAAAGCGCGGACACGTCGCGGTTCTCGCCGCCCAGACCGGCGCCCCGCGCGAGCGCATCGGCCGCGACCTCGGCACCGACGTACCGGCCGAACAGGTCCTCGAGGCGGCGTCGTTCCCGTAGTCCCTCGACCATCTGGTTCACGCCCGCCTGGAGCTGGCCGATCTGGCCGCCGTCGTCGACCGGAACCTCGACGTCGACGTCGCCGTTCTGCACCCGCCGCAGCGCTTCGCGCACTGCAGCGATGGGCGCGGACACCGATCGGGCGGCGAGCGCGAGCATCAGCGCGCCGACGCCGAGCCCGAGGGTGGCGAGGAAGAGGGTCGCTCCTGGGCGCGGTCGCGGGACGAAGTCGCCGAGGCCGAGGTACCCCACGGTGAGAGCGAGGAGCGGGACGCCCGACCCGAGAGCCCACGACAGCAGGATCCGGGGTGCGATGCCCGCGCTGCGGGGCGATCGCGGGGCCTGGCCTGCGAGAGCGTGCGCGACGACCGGCCGCAGCCAGCTCTCCACGACGAGGAACGTGAAGACCGCTGAGGTCAGCCCGCCGAGGATCGTCGACATCCCGTCCCGAACGATCTGACGCATCGTGCCGCCCTCGATCGCCGCGAGCGTTCCGAAGACCAGGAGCGCCACGATCCAGAACGCGAAGCCCAGCGTCCCGAGGCGGCGGGGGAGCGTGAGCGTCGCGAGCCGCTCCTCCTCCGTCGGCGCGCGGCCCTCCGCCAGCCATCGGCGCACGGGCGTCACCATGGCGAGCGCGATCACACCCGCCGCCGGGAACGCGACGGCCATGTAGACGACGAAGGTCGTCACCACGCGATCCATGTCCTGCCCGGCGGCCTCGCCCGGAGCGAGCACCAGGAAGTTCTGGAAGACGAACACCAGCACCGCGCCGACGAAGTTCGGAACGGCGAGCAGCGGCACGATGCCGAGCAGCCGACGCTCGTCGACACGCTCGTCGACCGATGCCGCAGGCGCCATCTCCGGACGGTAACGCAGGCGCCTACGATCCCGGCATGCCGAGGGCCGAAGCCAACGGGATCGAGCTGGAGTACGAGGCGTTCGGAGACGACGGCGCGCCCGCCGTGTTCCTGATCTCGGGGTGGGGCTCGCAGCTCATCAGCTGGCACGACTCGTTCTGTGACGAGCTCGTGCGTCGAGGCTTCCGCGCCATCCGGTTCGACAACCGCGACGTCGGGCTGTCGTCGAAGATCGACGCCCGGCCCGAGCGGCCGTCTGAGCGGGATGACGGCTCGACCTACGCCCTCGAAGACATGGCCGACGACACCGTCGGTCTGATGGACGCTCTCGGCGTCGACAAGGCCCACGTCATGGGTGCGTCGATGGGCGGGATGATCGCCCAGGTCATCGCCATTCGACACCCGAACCGCGTCCTCAGCCTCACGTCGATCATGTCGACGACCGGTGCTCGCGACGTCGGCGGCGCCAGCGACGAAGCGAAGGCTCGGCTCGCGCTTCCCGCGCCCGCGACCCGCGAGGAGCGGGTGCAGTCGTCAATCGACTCGTGCCGCGTGAACTGGGGCGACAGCGAGGAGTTCCCGTTCGACGAGGAGCTCGCCCGCTGGCGGGCCGAGGTGAGCGAAGACCGCTGCCTCTACCCCGAGGGGCGCATCCGGCAGGCGCTCGCGATGCGAGCCACCGGCGACCGCACGACGGCGCTTCGCCAGCTCCGGGTGCCGACGCTCGTGATCCACGGCGACAACGACGGCCTCGTGCACGTGAGCGGCGGGGAAGCCACGGCGGCCGCCATTCCGGACGCCGAGCTGATGATCATCCGCGGGATGGGCCACGTCGTCGACCGACGTGCGACCGACCGCATCCTCGACGCCTTCGAGCGGCTCGTCGCTCGGGTGGCCGTCGCCTGACCACGACCTACAGGAGGTAGTTCCAATGCCCGGACCGCTCGACGGCGTTCGGATCATCGAAGTCGCCGGCATCGGCCCTGGCCCCTTCGCCGCGATGCTGCTGGCCGACATGGGCGCCGACGTGCTGCGTGTCGACCGCGCGCAGGCCGTGCGAGGGGGAGATCCCGAGCGTCCGCCGACCGACGTCTTGAACCGCGGCCGCCGATCGATCGGCGTCGACCTGAAGAACCCCGACGGCGTCGAGACGGTGCTGAAGCTGGTCGAGAAGGCCGACGCGCTGATCGAAGGGTTCCGCCCGGGGGTCGCCGAGCGGCTCGGGATCGGCCCGGACGACTGCCTCGCGCGCAACCCGAAGCTGGTCTACGGGCGGATGACCGGATGGGGCCAGGACGGGCCGATGGCCAGCGCGGCCGGGCACGACATCAACTACATCGCCCTCGCCGGCGCCCTCGAGCCCATCGGTCGGGCCGGGCAGCCGCCGACGCCGCCGCTCAACCTGGTCGGCGACTTCGGCGGCGGCGGCATGTTCCTGGCGTTCGGTGTCGCATGCGCGCTGCTCGAGGCGTCGCGGTCGGGCCAGGGTCAGGTCGTCGATGCCGCGATGGTCGACGGGGCCGCCGTGCTCATGTCGATGTTCCACGGCTTCCGAGCCATGGGCATGTGGACCGACGAACGCGGCTCGAACCTGCTCGACACCGGCGCCCACTTCTACGACGTGTACGAGACCGGCGACGGCAAGTACGTCTCGATCGGGTCGATCGAGCCGCAGTTCTACGCCGAGCTGCTGCAGAAGACCGGCCTCGCGGACGATCCCGAGTTCGCCGCGCAGCACAACCGGAACAACTGGCAGTCGCTCAAGGAGCGACTGGCCGAGGTCTTCAAGTCGAAGACCCGGGACGAGTGGAACGAGATCATGGAGGGCAGCGACGTCTGCTACGCCCCGGTGCTCTCGATCGCCGAGGCGCCGAACCACCCGCACAACGTCGCCCGCGGCACGTTCGTCGAGGTCGCCGGCATCACCCAGGCTGCGCCGGCACCCCGCTTCAGCCGCACGCCGGGTGCCATCGCTCGTCCGGCGGCCCATCCCGGGCAGCACACCGAAGAAGCGCTCGCCGACTGGGGCTTCGCGGCCGACGAGATCGCGAAGCTGCGCGACACCGGCGCCGTGAAGTAGTGGCGACGGTCCTCTTCTTCCACGCTCATCCCGACGACGAGGCCATCGCCACCGGCGGCACGATGGCCAAGCTCGCGGCGAGCGGGCATCGGGTGATCTGCGTGCACGCGACCCGCGGGGAGCTCGGCGAGGTGGAGGACGGGTTCCTCGCCGATGGCGAGCTGCTGGGCGACCGCCGCGCGGCCGAGGTCGCGGAAGCGTGCCGGATCCTCGGGGTCGCTCGGGCGGAGTTCCTCGGCTACCACGACAGCGACATGATGGGCCGGGAGGGCAACAACCGCGCCGACTGCTTCTGGCAGGCCGACGTCGACGAGGCGGCGGCGCGGCTGGCGGTGATCCTCGAGGAGGAGGACGTCGACGTCCTCGTCGTCTACGACGATCACGGCAACTACGGCCATCCGGACCACATCCAGGTCCACCGCGTCGGCGTCCGGGCCGCGGAGCTCGCCGGCACCCGCCGCGTGTACGAAGCGACGTTCGACCGTGACCGCTTCCGTGCGCTCACCACCGATGCCGCGTCGAACGCCGATGTCGGCGACGTTCCGGACACCGAGGGCGTCAACGACCAGACCTTCGGGTCTCCTGCTGAGGCGATCACCACGCGCGTCGACGTCACGGGGTTCCTCGAGCAGAAGCGGCGTGCGATGGCAGCCCACGCGAGTCAGATCAGCGAGACGTCGTTCTTCCTCGACATGCCGGACGACGCGTTCGTGAAGTGGTGGGGCACGGAGGACTTCATCCGGCGCGGCGCGCCGGACGGAACCGCTGAAGACTCGCTGGTGAACAGCCTCTGATGGGACACGTCGTGCTGGTGCGTCACGGGCGCGCGGCGGCGGCGTGGGACGCCGACGCCGATCCCGGGCTCGACGAGGCAGGGCAGCGCCAAGCGGAGCAGATGGCGAGCTCCCTCGTGCTCTTCGGCCCGCTCCCGCTGTACTCGAGCCCGCTGCGCCGGTGCGTGGAGACCGCACAGGCGCTCGGGGCGCGGTGGGGCGTCGAGCCGGTCATCGACCCCCACGTCGGAGAGGTCGAGTCGCCGACGAACGACCTCGCCGAGCGCGGCACGTGGCTGCGCGCCTTCATGCAGCAGACGTGGGACGACCAGCCCCAGCCGCTGCTCGACTGGCGCGACCGAGTGGTGGAGGCCATCCGCCGGATCGGCGACGAGGGCGACGCAGTGATCGTCTCCCACTTCGTGGCGATCAACGCCGTCGTCAGCCACGCGACGGGCGATCCGCGTGTGATCTCGTTCGCTCCGGACAACTGCTCACGCACGGAGGTGAAGGTCGACGGCGGGCGGATCGAGGTCGTCGAGCTCGGGGGCCAGGCCCGCACGCTGGTGCAGTGAGGTGAGGTGAGGTGAGGGTCGCCCTGACCCCGCTCGACTTCCTCGAGCGGGCGCGACGCATCTACCGCGAGCTCGAGGCGGTGGTCGATGGCGACCGCCGCTTCACCTACGCCGAGCTCGCGGGTCGCGCGCATGCGCTCGCCGCTTCGCTCGAAGCCCGGGGCTGCCGTCCCAGCGACCGCGTCGCCTACCTCTGCCCGAACACGGTCGAGCTGCTCGAGGCGTACTACGGCGTCCTCCTGGCCGGCTGCATCCTCGTGCCGCTGAACATCCGGCTCGCCGCCGCCGAGCTGCAGGCGATCGTCGACGACTGCGAGCCGCGGATCCTCGTGGTCCACCCGACGCTGGCCGATGTGGCCGACCAGCTCGACGGCCCCGAGCGCGTCGACATCGGCGGTGTCTACGAGACGATGCTCACGGAGCACGACGGCGCGTTCGTCGATCGCATCGTCGAGGCCGACGACGAGGACGACGTCTGCGAGCTCTTCTACACGAGCGGCACCACGGGGCTCCCCAAGGGGGCCATGCTCACCCACCGCAACCTGGCGACGCACGCGATCGACAGCGCGTTGACGATGGCGTGCACCCACCGCGACGTCGTTCTGCACACGATCCCGCTGTTCCACGTCAACGGGTGGGGGACGCCGCACTGGGTCACCCTGCTCGGCGGACGCCACGTCATGCTCGAGAAGTTCGTGCCGAGCGACGTGTTCGCCCTCATCGAGCGGGAGCGAGTCACCCGCCTGCACCTCGTTCCGACGATGGCGTCGATGCTGATCGTGTCGGACGAACGAGCGTCGTACGACACCTCGTCGCTCGTGCAGGTGACCGTCGGCGGGGCGCCGCCGGGGCCGGTCCTGCTCGCAGAGCTCGAACGTCTGTTCGGCTGCGAGGTGATCTGCGGCTACGGGATGACGGAGGCTGCACCGCAGCTCACGAAGGCGTTGCCGAAGCGTTCGCACGACCTCCTACCGGAGCAGGAGGTGCGAGCGCGGCGTGCGACGACCGGACTGCCGAACATCGGCGTCGACCTCCGGGTGCTCGACGACGACGACGCCGAGGTGCCGTGGGACGGCGCGACTCCGGGCGAGATCTGCGTGCGGTCGAACCACGTGATGGCCGGCTACTGGAACAAGCCGCAGGCGACCGACGAGGTGCTGCGCGGCGGGTGGCTCCGCACCGGTGATGTCGCGACGGTCGACGCCGAGGGCTACGTGACGATCGTCGACCGCAAGAAGGACCTGATCATCAGCGGCGGAGAGAACATCTCCTCGGTCGAGGTCGAGAAGGCGCTCTGCGAGCACCCGGCGGTGCTCGAAGCCGCGGTCGTCGGGATGCCGGACGAGCGGTGGGGTGAGGTGCCCCGCGCCTTCGTCGTCCTCCGTCCCGGCGCAGCGATCGACGGCGGTGGCGAGACGCTGAGGACGTGGGCGAGCGGGCGCCTCGCGAAGTTCAAGGTGCCGAAGCGGATCGACGTCGTCGACGACCTCCCCAAGGGTGGCTCGGGCAAGATCTTGAAGAACGAGCTGCGGCAGTGTCCGTAGAGGGAGATCGAGTGACAGCATCCTGGTCGCACACCGGGTACGCCCAGCGGATCCACTTCGGCGCAGGGGTCGTCGACTCGCTGCCGAGCGTGCTGCGCGAGATCGGCGCGCGTCAGGTGTTGCTCGTCACCACGAAGGGACGGCTCGAGTCGGACGCCGGGCAGCGGGTCGTGCGGCTGATCGGGCGCTCGCTCGCGGCGACCTACGACGGCACCCGCTCGCACGTGCCGACGTCGACGGTGCAGGCCGCCCTCGGCATCGCCCGAGACCGTCCGATCGACGCCCTCGTGTCGTTCGGCGGCGGGTCGTGCGCTGACCTCGGCAAGGCGGTGTGCTTCTTCGTCGAGCAGGAGGCCGGCACCCCGGGCGCGTCGTACGTCGACCGGCCGACCCTCCCGCACGTGTCGATCCCCACCACCTATTCGGGCGCGGAGCTCACGCCGTTCTTCGGGATGACCGACGAGAACACGCGCCGGAAGTCGGGCGCAGGTGGCCCGACGGTGGCGCCGCTCGCGGCCGTGTACGACCCGACCCTCACGATCGACACGCCCGCAGACGTGTCGGCCCAGACCGGGATGAACGCGCTCGCCCATGGCGTCGAGTGCGCCTACTCGCCCAACCGGACCCCGGAGGCCGAGGCCGTCGCGCTCGGTTGCATCCAACGCATCGTCGCGGCGCTGCCAGCGGTCGTCGACGATCCTCACGACCTCGACGCGCGCACGGCGATGTTCGAGGGGGCGGTGCTCGGCGGGCGCTGCCTGCAGAACGCGTCGATGGGTGCCCATCACGGACTGGCCCAGTTGCTGGGCGGGCGCACGGGCATCCCGCACGGGCTCGCCAACGCGCTGCTCCTCGCGCACGTGGTCCGCTTCAACGCTGAGGCGATCGGTGGCCAGGCTGACCGGATCGGCGCCGCCGCGGGCGACCCTTCCGATCCGGCGGGTGCCATCGACGCGCTGCGCGCGCGGCTCGGGCTCCCCGCGACATTGTCGGAGTGCGGCGTGACCGACGACGACATCGAGGCGGTGGCGCGCATGGCGGAAGGCAACGCGAACGTGCGTGCGAACCCGCGCCCGGTTCGCGAGGACGACGCTCGGGAGATCCTCGAAGCCGCGTTCTGACTAGGAGGCGAAGACGCGGAACGAGTGGCGGACGATCGCCGCCTTCGCGGCGGGCGCGACCGAGCGGAACAGGTCGGCCACACGCTCGTCGACGGGCACCGTCGTGAACATGATCACCGCGAACATGTCACCGGTCGGCAGCATCCCGCCGAAGCCCAACGCCGACCGGATGCCGTAGCGCTCGACGAAGTCCTGGGCCGGGATCCACTGGCTCCCGACCGCGTCGGGGACGTGGAACACGTTGAAGCTCTGGTGATGAAGCTGGAGCGCGAGGTCGGACTGGGGCGGGCGCACCACGTGCGCGACGTCGAGCCCGAGCTCGCTGATGAGGCGGGCGACCATGGGCAGCGCCGCGACGGCCGACTCGCTCGTGAGCGGGATCGCCTGGTGGCCCGCCGACGAACGACGGTCGCGCCAGGCAGGCTCCGTCCCCGTGGTGGCGACGAGGGTGAGGCACCTCGTGTCGGGACGGACGTCGCCACCTCCGGCCGCGGCTGCGAACTGCTGGAGATCCGCGGGCAGCTTCTCGAACTGGTGGGTCTTGTACAGCCGGACGAGGGCGCAGGCAGGGCCGCCGGTCGAGTCGGTGAGGCAGCGATGCAGGACCTCGACGACGGCGGCTCCTGCCTCCTCCATCGTCCGTGCGTCGCCCCCTGCCTCGCGCACGTCGGCGCTGAGCGCGACCAGGTCGTCGACCGAGAAGGTGTCGAGGCGAGACATCCAGGCCGATTCTGCCCCATCGCCGCCGTCTTCCTACGCTTCGGGCCGCCATGGAACTGCCCACGATCCTCGATGCGAACCGCGCGTACCAGAGCCGAGGGTTCGCGGTCGCCGACCGCACCCCGCGCCCGGCGCGACAGCTCGTCATCCTCACGTGCATGGACGCGCGCCTCGACCTGTTCCGAGCACTCGGTCTCGAGGTGGGCCACGCGCACATCCTGCGCAACGCGGGTGGGCGCGCGTCCGACGACGCCATCCGTTCGCTGGTCGTCTCGTCGAACCTCCTCGGGACCCGCGAGTTCGGGGTGATCCACCACACCAACTGCGGCCTGGGCGACACGACGGACGCCGACGTCGCCGGGCGGATAGCTGATGCGCTCGGTCACGACGCGCCCGACATCCCCTACCTCGCCTTCGGCGACATCGACGACAGCGTTCGAGCCGACGTCGACACCATCGCCTCCTGCGATGCGCTTCCGCCGGGATCGACGGTGTGGGGCGGGGTGTACGACGTCGACGACGGCAGCCTGCGCATCGTCGTCGAGCCACGTGAGGTCGGCGGCACGGCGGCGTAGCCTTCTGGCATGTCGTTTCTCGCCATCAACGCGATCACCGTCCCCGAGGGAGGCGGCGACGAGCTCGCGCGGCGCTTCGCCGCCCGTGCCGGAGCCGTCGACCAGCAGGAGGGCTTCGAGGGATTCGAGCTGCTGCGCCCCGTCGACGACCGCAGCACCTGGCTCGTCATGACCCGGTGGCGCGACCAGGAGGCGTTCAACGCCTGGGTGAGCTCACCCGCCTTCGGCCACGGCCACGCTCGCCCGGAGGGGTCGAGTCAGCCGGTCGCCACGCACAGCGAGCTCTGGCAGTACACCGTCGAGCAGGTCGGCGAGAGAGCATGACCGATCCGCCCCGCTGGCGCGGCGTGAACCACCTCGCGCTGGTCACCAGCGACATGGACGCGACGGTGCGCTTCTACCACGGCGTCCTCGGCATGAGGCTGGTGGCCAGCGTCATGGCGGGGCCGATGCGCCACTACTTCTTCGAGATCGGGCCGGAGAACACGCTGGCCTTCTTCGAGGTGAAGGACGCGGAGACGTTCATGGCGCCGGCGGGCATCCCCGACCGCCTTCGCAAGGCCCAGTTCGACCACCTGTCGTTCAACCTGCCGGACGAGCAGGCGCTCGTCGACCTCCAAGCGCGGCTGAAGGCCGCCGGCTGCGGCGTCACCGACGTCGTCGACCACGGGTTCGTGAGATCGATCTACTTCAACGACCCGAACGGCATCGCCCCGGAGGCATCGTGGTGGGCGATCGACGCCACCGGCCGGACCGCCGACTACGGCGATACCCGACTGTTCGCCGATCCCGACCCGGTCGCCGCGGTGCACGAGCTCGCCACGTCGGGGCAACTCGACTGGACGCCGCAGACGCAGCTGATGGAAGACTCGCTCGCCGACCCGGTCTGAGGGGCCGGGTAGCCTCGGCGCGCTTTGGAACTGCTCGACGTCAACCCTGTCCCGCTCGTCGCCGCGCTCCTCGACCTCCACACCGGGTGGGCGTGGGTGATGATCCTGTCGAACGGCCTCGCCGGGCTGTGGGCTCTCGGCGCCAACTGGCTGCCGGCGCTGCGCACGCGAGCGCTCTGGTGGTTCACCGTGCTCGCCGAGCTGACCGTCTTCGTGCAGGTCGGCTTCGGCGTCGGGCTCGTCGCGGGCCAGAAGATCGAAGCGCCGCAGTTCCACATGTTCTACGGCTTCGTCGCGATCATCGCGGTCGGGATCCTCTACAGCTACCGCTTCCAGATGCGGCATCGCCTCTACCTGCTCTACGGCCTCGGCGGGTTGTTCATCATGGGTCTCGGCATCCGAGCGCTCCTCGTCGGACGAGGCTGACTAGCCCGATTTGAGCAACAGCGAAATGGCCCCTGCCGTTTCGCTCTCCGTGGTCGATCATGGTGACCATGAGGACGGCGGCGGCCCGGGCGCAGACGTGACCGACGCGGTGGGGCACCGCGACGTCGCAGGGAACGTCGTCTCCTCGCTGATGAAGTACGTCCGTCGCGCTGCCGGTGACGAGGGCGCGGAGCGGACGATCGCTTTGGCCGGCCTACCGCTTCGGGCCAAGGACCTCGTCGACGAGGCGCGGTGGTACTCGCGCGAGGAGGTGGTACGGCTCGCGGACGCGGCGTCGCAGGTCACCGGCGACTGTGACGTCGGACGTCGGGCCGGTGAGGAGTTGATGCGTACGACCCAGGCGTCGGGCGTCGTCAGCTTCCTCGTGGCAGCAGGATCCCCGGCCGACGCGCTCGAGTCGGCGATCCGCTTCGGCACGAAGATGGCCGAGGGCCGGCCCCTCGCGTTCAGCAAGGTGAGCGACGACGAGGTCGTCGTGACCGGGCGGTACGTCGGCCTCGGGCCGCACCCGTTCTTCTGTGGCTTCGGGCCCGGCTTCTGGTCGCAGGTGCCCGCGCTGTTCGGCGCAGCGGGCACGGTCGTCGAGACGGAGTGCTGCCGGCGAGGTGATCCTGCGTGCGTCTACCGGATCCGGTGGATCGGCGCGGTCGAGACGCCGGAGGCGGAGATCCTCGAGGAGCAGCAGTCGGCGGAGGCGCTCATCGGCGCGTTCGAGCGACTGCAGCGGACGGCGACGGAGCTGGCTCAGGCCGACTCACTCGACGACGTGCTCGACCGGATCGTCGCCGCGGCCGATCGCGCGCTGGTGGCGCCGCGATTCGTCGCCGCGGTGCGGGTCGACGACGGACGCATCGTCGCCGCCGGTCGTGGTCTGCGCCCGCTCGAGGCGCTGGAGTGCGCGCAAGCGCTGTTCGCGGACCCGACCGACACCACGTTCGGGTCTGCGGTCATCGCGCCGCTGGTGGCGAAGCACGGTGAGTACGGGCTGCTTGCTGCTCTGCTGCCGGAAGATGCGCGCCCCGGGTGGATCGACGAGCGCCTCCTGTCGGCGTATGCCGGCCACGCCAGCGCGGTGCTCGACGCCGTCGTCGCGCGCCAGCTCGCGGAGCGCAACGACGCCATCAGCCGCGGGCTCCTCGAGCTGGCGCAACGACTCGCCGCGGTGACGACGCCGTCGGACGTGTGCAGCCGCGTCGTCGAGGCTGCGCCTGGGATGCTCGAGTGCAGCTACGCGAGCGTCTGGCGCTGGGACGCCCGGCGTCGGGTGCTCGACCTCGCGGCACACGTCGGCGGCGAGATCGAGCACACGAGGCTCACCGAAGCGGAGGTCAACGGTCTCGACGGCCTCGACGAGGGTCGAACGCAGGTGCTCATCGACCTCGACACCGTGCGAGCGCCGAAGCTCGCCGACGACATGCGCAGGGCCGGCATCGTCCAAGCTGCCGTCGCTCCCGTGTCGGCCCGCGGCACGTTCCTCGGGCTCATCGCCGCCGGGTTCGAGACCAGGCGAGGGGCCGACGAAGACTTCACGAAGCGCCTCCACGGGCTCGCTGACCTCGCCGCCACGGCGCTCGACAACGCGCTGCTGGTCGAGCGGATGCGTCACGAGTCGCTGCACGACTCGCTGACCGGCCTGCCCAACCGTCCGCTCATCGAAGACCGGGTCCACCAGGCGATCCGCCAGGCGCGGCGAAGCGACACGACGCTGTCGCTGATGTTCATCGACCTCGACCGGTTCAAGAACGTCAACGACACCCTCGGCCACCGCGCCGGCGACGACCTCATCAGGAAGGCGGCGAGCCGGCTCCTCGGTGCCGTGCGGGCCGAGGACACGCTCGCGCGCATGGGCGGCGACGAGTTCGTCCTGTTGCTCCCCCGGGCCGACGAGGAAGCGGCGTCTCGGGTGGCGGACAAGATCGTGCAGGCCTTCCGCGACCCGTTCGAGGTCGGCGGCCGCCAGCTGTACATCTCCTGCAGCATCGGGATCGCGCTGTGGCCCTACCACGGCAGCGACTACGAGCATCTGCTGCTCCACGCCGACGCGGCCATGTACGAAGCCAAGGCGCGGGGCCGCAACACCTACGCCGTGCACTCAGAGCCGACGACGAGGCGGCGGGAGCTCCTCGACCTGGAGAACCGTCTGCACACGGCCATCCAGCAGGACGAGCTGTGCGTGCTCTACCAGCCGCAGGTCGATCTGGCGACGGACCGCGTCGTGTCGGTGGAGGCGCTCGTGCGGTGGGACCACCCGGACCTGGGGAGGCTCACCCCCGACCGCTTCCTGCACCTCGCGGAGGAGTCGGGGGTCGTGGCCCGCATCGACCAGTGGGTTCGACAGCATGCGCTGGCCCAGGCGCGTCAGTGGGCCGACGCTGGGATCCCGTTGCGGCTCGCGCTCAACATGTCGACCGCCGACCTGCGCCGCCCGGAGCTACCGGACGAGCTGGCGTGCGCCATCGACGCAGCCGGCGTCGAGCGCAGGCTCGTGGAGATCGAGATCACCGATCGCGTCGCGCTCGGCGAGGAGGACCTGCGGCCGACCCTCGACGACCTCGCCTCCATCGGCGTGCGACTTGCGGTCGACGACTTCGGCGTCGGCAGCTCCGTGCTCGGACGGTTGCAGCACGGTCCGTTCGACACGCTGAAGATCGACCGCTCGTTGATCAGCCAGGTCGACAGCGACCCGCGGCAGGCCGCGATCCTGCAGGCCCTCGTTCGCATGTGCCAGGAGCTCGGCCTCGAGGTCGTGGCCGAGGGCGTCGAGACGGAGGCGCAGACCGACGTCGTGCGCCGGCTCGGGTGCGAGCTCGCGCAGGGCTACTGGTTCAGCAAGCCCGTCGCAGCCGCGGCCATCGACGAGATGATCGGGCTCGCTACCGCTACAGGTGCACGACCGGGCAGGTGAGCGTCCGGGTGATCCCGTCGATCAGCTGCACCCGGCTCACGACCATCTTGCCGAGCTCGTCGACCGAGCTCGCCTCCGCACGCACGATCACGTCGTAAGGGCCGGTCACGTCTTCGGCGGACACCACACCGTCGATGCGGGAGACCTCTTCGGCGACCTGGGCGGCCTTGCCGACCTCGGTCTGGATGAGCACGTATGCGCTGACGGCCACAGGTCACGCTCCTCGGGCGATCGACGGTCGATGGTGGGTCGGGACTGTAACGCCTCGAGCTGCACCGATTCGAAGCAGCGGCGAGCGCCGCCGGCTCGAGCACGGGCGTGATCGGGGTAGACCGCGTCCGTGGCCCTGCCCGTCCGTCCGCCGCTCGCACCGATGCTGGCGAAGCTGGTGCGTGAGCTGCCGTCCGGCGACGCATGGACGTTCGAGCCCAAGTGGGACGGGTTCCGGTGCCTCGCCTTCCGGGACGGCGACGACGTCGACCTACGGAGCCGCAACGAGCGCCCGTTCTCCCGCTACTTCCCCGAGATAGCGGAGGCGCTGCGCCGCTCCATCGCCTGCGACCGGTTCGTGGCGGACGGCGAGCTCATGGTGCTCCGCGACGGACGGTTCGACTTCGACGCCCTGATGACGCGGTTGCACCCGTCGAGGACGTGGGTCGAACGCCATGCCGCCGAGACGCCCGCCACGTTCGTCGCCTTCGACGTCATCGCCTTCGCCGACCGGGATCTCCGCGAGATCCCGTTCGTCGACCGCCGGCGATGCCTGGAGGAGCTCTTCTCCGATGCGGAGCCGCCGCTCCATGTCACGCCGATCTCGCGAGATCCGGCGGTGGCGACGCGGTGGCTCGACGAGTTCCGGGGCGGCGGCCTCGACGGCGTCGTGGCCAAAGCGGACGACCTCCGCTACGAGGCGGGCAAACGATCGATGCTCAAGGTGAAGACGCAACGCACCGCCGACTGCGTCGTCGCCGGATTCCGGTTCCTCGCCGCCAAGCCCGTCGTCAGCTCGCTGCTGCTGGGCGTCCACGGTGCGAACGGCCGTCTGCACCACGTCGGCGTCGCTTCGTCGTTCACGGCGGCCCGTCGCGCCGAGCTGGTCGAGGAGCTGCGACCGTACGCCGGGCCGCTCGACGGGCACCCGTGGGAGCGTGGCTTCGGCGAGGAGGGGGGCCGGCTCGGACGGCTGAAGGGAACCGCCGGGCGGTGGGTGCCGGAGATGGGCCTCGACTGGGTGCCCCTGCGCCCGGAGCTGGTGTGCGAGGTCGCGTACGACCAGATGGAGGGCACGCGCTTTCGGCACCCGTCGAAGTTCCTGCGGTGGCGACCCGACCGCGATCCGGCTTCGTGCACCTTCGACCAGTTCGACCTCGCGAGCGAACCGGTGCCGTGGCCGAGCGCGTGATCACCGTCGAGGGGCGCGACGTCCGCATGTCGTCGCTCGAACGGGTGCTCTGGCCCGGGCTCGGGCTCACGAAGGCGTGGCTCGCCGACTACTACGTCCGGATCGCGCCGGTGCTCTTGCCGCACCTCCGCCGGCACCCGATCACGCTCCACCGCTTCCCCGAGGGGGTCACCGGCCCCCACTTCTTCCAGACGCGGGTGCCGCCGCGGCCCGAGTGGGTGGAGGCGGTCACCTTCCGCATGCCGCGCACCGGGAAGGTCTTCGACGTCGCCGTCGTCGACGATCTCGCAGGGTTGCTGTGGGCGGTGAACCTCTCGACGATCGAGCTCCATCCGTACCTGGGGGTGGTCGGCGACCTCGACCATCCGGCGGCGGTCGTCTTCGACCTCGACGCGGGGCCACCGGCCGGGCTTCACGAGGCGTGCGCCGTGGCGCTTCTCGTCCGCGACCTGTGCAGGTCGGTGGGGCTGGCGAGCTACGCCAAGACCTCCGGCGGCGGTGGCATGCACGTCTACGTCCCCGTCACGAGCGCGACCTACGACGAGACGAAGGCCTTCGCGCGTGCGATCGCCGGCCTGCTCGCACGCGAGTTCCCGGACCGGGTCGTCGACAAGATGACCAAGTCGCTGCGGGCGGGAAAGGTCTTCATCGACTGGAGCCAGAACGACCCCGGCAAGTCGACAGTCGTGGCGTATTCGATACGGGCGACGACGCCGCCGCTCGTGTCGGCTCCCGTGACGTGGGGCGAGGTGGAGGAGGCGGTCGCCGTTCGCGATGCGCGCCCTCTGCTGCTCGGGCCGGACGACGTGCTGCGCCGCGTGGACGACGTGGGCGACCTGTGGGCGCCCGTGCTCGCCGAGCCCCAGCCCCTACGGGCGTTTGGCCGCTAGCGACTCCTCGTACGCCTTCCGCACCCGAGCGGGGGCCTTGTTCAACCACGAGTCGGTGATCAGCTCCCGAAGCTCGCGCACGCCGACCGCCTTCAGGTTCACGAGCACGGTCGGGTAGCCGTCGTAGTGGGGTGTCGTGAAGAACTTCTTCGGGTCGCTGGCCAGCAGAGCTTCCTTCTCCGCCAGGTCACCGACGAACACCACGAGGGCACCCTCGGCCTCCGTGCGGATGCGGAGGAAGCCCTTGTCCTTCACCCGAAATCCCGGTGTGCCGAACCACGGCTTCTCCGTAGTCTCCGGCAGTGCCAGAGCGATCTTCCGAACGTCGGCCTCTGTCGCCATCGGTGGGGGAGCGTACGCCGATGCGGATCCACGTCGTCGGGACGAGCGGGTCGGGGAAGACCACCCTGGCGCGGCGGGTGGCGGACCGGCTCGGGCTGCCCCACACCGAGCTGGACGCGATCCGCCACCAGGCAAACTGGACCGAGCTGCCCGACGACGAGTTCGTCGCCGCGGCTCGTGAGGTCGCGGCGGGGGAGTCATGGGTCGTCGACGGGAACTACTCGGTCGTCCGGCCCGTGCTCTGGGAGCGGGCGACGCACATCGTCTGGCCCGACCTTCCGAAGCCGGTCGTGATGCGCCAGGTGTTCTGGCGATCGCTCTCGCGCGCGCTCACCAAGAAGCCGATGTGGAACGGCAACAAGGAGCACTTCCGAGAGTGGGTGCGGGCCGACCACCCGATCCGGTGGGCGTGGTCGACCTACGAACGGCGCCAGCGCGAGTACGCAGACGCCGCGAATGCGGATCCTCGTTGGGTCCGCCTCCGCTCACATCGCGAGATCGACGACTGGATCGAGTCGCTCTGAGTTCGTGGGCTCATCGCGATCCACGGTGGTGGACCCGGGGCGGCTGTCAGCAGTGGATGATCTTGCGACGGTAGCGGTCGTGGTTGCGGAAGCCGTAGGCGCTATTTCATGACCTTGATCTTGGTGGTCCCTTCGGCGAATGCGTTGGTCTCACGGTCGTCGAAGTAAGCGAGGATTTCGTCGCGCCAGCCGTTGAGGTTCCGCCACGCGTTCGTCAGTTCGGTGAGGCCGGCGGCCTTGAGATTGTGTTCCCACACCTCCAGTCGTTGTTGGCCTTCGGCGCGACTGGGGCTTCGTAGATCGCTGAGAACGCCTCCTTCATCCACCAGGCGACGCCGACCTCGGGGAACCGTGCGAAGACCGACGTCGACGACCCGCCAGTGCGACACCCGCTCGTGCGCAGCGACCTCGGCGAAGGGCTGCTTGCGGGCCCGCTCGAAGAGGTGACGCTCGAACCGGCGCGTGATCCGCCGCCGTTCCGGAACCTCCGGGTGGCGCTCGCGGCTGGTGCGACCACAGTCGTCGCAGCGCAGCCGACCTTGGCGCCACATCAACACCGTCGGCCGACCGACAGCGACGTCGCGGATCCGGCGGTCGTGCCATCCATGACCTCTCACGGCCGTCGACCCGCAGTGCCGGCACGCCGACGGGAACGTCGACACGACCGTCACCTCGAGCACGTCGTCGACGAGCTCGCTCGCGGCGACATCAAAGTCGCGGAGTCCTAATGGGACGTCGATAACTTCGGCCATGGGGGCCTTCCTCCGGTTCGGTTCTCGACAAGCCAGAACCAGGAAGGCCCCCTCCTCGCGGAGGGGACTCCACCGTCAATCGCGTAGAACGAGTTCTTGTCTCACCCCCGTCGTATCGTCCCTTTTGTGCTGACGTTGCGGGAGCTGACGAGCGAAGCGGAGAGGGTGGCGGTCGGTTTCGACCCTCGTCTGCTCGACGCCGCGTCTGCTCGCGCCGCGGTCCAGCACGCGGCGAGGCTCGAGAAGATCGCGGCGTCGATGCGCACGCGTGCTGCCGCTCGGTTGGCCGAGACGGGCACGTTCCGTTCACGGGGAGAGAAGTCGCCGGCCCACGAGCTGGCGAAGCTCTCAGGCGTGCCGGTGGGTCAGGCCGCGGCGGAGCTTTCGGCGGCGGACCAGCTCGACTCGCTGCCCGAAGTTGCCGAGGCCGCGGCGCGGGGGGAGCTGTCGTCGCAGCAGACGACGCTGATAGCTGGTGCCCTGTCGGTGAACCCTGCGGCCGACGCGGGCGCGCTCGTCGACAAGGCGAAGCGGCTGTCGCACAGCGAGCTGCGCTCGGAGTGTGACCGGTTGAAGGCCGAAGCCGACCGCGGTGCGGAGGAACGGCGGAAGCGGATCCACGACGAACGGTTCCTGCGACGCTCCAGCCACACGGATGGGTCATCGTCGATCACGCTGCGGGACAACCCCGAGCGCATCGCCGCCGTGATGGCTGCCATCCAGCCGAAGCGCCAGGAGCTCTTCGACGCCGCCAGACGTGACGGCCGGCGCGAGCGCTCTGAGGCGCTCGACGCGGACGCGCTCGTAGCGACGGTGACCGAGAAGGGCAAGACATCGAGTCGAGGGGGCGGCGCCCAAGCCAAGGTGCTCGTGCGAGTCGACTTCGATGCGTTGTTGCGCGGCTATCCCATCAACGGTGAGGTCACGGAGATCGCCGGTGTCGGCCCCATCGCCGTGTCAGCGGTCCGAGACATCCTTGCCACCGGCAACGCGTTCCTCGCCGCGATCCTCACCAAGGGCAAGAAGGTCGTCGGCGTCGCCCATCTCGGACGTGCACCAACCGCGCTCCAGCAGTCGGCGTTGGAGTGGAAAGACCCGGTCTGCACCACCGAAGGCTGTCCGCAGGTGGGGCGGCTCGAGCGCGACCACCGCGTCGACTGGGCTCAGTCGAAGGTCACCCTGATCGACTGGCTCGACCGCGTCTGCGACCACTGCCACGACCTCAAGACCCTCCACGGCTGGGCCCTCGTCGAAGGAAGCGGCAAACGACCACTCGTCCCGCCAGATGATCCGAGGCATCCCCGCCACCAGACGACCGACCGCGCTGGGCCGGCTCCGCCCGAGGTTGCCTGACGCGCCGTCTCTACACGCGCTTCGGCGGGTTGGCTGGCGCGAAGCCGTCCAACCCGCCGAACGCCAGACCGTGGTGCCTGGCTAGGAGTTCGAGAGGCGCTTCTCGAGCGCCGCGAGCTCGTCCCACAGCTGCTGAGGGATGCGCTCGAGCTCCTCGTAGTGCTCCTTGATCGAGTGGGTCTCGGCCCGCCAGGCCTCGACGTCGACGTCGAGGAGCACCTTGACGTCCTCGTCGTGGAGCCCGAGCCCGTCCATCGGGATCGCACCAGGAGCGGGGAGGTACCCGATCGGCGTCTCGACGGCGTCGCCCTCGCCCTTGCAGCGGGCGAAGATCCACTCGAGCACGCGACTGTTCTCACCGAAGCCGGGCCAGATGAACTTGCCGTTCCCGTCCTTCAGGAACCAGTTCACGTAGAACATCTTGGGCAGCTTCTCGGCGTCGGACTTCTCGCCGATCGACAGCCAGTGCTTGAGGTAGTCGGCCATGTGGTAGCCGGCGAAGGGCAGCATCGCGAACGGGTCGCGGCGCAGGTTGCCGATCGCGCCCGCCTGAGCAGCGGTGGTCTCCGACGCCATGATCGACCCGAGGAACACGCCGTGGTCCCACGAGAAGGCCTCGGTGACGAGCGGGATCACCGACGAGCGCCGGCCGCCGAAGAGGATCGCCGAGATCGGCACGCCCTTCGGGTCCTGCCACTCCTCGGCGATCGCCGGGTCCTGCGACGCCGGAGCGGTGAAGCGGGCGTTCGGATGGGCGGCCGGGGTGCCGGAGTTCGGCGTCCAGTCGTTGCCCTTCCAGTCGATCAGATGCGCGGGCTTCTCATCGGTCATGCCCTCCCACCAGACGTCGCCGTCGTCGGTGAGCGCGCAATTGGTGAAGATGCAGTTCCCGTCGAGGGTCAGCATCGCGTTCGGGTTCGTCTTCATCGACGTGCCCGGAGCGACGCCGAAGAAGCCGGCCTCGGGGTTGATCGCCCAGAGGCGCCCGTCGTCGCCGAACTTCATCCAGCAGATGTCGTCGCCGACCGTCTCGACCTTCCACCCCGGCAGCGTCGGGACGAGCATGGCGAGGTTCGTCTTGCCGCATGCCGACGGGAACGCGCCGGTCATGTAGCGGGTCTCACCCTCGGGCGAGGTCAGCTTGAGGATGAGCATGTGCTCGGCGAGCCAACCTGCATCGCGGGCCATCACCGACGCGATGCGAAGGGCGAAGCACTTCTTGCCGAGGAGGGCGTTGCCGCCGTAGCCGGAGCCGTACGACCAGATCTCGCGGGTCTCGGGGAAGTGGACGATGTACTTGTTCTCCGCGTCGCACGGCCACGGCACGTCCTGCTTGCCGTCGCCCAGCGGGTACCCGACCGAGTGGAGGCAGGGGACGAACTCCCCGTCGTCGCCCAGCACGTCGAGGGCGCCCTGGCCCATGCGGGTCATGATCCGCATGTTCACGGCGACGTACGGCGAGTCGGTGCACTGCACGCCGATGTGGCTCTTGTCGGAGCCGAGCGGCCCCATCGAGAAGGGCACGACGTACATCGTGCGGCCCTTCATCGACCCCCGGAAGAGCTCGCTGAGCTCGGCCTTCATCTCGGCCGGCGGCCGCCAGTTGTTGGTCGGCCCGGCGTCCTCCTCCTTCTCGGAGCAGATGAAGGTGCGGTCTTCCACGCGAGCGACGTCACCAGGATCCGAGAGAGCCAGATAGCTGTTCGGCCGCTTCGCGTCCGACAGCTTCCGGAACGTGCCGTTGTCGACGAGCAGCTGCGCGAGGCGGTCGTACTCCTCGGCCGACCCGTCGCACCACTCGATGCGATCGGGCTGGGTCAGCGCGGCGATCTCCTCGACCCACGAGAGGAGCTTCTGGTTCTTGGTCGGGGCGTCGGCCATGTACGCGCGCGTCTCCTTTGACGGTCGGTAGGCAGCGAGGTGTCGCCGTAAGGGCTACTGCCCACTAAGTACCCGTAAGTCCAGCAAAGGAAGCGGTCGTTCGCCCAATCCGACGGTGACCAACGGCGGGCCGATGGCTCGTTCCTGGTTCCGCAGAAGCCCGGACGGGAGGGAAGCGCTCGCGACGACCGGCGACTCGAGCGGAACGAGCGAAGCGAGGGAGCGAGGGCTAATACTCCGAGCGGTTGTCGTCGATCGGCGTCGCTTCGGGAGGCGTCTCGGGGGACGCCATGTCGGCCTCGCTGCCGAGCCGCAGCCGGGTCGCCTTGCCCGCGGTGTCGAGGTCGAACACGACCCGCTGGCCCTGGCGCAGCATGCGGAACACCGATCCGACGAGCGCGTCGGAGGCGAGGAGGATCTCTTCACGGTCGGTGTCTCGCACGACCGTGCCCTCACGGCTTCCGGGGTCGTAGGACTTGATGACGCCCTGCATGGCGGCGAACGTACCCGGGTGAGCGAGTTCGACGCCATCCGCCGCTTCGCCGAGCGCTACCCCAGAGTCGGCGACGACGCCGCGGTCCTCGACGATGGGCTCCTTGCCGCGACCGATGCGATCGTCGAAGGGATCGACTTCCTCCGCGACGCCCCGAGGCCGGAGATCGGGTGGCGTGCGGTCACGGTGAACGTCAGTGACATCGCCGCGATGGGTGGGCGGACGAGGTCGCTGCTCGTCGCCGTGATCGGTCCCCCCGAGACCGACCTTGGCGGCTTGTACGCGGGCATCGACGAGGCATGCGCCGCGTACGGGTGCGAGGTCGTCGGCGGCGACCTGTCGAACGGACGCGAGCTGGTCGTGTCCGTCACCGCGCTCGGCCGGTGCGATGCCGGCGTCGACCCGGTGCTGCGTTCCGGTGCCAGCCCCGGCGACTGGTTGTGGGTGAGCGGCCCGCTCGGCGGCGCGGCGGCATCGGGATACACGGCGCGGCCGCATGCCCGCGCCGATCTCGGCCCGCTGCTCGCAGCTCTCGGCGCCACGTCGATGATCGACGTCTCCGACGGGCTGGCCCAGGACCTCGGTCACATCTGCGACGCCTCCGGCGTGGGCGTGGTGCTCGAGGCCGTGCCGGTCGCGGCGGGTGCGACCGAGGAGCAGGCACTCAACGGCGGTGACGACTATGAACTCCTGTTCACGCTTCCCGACGGTGTCGACGCCCCCGGCTGCCTCCGCATCGGCACCGTCGTCGAAGACATCGGCGCGCGCCCGGAGGCGGCCGGCGGCTGGCAGCATCGGTTCTCGTGAGCTCCACCCAGCCGAAACCGCCCGTCGCGTTGACCATCGCCGGTTCCGACAGCGGGGGAGGGGCCGGCATCGTCGCTGATCTCAAGACCTTCGAGGCCCACGGTGTGTGGGGCACGACGGCCATCGTCGCGGTCACGGCCCAGAACACCCTCGGCGTGCAGGCGTTCGAGACGCTGCCGCCGGATCTCGTCGCGAGGCAGGTCGAGTCGGTGGCGTCCGACATCGGTGTCGACGCGGCCAAGACCGGGATGCTGGCATCCGCGGCGCTCGTCACGACCGTCGCGGAGGCCGTCGAAGCGGCCGGCATCCGTCGCCTCGTCGTCGACCCCGTCTTCGTCTCGAAGCACGGCGACACCCTCCTGGCAGACGATGCGGTCGACGCTCTCCGCACCCGGCTGCTGCCGCTGGCCAGCGTCGTCACCCCCAACCTCCCCGAGGCCGAACGCCTCGTCGACGGTCGCATCACGACCCGCGACGCGATGGCGGACGCGGCAAGGGACCTCGTCGGCCTCGGCGTCGACGTCGCGATGGTGAAGGGCGGCCACCTCGAGGGCGAGCAATCGCCCGACTGCGTGTGGGTCGCAGGTGCCGACGAGCCGGTGTGGCTCGAGGGGTCGCGCATCCCCGGGCGCCACACCCATGGCACAGGGTGCGTGCTGTCGGCCGCGATCGCCGCGGAGCTGGCGAAGGGGATGGAACCTGCTGACGCCTGCGTCGCCGGCAAGCGGTTCGTCGAACGAGCCATCGCGGCAGGCGTCGAGCTCGGCGCGGGGGTCGGACCCGTCAACCCCGGCTGGGAGCGACAAGCTGCGCGCTGACGGGCCCGTCAGGCCGGCGCTTCCCCACGACCCCGCGCTGCCGGGGCTGCCATGGGCCGCGAGCCTCGGGAGAGTGGTGGTCCACCGGCCGGGGCGACGCGCCGTGGTCGCGACGTCGTGCGGCATGTTCGTGAAGGTGGTCCGGCCGCGGAAGGTGGCGGACCTGGTCGATCGCTACGAGCGGGTGGCGCACCTCGCGACGGTCCCTCGCATCGACCTCGTCGACGTCGATCTCGGGGTGGTGGTCTTCCACCGGGTACCGGGGAAGACGCTCCGGCGCTCGCTTCTGGCGGGTGACCCCGTTCCGACGGCGTCGCATCTGGACGACGCGCTCGCGCCGCTGTGGGTCGCAGGGCTGGTGCACGGCGACCTCAACGACGCGAACGTCCTGGTCGAAGACGGTGCGGTGACGGGCGTCGTCGACCTCGACCGATCAGGCGCCGGTGTTCCGGATGACGATCGGGCGACGCTGCTGGCCCACCTGGACGCGCTGGCGATCTACCGCCCGGCCGACGCCGCGATCGTCGGGCGGTACCGCCTTCGACTCAGTGATGCGTGGGGCGAACCGCCGCAGGTGCGCGACGTCCGGCGCGATCTCGCGCAGCGCGCCTCCGACGTGGGCCGCCACGACGAGTCGCTCCTCCTCCGGGCGCGAAACGAGGCGACCCCGGAGGGCCGCCTCGGCGATCCGTCGGGCGAGTCGCTCAGCCGACGCGCTTGGTGATCTTCCCGGCGCGGATGCAGCTCGTGCAGACGTTGACCCGCTTCGGGGCGCCGTTGACGAGCGCGCGCACGCGCTGGATGTTGGGGTTCCAACGCCGCTTGGTGCGGCGGTGGCTGTGGCTGATGCTGTAACCGAAGGAGGGGTGCTTCCCGCACACCTCGCAGACGGATGCCATGACGCGCACCTCTACGAACTCAAATGGGGAACCGGACGAGGTTAGCATCGGCCCCTCATGACTGAGACATTGGAGGGGCTGTCCGCGGCCCACCTGCGGCAGGTGGTGAGCGGATATCGCGACGCTCTTCGTGCTCATCAGGATGCCCTGAACCGCCTCAACGTCTACCCGGTCCCCGACGGCGACACCGGAACGAACATGGCGCTCACGCTCGAGTCGGTCGTTGCCGAGATCGGCGACGCGCACGCCATGCCCGAGGTGTGCAAGGCGATCAGTCACGGGTCGCTGATGGGCGCACGCGGCAACTCCGGCGTCATCCTCAGCCAGATCCTCCGGGGCATCGCGAGCGCCTTCGAGCACGTCGAGTCCGCCGGGTGCACCGAGCTCGCCGACGCCTTCCGGGGCGCGGCAGACGCCGCCTACAAGGCGGTGATGCGGCCGGTGGAAGGCACCATCCTCACCGTCGCTCGGGCTGCCGGCGAAGCGGCCTTCGGGTACGAGGGCACGTCGATCGTCGACCTCCTCGACGCGGCGAAGAAGGCCGGAGCGGAGGCGCTCGCGCAGACGCCCGAGATGCTGCCGGTGCTCAAGCAGGCCGGCGTCGTCGACGCCGGCGGCGCCGGGTTCGTCCTCCTCCTCGACGTCTTCCTCCACGTGGCCGCCGGCCGCCCGATCCCGGCGCCACCGACACCGAGCGGCATCGAGGGCGCGGGCGGTGCCGTTCCGGCGGCGATCACCTCCGAGGTCGACGCGGCGCACGGCGAGGGTGGCGTCGCCGACCTGCGCTACGAGGTGATGTTCTTCCTCGAAGCGCCCGACGAGACGATCCCGCGATTCAAGGACGTGTGGATGTCGGTGGGCGATTCGATCGTCGTCGTCGGCGGCGACGGCCTCTACAACTGCCACATCCACACCGACGACATCGGCGCCGCGATCGAAGCGGCGCTCGATTGCGGGCGCCCGAAGAAGATCCGCGTCACCGACCTCATGGAGCAGGTCGAGGAAGAGCGGTGGGTGCGCGAGGGCGCGGCGTCGACGACCGATGCCGACGACGGCGACGACGACGCCGAACACGATCCCGTGCCCTGCGCGGTGGTGGCGGTCGCGACAGGCGCCGGCATCCGCCGGATCTTCCGCTCGCTGGGCGTCCAGCAGATCGTCGCCGGCGGGCAGTCGATGAACCCCTCGACCGCGCAGATCCTGGAGGCCGTGGAGGCCGCACCGGCCGACCACGTCGTCGTCCTCCCGAACAACAAGAACATCATCGCCGTCGCCGAGCAGGTCGACGCCCACACGTCGAAGACGGTGCGCGTCGTCAAGACCACGAGTGTGGCCGAGGGTTTCGGGGCGCTGCTCGAGTACGACCCGCAGGACGACGCCGACGAGAACCTCGCGTCGATGACCCAGGCCGCGTCGCGCATCGTCAGCGGCGAGCTGACGCGAGCGGTCCGGGCGTCGACGAGCGACGCAGGGCCGATCGAGGAGGGCGACTTCCTCGGCATCTCCCGCGATGGCATCAAGGTCGTCGACAAGGCGCTCGACGGCGCTGCGGTCGGCCTCCTGTCGGTGATGGTCACCGACGACCACGAGATCGTCACGATCATCGAAGGCGAGGGGGCGTCCCCCGCGATCACCCGCCGCATCACCGAGTGGCTGGCCGAGAACCACCCGGACATCGCGGCCGAGGTCCACCACGGCGGCCAGCCGCTCTATCCGTACCTCTTCAGCGTCGAATGAGCGCTCGGACGTTGTCGTCGCTCAAAGACGTCGACGTCACCCGGATCAGCGGGATCGGGCCGAAGAAGGCCGAGGCGTTGCAGTTGCTCGAGCCGCCGATCGAGACGGTCTTCGATCTCGTCACCCACTACCCGCGCCGCTACCTCGACCGGACCAACCAGAAGCCCATCCGCGACCTCCAGGTGGGGGAGGAGGCGATGGTGCTGGCCAAGGTGAAGCGGGTCCAGAGCCGCCGCACCCGGCAGGGCCGGTCGCTCACCGAGGTCGACGTGTTCGACGGTGCGAGCTACCTGAAGTGCACGTTCTTCAACCAGCCGTGGAGGGCCAAGCAGCTCGCCGCGGGTACCGAAGCGGTCTTCTTCGGGAAGCTCGAGGTGTTCCGGGGGTCACGTCAGATGACGAATCCCGTCGTCGACCTCGTCGGCGACAAGACGGGTCGCATCGTGCCGATCTACCCCCAGTCGGAGAAGGCGCAGATCAACACCTGGGAGCTGGCTGACTGGATCGAGGAAGCGCTGCGTCGGTCGACGCCGATCGCCGACTCGCTCGCCGACATCTGGCGCGACCGGCTGTCGGTGATCGACCGCGACCGCGCGCTGCACCACATCCACAACCCCGAGTCGATGGCCGACAAGAACGAGGCGCGGAAGCGGCTGGCCCTCGACGAGCTGCTCCGCCTCCAGCTCACGTTGGTGATGCGCAAGCGGGCGATCGAGCGCGAGGCCAAGGGCATCCGTCACGAGGTCGAGGGTGAGCTCGTCCGGCGCTTCCACGGCCGGCTCCCGTTCCCGCTCACGGGTGCCCAGCAGCGGGCGATCCGCGAGATCGCCGACGACCTCTCCGGTCCGCATCCCATGCACCGGCTGCTCCAGGGCGACGTCGGCGCGGGCAAGACGCTCGTCGCCGTCACCGCGCTCCTGATGGCGGTGCAGGGCGGGCACCAGGGTGCCCTCATGGCCCCGACCGAGGTGCTGGCCGAGCAGCACCACCTGGGCATCCGGGCGCTCCTCGACGGCCTCGACGTACCTGACCGCGGCGACAGCCTCTTCGGGGAGCGCCCGCTGCGGGTCGAGCTCCTCACCAACCGCACGACGGCGTCGGAGCGCTCGCGTCTCCACGCGGCGCTGCAACAGGGCGAGGTCGACATCCTCATCGGCACCCACGCGCTGCTCACCGAGGCGGTGGAGTTCCACGACCTCGGCGTCATCGTCATCGACGAGCAGCACAGGTTCGGCGTCGAGCAGCGAGCCGCGCTCCGAGGCAAGGGAAGCGACCCGGACGTCCTCGTCATGACCGCCACGCCGATCCCACGCACCGCGGCGATGACCGTCTACGGCGACCTTGATGTCACCGTCCTCGACGAGTTGCCACCCGGCCGCACGCCGATCACGACGACGTGGGCGCGCGGGCCGCTCGAGGAGTCGGCGGCGTGGGATCGCGTCCGCGGCGAGGTCGAGGCCGGCCACCAGGCCTACGTCGTCTGCCCGCTCATCGAGGAGTCGGAGAAGATCGAGGCGAGATCCGCCGAAGACGAGTACGAACGCCTGGCAGCCTCCGAGCTGAAGGGGCTGCGCCTCGGCCTGCTCCACGGCCGGGTGCCGGCGAAGGAGAAGGAGGCGGTGATGACTGCCTTCCGCAACGGCGAGCTCGACGTGCTCGTCGCGACCACCGTCATCGAAGTCGGCGTCGACGTGCCGAACGCGACGGTGATGGTGATCGAGGACGCCGACCGGTTCGGGATCGCCCAGCTCCACCAGCTGCGCGGGCGAGTGGGTCGAGGCGCGGCGATCAGCTACTGCTTCCTGCTCGGCGCAGGGAACACCCCCGACGGCGAGGCCCGCCTGTCGGCGCTCGAACGCACGACCGACGGGTTCGAGCTGGCCGAGGTCGACCTCGAGCTGCGAGGCGAGGGCACCATCCTCGGCACCCGCCAGAAGGGACGCAGCGACCTCAAGCTCGCGTCGCTCCGCCGTGACAAGGAGCTCGTTCGGCTGGCGAGAGACGTGGCGTTCGAGATGATCGACGCCGACCCGTTCCTCCGGACCATGCCGCTGCTGCGGGAAGAGGTCGAGGAGCTCGTCGACGCGGAGGAACGCGAGTTCCTCTTCAAGAGCTGACATGACCCGCGACCTGGCCGCGGTGGTGCTCGCAGCGGGCTTCGGGACGCGCCTGCGGCCTCTCACGAACCTCGTCCCGAAGGCGCTCTGTCCGGTGAACAACGAGCCGCTCGCCGATCGCGCCATCGGCGCGTGCCGCACCGTCACGACGTCGATCGCCATCAACGCGCACGCGCAGGCCGACCAGATCGTCGAGCGGTACAGCGACCGCCGCGACCTCCACGTCGAGGTCGAGCGACCGGAGGCGCTCGGCACCGCGGGCGCGCTCGGCAACCTCACGTCGTGGATCGACGGTCGAGACGTGCTCGTGCACAACGCCGACGCCTGGCACGACGCGGATGTCGCAGCCACCGTCGTAGACGGGTGGGATCGGAAGACGATGCGCCTCCTCGTCGTCCCGAGGCCGCCGCAGGCGGACTTCGGCGAGCACCTGTACGCCGGTGTGTGCCTGTTGCCGTGGGACCGGGTCGAGAAGCTCAGCCCGGAGCCCACCGGGCTCTACGAGGTGCTCTGGCGGGACGCGGCGGAGGGCGAGCTCGAGCTGGTCGTGCACGACGGCGCGTGGTTCGACTGCGGCACGCCGCAGAGCTACCTCGCCGCGAACCTCCATGCGAGCGGCGGTCGCAGCGTGATCGCCCCGGACGCCGTCGTCGGTGGAGGAGCAGAGATCGTCGACAGCGTCGTGTGGCCAGGCGCGGTGGTCGCGGCCGGCGAACGGCTGCACCGCGTGATCCGAGCGCCGGGTGGGCTCACCGTCGACGCAGGCGGAGACGGAGACGCATCGTGAGCTCCATACCGCCCCAGCTGCTACGGGTGGCCGATCGCCTCCGCCGCATCGTGTGGCGGGTGTACGGCCCACGCACCATCGGGATCCGGGGGATCGTCGTCGACGAGCGCGGCCACGTTCTGCTCGTCCGCCACAGCTACGGACCCCCCACCTGGCACCTGCCGGGCGGCGGGGTGAAGCGCCGAGAGAGCCTCCTCGAGGCGCTCGGACGAGAACTGCGGGAAGAGGTCGGCGTCACGGTCACCGGACGGCCGGAGCTGCACGGCGTGTTCTCGAACATGACCGAGGGCAAGAGCGACCACATCACCGTGTTCGTCGTGCGCCAGTGGCGAGGTGCGGAGGCCGACTCGGCCGAGATCGACTCCGCTCGGTTCTTCGACCCCGCCACGCTGCCCGACGAGGTCTCGCCCGGCACGCGCCGCCGTCTCGACGAATGGCACCGGGGAGACGCCCCGGCCGGCTTCAGCTGGTAGTCCGAAGCCAGGCTACAAGCGGGGAGCGGCGCCGGCGCGTGGCCGGCGCAGGCGGCCGATGCCACCTTCGGAGGTCGGACCGTCGAGCGCTGCCTCGGCGGCCGGGCGAACTCGGCGGAACCGCCCCAGACCCATCTCCGTGGCCGGGCGTTCGGCGGACGCCATGTAGGCGGCGATCACCCCGAGGGCGATCAGCACGAGCCCGAGCTTCTTCGCGGCATCGCCGACGTCCTCGGCCGAGACCGCCGGCGAGAACGCGCGCGGCACCGACGGCGCCTGGTCTTGGGGCTCGAGCGCCGGCGACACGACGGGTGCGGGCGTGGTCACGATCGACCCGTCGAAGGTCGGGGTGAACGACGGGGACTCGAACGACGTCTCGCCGGTCGAGGGCGCCGCCGGCTCGAAGTCGAAGTCGTGGCTGAAGTCGGTCGCGGGCGAGAACTCCTCGACCGGCGCAGCGGTGGTCGTGGTGAGCGACTCCGCCGTCGGCTTCGGGAACGTGAGCGCGAACGTCGACCCGTTCGCCTCCGCCGGCAGCTCCGCCACCCGGCCCGGCACGACCACGACGTCGAGGGTGCGGCCGCTGACCAGCGGCTGCAGCGGGAACACGAGCGTGTCTCCCGTGTCGTTGATCTGCGCCTGCACCGACGACGAGCAGTCGACGAGCGGCTTCTCCTCCCACGCTCCGGGAGGTGCGGCCGGCGCGGCCCACTCGACCGCGGCGCGGCAGGCGAGGATGATCGACGTCGGGGGGACGTTCGACCCGGCCGCGGTCTTCAACGTCAGCACCGGGAGCGACTCGCCGGCGTTGAGCGAGTAGGTGAACGCGGCGATCGAGGTCGCACCAGCCGGTGTGCCCTCGACGTGGAGGTGGTCGGCCGGCACCGTCGGCGGGCCGGCCGGGACGGTGGGCAGCACCGGGTTGCCGCCCGGGAGCGGCTGGGGCGACTCCGCCGTCGGCGTCGCCGTCTTCGGCCGGTACCACCATCCGCTCTTGGTCGCCGCGGCGGCCTGTGCGGGCATGGGCACGAGCAGCAACGCCGTGCCGGCGAGAGCGAGAGCCGCACCTGCGAGGCGAAGCCGGCGACGTCGCGTGCTCACGAGTCGCTGCTCCCGGAGCCGGTCGTCGACTCCGCCCGCCGGCGCGTCCGGCGACGGGTCGTGCCGTTCGACCCAGAGCCCCCGTCGGCATCTCCGGCCGGCTTCTTCTTCGCCGCGCCGGACCGGTTGATCGTCGCGAGGTCGCCACCGAGGTACGACGACACGACCTGCGGGTCGGACGTCACCTCCTGCGGGGTGCCCTCGACGATCTGGTGCCCGAGCTCGAGCGCGTACATGCGGTCGGAGATGCTCGTGATCAACGGCATGTCGTGCTCGATCACGAGCAGGGCGCACTCCGCTTCACGCTGGATCCGCTGCAGCAGCGGCCCCAGAGCTTCGGTCTCCCGCTGCGCGATGCCGGACGAGGGCTCGTCGAGGAGCAGCACCTTCGGATCGTGCGCTATGCACATCGCCAGGTCGACGATCCGGCGGGTACCGGTCGAGAGCTCGCGGACGAACTTGTCGCGATACGCGCCGAGGTTCATCAGCTCGACGAGGTCGTGCACCGACCACGACACGTCGTCCTCCAGCTGCACCACGCCGGGCAGGCCGAGCAGGGAGGCGACCGGATCGCGCACCGTGAGGTGACGCTCGAGCGAGATGGCGATGTTCTCGGCGACGGTCAGCGACGGCACGAGACGCGCGTCCTGGAACGAGCGGCCGAGGCCGAGCCACGCGCGGCGGTCGGGCCGCAGGTTCGTGATGTCCTCGCCGTCGAGGATGATCTTTCCGTCATCGGGGATCAGGAAGCCCGAGATGAGGTCGAAGATCGTCGTCTTGCCGGCACCGTTCGGGCCGATGAGGCCGACGATCTCGTTGCGCTTCAGCGTGATCGTCGCGTCGTTCACCGCCCGGATGCCACCGAAGCGTTTGGTGACGTTGCGGACCTCGAGGATCTCGTCGCCGATCGGCAGGCGGTCGAGCACCGGTGCGTGTGCCTTGGCGGTGGCCGGCACGGAGCCCTTCTTGTCGTCGACCGACGCGGCGCCCTGGAGGAACACGGAGCGGACGATGTCGTCGCGCTCGATGAGCTCGGCCGTCGGGCCCTCGAAGCGGACCTCGCCCTTCTCGAGGAAGTACGCCCGCTCCGCGACGGTGAGAGCGACGTTGATCGACTGCTCCACGAGGATGATCGCGGTGCCGTTGTCCCGGATCTTGCGGACGATGCCGAGGAGCTGCTCGACGATCGTCGGCGCAAGGCCGAGCGAGAGCTCGTCAATCATCAGGAGCTTCGGCTTGGCGATGAACGCCATGCCCAAGGCCAGCATCTGCTGCTCGCCGCCGGAGAGGTTGCCCGCCATCTGGTCGATGCGCTCGCGGAGACGCGGGAAGATCTCGAGCACCTCTTCGGTCGCCGCCTTGAGGTACTCCGGGTCGGAGCGGTAGAGCCACCCACCGGCCCGCAGGTGCTCGGCCACGGTCAACGTCGGGAAGACCGCCTTGCCGCCCGGCACCTGGACGATGCCGAGCTTGACCGTCTGCACCGCGTCCGCGTGGGTCACGTCGCGGCCGTCGAAGAAGATCGCGCCGCCGATCGGGTCGACGGAGCCGCTGATGGCCTTGAGGAGCGTCGACTTGCCGGCGCCGTTGGTGCCGAGCAGGGCGACGATCTCACCCGGCCGCACCTCCATGTCGACGCCGAACAGCACCTGCACCTGGTCGTAGGCGACCTCGACGCCGCGGCAGGTGAGCAGGGCACGCTCGCCGGTCGACTCGAGCGCGGCCCGCAGCTCGGCCTCCGCGCTCAGCGAGTTCATCGCCTGCTGGACGTCGCGCTCCACGAACTTCGTCGCGCTGGCGTAGATGATGCCGGCGAGGGCGACGATCATCGACAGCACGGCGATGCCCCAGCGGTAGCCCTGGTTCTCGCCAATGGAGGCGACGAAGCCCGACACGATGATCGCGCCGATCCCGAACCAGAACCCGAAGAGGGCGAAGCCGAGCGAGCGCAGGCGCGGCGGTGCGACCACCGCGGTCATCGGGAGGTGGAAGGCGAGGAAGCCGGCGCTCGCCACACCCACGAGGAACACGAAGAAGATCGACAGCCAGATCACCGGAGCGATCGCGGTGAGGATCAGCGCGGCCGACGAGCAGCCGAGGGCCAGACCGCCAAGGCGCGCTAGCTGGGGGATCTTGAACTGGGCGATCGTCTTGTCGGCCAGACGACCCCAGAAGACGGTACCGATCGCGACGCCGAGCGAGTACAGGGCGGTGATGCCGCCTCGACCCCAGGGGCCCGCGTTCTCGACGCCGTAGACCTTCTCGAAGAAGAAGGCGAAGAACGACACGATCGCCAGCACCGGACCACCGAGGAAGAACGCCGCGACCCAGAAGCGCTTGAAGGTGCGGATCGCGGACAGGCGCCGGACGCCTTCCCAGAATGGGATCTTCTCGCCGGCGGCCTCGGCCTGCTTCGCGAGGCTCATGTTGATCGACGCCCCGCGCACCGGCTCTTGGAGGCGGGTGATGAACAGCACGGAGATGAACGTCGGGATCGACAGCATCATGAAGGCGATCCGCCATCCGAAGACATCGCCGAGCAGGCCGCCAAACAGGATGAGGAAGCCGCCGATCGGGTTGGCGAGCCGGTGGAAGGCGTAGATGCGCCCGTGCACCGCCGGTTCGTAGTAGTCGGCCAGGAGGCTCGCGTGGACCGGCTCGTTCATCAGCCGGCCGATGCCCGAGCCGAACCGCGCGAGGATGAGCAGCGCGAGCACGCCGCCGCCGATGAAGCCGGACAGACCCGTGAGGATCGTCATCGTCCCCCAGATCGCCGCAGCCGCCGCGACGAGCCGGGTTCGGGTGTAGCGGTCGGCGAGCACGCCGACCGGCACGATCAGCATGATCAGCAGGGCGCCTGGCACCGTCGTGATCCGGGTGAAGGTGGCGTCGGAGATGCCGAAGGTGTCTCGGATCGGCGGCGCGAGGACGCCGAACGCCACCTGGTCGAACTCGTCGACGAGGTTCAGGACGAATAGGAGGAGAAGCGGCGCGGTGGTCGCGCCGCCGGTGATCTCCTGCAACCGCTTCTGGAGAGCGTTCATCGGGTCGAAGCCTCCAGCTGGAAGTGCTCGTGCTCACGCACGGCGCTCATCGGAACGGCGGCGTCGCACGCGGGGCAACGCACCAACGGCTCGTCGTCGAGGTGCTCGATGCCGACCTCGATCTTGTGCTCCGCCTGCTCGATCACGTCGTCGGGCTGGTCGTCCTTGGTCACCAGCGAGTCGGCAACGAGGCTCGGCACGTGGATCGAGTTCCGCTTCGCGATCCACCGGAGGAACGAGTCACGGGCACGGAAGCCGACCTCGGAGAGACCGCCGGGCACGAAGTTCAGCAGCAGCAGGAGACCGAGGCTCGACGTCAGCAGCCGGACAACCTGGTCGCCGTCGAGCAGGAACGGGATGCCCTCGATCACCAATGCACCTGCCACAGCACCGGGAAGCGACGTCAGCCCCCCGATCACCGCGATCGTGAAGACGCTGATCGAGCGCTCGGCCGTGAACGCCTGCGCATCGACGCTCTGCAGGTAGAAGGCGAAGAGCCCGCCCGCGAGCGCCGCGATGAAGCCCGACACCGCGAAGGCCGCGAGCTTCGTCGCCGCAAGGTTGACGCCGTAGGCCTGCACGCCGCGCCCGTTGTCGCGTACGCCGATGAGCACGCGGCCCATGCGGTTCTTGCGCAGGTTGCGGGCGAGGTAGATCGACAGCAGCAGCACGGTCAGGCAGACGAAGTAGTAGCGGACGTCGGACGTCGTGCTGAAGAATCCGTAGAGCTTCGGTCGGTTGACGAAGTCGCCGTTGTGGGGGAGGAGGTCGGCGATCTGCCCGCCCTCACCGAAATACGACGGGTTGAGGAAGAAGTACTGCACCGTGAACGCAAAGGCGAGCGTCGTCACCGCGAGGAACGGTCCCTGGATCCGCAACGCCGGGAGCCCGATGAGCACCGCGGCCAGCGCGCCGGCCAGACCCGCCAGCACCAGGCAGACGAAGAAGTCAACGTCTCGCACACCGAGGCCTCCGGCGACCGCAGCGCCGAGGCCGGCGAACCCGAACTGGCCGAGCGAGATCTGCCCGGCCCAGCCGGTGAGGATCACGAGTGACACGCCGACGATCGCCGTGATGATCACGATCGTGAAACGGCCCGCGTACTTCTCGTCGAGGATCAGCGGGAGCACCACGGCGACGAAGACGGCGAGGCCCGCGAGCACGCCCTTCGCTGCGATGACCTCGCTGGTGCTGCGCAGTTCGAGCGGGATCGGGCGGTACTCCTTGGCGGCCTGCCACGTCGCGACACCGGCGTCGAGGGCGCGAGCCATTCGGCCCCGCTGGGCCAGCAGCGCGACCAGGATCACCACGAGCATCGTGGCGATGGCGAGGCTGGAGCGGCGGGTGCCGAACAACGCCGACTGGTCGACGATGCCGATCCCCATGCCGGCGATCACGCACATCGGGAGGCTCTCCATGCGGGCGATCACCGCTGCCGCGAGGCCGTAGAGCAGCACCGACGGGCCGATCGACGATCCGAGCGTCAGCCCGCTGACCGGCGCCCGCAGGAACACCGCGAGGGCCGACATCACCGCAGCGATCACCCACACGACCGTCGAAACGCGGGTGATCGGGATGCCGAGCAGCGACGCACGTTCGCCGTTCTCCGCCGATGCCCGCACGGCGATGCCCATGTCGGTGAAGCGGAAGAACGCACCGAGCGCGATGCAGATGAGGATCGTCACGACGGCAGCCATGACGAAGTCGCCGCTGAAGCGGAGGGGGCCGATGTAGGTGCCGAAGCGCGTCCACGGCGTCGTGAACTGGTCGCTCGACACCAGGTCGCCCTTGATCCACTTCTGGACCTGCACCTCGATCACGATCAGGAAGATCGACACACCGATCGTCGCGACGGTGACGATGAGGCGAGGCGCGGCGCGGAACCGCCGGAGGAACACATCGACCGCGGCGCCGAGGATCATCGCGCCGATGATCACGATCGGGAGGACGAGGAAGTAGTTGACGTCCTTCCGGAGGTTGAGCAGCAGAGCGGTCACTGCGGGAACCGAGCCCAGCTGGGCCTGAGCGAAGTTGATGATCCGGTTCGCCCGGAACACCAGGATCAGGCCCATGCCGAGCAACGCATAGAGCATCCCGACGGATGCCCCGTTCAAGAAGATGGCGCGCGGGATCGGCGACTGCTGGAAGCCGATGTCGAGGCCTAGCAGGCGCAGCTGTCCGAACACGAGTTGCACCAGGATCTCGATGAAGAAGACGTAGGCGACGACGAGCTTGAGTGGCAGCCCGAGGACGCGGTGGCCGAACGCCTTCGAGAGCGCGTCTCGCAGCCCCCGCACCGCGGGCGACTCCGTGATGGTGGCGGTCATGGCGCTATTGCGGCTTCGGAGCGACCGTGAACGAACCGTCGAGCTCGCCACCGGCGTAGCGGCGGCCCTTGTTCAGCGAGACGTACGCGCCCGCTCTGCCGTCGATCGTCGACGTCGCCGCAGCGTCCCAGTACGCCTCGCGGAAGTCGGAGATGGCGTTGTAGTCGCCCTGTCCGAACTTGATGAGGTAGACGTCGGCCTTGCCGCCGGTCTCGCCCCAGCCGCCCCGCTTGTAGTTCCGGCCGACGAGCGCCGCCTCGATCGTGCCCGGGTTCAGGTTGGGCCCGGCGACGTTGATCATCGAGGCGACGAGGCTCATGTAGCCGCTCAGGAGGTTGCACGCCGCGCACGGCTGACCCGAGTTGCCAGCGGCCCGCCAGATACGCGTCGCGTCCGACTGGTCGAACGGAACGGGTTCGGCGAGCTGGCTCGGGCCGAACGCGTGGGCCCACTGTGCCGGGTCGTAGAGGCGGCCCAGCACGTCGTAGTCGAGCAGGCCCATGCCGGCGAGCATGTGCTCTGGGTAGTAGTTGTTCTGGGTCATGCCCTGCGTCAAGAAGACGGGCGCGATCGGGTCGCACATGCAGGTGACCGTCGTGATCTTCTTCTCGATCAGGCCGGCGACGGTGGCCCGGGTCTGCTCCGTCGCCCGGTTGATGTCGGACTGGTAGGTGAAGATCGGGGTCTCGACGCCGCTGCACTCCGTCACCAGCTTCGACACCTGCTGAGCCGCCGGAACGATCGTGCCGGTGCCGTCGTCAGGAACGACGATGGCCAGCTTGCGGATGGTGCTGCGGCCACCAATCGTCGGATGGATGACCTGCCCCGCGTTCGAGGCGGGCTTCTTCGCCATCTTCTTGCAGTAGTACTCGGCCATCCAGTCTGCGGTCTCATTCGCCGACGGGAAGATGTCCCACCGGAACGGGCGGCGTCCGGCGTAGAACTGCTGGATGTTCCACTGGACGCCCACAGACAGGATGCCGTTCTGGGCGAACACGTCGGCTGCGGCAGAGCCGCCGCCGGCCACGTGCACGAACATCGGCTTCTTCTTCGCGACCTCGGCCGCGGCTTGGCGGGCTTTGGCGGGGTCGGGCGGCGAGGTGGGGCAGTCACCGCGGATCCGCTCCCACTTGAACGTCCGCCCGTAGGTCTCGTAGTGCTTGTTGATGACCTTGGCCCAGGCGTCGAGCATGGCGTCGGTCTCGGCGTCCGAGGCCGCCAGACCCTGGGACGCGAGGATGGCGTCGACCTGCTCGTTCGACTGGCACTGGAACATCACGAAGCTGATGGAGTCCTTCGTGACGCCCGGGTAGGTGGCACCGCCGTTGTCGGCTCCGGCCGGCCACTTCGGCACGCACGGAGGCGCGTTGTAGATGATGTCGTGCTGGCGGTCGCCCTTGCAGTGGCTGCGGTCGCCGCCAGCCGTAGTGGTCTGTCCACCTGACGGCGACGTCGACCCGCCCGTTCTGGACGTGCCGGTCGCGCCGCCGGTCGCCGTGGCGCCGGTGCCCCCGGTGCCGCCCGTGGTCGCGCCGCCGCCCGAGACCGTACCGCCGGAGGTGTCAACGGC